>JAABUM010006856.1_pt1 | contig 10862 bp, 10 predicted proteins | sample 5559161 | NCBI WGS metagenome assembly JAABUM01 (sample SAMN10711868, study PRJNA513369) | rock metagenome | isolation source: Antarctica rocks | place: Antarctica: Victoria Land, Siegfried Peak nord | reverse complement strand
TTAAGAAAGGTTCCCCCTCGACACGCGCTCGACGCGAGAACGCCAGCGCCAGCAAGTCGCGGAGCAGATCGCCGTCTTGCGTGTCGAGGGTGCAACGTGGCCGAGGTCGCCGTGCAAATGGCAGGGCAATTCATCCGGTTCCGTTGGGTGTGCTGGCCGTTTATTTCATCCGTGCAACGTTGCTGTATCTATCGTTGCACGGATGAACTAAACGGCCAGCACAGGGGCGCGCCCGCAGTCTTCACGAGCGCGGGGGGGAACCCGATGGGAGGGTCGGTCGATTGGGACGGATCGCGGCACTACGACCATGGCTGGGGCAGCCTGCTCAATCCAGGATCTCCGCCCTGGCAGACGACACTCGTCGCGCAGATCCGGGGACTCATCGAGAGATACGGGTTCGACGGGGTGTTCCTGGACATCTCGGCCGCCTGGTGGAATGATCCCAGGTATAGCGTGAGCGCCGGGACGCACGAGCTCGTCGCACGGATCAGGGACGGTCACCCCGAGATTCTCGTCGCCGGCGAGGGCTGGTACGATGCGGTCGGCGGGGCGACCCCGCTGATGCAGTCAGGCCACACGGACGGGGTCCTGCATTGGCATGACGCCCCGTATGCCCCCTTGTTCGACACGTACAATCGGAGCTTCGCGCACCTCTGCCTGGGCGACCCGAGCAGGGGGAGCACGGGGGCGCACGAACTCGGCCACAACGTGATCACGCGGGCGCCCCTCCGTAAGGGCATCATCCCCACGGTGACGATCGTGGACGGTACCCTGGCGACTGCGCCCGAGGGAGTGGGCGACATTATCGAGGATGCCAAGAGATACGCGGCGACGTATCTTCAGGACGTGAGACGGCGCGAGGCTCCGCGCGTCGGATTATAACCTGTGGTGGCTGTGTATTACATCCGGAGCCATCCGATGAGCAGAAACAGGTGCTATGCGCGCACAGCACGTGCCCTGACGGTCCGCCCACATCGTCTGTTCACCGGCCTCGCCGCTTGTGCTGGCCGTTTAGTCCATCCGTGCGATAATAGGCGCCTATTATCGCACGGATGGACTAAACGGCCAGCACAGCCGCACGACCTCGTAGGGGTCCGTCATGGCCTCGCCGGGAACGAGTAGGGCCGCGTGCGCGGCCACGCGCGGCTCCCGTTCCCGCGCCGCCGCACGGTCGAGGAGCTCGACGGTGACGCCGTTGCCCCGCGCCTGCTCCGCGAGCCCCGGCAGGCGGCTCGCCTGCTCGTCGTCAGTCGCGATCACCAGGGCGCCCGGAACGCGATAGGGCACGCCGAGGGCATCGAAGATCGCGCGCCAGCGCCGGGCCTGGTCGCGGATCATAGCCGTTTCAAGCGTCCCCGGAGTCGAGTCGAACCCCGTGTGGACGATGCCGGAGTTGGAGCGGCTCGCGCCGGCGGCCAGCTCGGCCGCCCCCTCCAGCACGACCGCGCGGACCCCCGCGGCCGCGAGATCGTAGGCGACGGCCGCGCCGACCAGACCGGCCCCCACGACGGCTACCTCGACACGTTCCATGCGCTCCATGCGCTGCCTTCCCCGCGTCGTCCCTAAGGGCGACGCACCTCATACCGTGCGATACCAGAACTGATCCCATGCTTCCCAGAAGGTGTCGCCGCGCGAAACGACCGTGCGGGGGCCGGCAACGTCCACGCCAGCGCGGCCATAATAGGATTGCGCGTGGTCCGGCGCGGCTAATTCGACTTTGAAAGTGACGGGGGACGTGGGCACGTACGGCGCGGGCCAGTCATGGTCGCGTAAGGCTTGCTCCACCCGCTGCTCGATCAGCGCACAGGCATCCGCGTGTGCCAAATTACGCGCGGAGAAGCGTCCCAGCCCGCGCTTGACGGGCGCCGTCACGACCTTCTCTCCGAGGAGATCTCGCACCTCTTGGCACGTCGCCGTATCGCCGGAGATGAACACGGCGGGCACGTTCCAACTCCCACTAAGGGCGGCCAGGATGCCGCTTTCCCCCACTAACGTGTCATTGATCCAGGCGTTATGCCAGGCCTCGGTGCTCACGGTGTGACACAACACGCCATCCGGCGTGCCCGCCATGGCATGAGCGCCAATAAAGAGGACGGCGTCGCAGCCGTCCTCGAACGACGCCGTGTAGCGCGCCCAGCGATGCCCGAGCACATACTCCGCGCCCCGTTCAAGCTGCTCGGGGATCAAGCTCTTGAAGCTCCAGCCGCCGCCCGCGCCGTGACCGTCAACCACCACAACCTGCGTGGCCCCGCCAGCCTTGGCACCCCGAATGGCCGCGTTGACCTCTCCCGTCAACAACCGGCGCCCTTCGTCGTACTGCGGCGAGCCGCCCATAACCTGCTCCCATGCCTCGATGCCGGCGACGCCCTCCATGTCACATAACAATAGCACACGCACCCTGTTGTCTCTCCTCATCGTCTTCTCGATGGCATTTGTCGATACATTACCACACGTTCCGACGGGAGTTGTCAAGGACGGGAGTTTAGAACCCTGTCGGGGGGTCCGGGGAGCTTGACGCCGCCTGCACCCTCGTGTTAAGACATATTATCTTGTCCTGGCGATCCGGCCGCATAGGCTGGGGACGTGTCACGACATGCACGCCAGACGAGCAGCGCGCCTGACGTTAGACAATGGCCCACATGCTGCGCATCGGCAGGCAAGGGAAAGGACTATTGGGAATGGGTACATATCGTTGGTTGGTTCTCACGCTGGCACTTCTACTGACTTTAATCCCGGCGACCATTCCCGCGTCCGTCGCTGGCGCCACGCGCACAACTGATGCGCCGGTGCGTGGAGGCACGCTCGTGATGGCCCGTGTCGCGGACGTACAAACGTGGGACCCCACGATCCCCAACGACAATATGTCTATCTGGGCGCACTTGCTCGTCTACGATCAACTCGTCCAATCGAGCGCCGACGGCAGGGGCATCGTTCCGGACCTGGCGACGTCGTGGACCGTGAGTAAGGACGGCAAGGTCTGGACATTCCACTTGCGCCGCGCCGCCCGTTTCTCCGACGGGACACCGGTTACCGCCGAGGATGTGCGCTTTTCGTTCAATCGCCAATTATCGACGGCGATGAACGGCTACCTGAAGCGCGTCGATGCCGTCGATCCGTCCACCGTACGCTTCACGCTCAAGCAGATATGGGCGCCCTTCATCTATTACCTGGCCCTGTGGGCGTACTCGGTCATCCCGGAGCACTACTTCAAGAAGGTAGGAGCGGTAGGTTTTGGCAAGAGTCCGATGGGCAGCGGGCCGTTTATCATGACCAAGTGGGAGAAGGGCAAGCAGATCACCCTGAAACGCAACCCTTACTACTGGCAGTCCGGTAAACCCTATCTGGACGAAGTAGATCTGGTTATGATTGGTGATGATAATACGCGCATGCTCAAGCTGCAAGCCGGCGAGGTCGATATCGCAACCGACGTGCCCTTCAATTTAATCAACTCACTCAAGGCCAACGCGCAACTCCAGGTCCAGGTTACGCCGCTCGAGCGCCTGGACATCATCCAGATGCTAGACTCCAAGCCCCCATTCAACGACGTGCGCGTTCGCCAGGCGATGAACTACGCTGTGGACAAGCAAGCGATCATCCGCGCCGTGCTCTTCGGGAATGGGCGCGTCGCCAATTCGCCGCTGGCGTTACAAAAGTACTGGGACCCCACTATTCCCCCCTACTCCTTCAACCTTGTCAAAGCCAGACAACTGATGGCCCAATCCAAGTACCCCAGGGGCTTCAAGACCACGTTGCTGACGGTCGCCGGTGACACCGTGTTCAGTCAGGTCGCGCAAATCGTCAAAGCAGAACTGGCGCCGCTCGGCATTAACGTGTCGATCATCCAGCAGGAGGGAACGACCCAGTTCAACACGATCCTTGCGGGGAAATACCAGATGGCCCAGGATTACGTCACGAGCGACGTGGTCGATCCCGCGGAGAACGTCCCATTCGAAGTGATCTCCCCGCCAATCGGGTCAGCGTTCTACACGGGATACAAAGATCCGACGGTCAATGAACTCTATCGGAAAGCGAACCTCACCCTCGACAATAGCACGCGCCAGCGACTATTCTCGCAATTGCAACGACAGGTTATGACGGACGCGCCGTTCATTTTCCTGTACAACATCCCCAGCCGATCCGCGTTGCGCACGCGCGTCAAAAACTTCACTATCCTGCCGACGGGCAACTACCACCTCGAGAACGTCTGGCTCTCCAAGTGAAACGCGCGCCGGGTTGACCGGCCGTCGAATAGCTGATGCCCCAGCACCACGGTCACGGCCCGATCACGGTCGCTTGCTCGCTACTCGTGTAGGAAGCAAGCGACCGTGCGGCCGGGGGCGACCGTCTTCAGACGCGGTAGCTCCTCACGGCACCGCGGCATCGCGTGGGGGCAGCGTGGGTGGAACGGGCACCCTGGCGGCGGCGCGATAGGGCTGGGCAGGTCTCCGGTCACAGCCTCCTCCAATGAGCGTCGCCGCGTATCCATCAGCGGCATGGCGCGGAGTAGCGCCTGGCTGTACGGATGCAAGGGCTCGCGAAACAAGTCCTCAACAGCACCTGTTTCGATCACACGGCCCAGGTACATCACCGATACCCGTTTGCTGATGTGACGTACCACCCCCAGGTTGTGCGCGATGAACAGGTAGGTCAGGCCAAGTTCGTCTTGCAGGCGCACCAGCAGGTTCAACACCTGCGCTTGGACGGACACGTCGAGCGCGCTGACCGCCTCATCGCACACGATGAAGTCCGGCTCAACCGCCAGCGCACGGGCGATGCCAACTCGCTGGCGCTGACCGCCGCTCAACTGGTTCGGGTAGCGCGCGGTGAGATATGGTAACAGGCCAACCTGCTCGAGCAGCTCGGATACGCGTTGGGTGACGGCGCGGCCGGTCAATCCGCGCTGGACTCGTAAGACCTCGCTCAGCGTCTGGGACACCGTCATGCGCGGATTGAGCGACGAATAGGGGTCCTGGAAGATCATCTGGACGGCGCCGCGGTCGCGGCCACGGCCGGAGCCCGCTGAAAAAATGTCGACGCCGTTGTGCGAAATGTGCCCGCTCGACGGTCGATAGAGGCGAACCACGCACCGTCCGAACGTGGTCTTGCCGCACCCGCTTTCGCCGACCAAGCCAACCGTTTCGCCGCGCTCGATGGTCAGTGAGAGGTCGCGGACGGCATGCAACCGCACGGGTGGCTGGCGGCGGAAGCGGCAGAGCGGACCGTCGGAGACGACGAAGCTCTTGCTAACGTTGGCGGCCTCGATCAGAGGCGCTGTCGGCGCGGGTGTCATGGTACTGGTTCGTTCAGTCACCGGCTTCTGCATAATGCTCTGTTGCTCCATCTAGGTGGACACGGCGAGGCCACTGTGGTCCGTCACGGGCGGCCCGATCAACTTCTCGTGATAGAGACAGGCGCTGAGATGGCCCGGCGCCACTTGGATGAGCGGGGGTTCTTCGCCCTTGCACGCGTCGGTGGCCAATGGGCAGCGCGGATGAAACCGGCAACCGCTGGGCGGATCCGCAAGATCGGGAGGGGCGCCGGAAATGGGACGCAGGTATCGCGTCCGCTCGCGCACGTTGGGGAGCGAATCGAGCAGACCGCGCGTGTATGGATGACGCGGCGCGGCCAGGAGCGACGCCGTGCCGGCTTGCTCCACGATCTTGCCGGCATACATCACGGCAACGCGATGGCAGGTCTGCGCTACGATACCTAAATCGTGCGTTACCAGCACGATGCTCATGCCCATGGTTTGCTGCAAGCGCAGCAACAACTTGAGGATTTGGTCCTGAATCGTCACATCAAGCGCCGTCGTCGGCTCGTCGGCGAGCAGCACGCGGGGATCACAGGCCAGGGCCACGGCGATGACCACGCGTTGGCGCATGCCGCCGCTGAACTGGTGCGGATAGTCATCGACGCGCTCGCGCGGCGCCGGTATGCCCACCAGGTTCATCAATTCGAGCACCCGTGCGCGCGCCTGACGGCGCCCGATAGATTGGTGTTCGTGGAGCGTTTCGGCGATCTGGTCGCCCACCCGCATGACGGGGTTCAGGGCCGTCATGGGATCTTGAAAAATCATGGCGATGCGCGCGCCGCGCACGGCGCGCAGGTCGCGCGGCCGCAGCGCCAGCAGGTCGCGCCCTTCGAACATGACGCGGCCGCCCAATCGCGCCGGTGGCGACGGCGCCAGTCGCAGGATCGACCGGCAGGTCACGCTCTTGCCGCATCCGCTTTCGCCCACGAGGCCGAACGTTTCGCCGGCCGCGACATCGAAAGAAACGCCATCCACGGCGCGGACGACGCCGCGTGGCGTGACGAAATGGGTCGACAGGTTCTCAACGCGCAGGAGTACGTCATCCATCATCGTTCACCCGTCATGCCGCTGGCGGCCGCAAGGCGTCGGCCAGCCCATCCCCAAAGAGGCTGAACGCGGCGCCAACCAGGACAATCGCCAGACCGGGGAACGTCGCGATCCACCAATCGGTCGTCATGAAGATACGTCCATCTGAAATCATCGCGCCCCACTCCGGCGTGGGCGGCTGCGCGCCGAGGCCGAAGAAACTAAGCGAGGCGCCCAGGACAATATCTAACACGAAATCGGACATGGAGAAAACGATGGCCGGCGTGATGATATTGGGCAGGAGATGGCGCAGGATGATGCGCGCATCGCTGTATCCGACCACTTTGGCCGCCAGTACGTACTCGGATTGCCGCGCCACGAGCATCTCGCCCCGCACGATGCGCGCGTAGCTGATCCAACTCACCAGGCCCACCGCGATGTACAGATTGACCAAGCCGGGACCCAGCATCGCCACGATCGACAGGATGAGTACGAAAAACGGAAAGGCGACGACGATGTCGATCACGCGCATGATGGCCGTATCAAACAGGCCGCCGTAGTAGCCGGCCAGGCAGCCGAGCGCGCTCCCGATCACGAAGGGAAACAGGACGCAGATGAAACCGATTTGCAGGTCGACGCGCCCGGCAGATAGCATGCGCGACAGGATATCGCGCCCCAGGCTGTCCGTGCCGAGCAGGTGCGCCGGGCTGGGCGGAGTCAACGTGCGCAGGAGGTCCTGGCTATCGGGGTCGTAGGGTATGAGGATGGGCCCGATCACGGCGGCGCCGACGATCAACACGATCAGCGCCAATCCCAGGACGAGTGAGGGATTGCGGCGCCACAATGGCAGCCGCCGCCGCGGCGTCGCGGTCACGGGCGGCCGCACGCCGGCAACGACGTCGTGTGCGGGATTACTAGGGCTAGTCATATGTCACCCGCGGGTCGAGGATAGCATATGTGACATCAGTCACCAGGTTGACGAGGATGACCAGGACCGCGAAAACAAGGGTTAATCCCTGCACGACAGGATAGTCGCGGGTTGAAATGGACGTGAGCATGAGGTAGCCAAGCCCTGGAATAGAGAAGATGTTCTCGATGACAACGGTGCCTCCGATCAGGAATCCAATGTTGATGCCCAGGATCGTGACCGTCGAAATCAGCGCGTTGCGCAACACATGCCGGCGCATAACGCGTTGTTCGCGTAACCCCTTTGCCCGCGCCATCAGCACGTGGTCGAGACGGAGCGTATCAATCACACTGTTGCGCAAGCTGCGGATCAAGATCGGAGCGAGCGATACGGCGATGGTCAGCGCCGGTAGGAAGAGGCGCCAGAGGTGATCGGGGAACGTGTTGCCGTACCCTGACACGGGGAATAGGTGGATATTGACGCTGAGAACCAGGATCAATACCAGCCCGAGCCAGAAGGACGGCAGACCCAGACCGAACAGAAACGTGGCGCGGATGATCTGGTCGATCAGACGATCCTTATGCAGGGCCGCGAGCAAGCCCATCGGTACCATGATCACGACGGAGAGGACTGTCCCATAGAGGATCAGAAACAGGGTGGCGGGTACCTTCTCCCACACAAGCTGCAGTACCGACTCCTGAAAGAAGAACGACGTGCCCAGATCCCCGTGCGCCAAATTCTTGAGAAAGACCACGTACTGGATGGGCAGAGGTTGATCTAGGCCGAACTGCCGGTTAATGGCGGCGATAGTCTCCGGCGTGGCCTTCTTGGGACCCAGCATCACGAGCGCCGGATTCCCCGGCACAAGCCGGATGACCAGGAATGTTACCACGGTGATGCCGATCAATACCGGGATCATCTGCAGCAACCGCTTGCCCGCGTATGGTAGGTTGCTCATCCAGTATCCTTTCGGTTTCTCGGTGTCTCTCGTAGGAGAGGATTTTCATCGTCCGGCGCTGCCCTTGGCGACCTCACGGCTGTTCGCCCCCCGCGTGCAGGTCAGGGTGTCGCGGGATCAGGACGCGCGGGGCGATGCAAGCCGCACAAAGTTGGCGAAGAGGGCGTCCCCCTGGGCGCGAATCGCGGCGTCCTTGTCCGCGACTTCTCGTGCGATGGCCGGTCCATGCCGCGCCCTTTCCGGCCCGACGTAGTTCACGTAGGAGCGGTCCACGCTACGCGCGAACCCTTCGGCGGAGACTTCCGGGTGAAACTGAAGGGCATAGGCCCGGCTGGCGCAGCGCACGATCTGTGTCGCGCACAGCGCGGAGGAGGCGAGCAGCGCGCCGGACGCCGGCACGGCGAAGGTATCGTGATGGAATTCAACCGTCTTGAACTGTGGACCGAGGCCGTGTAGAAGCGGGTCATCCCGCCCGCGCGAGGTCAGGGAAATCTCAACCAGTCCGATCTCCGGCTCGGGCATACGCGTCACCGCCGCGCCCAACCCGTACGCGAGCAACTGCCCGCCGAGACAGATGCCAAGAAATGGGGTATCTCGATCCACGGCTTCGCGGATGATCCCTTCAGCTTCGGCCAGAAAGGGGTAGCGTTCGCTCTCGTTTGGATCATACGCGCCGCCGAGCGCGATGAGCAAGTCGTAGTCGTCCAGGCCGACCGTGGCGTGCGGCGCGGACATGAGCACGGCATCACACGCGATGCCATGCGCGGTGAGAAATAGGCCAAGGCGTCCCAGTGAATCACCGGGCGTAAATTGCAAGGCTAACGCACGAGTCGCGTTCACGTCGCCCCCTGTTCACTGATCCTGATACGGCGTCACGACCGGGAGATCGCGCATGGAGTGCAAGCCCGGCGCGGCGGCGTGGATGGTGGGAATGACGTTGGCGACGATCGCGGCCGTGGCTGTGTCGCCGAAGACCCCCCCCTGCATAACCATGTGGATGCGTGGCTCGCCGTCGATCACCACCTCATCGCGCGGGTTCGGCGCTCCGAGATACATGGCGAGATCCAACTCGATGCTCTTGCCCGCCGGGGTCACGCCGCGCGCGACTTCGTGGACACCGGCCACATGGCCCGGGCGCACGTCGCTATGGGCCGTGATTATCTCCGTCTCCGCCACGACAGGTTCGAGTGTATCCGTGACGTCCCGCACATCCCACCCCAAGCCAGCCGCCACCATGTGCAGTGACTCGCGCAGCCCCACATGCCCCATCGCTCCGCGATCAGCCCGCTCCTTGAACTCGGCGCGCGTGAGGCCGGCGCCGATCTTACGTTGCAGCGGACCGCGCCGCGCCGAGGCATCGACCACGCGCCGCACATGGATCGCGCGCACTCCCGTGGTTACGCCGCTCAAGACGAGTGGCAACAAATCCATCACGAAACCCGGGTTCACCCCCGCGCCGAGCACGGCTACGCCGCGTTCGCGCGCCAGTGTATCCAACTCCAGCGCCAGTTCCCGCTGTCGCGCCCACGGATACGAGAGCTCTTCGCAGGTCGAGACGACGGACGCGCCAGCCGCCACGATTTCGCGCAACTGTGGCATGACCGCCGTGAGCGCCGAGCCCGTACAGTGTACCACGACGGAGGGCCGGAGGCGCTGAAGCGCCCCCGCCGGATCACCATCCACGGGCAGGTGGAGCGCGCGCCCTAGCCCCGCGACCGCGCCCACGTCGCGGCCCACCTTAGCCGGGTCGACGTCGACGGCCCCGACGATCCGGAGCGCCGGCCGCTCCGCGACGATGCGCAGCACCGCGGCCCCGATTGGTCCGAGACCGTACTGCAACACGCTCAGCGGATTCGTACTCACGTCTGTCTCCCCTCTCCCTTCTTGCATATCCACGGATGTCTCACAGGACGGCGTCGTCGCGCAGGTAGGTTGCGAACCAGCGCAGGAGATGCCCGCGGCGCTCAAGGCGCGAGAGCGGACGTCCTATCGAGAGCATGGTATGGCTCTCACCCGGGAAGCACACCATCTCCACGGTTTGACCCCGGCGTTTAAGCGCCGTGTAGAGTTGTTCCGCTTGCTCGATGGGGCAGCGCCAGTCTTCCAGACAGTTAAGCAATAGCAGCGGGGTGTCGATCGCGCCGGCCGCGGTCAGCGGCGAGAGACGCGTGTAGAGCTCGGGCGCGTCCTCCGGCTCGGCGCCCAACTCGTCGGGGGCGAAGTACCAGCCGATGTCCGATGTCCCGTAGAAGCTCAACAGGTTGCTGATGCTGTTCTCGCTCACCGCCGCGCGAAACCGCCCGGTATGGCCGATGAGCCAATTGGTCATATAGCCGCCGTAGGACAGCCCCATGACGCCGACGCGCGCGGGGTCGACCCAGCCGGTTGCCACGGCGGCGTCCAGCGCGCCGAGCAGGTCGGGCGCATCACCTTCACCCCAGCGCCCAATGTTGCGCAGAGCAAAGGAATCACCATAGCCGCGGGTGGCGCGTGGATTGGCGAACAGCACGGCATAGCCGTGCGCCGCCAGCAATTGCATGTCGAAAAAGAAGACATGCCCAAAGGAGGAATGCGGACCGCCATGGATATCCAGGACGAGCGGACCCGGCGTGGGTTCCGTCGCGCCGGCAGGCGGGATCAGCCAGGCATCGATGGCTGTC
>JAABUM010006854.1_pt1 | contig 10870 bp, 10 predicted proteins | sample 5559161 | NCBI WGS metagenome assembly JAABUM01 (sample SAMN10711868, study PRJNA513369) | rock metagenome | isolation source: Antarctica rocks | place: Antarctica: Victoria Land, Siegfried Peak nord | reverse complement strand
CCGGTTCGAGCCGAACCTAGATGCCCCCACCGGCAGGCACGACACGGCCGTGCTGCTGGTACCGCCGCTGGCTGCACCGGCGCTGTGCTTCGACCTCAGGCGCGGCTGCAGCGTCGCGCAGTTCCTGGTCGACCAGGGCTATCCGACGTACCTGGTGGACTACGGCGAGATCGCCTTCGGCGACCGGAACCTGGGCGTCGAGCACTGGATCCGGGACGTGCTCCCGCAGGCCGTTGCTGCGGTGCATGCCGATCACGGCGGCAACGTGCACCTGGTCGGATGGTGTCTGGGTGGCCTGTTCGCCCTGTTGAGCACCGCGGACAATCCTGAGCTGCCGGTGGCGAGCATCTCTGCCGTCGCCAGCCCGCTGGACATGAGCCTCATTCCCCTGGTGGCGCCCCTGCGGCCGTTGGCCCAGCTGACGGTCGGGCGGATCGTCAGCGCCCTGTACCGCACGCTGGGCAGCGCACCCGCCCCGATCGTGGCGAAGATGTTCCAGCTCAGCGGCTTCGACAAGTACGTCACCCGACCGATCGCCGTGCTGAACAACATCACCGACGGCGACTTCCTGGCCCAGATCGAGGCGGTGGACCTCTTCATGGGGCAGATGCTCGCCTACCCGGGACGCACCTTCGGCCAGCTCTATCACCGCTTCTTCCGCGCGAACGCCCTCGCGCAGGGCACTTTCGACATCGACGGCCGCCAGATCGACCTCGCCGCCGTGCAGGTGCCGGTGCTCTCGGTCGCGGGCCTCGGTGACGGCATCGCCCCGAAGCCGTCGGTGCACGCGATCGCCGAGTTCCTGCCGCAGGCGACGCTGCGTGATGCCCCGGGCGGGCACCTCGGCGTCCTCACCGGCCGAGCCGCGAGGGACACCACCTGGCGCATCGTCGACGAGTTCCTCAGCGCCACCGAGGCATCGACCGCTCGGCCGGCCAACCGGATCGGTTAGTCGTCAGCTCCCTGGCGTAGTTCGGAACGGATACGTGCGCTCACCGAACGAAACGGTTCCCAACCGCCAGCAGGCACGGCCGCGGTCTGCCGAAGCGAGTGGGTTAACGCCCCGCCCTTGTACGCCTTCACGCCCTGCTAGTCGGTCATCTCTTTGAGCTTGGGACGCAGCAGCTTGCCGGTGGCGTTGCGCGGCAGCTCGTCCACGAAGACCACGTCCCGAGGCGCCTTGTACCGGGCCAGGTGGTCCTTGACATCGGTCTTGATCTCGTCGGCGTCGCGCGCGGCTTCCGGTGCGGCCACGATGCAGGCCCGAAGCCGGTGGCCGAAGTCGGAGTCCGGCACGCCGATGACGGCCACGTCCAGCACGTCGGCGCGGTCGGCGAGGAGGTTCTCCACCTCGAGCGGGTACACGTTCTCACCGCCGGAGACGATCATGTCGTCGTCCCGGCCGTCGACGAACAACAGCCCGTCCTCGTCGAAATGGCCCATGTCGCCACTGGAGAGCATGCCGGCGATGATGTCCTTGTGCCGGCCGTCGGTGTAACCGCCGAAGCTCAGTCCACTGGAGACGAAGATCCGCCCGATCTCCCCAGGAGCGGTCACCCGCTTGCCCTCGGCGTCGAACAGCGCCACCTGGCAGGACACCGGAGCCCGGCCCGCGGTGCCGGGGGCGCGGCGCAGGTCCTCGGGGGTGGCCACGGTGGCCACGGCCACCTCGGTCGAGCCGTACAGGTTGTAGAGGACGTCGCCGAAGGCCTCCGCGGTGCGCTTGCACAGGTCCGGTGAAAGGGCCGAACCGGCGGCGAAGACGATGCGCAGGGATGAGGTGTCGTACCGGGCAAGCACCTCGGGGCCTAGGTCGATGATCCGTTGCAGCATGGTCGGCACCACGATGAGCGCGTCGGCCCGGTTGTCCGCGACACCGCGCAGGGTCTTCTCGGGGTCGAAGCGCCGGTTCATCACCACCGTGCAGCCCAGGGCGAAGGAGAGCACGAACTGCGACAGGCCGGTGCCGTGGAAGATCGGGGCAGCCATGTACGTCACACCGCCGGCCCGCAGCGGAATGCGGTCGAGGAACTGCGCGGTGGCGAACACCGACGTGCTCTCCCTGGGTGCGCCCTTGGGAGTTCCGGTGGTACCGCTGGTCAGCAGTACGAAACCACCGGGCTTGGCGGGGGCAGGAAAGTCCGCCGTGGAGTTGGCGGCGATCATGTCGTCCACCCTCGGGATGCCCGGATCGACACTGTGCTCGTCGTCCACCCAGCTCAGGTACCGCGGGATCTCGGCGGGGATCGCCTCCAGCAGACCGGTGAACTCGCTGTCGTAGACGAGCGCCCGCACGCCCTCCCGTTTCGCGACGTCGGCGAGCTGCGGCTTGGCGAATCCGGTGTTCATCATGACCAGCCGGGAGCCGGTCTTGCCAGCGGCCAGCATCGTCAGGACGAGCCCACGGTGATCGCGGCACAGCGCGGCGACCACGCTGCCGACACCCAGGCCCTCGCTGGACCAGGCCCTGGCCAACGCGTTGGACTGTTCGTCGAGTTCGGTGAATGTCATCGGCCCGCGCTCATCGATCAGGGCTACGGCGTCTTTGTTCTGGTGCGCGGCATGCTTGGTGGCTCCGGCGAACGGGCCGTACTGGCGCACGGCCAGCATGGCATGCACCGCATGGTCGACCCTGGGCAGCGGGATCAACCCGGCGCGGTGCATCACCTGCAGGCTCTTGGCGAGGTCCGTGGCGCGCTTGGTGGTGCCCTGCAGGAAAGGCCTGACGGTGCTAGCCAGTTCGGTCATGGGTAAACGCTCCAGGGTGCAACGATTCGGGTCGGGTTTGAGCGCGAAAAGGCCGAGGTGGGCGCGCAGAAGTTGCCTCAACCTACCTCGCCGATCCGCAGTGTCGGAGCGCCGTCAGTCCCGCGACGTCCTTCACTGCCCCCGGGCACGCTGCTCGTAGGCGAGTCGCGTTTCCTGGTCCACCGCAGCGAGAAACACCCTCTCCGCGCCCAGTGCCCGCATCGCTCGCTCGGCCACCCGCTGCGGGACGAACCGCTGGGCCTGCACCAGCGCCCCGCGGAGCTTGCTGACCCGGACCCGAGGTACCGGCTTGCGAATGGTCTGCACGATGGCCTCGGCGATGTCCTCGGCCTCGACGTTGCCGATCCCGCGAAACCCCGCAGTCCCGGCCATCAGCTCGGTATTGGTGAACCACGGAAGGATCGACGAGAGGCTCACGCCGCTGTGCTGATGCTCGATCCGGGTCGCATCGGTGAATCCGAGGACGGCGTGTTTGCTCGCGCAGTAGGTGGCGATACCGGGCACGCACACCTCCCCGGCCAGCGACGCGATGTTGATGATGTGTCCGCTGCGGCGGGGCAGCATCCGTTCCAAGGCCAGCTTGGTCCCGGTGATGACGCCGAGGACATTGATGTCGAAGATCCGGCGCGCAAGCTCGTCGGACTCGGCCAGCAGCGGCCCGATCGGCATGATCCCGGCATTGTTGATCACGACGTCGATGGGTCCCAGGGACCGCTGTACCTCGTCGAGAAACGCCGCAAACGACTCCGGCGAGGTCACATCCACCGGGGGTGCGCAGGACAGCCCCAGCGTGGCTGCGGACTCCTTCAGTGCGATCTCGTCGACGTCACCGATCGCGACCTTGGCTCCCAGTTCGGTGAGCCTGCGGGCGGTGGCGTACCCGATGCCGCGGGCGCCGCCGGTGATGGCGACGACCTGACCGGTGGGCGTGGAATTCATGCATCTCCCTGGGCTGAGGTTCGAGTGCGCTGCAGGAACGGCTGGACGACGGCCAGGAACTCCTGCGGCTTCCAGCTGCGGACAATGACCGCAGCTCGGGATGATCGCCACTTCGGTATCGAGACGGCGCTCGATGAGCCGCGCCGCGCGTGCCGGGGTGAGGGCGTCGTACCGACCCCACACCAGCAGGGAGGGCACGGTGAGGTCGTGCACCAACTGGGCCACCGGGGTGGCGTCCAGCTCGTCCAGCACCGTCCGACCGGTGGCGAACAACGCGAGCAGGGTGTCACGGTCCGGGTAGTGCGCGGCGAACGCCGACCGCGTCGCCAGGTCCAGCCTGCGCAGCCGGGTCGCGGCGAGGCTGTACAACAACCCGAATCCGCGCTGCGTCCACGGCGCAGGTCGCCCGCAGCGACCGGTTCAGCGCACGCTCGGCGGTGCGGGACAGCGCGAGGCGCCACAGTCGCGGAACGCCGGCCAGTCCGGGCATGTCAGCCAGCACCACCCGGTCGACGAGCTCGGGGTGTTCGGTAGCGACGAGCAACGCCACCACCGCACCGAGCGAGTTCCCGACGATGCTCACCGTGCCCGGGCCGCGGTGCCGACCGAGCAGCTCGACCACCACGCCCACGTAGCCGTCGAAGAGCGGGAAGGCTCCCGTCGGCACCGAGCGGCCGAAGCCGGGCAGGTCGACGGCGAACACCCGGGCGTGCGCGGCGAGTGCGGGCGCCACCTTGTTCCAGGTGTCGGCGTTGTCGGAGAAGCCGTGCAGCAGGACGATCAAGTCGTCCCCGTCGCCGGACTCGGCGACGTGCAGAGCGGATCTACTCATCGCGGGCTTCGCTATCCGATCGCACCGGCGGCACGCAGCTCGGTGATTTGCTGCGCCGAGTAGCCCAGCTCGCTCAGCAGCACCTCGGTGTGTTGTCCCGACCGCGGCGCGGGAGCAGGCACGCCGGTGGTGCTGCGGCTGAACCGCGGGGCCGGTGCGGGCTGCCGGATTCCACCGACCTCGACGAAGGTGCCACGGGCGGCGTTGTGCGGATGCTCGTGGGCCTCCCAGGGGGTGAGCACCGGTGAGACGCAGGCGTCCGAGCCGACGAACACCTCCGTCCACTCGTCGCGGCTCTTGGTCTTGAACACCCCGCCCAGGCGGCTCTTGAGCTCCGCGCCCGCATCGAGGTCGAACTGGGCAGGAAGGTCCTCGTCGGCGAGCCCGAGCCGTTCGATCAGCTCGGCGTAGAAATGCGGTTCCACGCACCCCACCGCCACGAAGCGTCCGTCGGCGCACTCGTAGGTGTCGTAGAACGCCGCGGCGCCGTCGAAGAGATTCGTGCCGCGCTCGTCGTTCCACAGGCCGGCGGAGTGCATGCCGTGGATGAACGCGGTGAGCAGCGCCGAACCGTCGACCATGGCCGCGTCCACCACCTGCCCTTGGCCGGATACGGTGCGCTCCTGCAACGCGGCCAGGATGCCGATCACCAGCAGGAACCCCCCGCCGCCGAAGTCACCGAGCAGGTTCAGCGGCGGAATCGGGCGTTCGCCGGGCCGTCCGATGGGCTCCAGCGCCCCGGATACGGCGATGTAGTTGATGTCGTGCCCGGCGGCCTGGGCGAGCGGTCCGTCCTGACCCCAGCCGGTCATTCGCCCGTACACCAGCCTCGGGTTGCGCTGCAGACAGTCCTGCGGCCCGATGCCCAGACGCTCGGCGACCCCGGGCCGGAACCCCTCGACGAGCACGTCCGCCGTCTCCACCAGACGCAGGACCGCCTGCACCCCGGCGGGGTCCTTGAGGTTCACCTCCACCGAGCGTTGTCCGCGGTCGACCACGCCCGACGGCGCCATCAACCCGCCGGAATCGCCCGACCGCTCGACGCGGATCACGTCCGCGCCCAGGTCGGCCAGCACCATGCAACCGAACGGCGCCGGCGCCAGGCTGGCGATCTCGACGACCCGGATGCCCGCGAGGGGGCCTGCGGCTTGTGCGTGATTGTTGTTCCCCGGGCGGCCTTTTTCGCTCACGAAGCATCCCTCGGCAGGCCGAGCATGCGTTCCCCGATGACGTTGAGCTGCACCTCGGTGGTGCCGCCGTAGATGGTGGTGGCCCGGCCGGCGATCAGCTGTTCCATCGCCTTGTCGCTCGGCTGCCCCGCAATGCTCACCGTGCCGGCGAGGCCGAGCTGGGCGACGACGAACTCGGCGATCTGCTGACCCATCCGCATGGCCAGCAGCTTGCCGACGCTGGAGGTGGTGCTGACGTCGGCTCCGGACAGTTGCTTGAGCACCACCCGGGAGCCGATCAGATCGATGGCCTGGCTCTCCGCCACGAGCTCGCCCAGCTGGTAGCGGCCCACCGGGGTGAGCTCGCGGCCGGCGACGAACTTGAGCAGGTCGGCGTCGGTGGCGTAGGCCTCCATCTTCTGGCTCAGCGCCACCCGTTCCCCGGCCAGCGTGGTGCGGGCGACGTTCCAGCCGTTATTGACCTCGCCGACGACGCCGGAGTCCGGGATGAACACCTCGTCCAGGAAAACCTCGTTGAACAGCGCCGAGCCGGTCATCTCCCGCAGCGGGCGGACCGTGACGCCGGGCGTGGACATGTCCAGCACGAAGTAGGTGATGCCCTGGTGCTTGGGCTTGGACGGGTCGGTCCGCGCGATGAGCATTGCCCAGTCGGAGAACTGGGCCACGGTGGTCCAGATCTTCTGCCCACTCACCTTCCAGCCGCCCTCGACCTTTTCCGCCTTGGTCGCGATGGCCGCGAGGTCGGATCCCGCGCCGGGTTCGCTGAACAGCTGGCACCACACCAGGTCCCCGCGCAGGGTGGGCACGGCCAGTTCCTGCTTCTGCTGCTCGCTGCCGTGCGCGACGACGGCCTGTACCGCCCAGCCGCCCATCAGCAGCTGCGGCATGGCGATGCCGGCGGTCTTGAGCTCCTGGGAGACGACGATCTGCTCCAGGGGAGCGGCGCCGCGGCCGTAGGGCTTGGGCAGGTGCGGCTGCACCCAGCCCTCATCGCCGAGCCGGATCAGCTGCTCGTCCTCGTCCAGCTCGGCCAGCCCGGCGAGGTCACTGCGCACCTGCGCGCGAATGGTCTCCGCCTCGGCAGGCAGCTCCAGCACCTGGGCGCGGGTCACCCCGGCCAGCGCCTGCTCGGCGACCCGGTTCATCCGCTGCTCCCTGGTGCCGAGCACTCCGCGCAGGGCCAGGGCACGGCGGTAGTACAGGTGGGCGTCGTGCTCCCAGGTGAATCCGATGCCGCCATGCACCTGGATGCAGTCCTGCGCGGTCTGCACGCCCGCATCGGGAACGATGGCCGCGGCGACCTCGGCCGCGAAGTCGGCGGTGTCGTCGCCGCCGTCCAGCGCGCTGGCCGCGTCCCAGAGCACGGCCCTGGCCTGCTCCAGTGCGATACCCATGCCTGCGCAGCGGTGCTTGACGCCTTGGAACTGGCCGATCGGCCGGCCGAACTGCACCCGCATCTTGGCGTACTCCGCCGCGGTGGACACACACCACGACATCACCCCGACGGCCTCGGCGCCGAGCACCACCGCGGCGATCGATCGCACCCGTCGGGCACTGAGGTTGTCGAGCACCCGATCGGCGGTGACGCCCGCCGCGGACACCGCCACGCGAGCAGAGCCCCGCAGCAGGTCGATGCTGTCCTGCCTGGTCGCCGTGAATTCGGCCGCCTGCAACACCACCCACCGCAGCTCCGCGCCGATGCGGGCGGGCAACAGCAGCACGTCTGCGTGCTCAGCGCCCAGCACCGCGTCGAGGGTGCCGGTGACGGTGTAGCCGGCGTCGCCGGCTTCTGCCTGCAGCGCCCCGTCGAGGCAGACCGCGGCGGTGCGCGACCCGTCGAGCAGGCCCGGCAGCAGCTCGATGCCGATCTTGGCGTCGGCAGCGGCCAACAGCGCGGAGGCCAGCACCGTGGGCACGAAGGGACCCGGCGCCACCGTGCGACCCAGGGCCTCCAACGCCACGGCCAGGGTCAACAGCCCACCGCCGGTGCCGCCCTGCTCCTCGGGAACGTGCAGGCCAAGCAGGTCCTGGCCGACCAGTGCAGACCAGAAGGCGGGGAACTTCTCCTCGTTGGGGTCGAGGGTGCCGCGGACGGTGTCGGTGGTGATGGTGCGCTCGGTGAAGGAGCGCACCGAGTCGGCGAGTGCGGTGTATTCCTCGCTCAGTCCGAGTCCGAGCTCGTAGGCGTTGCGGGCCATGGTGCTGCCTTTCAGAGTCGGTTGCTCAGGTCGTCGATGGTCCAGGGACCGTCGCTCTCGATGGTGGCCACGTCGTGCCAGCCGGCGAGCTCGGAGATGCCGCCGCCCTGCACGGCGTAGACCTTGCCGGTCAGCGGGCACTTCTCCGTGGCCAGATAGGCGACCAGCGGCGCGATGTTGGCGGGGCTGAAGGCGTCGAATTCACCCTCGGGCACCTCCGCGGCAAACAGCGCACCCATGCCCGGGGTGGCCAGGGTCAGCCGCGTCCGCGCAATGGGAGCGATGGCGTTGACCCGCACGCCGTAGCGCTCCAGCTCGTCCGCGGCCACCAGGGTGAGCGCCGCGATGCCGGCCTTGGCGGCGCCGTAGTTGGCCTGCCCGGCATTGGGCATGAAGGTGCCCGAGGCCGAGGCGGTGTTGATGACGGCGGCATTCACCGGCTCACCCGCCTTGCTACGGGCCTTCCAGTACGCGGCGGCGTGGTGCAGGGTGGCGGCGTGGCCCTTGAGGTGCACGGCGATCACCGAGTCCCACTGCGCCTCGTCCATCCCGGCAATGAACGCGTCCCGCAGGATCCCGGCGTTGTTCACCAGTACGTCCAGGCGACCGAACTCGCCGACCGCCTGGTTCACCAGGGCAGCGGCCCCGTCCCAGGTGGCGACGTTGTCGGTGTTGGCGACGGCCCTGCCGCCTGCTGCGGTGATCTCGTCGACCACCTGCTGCGCGGGGCCGACGTCGGCGCCGGTGCCGTCGTTGGCGCCACCGAGGTCGTTGACGACGATGCTGGCCCCCTCGCTGGCGAACAGCAGCGCGTGTTCACGGCCGATGCCCCGGCCGGCGCCGGTGATGATCGCGACGCGTCCATCCAGGTTTCCCATATGTGCTCCTTCAGCTGTTCGCGATGACGGCGAGGCCGTCCTTGATGACGAGCCCCTCGCCGACGGCGGTCTCGTAGGCGTAAGCCGTGCCCACAGAAGACCCGGCACCGTCGGAGGTTTCACCCGCCTGCCAGAAACGGGTGGTGATGTCCTGCTCGGGCAGCACCGGCTTCGCAAAGCGCACGGCGAGGCGGCGCAGCCGCTCCACCCGTCCGTCGGCCAGCTCGGTGAGCGCGGCCCAGGAGGTGAACGCCATCGTGCACAGGCCGTGGTTGATGATCCCCGGCAGCCCGGACATCCGGGCGATCTCCTCGTCTAGGTGGATGGGCATCGGATCGCCCGAGGCCGGGGAGTACCTGAAGGTCTGGTCGGCGTCGATGTGTTGGAGCACCTCGGCCGCCGGCGGACGCCGGCGCAGATCGTCGTCGAGCTTGTGCCCGGGTGCGGACTCCCCAACACCCGTGCCGGCATCGACCTTGCGGAAGAACGCCGTCATCCACTGCTCGTTGACCAATTCGCCGGCATCCGTGCGGGTCTCGGCGTAGGTCGTCACCGTGGAGCCGTTGGGCATGCCGGCGAACCCGATCGGCTTGGCCCTGGCCACCAAGGTGTCGCCGGGAAAGATCGGCCGGTGGAAGTGGAAGTCCTGCTCTCCGTGCACCAGCTTCATCAGCAGTTCCACCGGGGCCACCGAAAGCGCCGCCGGGGCCATCGACATGAACACCGGCACCACCGCGAACACCGGCGGCGCGATCTCCCCGCTGCGGTGCCGCTCGATCGGGTCGTTGGTGGCTTCGGCGTAGGCCGCGATGCGTTCCGCGGTCACCTCGAAGCGTTCCTCGTCGGTCCACTCACCGAGACCCGAGGAATCGAAGGTGACGGTAGGGGCTGTCATCGCCGCGCTCAGCCGTGCAGCTCGGCGAACTTGGTCAGCGACGTCTCCAAATCACCCTTAGCGTTCTTGGCGACGGCCTTGCCGATCGGTCCGACGATCATCGCCCCGGTGAAGCTGGCGTCAATGGTGGCCTTCGAACCGGCGCCTTCCGCCTCGACGGAGAGCACGAACTCGATGGTGACCCCGGCCATGCCGACGCCGGAGATCTTCACCCGGTTCGGGGCGTTGACCTCGTCGATCGTCCACTCGATCTTGTTGGCCATGCCCATCACCGAGACGACCTCGGTGATACGAGCTCCCACTGTTACATCTCTGGGCAGCTCGCTCTTCCAGGCCTGGTGGATGGTGAGCCAGTCCTCCCAGTGCGGCAGGTCGGACAGCGCGGCCCAGGTCTTGTCGGGCTCGGTGGGCAGGGACGCGGAAACGGATACAGATGCCATGACGGAACTCCTTCGGTGGAGGTGCGGTGGTTAGCGGTTGGCCGGGCGGTAGGCGGTGATGACCACCGCGCCGCCGAGGCCGATGTTGTGCTGCAGGGCGACCGTGGCGCCGTCGACCTGGCGCTTGTCGGCGGTGCCGCGCAGCTGCCAGTGAGCTCGCTGCACTGGGCCAGCCCGGTCGCGCCGAGGGGGTGGCCCTTGGAGATGAGCCCGCCCGAGGGGTTGACGACCCAGCGGCCGCCGTAGGTGGTCTCGTCGTTGTCGATGAGCTTGCCGCCCTCGCCCTCGGCGCACAGTCCCAGCGCCTCGTAGGTGAGCAGCTCATTGGTGGAGAAACAGTCGTGCAGCTCGATGACGTCGACGTCTGCCGCGGAGATGCCGGCCTGCTCGTAGACCTGCTGCGCGGCGGTACGGGTCATGTCGGCGCCGACCAGGCTGATCGCGCTCTTGTCCGCGAAGGTGCTCTCCAGGTCGGTGACCATGGCCTGCCCGACGATCTCCACCGCCTGGTCGCCGAGCCCGTGCTTCTCGACGAAGGCCTCGCTGGCAATGATCGCCGCGCCGGAACCATCCGAGGTGGGCGAGCACTGCAGCTTGGTCACCGGCCCATAGATCGTCTTGGCAGCGAGTACTTCATCGAGCGAGTACTCGACCTGGAACTGGGCATACGGGTTGTTCACCGAGTGGCGGTGGTTCTTCACGCCGATCTTGGCGAACTGCTCGGCGGTG
>JAABUM010006853.1_pt1 | contig 10870 bp, 11 predicted proteins | sample 5559161 | NCBI WGS metagenome assembly JAABUM01 (sample SAMN10711868, study PRJNA513369) | rock metagenome | isolation source: Antarctica rocks | place: Antarctica: Victoria Land, Siegfried Peak nord | reverse complement strand
CATCGATTGTTCCCACACCATTCTCGTAGGTGGCAACGACGCGCTCACGTAAATCTAAAGAATAGGCTTGCATCTTTCCAAATTACTCTCTTTTGAAGTGTTCATTCAACTGAAAATTACTATAGCGACAGCGAGCAGTTTTTTGGCGCGTGCCACATGGCTAGCGGGTTCAGTGCTTGAGCGGGCGATCCGGCATCAGCCACAGACGTTCATTTTTCTTCAGTGGGCGGAGCGGGTACTTTTGTGGACGGCTCATCAATCGCCCCCGCTGCGCAGCTTACCCCATTCAGATGAAATGGCTATTCATTTGTCGAACGACCCACTAAAGCCCTTAAAGAATAAGCTTGCGTAAAGATTGCGAACCGCTCCGGCTGGCGAGGATTTCGGTTTTGTCTTTCAAGATAATCAACAGGCGACGGTCTTGCGATTCGACTCGCTCGACGAATTCGAGATTGACGATAATCGAGCGGTGAACGCGGCAAAAGCGAGAGGCATCCAACCTCGATTCGATTTCTGAAAGTGTTTGATGGATGAGGTAAAAACGATTGCCAGCATAAACTTTTACATAATCGTCGTCGGCTTCAAAGCGCGAGATGTCGTCTATTTTGAGCGGGACGATTGAATCGCGCGAGCGCACGAACAATCTGGTTAATTTTTCCTTTTTTGGTATCGCGCGCGCGATTTGCTCGTTTTGCGTTTCCTCCGAAAATTTTTCTAACTTTCGCGCACAAGGCGAAGTCCTAAGCCATTATTGTTTGGTGCATTCCCGTTTGATTTTCCCGTCCCGTCATCGCTCACTTCGATAACGAGATTGTCTTTATCGCTGTGCGCCGTAATGCGGATTTGTCCGCCGCGCGCACGCGGAGCTATCGCGTGCTTGACGGCGTTTTCGACAATCGGCTGAAGCGAAAAAGCCGGAAGATGATAGGTGAGCGCGGCCGGTTCGATTTCCGTCGTCAATTTCAAACGTTCGCCGAGCCGCAAGCGTTCGAGTTCTAAATAATTTTGAACGAAATTCCATTCGTCAGCAAAGGTTACGTCCGTCGCAATCGTTTGTTTTTCGTTTTGCGATTGCAGAACGTAGCGCAGCATTAGCGCGAATCGCTCGATGGCTTCTTCGGCGGTGTTTGCATCGGTGCGGACGAGCGCCATCAATGAATGCAATGTGTTGAAAAGGAAATGCGGATTGAGTTGCGTGCGCAAAGCTGCCAACTCTGCTTGGCTGCGGGCGGCTTCGGCGCGGACGGCGCGTATCTGAAGTTCGGCGCTGCGGCGTTCTTCGATTTGCAGATTTTCGTTAATCTGTTTGACGTAAGCCGAACTGACGAGCGTCATGTACGCCATCACTCCGCTGAAAAGCTGCCATTGAGTTGCGAAGTTGTCCCATCGAATAAAGTTCCAGACTCCGCGCTGAATAAACATCAAAAGCGATAAATCGAGTAATGTAAAAAAACACCAAGAGACGGCAAAAAGAATCAGAAGGAAAATATGAATGAGAGTGAATCGAGGTTGTCTGCGCGCGCTCCAAGTTAGCCTACGGCAGATTATGACGACACCGACGCCGAGCAGAAAGGCAGGCAAAACATTACAGAGAACCGTTAATAGCAGATTAATGTCAAAGCGATAACCGATGCGGACGAAAACTGCCGCGAGACTCACGCCGTAAGCTAGCCACACTGCACAATATAACAACCAAAATCGGCGGCTCTTTTTCATAAAGGTGGGCGCGCCGTAAACGGATGTGCGTGTTCGTAAGCGTGCGCGATACGCAGTAGAGTGGCTTCAGACCAGTGTGCGCCCATGAGCTGCAATCCGATGGGGAGATTGTTCGACGATAAGCCGCAGGGAATCGAGATGCCAGGAATCCCTGCGAGATTCGCCGTGCAAGTGAAAATGTCGTTGAGATACATCTGGAGCGGGTCGTCTGTTTTTTCGCCGATGAGAAAAGCGGGCGTCGGCGTTGTCGGCGTCAAGATGGCATCGCAGGAAGCGAACGCTTCGTTGAAATCTTGTTTGATAAGGGCGCGTACCTGTTGCGCTTTGCGATAGTAAGCTTCGTAGTAGCCGGACGACAAAACATAAGTGCCGAGCATGATGCGGCGTTTGACTTCCGCGCCGAAGCCTTCATCGCGCGTGCGTTTGTACATCTCTCGCAAGGTATGCGCTTCTTCTGCGCGAAAGCCGTAGCGCACGCCGTCGAAGCGCGCGAGATTGGAAGATGCTTCGGCGGTTGCGATGATGTAGTAAACGGCGATGCAGTATTTCGCGTGCGGCAATTCGATGTCGATGATCTCTGCGCCGAATTCACGATAAGCGTCAATCGCCGCTTCGACGCGCGCACGCACTTCCGCATCGAGTCCTTCGTTAAAGAGCGCACGCGGCACACCGATGCGCGCTCCTTTGATGTCTTTGTTCAATTCCGCCGCGTAGTCTGGCACGGGAACTTCCGCCGTCGTTGCATCGAGCGGATCGCGCCCGCTGATGACGCCGAGAAGCGTCGCAGCATCAGTGACGTTGCGCGAAAAAATGCCTATTTGATCGAGCGAGGAAGCGAAGGCGACGAGGCCGTAGCGTGAGACGCGCCCGTAGGTCGGTTTGATGCCGACGACGCCGCAGAAGCCTGCCGGTTGGCGAATGGAACCGCCCGTGTCCGAGCCGAGCGCAACGGGCACAATGCCCGCCGCAACAGCCGCCGCCGAGCCGCCCGATGATCCGCCGGGCACGCGCGATGTATCCCAAGGATTACGCACAGTCCCGTAGGCGGAGTTTTCATTTGATGAACCCATTGCAAATTCGTCACAGTTGGTTTTGCCGATAATGATCGCGCCCGCATCGCGTATGCGTTTGATCGCCGTCGCATCGTAAGGCGGATGATAATCGCCCAAGATGCGCGAGCCGCAGGAAGCTTGCAACCCACGCACGCAGATGTTGTCTTTAATGGCGACGGGCACGCCGCCGAGCAACAACGCCGCTGCATCATTTGATTGAACGAGCGCGCCTATTTCATCGGCGCGACGCAACGCGCCATCGCGATCAATCTGAAGAAACGCGTTGAGTACGGCGTTTGATTTTTCGGCGTCGTCGAGCGCAGATTCAGTGATGATGCGCGCCGCCGATTCGCCTTGCGAAATCCGTGCGCGAAGTTGCGCGATGTCTTGATCGAAGAAAGTCATTTTGGAAAATAGATATTAGATGCTGGATGTTAGAAGTCAGTGGAAGGCAGCGCCGAGGTTTGATACTAGCATCTAACATCTGACATCCAACATCTTTCTTAGAGAACTTTTGGGACACGGAAATGACCGTGTGCGGCGTCGGGCGCTTCTGCGAGCGCGAGTTTTTGGCCGAGCGATAATTGCACAGCGTCGTCGCGCGCCGCGTCTGTTTGTTCGCCTTCGCGTGTTAATCCTCCGGCGGAAGGCTCAACGCGCGTTGTGTCCACCTCGCCCAGTTGTTCGACGTAGGCGATGATTTCCGCAAGTTGTGGTGTAAAGGCGCGCTGCTCTTCCGCAGTGATTTCGAGATGAGCGAGCGCGGCGATTTTCTGAACGTCGGATTCTGTGATCGGCATGGTTTTATATTTTCGATTTTGGTTTTGCGATTTTCGATTGAAAGCAACCCGAGATTTGATTCAAAAGCAGCGGCCTTATTTTTAGTCTTATTCAATCGCAAATATGAAAGTCCTAAACCCCGTTCTCGCGACGATTGATACAGCTTCCGGCGGCGACGAGAAAGCGGCGGCGTAAATCATCGTCATGGATTGCTTGGGCTGCCGTAGAGAGTTGGCCGGATGCTGAAGCGGTGGCGAGGGCTTGCTTCTCCTGTTCCGCGCGATCCGGCTCAGATGGCAGTGCGGCGCGTGCTTCCTGCACTGTTTTCTGATCGACGCGAAATTCTATGTACGTGACCATCGCCTGACCGAGCAGAGAATTTAAGCGAAACAGAAGCTGTCCGCTGACGGCTTCGAGCTGCTTTTGCCACATCGTATCGGCGACAGCGACGATCAATGTCTTTTGATAAAGACGAAAGGGCACGGCCTGTCCGCGCAGTTGTTCTCCGGCGACGTGTCGCCAGACCGCCATCACAGCGGCTTCGACGACCTCTTGGCCTTCGCCCGCCGCGCGCAAAAGCTTCGGCAATGAGCGGATTAAATCGTCCATCGTATTTTAGATTTGCGATTGGTAAAAAGTTAAAGCACACTCCTGATTTCAAATTGCAAATCGGAAATCTAAAATCGCAAATTCGGTTGAGTGTAATGGAAAAGGAGCGCGGGCGACAAGTGTGTGAAGCGCTTGTTTAGCCGGAAATTAAAATGGAAAAGCTGCTGCTGGCGTCAAGGAGTCCGCGCCGTGCGGAGATTTTGCGAGCCATCGGATGGCCTTTTGAAATTGCGGCGGCGGACGTGGATGAATCCGTGCGTGAGTCCGAAGCGCCGCACGCTTATGTCGAACGTCTCGCGCGCGAGAAAGCCACGCAGATTGCGAATAATCATCGAACGGAAAATCGTCTTGTGCTCGGCGCGGATACAATCGTCGTGGTCGGCGATGAAATTTTAGGCAAGCCGCGCGACGAACGGGATGCGCGGCGAATGCTGCGGCTGCTAAGTGAAACCGGCTGGCATGAAGTGTTGACGGGCATCGCGCTCTTGCGAAGCGTTGAAGATTCGGACTCCCGCGAGTGTGTCGCGCACGAAAAAACCCGCGTGCGCTTTGCGGCAATGAGTGAAGCGGAAATTGATTGGTATGTGGCGAGCAAAGAGCCGATGGACAAGGCCGGAGCTTATGGTGTGCAGGGACACGCCGCGCTTTTTATCGAAGAGATAGCGGGCGATTATTGGAACATCGTCGGGCTGCCCGTGCGTTTGCTTTACAAGCTATACGGGAGAATGTGAGAGCGCGTCGAAATATGCGTGCGTCGCTTCCTCATGCGTTGCTTCAGTGAATGACAAAAGGCTGCCAGCATTGGAGTGGCAGCCTTTTGCATGAGTATTTATCCAGCGTGAAAAGTTGCTTGAGAAAGTTTCTAAAGTTCCCGCCGTATGGCTTTACAAAAGCTTGGCGAGACGCGGCGCGAGTTGATCCGCGAGATTGCCGTTCGGATCGAGGCCGCCGATGGGCGCGCCTGAGATGTTGCCCGCTTTGTCCAGAATCACAATCGCCGGAAGCTGATCGACGCCGAACTGTTTTGACACTTGCCCGTCGGGATCGCGCAGCACAGTGACGTTCAAATCGTTGCGGCGCGTGAAGGCGCGTATCTGCTCGTCTGTCGCATAGTTCTTCGACTTCGGTGACGCGGAATCCGTGCTCACCCAGTAAACCACCACACCATGCTGGCTGTATTGATCGGCGAGCTTGCGTATGCCCTGCATTTGTTTGCGCGAAAGCGGCAACCATGACGCGCCGAATGCGAGCACGACGACCTGTCCGCGCACTGTCGCGGGCGAAACAGTCGAGCCGTCAATCGACTTCAACGAAAAATCCACAGGCACAGCAGTTTGCGTAAACGGCGCAACCGGAATTGCAGTCAAACGCTGCGCCAACGCCGCCGGTGCGAAAATCGAAATCGCGAGCAACAGGCTGGCAATCAATCGTCTGCCATTTTGTGAAAACATCTTTTCTCCTTCTTGTCGCCGACGGCTAATTTCAATTTTCTATCTTGCAAAAACTGAATTCAAATTGCCGCGTTTCGGGCGACTCTTCGGACAGGAATTTGGATGAGCGTCGCAGGCATTTGGTTGGACGCGGATGACGGCAGCAGAGGCCGTTCGGCTTTATCTTTGGAACGGCGAGGCAATGGGCGGCGCGACGCCGAACGTTTCCGCGTGCAGCGCGCAGTAATCATCCCACGTATCCATATCGCGCACAACATATTCCGTGTCAAACGCAACGCGCCGCACATCTTCTTTGCGTGTTTCGAGCAACGCGCGCAAACCGCGTCCCGGATCGAGATGCAGCAGTTCCCGGCGCAATGCAAAATCAATCAAAACCGGATGCCCGCCGCGCCCTCGATATTCCGGCGCGATGATGTGCGCCCGCGTGCGCCCGCGCTCGTCGAGAAGTTTACGAATCACTGCGGGCGCAATCATAGGCTGATCTGCGAGCGCGATAAAAATAGCTTCCGTATCAACTGAAAGATGTTCGACGCCGCGCGCAATCGAATCGCTCATCTCGCTCGTCTCAATCGCGTTGACGGCAAAGCGAATTTGAAGATGCGCGAGACGGGCGCGCATTTCTTCCTCGTTACGTGCAGGAATCACGGCGATGATGTCTTCAGTTCCTGCGCGCTGGAAATTGTCGATGCACGTTTCGATAATGGTTCGCGTGCCGAAAGGCAGAAGCGGTTTGTAAGCTCCCATGCGCTGCCCGTGTCCGGCGGCAAGCAGAATAACAGTGACGTGTTCCACAAGTTAAGAATTGGAAGTTACGATTGGCGTGCGTCTGAATAATTGACGCTTGTTTTGAATTACTGCGTGTCTGCCTCGCCGCCCTGCGGAAGAGATGTCGCATCGAATGACGCAAAGCTCGTTGCGAGGCCGCGTCGCGCAAGTACGCCGATGATATGGCGGCGGTAGGTGGTCGTTGACGCGGATGTGCGCAAGGGTTTCGCCGTGCGTCTCGTTAAATCGGTAGCCTTCTCAAGCGCATCTTCCGTGAGTGTTTTCCCGACGAAAAGTTCGCGCACTCCTTCGACGAAGCGCGGGCTTGGATTGACTCCCGTGACCGCCACCGCTGCATCTGTGCATACGCCCGTGTCGTCAATCTTCACGGCGACGGCGGCGGCGGCCAGCGGGTAATCAACCGAATCGCGTATCCGAAACTTATTATAAACGCCACGGTATCCGGCGGCGCTTGCCGGAACTCTTACTTCGCACAAGATTTCATCCGGCTGCAAGTCGTATTTCTTAATTCCATCATCAATGAAAAATTGATCGAGCGGCAAAGTTCTTTCACCGCGCGGGCTGATGAGTTTGACGCTTGCGCCGAGTGTGAGAAGCGCGGGCGCGAGGTCGCCGGAGTAAGCCGCCCAGCATTTCTGGCTGCCGGGCGCGACGTGGCAAACCGTGCCGTCCTTCTTCAAACAAAAATTGTTCGCCTTGCGCCAGAAATAAGATTGGTTGTAGTAAACGCAGCGCGTGTCGAGACACAGATTGCCGCCGACTGTTCCCACGTTGCGAATGTTCGGCCCGGCGACTTGGCTTGCGGCAGACGCAACGACAGGAAAGTGCGCGCGCACGTTTTCATCACCGGCGAGTGCCGCAATGGTGGTCAGCGCGCCGATACGCAAGCCCGTCTCCGCATCGAAGGAAATGCCGCGCAGTTCATCTATGCCACGAAGCTCCAAGACATGCGCGGGCGTTTCAATGCGCATACGCATATTGATAACAAGATCGCTTCCGCCCGCGACAATGCGTATATCGCCCGCATGAGTTTTCAAAATTTCCAGCGCTTCCGCTAATGTTCGCGGGCGATGAAGCGTGAATGAAGCCATTGTCATGATTAAATTTTGTTCCTAATCCCGGCGAGATATGAAATTCGTTTGAAAAGTTCAGGAATCAAATTCAACCCGGCGATAAATTTCAGCAAGCGAAACTTGAAAACCTACAGATGAGAGGTCAAGTGTATCCGTGAGCTTGCGATATTCGCGCCGCGTCCATTCACGATCAGTAAGTCGAAAGTGTTCGACGAGAACTTGATGCTGCTCGATTAAAACATAATCGAGCAGTGATGAAATTGATTTGTATTGATCGAATTTTTGTCCGCGATCATACTTTTGCGTGGATTTAGAAAGCACTTCCACAAGAATCGTGGGATTCATTGCCGTGTCGTATTTGTCTTTCGTCAATTCCACCGGATCGCAGAAGATGGAAACATCCGGGTAGGTGTACAGTTTGCTCGATGTTGCGATGCGCATGTCGCTCGTGAATACATCACAAGGTCTGTCGCGGAGCGCAATGCTCAAGGCCGTGAAAATATTGGCTGCAACCCGGTTGTGATTAAGTGATGCGCCGGTCATCGCAAAGATTTCGCCGTCGTAATACTCGTGTTTGATTGCAGCCGTTTCTTCAACGCTGAAATAATCATCGAGCGTATAAAGCCTGTCATGTTTTCGCTGTGTGCTCATAATTTCCTGCTCATTACGAAACTTGTTTCTTCTTCTCATTGATGGCGCGCAAAATTCTTTCCGGCGTGAGCGGCAGATCGTTGATGCGGACGCCGACGGCATCGTAGATCGCGTTGGCGACTGCCGGAATGGTGGCGGCGAGGCTGCCTTCGCCAGCTTCCTTTGCGCCGAATGGCCCTTCCGGGTCAATCGTCTCGACGATGAAGGTTTCTATCGGCGGTGATTCGAGCGAAGTCGCGGATTTGTATTCGAGAAGGCTGGGGTTCATCGTTAAGCCTTTTTGGAAAACTTGTTCTTCAGCGACAGCTTGGCCTAAGCCCATCCAGACGGAGCCTTCGATCTGGCCTTCGACGGTCAAAGGATTGAGAGCGCGCCCGCAATCGTGCGCCGCCCAGATTTTATCGACGGTGAAGCGGCCTGTTTCGGGATCGACGGTGACTTCGGCGACCTGCGCCGCGTAAGAATATGAAACGCCGGGGCCGACGCCCGCGCCGCGAAAGCTTCCGCCCTGCGATTCCGTCGGCGGCGTGTATGAGCCTTTCGCAATGAGCGTGCCGCCGTTTTCAATGCAAGCTAACAGAGCTTCCTGATAACTGATCGAGCGGTGCGGCTCATTCTTCGGATAAATTTTTTCTTCGCGCGCGACGAGATGTTCGGGCGATTCGCCGAGGAGTTCCGCAGCGACGCGAAAGAGTTGCTGCTTAATGTCGCGCGCGGCATCCTTCGCGGCGTTGCCCGCCATGAAAGTGACGCGCGAAGAATACGAGCCGAGATCAACGGGCGTTAAAGCAGAGTCGGCGGCGATGATGCGTATGCGCGACAGGTCAACGCCCATTTCTTCGGCGACAATCTGCGCGTGAATTGTTTCCGTGCCCTGACCTATTTCAGCAGCGCCCGTGTAAACCGTCACAGCGCCGTCATAATCAATTTTGATCGAGACGGTGGAGTGCGGAAGCTTTGAGCGAATGATGGAATTGGCCGCGCCGGAAACGTAGTGTGAGCCGCCCATCCCGACGCCTTTGCCGTAAGGCATTTTCCCGCGCTTGTTTTTCCAATCCGATGCTTCGATTACTTTTTCGAGGCAAATGTCATAGCCGTAACTTGTTACGCGAAGGTCGTTGACGGTGACGGTGTTCGGCTTCAGTTTATTTCTAAGACGAAGTTCGCCCGCGTCCATGCCGATTTCTGCGGCAAGCATGTCTATCTGTGATTCAAAACCGAAGCGCACGCCAACCGTTCCGTGCCCGCGCATAGGGCCGCACGCGGGCTTGTTGGTCAGCACGCGGTAGCCGTCGAACTTGATGTTTTGAATATCGTAGAGCGCGGCGATGAGCGCGCCGGAATAAAGAATCGTGACGACGCCGTAAGAACAATATGCGCCGCCATCCTGAATAACCTTCGCTTCGACGGCGGTGATGCGCCCGTCTTTTGTGACGCCTGTTTTGAGTTCGACGTATTGTTCTGGACGCCCGCGATGCGTGTAAAAAACTTCTTCGCGCGAGAAATTGAATTTGACGGGACGCGCTGTTTTTTTAGCGAGAAGGCACGCCGCGACTTCGTGCGCGAAGGTTTCACTTTTGCCGCCGAAGCCGCCGCCGACAAACGGCTTGATAACGCGGATCGAACTCATCTCCATCTCTAAAACTTTACTGAGCGTGCGGTGAACGTAGTGCGGCGTCTGCGTTGAAGTCCAGAGCGTCACGCGGCCTTCGTGTTCCCACTGCGCGACGCAGGCGTGCGGCTCCATCGGCGCGTGCGTCACGCGCGGATTATAATAACGGTCAAAACGCACCGCGCCGCCCGACTCCCTTGCTTCCTGAAAACCTTTTTCGACATCGCCGAAGTGATGATGATATTGCTTCTCTATATTCGATTTTCTGTCCGCGTGAAGCCATAAATCCGGGTCGTCGCACGCCATCGCATCTTCGTAATTCGTGTAGGCAGGCAATACTTCATATTCGACTTCGATCAGGTCGAGCGCTTCTTCCGCAATCTGTTCGGACGTGGCGCAGACGGCTGCAACTTCGTCGCCGATGTAGCGCGCCTTATCGACGCAGAAGGCCGCTTCGTCGTGGCCGATAGGCAGAATGCCGTAACGAACGGGCGCGTCTTTGCCCGTCACGACGCCCATCACGCCGGACAAGGCTTCGGCTTTGGATGTGTCAACGGAAACGATGCGCGCGTGCGCGTGCGGCGAGCGAAGAATTTTGCCGTGCAGCATATTGGGCAAGCGCAAATCGTCTGCGTAGACGGCTGTGCCTGTAACTTTTGGCGGCCCGTCGGTCATCGGCACGCGCTGGCCGATAGTTGTAAATTCTCGTTGGCTCATATCTTTATTGCTCTTGAGTGAAGGTACGCCTACTTGATGTGATATTGAATTCTCGTTTCGATTCTGCCTTGACGAACTATCCCTAGGTTCTGTTGACATAACTATCTAAGCCAGATGATTGTGCTAGCGAAATAAATGAAGCTCAAGTAGTTCTTTGCCAACTTATCAAAACGTGAAAACACCCGACGAAAGTGTTTTAGTTTGCCGATCCGGTTTTCAATCAGATGCCGCTCTTTATAAAGATGCGTGTCAATCTCGCGCTGCGCCTTACGATTAGCTCGTGAGGGAATAACAACTGCCGAGTTGCACTCTTTCAATTTCATGATAAAACTTGCGGCGTCATAACCTTTGTCGGCAATTACATGATTGGCAGCGAAGTTCTCGATTAGCTGTTCGGCTTGCGTAATGTCGTTTCTTTCGCCG
>JAABUM010006852.1_pt1 | contig 10874 bp, 11 predicted proteins | sample 5559161 | NCBI WGS metagenome assembly JAABUM01 (sample SAMN10711868, study PRJNA513369) | rock metagenome | isolation source: Antarctica rocks | place: Antarctica: Victoria Land, Siegfried Peak nord | reverse complement strand
ACGACCTCGAAGTGGGTCGGGAAAGGATCGAGCCCCAGGCCCACGGCCGTATCCCAGATCTCCTGCATGGCCTGATCGGCGTCGCGCATGGTTGTGGTCATGTGACCACCTCTTTCACAAAGAACTTTTTCAAGGCCGGATAGACATCTTCTTTGCTCTTGATCGTGATGCCCACGAACTCGGGCGCGGTGATCTCGGCGAAGGCCGACATGAGCGTGCTGGTGGCCCAGCGGCTGTAGGCTTCCTCCTTGATCTCACCGTAGCCAAACAGGTTGGCGTGCGCCAGGATGCGGTTGACGATCTCTATGCAGGCGTGGTTGTCCTCGTCGCCCCAGTTGTCGCCGTCGCTGAAGTGGAACGGGTAGATGTTCCACAACGAGGGGTCGAAGCGGCTCTCGATCGTCTCCAGGCAGAGCTTATAGGCCGATGAAACGCGCGTGCCGCCGCCCTCGCCCAGGCTGAAGAAGGTCTCCTCGTCGACCTCTTTGGCCTCGGTGTGGTGGGTGATGAAGATGATCTCGACGTTGCTGTATTTGGTGCGCAGGAAGCGCACCATCCAAAAGTAGAACGAGCGCGAGATGTACTTCTCGAAGTCGCCCATCGAGCCCGACACGTCGCGCATGGCGATGACCACGGCGTTGCGTTGCAGTTCGGTGGTTTCGTTCCAGGAGCGGTAGCGCATGTCGTCTTTTTTGATCGAGCCGCTCCCGATGCGGCCGCCGTTGCCCTGCATGGCCGAGCGCTTGATGGCCTGCATGACGGTGCGCTTCTTGTCGAGGTTGGGGATGATGCCGCTCTTGCGCACGTCGTTGAAGATAATTTTCTCGGACGGGATCTCGCGCTTGCCCTTGTCCTTCAGGTTGGGCAGGCCGAGGTCGGCGAAGACCAACTCGGCGAGTTCGTCGACGGTGAACTCAGCCTCGTAGTAGTCGACGCCTGGCTCGTTGCCGGCCTGGCGGCCCCGGCCGGGCTGCTGTCCCGGCAGTGTGCCGATGACGTCGCCCTGCTGCGAGTCACCTTGGCCCTGGCCGACGCCTTCGCGCTTGAAGGGGTCGAAGCGGAACTGATACTCTTCGAGCGAACGGATGGGCACTTTGACGATCTTCTGTCCATCGGAGGTAATGATCGACTCGTTGCCGATGATGTCGCCGAGGTTACCTTTAATGACCTCGCGCACCTTCTCCTGGTGGCGAGCCTGGTCCTTGGGACCCTTGCGGTGTAGCGACCAGTCCTGCTGGCCGAGTGTTATAGTAGCTGGCATTGGCGCCTCCCTACCAGTGGCGAGTGACGAGTGGCGAGTGGTGAGAACTGATTGCTCGCCACTCGTCACTCGCCACTCGCCACTCAGCGATTGAGCAATTGTCCGACGTACTGCAACGTTTCCTGCGCGCAGACGACGCAGTAGCCGTTGTCGCGGATCATGCGGTCGACTACGTCGTTGACGCGGCGCAGTTGCTCGGCGTCGGGCGTCTTGGACGAGGTCGTGATCTTGATCACGTCCTTGAGGTCGGCGAAGAGTTTCTTCTCGATGGCTTCTTTGAGGCGCTCGTCCGAGGTGTACTCGAAGTTCTTGCCGCGGCGGGCGAGCGAGGCCATGGCCATCAGGATGCTCTCGCGGAAGGAGCCCTTGCCGTTCTCGGTCACGGCGATCTGCTCCTCGATCGAACGCATCAGCCGCTCGTCGGGATCGACTTCCTCGTCGGTGAGCGGGTCGCGCATCTTCTCTTTGCGGCAGTAGGACTCCACGTTGTCGAGGTAGTTGTTGAGCAACGTCTTGGCCGACTCCTCGAAGGCGTAGACGAAGGCGCGCTGCACCTCTTTCTTGGCGATGTCGTCGTACTCGTGGCGTGTCTCGGCGATGAGGTTGAGCAGGTGTTCGCGGTCCTCGCGGTTGAACGAGGTGTGCTGCTCGAAGCCGTCGCGCAGGGCGCGCAGGGCGTTGATGGGATTGATGCAACTCACGCCGTTGCGGATGAGCGCGTTGGAGAGGCGGTCGATGATGTAGCGCGGCGAGATGCCGTCCATGCCCTCGCGCTGCGCCTCCTCCTGCAGTTCCTTGACATCTTTGGTCTTCCAGCCCTCGACGTCCTGGCCGTCATAAAGCTTGAGCTTCTTCATCGCGGTCATGTTGGCCTTCTTAGAGGGCTCCAGGCGCGAGAGCACGGCGAAGATCGAGGCCACGTTGAGCGTGTGCGGGGCGATGTGCACGCCCGAAAGATTGCTGGAGGCGAGCAGCTTGTCGTAGATCTTGATCTCCTCGGAGACGCGCAGGTTGTAGGGTACCTTGACCAGGATGATGCGGTCGTGCAGCGCCTCGGCCTTGGGGTTGCCGGCGAAGGCCTTGAACTCGTTCTCGTTGGTGTGCGCCAGCACCACCTCGTCAGCGTAGATCAGCGAGAAGCGGCCCGTCTTGATGTTCTGCTCTTGAGTCAGGGTCAGCAACGTGTAGAGCAGCTTCTCATCGCAGTTGTGATTGACGAAGCCATTGGCGATAAAGGTATTCGAGCCGGGTACATTGAGGTCCCAGCAGTCCGCTTCACCGTCCTCGATAGCCACGATTTCATCGTACAACTGCGCGGAATTAAGCAACGTGGTCAGTCCGGGCGGAGGCGCGATCCATCCGTCGAGTTTGTCGAGCAGTTGCGTCGCTTTCTGACGCATGCAGTTGCCGGAGCCGGTACGTAACGCATACAGGCAGTCGTAATCGCCCGAGCCGAGGATTTGGTGCGCGCCCATGCGTGAGCGGTTGGCGACTCCGTTCACGGCAAGCGCACGTAGACGAGTCTCGTGCTGCAATGCGTCGGATATATCCTGCCAATACGCTTGTGTGTGCGGGATAATATCCGCGCGTCCCTGTCGTGGCCGTAGCGCGGCGCGTTGCTCATAGGCCGCTCGCTTGCGTGCGGGCAAGACGGGCATAACCTGCGCGAGCATATCCGCGTTTTCTCCGTCGGCGGTGATCGTCCAGTAATCACCATAGGCGCCCGATTGGGAGCGGTTACGTGTTGTTACTCGTCGCGTGACCACACCCAGGTTCAGGAGCACGACTTGTAGTTGCTCGGCCAGCTTGGTGGACGCGGTTGTCCACGAGAGCCGGCCGCCAAGGTTAACGGTTCCGTCGCCAGCAAAATAACCGGAAAGGAAGGCGACAACGCAATCCCGTGATGACTCCAGGACGGCCCAGGGGATAACCTTGTTGTATGCCCCGGTATGAGATCCTAGATGCGCCAGAAAGTCGAGCATCTCGATGCTGTTGAGTTGTATCGCGTTCTTGTAGAAGCGCGGCTGGATGTCGAACAGATCCCGCGTCAGCGCGCAATAATCATCGCGCACCTCTTGATCAATGTTGGTGAAGCGAATCGTCCCATTCGCTTGGGTGTCACCCTCGGCGGCGAAGTAACCCAACCAACGCGCCAGGTCTGGCGTCATCCGAGCGGGGACCCGGATCGGGTGGGCGCGACGGTCGCGCTTGCTCTCGTGTGCGAATTGTACATCCTGCCCCCACAAGTTCTGCCCTTTTTGTAGGACGACCCAGTCTCCCATCCGGAATTCGTCGTGCCGGCGCCAAACCTGCACGCCATTCTCGTCGACCACCAGAACGCGGTGCTCCGCCGTCCCCTCTTGCACGAAGCCGCGTCGCGTCGTTATCCTCTTGGTTGCATTGACACCTGAGTGGTAGAGGTGCGCGGCCATCTCAACCCCGGTACTACTGGCAAGCCGTACCTCGATAGGGCGCGACTGTCCGTCTGGATGATCGGGCGTCGCGAACGAGTCGAGCCGCCGGATGCCCTGCTCAGTGAAAACGAGCGTATCCCCTCGCAGACACTTGAGCATCTCGATCATCTCGCAAACACCGCGATTGGCGACGTTGAGTTCACCGTCGAAGCGATACGCGCGCGGATCGCTCTCCACGCCGACCTCGGCGATAGTCGACAAATCTATCGACCCTACCAATTCCGATACGTCTTGCGTTTTTGGGTCGCTCGGACTGAAGGTGCCCAGACCCACGCGGCTCTCCGCCGAGAAGGTGATGCGCTCGACGGGGACGCTGTAGATGTCGTTGTCCCACTCCGTCTTGAGGCGGTAGGCGCAGGAGGGGCACAACGTGCCTTCGATGTAGAGGCCGTGCTCCTCGCGGATATCGGCGCGCAACTCTTTGGGGATGAGGTGCAGCGGCTCCTCGTGCATGGGGCAACCGGCGATGGCGTAGATGGCGCCCTCCGGCGTGCGCGTGTAGCGCTCCAGTCCCTCGCGCAGCAGGGTTGCCACGGTGCTCTTGCCGCCGCCGACGGGGCCCATCAGCAAGAGGATGCGCTTGCGGGGCTCCAGGCGCTTGGCGGCGGCGGAGAAGTACTCTACGATCTGCCCGACCGGCTTCTCCAGGCCGAACAACTCGTGCGCGAAGAACTGGTGGCGGGGCGTCCCATCGGGACCCTCCTCGACGCCATCCTGCATGATCATGTCGTAGACGCGGGCGTGGGCCAGCTGCGCGACCTTAGGATTCGTGGTGACGATGTTGAAATAATCTTCAAAAGTACCTTGCCAAGCGAGGTCACGCTGCTGTTGCCGGAACGCGTCTAATCGTGCCCTGATGTCTGTCGCCATGGATACCCCCTTTAGCTGACAGCTATCAGTGATCAGTGATCAGCCGTCAGCTTTTCCATTGTGTTGCGTCGATTGCATATAGTAGGCATACTCGCGGTTGATAGCCGTCGATAAGTAAAAAGCTGACGGCTGATAGCTAAGTGCTGATTGCTAAAAACGTAAAGGCCAGCCTTGCTCTCTCAACGAAAACGAAATAGAGTCGAGGACAAGTCCAGCCCTTTTTCTGCTTGGGTTTTCTCGATATAAGCTAAAAGTTATTCTATTCCTCCTCCAAATCGAGTGTGATGCGCAGCGCACGGTCGACCTCAGCCACGACAGCGGGGCTCAGGACGCCGAGCGGATGGTTGAGCTTGCGGCGCGGGACCGCGCGCAGCTGCATGGTCAGGATCAACCCATCGCTCGTGAGCCCGCCCTCGGGAGCGCGTAGGATGACGTCGCTGGGGTAGGGACGCGGCGCGGGGCCGCACTCTACGACCGGCGCGACGACGACGACCGGTCCGTGCCTATTGATGGCGTCGCGCGTGAGCACGACGACCGGGACCAACGGTTCGTGACCAGCGCCGTCGCGCTGGCCCAGCGGATAGAGATAGACTTCTCCCCTTTTCATGGCCCACCCCCCGCCACCGTCAAGGGCCTGGTGTCGACCGTCAAAGGCTTGGCGTCGATGACGAGCGGCTCGGCATCGCTCTCGGCGAAGCCAGCCGCCAACTCCAGGTGCATCTGAGTGTAGCGCGCGTCTTCGTCCATCTCCGCGAAACGGGCGTCGATTGATGCGGCGCGGTCAAGCGCGTCCAGATACTCTTGTACGGCCACCGCGATCAGATTGTTGCGGCTGCTGGCGACACCCAGCTTGACCGCCTCGTCCGTCCGTTGCAGCAGCGCCGGAGGGAGGTCAAGAGTGGTCCGCTTCTTAGGGGCTGTTGTCAATGTCGTCGTCATATCTTTTGCTGGCGCCACCTTCTACTACACTCCTCATCGCGTGTTTCGCACGTTTCCCCGTGCATGCAATTATGCTAGCACTTTTCGCCAGCATACCGCAATAGCCTTCTCACCAATCGGATGAAGGCCGGATCACATCCATGCCTTGACCATGCTATACTTGAAGGCGTTTTGTGCGCGACGCGCCACAACAGGGTCAACCGCGTGTGTGTGAGACACCGCACACGCGTCAAGGAGCGCTATGCCAGCTATCGCCGTCGTCGGCGCCCAGTGGGGCGACGAAGCTAAAGGTCACATTATCGATTTACTCGCCGAGCGCGCCTCGCTCGTGGTGCGCTGCCAGGGCGGTCCGAACGCGGGGCACACCGTGGTCACGGCGCAGGGCACATTCCGGCTGCACCTCGTGCCGTGCGGAGCCCTACGCCCAGGTGTGCGCTCCGTGATCGGCCACGGCGTGGTCGTCGATCCGTTCGGGCTGCTCGACGAGTTGGATACGCTCACCGCGGCCGGCGTCGACCCCTCCGCGCTGGTGCTCAGTGAGCGCGCGCACCTGATCGCGCCCTACCACCGCCAACTCGACGTGCTGGAGGAGCGCGCACGCGGCGAGGCTCTGATTGGGACCACGGGGCGCGGCATCGGGCCGGCCTATGCCGATAAGGCGTCGCGTACCGGCTTGCGCGTCTGTGACGCGCTCTCCCCCACGGGACGTCAGGAGTTGCGGTGGGCGGCGCGGCGCGCCGCGCGGCTGATCGGCAGCTTCGACGACGCTACGACGACCGAGGCGGAGACGAGCCCTGTCGAGGACGTCGACCGCTACATCGAGGCGCTGGAGCGCCTGCGTCCCTACGTCGGTGACGCGCTAACCATCGTGCACGACGCGTTGGACCGCGGCGAGACGATCTTGCTGGAGGGCGCTCAGGCCGCGCTGCTGGACCTCGACACGGGCACCTATCCCTTCGTTACATCGTCGTGCACGCTCGTCGCCGGCGCGCTCGCCGGCGCGGGTGTCCCACCATCGGCCCTCACCGGCGCTGTCGGCGTGTACAAAGCGTACCCCACGCGCGTGGGGACAGGACCGTTCCCCAGCGAGATGGACCGCACGACGGGCGACCTGACCCGCGAGATTGGTCACGAGTATGGGGCGACGACGGGCCGCCCACGCCGCTGCGGTTGGTTCGACGCCGTGACGGCGCGCTACAGTGCCCGCCTCAACGGCTACTCAGCCGTGGCCCTGACTCACCTCGACGTCTTCGACACCTTCCCGACGCTACGCCTCTGCATGGGCTATCGCCTGCGCGGCGCCGTGATCGACCGCGTGCCGCCGTTGGCGGCTGACCTCGCCGCCTGTGAGCCGATCTACGAGGAGCTGCCGGGTTGGCTTGCGCCGACGACCGGCGCGCGCGCGGTCGAGGACCTGCCCGACGCGGCGCGCGCCTACATCGCGCGCGTCGAGCAACTCGTCGGCGTTCCGGTCGCACTCGTCACCGTTGGCCCCGAACGCGACGAGGCGGTGCATCTGCGGCCGTTGCTGTAGCGACAATGCTTACAGCCTATCCGGAAAGTGCCTAAACACGCTCTCAGAGGCTGCATAAGCCTCTCCGACGATTTTCCGGATAGCCTGTTAGGCGGCGGAGAGGCGCCCTTCGCGGGCCTGACGCGTCTCGTGCGCGTCGACGAGCGCGAGGGTGCCGGCGAGGGTGTCGTCGGCGAGCAGCAGGCGGCGCAACTCCATGCCGTCGGGCACACTTGCAATGCAGTACACTGCCAATAAGGATAGGAGCTAGCTGGGAGCACGGGGATACCAATGACCGCGACGCTCTCCATCCGCCCGGCGCGGGGAAAGATTTATGTGGGACGAAGACAAGCAGCAGCGCCTCGATGAGCTACAGCGGCGTGTCCAGCACACCGTGCTCACCGCTGAGGAGCAGCGGGTGTTGGACCAGTTGATCCTCGATCTAGAGCAGGCAGAATGGACGGCGTTGCAGCCTGCCCTGAACCGGATCCAACATGAGCAGGATGATATTCGGGCTGATTTGGGTCAGGTGCAGGTAAGGAACGCCGCGCTTACCTCCTTAGCTGAACGCTATGCGAATCTTCTTGCGCGCGCCAAAGCGCAGCTTGACGAATTGGCTCAGGAGCGTCTTGTATTGCGCGTCGAGTACGAGCGCGCGCTCCAAAGCTCGGCGCGGCCCTAACATGCGTTAGCAATGAATGAGCAGGAGCGGCGCGCAGTGGTGCGCCGCAGGTACGACGCGCGTTGCGGTTATTGTAGTGTTCACGAGGCCGAGGCTGGCAGCGGCCTCGATGTCGATCATTTCCAACCGCGTGCGGCTGGCGGCGGGGATGATCTGGATAATTTGGTCTACTGCTGCGCCGCCTGCAATCGGTTTAAGGGCGATTTTTGGCCCGCTGTGGACTCGCCCACGGCCGCGCGGCGACTCCTTCATCCCGGTCGCGATGATCTGACACGGCATCTGCACGAGGAATCCGACGGGCGGATGGTGGCTCTCACCGAAACGGCCACATTCCACCTCGCACGCTTGCGTCTAAATCGCCCACCCCTCGTTGCTTTGCGGCAAGCCAGGCGCGAAGTCGCACATTTACGAGAAGAACTCACGGCCGCTCAGGCGGCACAAGTGGATCTCCATGCACGCATCGTATCTATGGAGCAGGATTTGCAAGATGTGCTGACGCAACTCGCGCGGCTTCTCGAGTCTTAGGCGGCGGAGAGGCGCCCTTCGCGGGCCAGACGCGTCTCGTGCGCGTCGACGAGCGCGAGGTTGCCGGCGAGGGTGTCGTCGGCGAGCAGCAAGCGGCGCAACTCCATGCCATCGGGCACACCGGAGAGGTAGCCCAGCAGGTGGCGGCGCAGCGCCCACACGCCGGGACGCTCTCCTCGCGCGGCCACGTTCCAGCGCAGATGCCGGCGGCACAGCTCTAGCCGCTCGGCCACCGTGGGGCCTACGACAGGCTCACTGGCCAGCAGAGCCCGCGCTTCGCGGAAGATCCAGGGGTGATTGAGCGCGGCGCGGCCGATCATCACCCCGGCGCATCCGGTCTCATCGAAGGCGCGCCGCACGTCCGCGGCAGTCTCCACGCCGCCGTTGACCACGACGGGGATGCCGACGGCCTCACGCACCCGGCGTGCCCAACTCCAGTCGGCCGCGCCCTTGTGCCCTTGTAGGGCCGTGCGGCAGTGCAGCGTGATCGCGGCGACCCCGGCGCCCTCCAGCCGCCGCGCCATCTCGTCGGGGCGCGGTGGAGAGTCGCCCCAGCCAATACGCGTCTTGACCGTCACGGGCAGCGACACCGCGTCGACGATGGCGGCGGCCATAGCCGCCATGGCGGGGACATCGCGCAACCAGGCGCTGCCGGCGCCGCGGCGCGCGATCTTGGGCACCCAGCAGCCGCAGTTGATGTCGATCAGGGCGGGGCCGGCTCCCTCGGCGACCTTGGCCGCCTCGACCAGCGTGACGGGGTTGGCGCCGTAGATCTGGATGCCGACGGTCGGACCCTCGCCGGGGCCGAGTTCGATCTTGCGGCGGATGCTCGGCGCGCCGGCCAGGAGCATCTCGACGTTGACGAATTCCGTGAACGTCATATCGGCGCCCATAGCGCGACACAGCGCGCGGAAATCGACGTCGGTGACGTCCTCCATCGGCGCCATCATCACTGGCCGGCGCGCCAGCAGGTCGTCAAGGCGCTCCCGTGCGTCTCTATTCTTGGCGATAATTTCTTGTGACATAACTTCAAGGCAACTTTATGTATGCTATGTAGGTTGTTCTGCTTGTTGTTGGGTGTGGATAAGCTCCTCTCGCAGTATACGAAATGTTGTCAGCATACGGTGGGGGCTGCCGCCTGCCCCTCCTCCGCTCCCTTCTGCGTCTCTTTCACCACCACAGCCTGTACCACGGCCTGCGCATCGCCGCCCCGCAGTTCACGCCAGGCCGCCGTGCCGACGGCTTGGAGCACGCCCGCCAGGGGTGCCCCGAAGAGCGCGCCCCACAAGCCGAACAACTCGCTGCCGGCGACTAGCGCGAGCAGCGCCGTCGCCGGATGAATCCCCACCGCCTTGTCCATGATGCGCGGCCCCACCACATCGCCCTCAATGATATGGACGACGGCGAAGTAGACCAGGACCAGCAGCGCCGTCACCGGACCCTGGAAGAGGGCGATCAGGACGCACACCGTGCCGGAGATGAGCACCCCGATGATGGGGATGAACTCCATGAAGAACGCGAGCACACCCAGGAGCACGGCATAGGGGAGGTGGAGGACGAGCATGCCGCCGCCCACGAGCGCGCCGACGAGCCCGATCAAGGTGCCCCAGGCCGTGGTCTTCGCCGTGTCGACGGCCTGCTGCGCCTGCGCCGGCGTGAGGTTCTTAGCCGTCCCGGTGACGGTGGTGCTGAGTTGGCCCAGGTTGATGCCGAGCCCACCGGCAATGTGGTTCGCGTTGCCGATGAGCGCGCCCAGGCCCTGCGTGGCCAGCCACAGCAGGATGGGCAGCGCCAGGAGGAAGACCAGCGCGCCGTTGAGGGCGGCCCAACCGCGCTCATGCACCGCCGCCGTGCGCCCGGCCACGTAGCCGCCGACCAGGAAGGCGATGATCGCGCTGATCCCGGCCCAGATCGCTGAGTACTGTCCGGCGTTCTGGTTCACGTTGCCCTGGGCGGCCGCTCCCGTGTCCACGGTCGACGCGCCGATAGCGAGCCCGAGCAGGCTCAACACGAGCAGCGTGAAGAACGCGCTGAGTAAGCCAGCCCAGATCGGACCCCAGCGGACCCGATCAGTTGGGAGGGTCATCAGCTGCGACACGCTGCGCGTCGTCGTCTCGCGCGCTGGTCCGGCGTGGCCGGTAGTCACCGTCACGGGAGCCTCGGTTCGTTGGTCGCCGCGTCCAACGCGGCCTTGATTGTCCACTGTGCGCGCCATGTGATGTCTCCTTCGTGTCCTACGTTGTGCGGTCGCCGACCACGGCCCGCATCGAGCCCAGTCAAGATATATCGCGACCTATCACGATATAACGCAAGAGGCGTGCCAGGAGATGCGATCACGCCCGACAACGGTGTGGCGCGCGGGTTGGCGCCGCTTCTGCCCGCGCGCCCGCTACCAGATCTCTCCGCCGCCCGCCAGGATATACAAGATGGGGCCGATCCCCCAGATGATGCTCACCACACCCCAAATGATCTTCATGCCTGCGGTGAGATCGGAGCGCCCCGCGATATTGATCCAGGCCAGCACCATCGCGATCGGGTGCAGCACGATAGACACGACGACCTCTAGCAGCAGTTTCATAGCCCCTTCTCTCCTCTCCGCGGATTCGGCGT
>JAABUM010006849.1_pt1 | contig 10878 bp, 10 predicted proteins | sample 5559161 | NCBI WGS metagenome assembly JAABUM01 (sample SAMN10711868, study PRJNA513369) | rock metagenome | isolation source: Antarctica rocks | place: Antarctica: Victoria Land, Siegfried Peak nord | reverse complement strand
TTGGCCGCTTGACTGGGCGGTAGGGCGCGACAGGAGTCGCCCTACTCAGCTTGCCGCGCCCCCTGCTCCTCGGGAACCCCCACAGCGCCGCAGAAGTGTCCCGCCCCCACGTCAATTACGCAGTCTCGACTGGGCGGCAAAAAGTTCGCCGCGCTCGACCGCGCGTGGCGAGAAGTTGAAGGTCGTCCCACGACTCTCCAGTTCGCGATCGAGCTCGGTCGGCAGGCGCCGCGAGGCGGCGGCGTAGGTCGCCGCGCAGACCAGCAGCAGGATCAGCCCGAAGACGGCCACATTCCAGCGTACCAGACGCCAGCGGATGGTGGTGAACATCGCGCCCCTCCGGGGCGAGTGGGCGGAGTGGGCCAGTGGTGCGAAGCGGGCGAGAAAGATGGCGCATACCATACTGCCCTGCTCGCCCACTGGCCCGCTTCGCCCACTCCGTCCTACTCCTTCAACACATATCCCACGCCGCGCACGGTGCGGATCAGCGGGCGGGCGAAGCCACGGTCGACTTTGTCGCGCAGATAGTGGATGTAGATCTCCACGACGTTGGAGGCGGCATCGGAATCGTAGCCCCAGACGTGGTCGGTGATCTGCGGCTTGGTGAGGACGCGCCCGGTGTTCCGCATCAGATAGCGCAGCAGGGCGAATTCCTTGGCGGTGAGGGCCACCAGGTGCCCCTCGCGGTGGGCCTCGTGCGTCGTCAGGTCCAGCGCCAGGTCGCCGACCTGCAAGAGCCCTTCGGGGAGGCCGTCGCTGGCCCGCCGCCCGAGCGCGCGGACCCGCGCCAGCAACTCTTCTAGGGCGAAGGGCTTGACCAGGTAATCGTCGGCGCCCGCATCGAGGCCGCGTACCCGATCGGGCACCGCGTCTCGGGCGGTCAGCAGGATCACCGGCGTCCGCACACCCTGCTGGCGCATCGTACGGCAGACGGTCAGGCCGTCCATCTCGGGCAGCATCACATCGAGGACGACGACATCGAAGGCGCCACTCTGCGCGCGGGTCAGCCCGTCGGCACCGTCCGGCGCGGTCTCGGCCCGATGCCCGGCCTCGTTCAGCGCACGCTCGACGAGCCGCGCCACGCGTGGATCGTCTTCGACCACCAGGACTTCCATCTACTCCCCCTCTTCGCGTTATGCAATGGAGCATAGGCGTGTTTCCTTGGAATGAGCTTGGAGGGCTCTCGCAGTATAGCCCACGCGCTCGCCCCTTCGCCGCAAGGTGCGTGTGTGGAGGGAATGTGCGAAAGTGCGCCGGTCGGCGCGCGTCCGGCATCGTTGGTGATCCGAACGTGTCGGCGCGCATGCGAGAAAGCTCGTTGGGGCGCAGCGCGCCAGCAGGGAGCGTTGGAGGAAGCTGATGAGCGGAACCGAGCCCGATCCGCGCGCGATCCTCGAAGCGCTCGGTTGGGCTGCGGGTACGGGGGCGATCGCGTCGCTGGGTGGCGGCATGGATGCCACGCTCTGGCGGTTCGAGCGCGGCGGGCGACGCTATGCGCTGCGCCTCTTCCGCGCCGGTGAGGGAGTGGTCGCGCGGCGCGAGGCAGCCGCCATGCGCCTGACCGTGCCGGGGGTGCCGATCCCGGCGGTGCGCGCCGCCGGGGTATGGGTAGGGCGACCGGCGCTGGTGATCGACTGGTGTGCGGGGGAAACGCTGCTCGCCGCGCTCCGTGCCGCGCCGCAACGGACCTGGGCGCTCGCGCGGCTCTTCGGCGCGACCCAGGCCCGCCTGCACACCGCCGCGCCCCCCGCCGCGTTGCGCGAGGACGGGCGCTCGTGGATCGACTGGGCCGGGGGCGGGGCGGGCGCGCTGGGGGCGCGGCTGCGCGCGGTCGCGAGCGCCGAGTCGAGCATCCTCCACTTCGACTATCACCCGCTGAATGTGATGGTGGACGCGGGGCGCGTGAGCGGCCTGATCGACTGGACCAACGTCCACGTCGGGGATCGGCGTGCCGACGTGGCGCGGACGCTGGCGATCCTCCTCTTCGCCCCGATCCCGCCCGGACAGCCCGCGCGGCTCATCCGCGCCCTCGCGCGCGTCCTGGCGGCGGGGTGGCGGCGGGGCTATCGCGAGGTCGCGGGGCCGCTCGATGGGATGGCCCCGTTCCATGCCTGGGCCGGGACCACGCTGCTCAACGACTTCGCCCCGCGCGTCGATCGGCCGGGCGGCTGGTTGCGCGCGACCCAGCTGGACCCCGCCCGCCGCTGGACCGCCCACTGGCGCGCCCGCGCCGGCCTCCCCAACGAGTAATCGCACCACGGATCATGGACCACGGACTTGTTGCTCTCTCACGACTCACGACCCCCGACGCACGACTACCCCAGGAGGCTGCTGTGCCAGACTACGCCACGATCGCCGAGGCGGGTGCCGCGTTCACGCGCGACTACTGGGCGATGTACCCGCGCGAGCGCGCCCTCTTCAACTACTATCCGGGCGGCGCGGCCCACGCCGGGATGCACACCGGCGATGGCGTCGTCACCGACTATCGCCCCGAGAACGTCGCGCGGCGCCTGCGCGAGGTCGAGGCGTGGCAAATGACCCTCGCCGACCTGGACGAGCTGGCGCGCACCCCTGGCGACCGCCGCGATCTGGCGATCCTCCGCTGGGTGGCCGGGGCGGAGCACTTCACCCTGACCGAAATCCGCCCGCATCGCACCGTGCCCGCGCACTACGCCGATACCGTGGATATCTCCGGCTATCTGCGGCGCGACTACGCCCCGTTCGAGGAGCGCCTGCGCGGTCTCGCGGCGCACTTGGAAGCGATCCCCGCTGCGTTGGTGGTCGCGCGGGCGAACCTCGATACGCCGGTCGCGGCGGCGCAACTGTTGAATGCACGGGCCAGTTATGGTGGGCATATCGACTTCATCGGCGACGATCTGACGGCGCTCGTCGCGCCTTGCACCGACGTGGCGCTGCGCGAGCGGATCGGGCGCAGCGCGGCTGGCGCGGTCGCGGCGCTGCGAGAGTTCGACGATTTCCTGGCGAGTAAAGAGGCCGGGTCGGAGGAAGTGCCCTTCGCGTTCGGCGAGGCGCGCTTCATCGGTCTGCTGCGCGCGTTCGACCTGATCGATCTGCCGCTCGCCGAGATCAAACGGCACGGACAGGCCGATCTGGAGCGGAACCGCGCGCTCCTCGAAGCGTGGTGCAAGCGCCTCGACCCGGAGGCTTCACCGCGCGAGACGGTCGCACGCCTCGCGCGCGACCATCCGCCCGCCGACGGTCTGGTGGACGCGGCCTGGACGACCCTGGAGGCGCTGCGCGACTTCACGATCGCGCACGATCTGGTGGCGGTGCCGACCGAGGTCCGCTGCGACGTCGGCGAGATCCCGCCGTACTTCCGTTGGGCCTTCGCGATGATGGACTATCCCGGCGCGTTCGAGCCGGAGGATTCGGGCGCGCACTTCTGGATGAATTCGCCCTCGCCGGAGTGGCCCGCCACCGATCAGGAGGCGTGGTTGCGGCGCTTCTCCTACTCCTCGGTCGTCAACACCGCGGCGCACGAGGCGTATCCGGGCCACTTCGTCCAGAGTATGCACAATCGCCGCGCCCCCTCGGACATCGCCCGCTCGTTCGGCGCGTTCACCCACTGGGAAGGGTGGGCGCACTACATCGAGGAGCTGATCCTCGACGAGGGCTATGGGGACGGCGACCCCGCGCTGCGGATCGCGCAGCTCCAGGCCGCGCTTCTGCGCGACGCGCGCTACCTCGCCGCGATCGGCCTGCACTGCGAGGGGATGACCGTGGACGAGGCGACGGAACTGATCGCCGACGCAACGATGCTGGACGGGCTCCCTTCACGTCGCGAGGCGCTGCGCGGCACCTTCGATCCGGGCTACGGCTGTTACACGCTCGGCAAGCTGCTGATCCGCAAGCTCCGCGCCGATGTCGAGCGCGAGCGCGGCGCGACCTTCACCTTGCGTGGCTTCCACAACGAACTGCTCGGCCACGGCGGCCCGCCCTTCGCCATCCTCCGCGCGCTGCTCCTCAAGGAGGATGATGGCAAGCTGCTCTGATCTGCGCTCAACAAGAGCGCTCATCCCCGCCGTATATCAACGTTCACACCGCTCAACTCGTGCAGCGTTGCCAGGGTCAGCACCGCCGCCCGCCGCCCGAGTTCGGGCGTCAGGGCGTTGAATGACACGGAGTCCGTCACTTTCAGCAACTCGTTGTTGGAGATGTCCTTGATCGCCAGGAACGGGACGTTGTGGCTCGCGCAGGTCAGCGCGATCGCCGCCGCCTCCATGTCCTCGCAGGCGGAGTCGTGGGTCGCGACGAGGCCGCTGATCCGCGCGGCGGCGCGATTCCAGCGATCGGCGGAGGCGACCGTGCCGGTCCGCACCGTCGGCGCGCGGTGGGGGATCGTGTCGGGCCAGCCGCTCGTCGAGGGCCATGGCGCGTGCCGTCCGGCCAGCCCTGTCGCCGCGCGCTCCGCCGCCGCCAGCAGCGCCGGGTCGGCCAGGAGGTAATCGGCGCGCTCCTGCACGTCGGCGCGCAGGTAGCGCATCCGCGAATAGACCTCCTCGCCCGCGACGCCGACGTTGACGTTATCGTAGGCGACCACGCGCGCGGCGATGACCAGATCGCCGGGGAGGAGATCGTCGCGATGCGCGCCGGTGCAGCCGTAGTTGAGGATCGCCGCCGGCGACCAGCGCCCGATCGTCGCCTCGGTGATCGCCGCCGCGCCGAGCATCCCGATCCCGCAGCGCGTCAGGACGAGCGGCTGCGCGCCGAGCGCCGTCACCTCATACCGCCGCCCCGCGTGCCAGACCTCCCGCCCCAACGGCAGCGCCGCGCGCAGGTGACATAACTCCGCTTCGAGCGCGCAGATGATGGCGATGGGGGGCGGAGTCGTGAGATCGGGTTGCTGCGGTGGTTCGTTCCCGGCCATGCCCATCAATTCCTCCCGTATGTCCTACTCACGACCCACGACCCACGACCCACGACTCTTCCTCCCATACTCCCCCCGATACCGCGCCGGGAGAAGGGCGGCGATGCGGGCCATCACGTCGTCGGCGACGGCCTGGTGATCGGGGCGGGCGGTGCCGAAGTCGGGCGTGAAGGGGCGACCGATCTGCACGCGCACGCGCGGCTGTCGCCAGCGCGCCGTGAGGAAAGGCGCGATGCGGTCGAGGCGATCGGTGCCGCTGATCCCGATCGGCAGGATCTGCGCGCCGGAACGTTGCGCCAGCAGCGAGAGCCCCGGCTTCGCTCGTTCGAGGCCCGGTTCGAGGCTGATCCGCCCCTCCGGGAAGAGGGCCACCGCCTCGCCCTGTTTCAGCAGCGCGACCGCTGCGCGCAACGCTTCGAGGTCGCGCATGCCGCCGCGCCGCACCGGCAAGGCCCCCATCGCGCGCAGGATCGGCGCGAGCCAGGGCGTCTCGTAGAGTTCGTGCCCGGCCAGGAAGGTGATCCGGCGCGGGATGATCGCGGCGAGCAAGGGCGGCTCCAGATAGGACAGGTGGTTGGCGACGATCAGCAGCGGCCCCTCGCGCGGCACGCGGTCGCGCCCGATCACCTTCTCGCCGGAGCAGAGGCCGAAGACGCCGCGACTGATCACCTGTGCCAGCGCGTAGGTGCGCGCGTCGGGCGGCTCGGCGCGGCGCTTGCGCTCCTCCGCCTCCGCCAGGGCACGCGCGGCGCGGCGCTGTACCCGTCCGACGGGCTCATCCTGTTCCCTTGGCGCGCGCTCTTCTTCGGTCATCACCCCTCGGTTGCCGTGTCGGTCGTGTGGCCCGCCTCCGCGCGGACCGTGCCGTAGTGTACCCGGCGGATCCCCCGCGCGAGGAGGGCGGCGTGGAGGCGCGGGTCGTTCAGCAGCGCGCTCTCCGCCGCGCCGCGCGCCGGATCGCGATTCCAGGCCGGGTGGGTCATGATCTCCATTACTGTGCCGCCCCCCGTGCCGAGCGCCGCCGCGAGCGCCGCTGGCGGGTCGGCGGCTGCTAGGAAGTGTGCGGCATCGTAGAGCTGATCCGCCTCGACGAGGCCGCGCCGTGCCAGTTCCCTCGTGCGCGGGCGGTCGAGGTGCGATGCGAGGCGGCGCAGATTGCCCGCGAGCCCCCGCGAGCCGACCACGCGCGCGAGCGGCGAATCGGGGCGCAGGCCGGTCCACGGATTCTCAATCTGCCCCGTCGCGCCGGGCGTCAGCCAGACCCCGAGACGTGGCGAGCGCAGCGCCCCGATCCGGTGCCGCGCCATCAGGTCCAGCACGAGCGGCATGACGCGCGGGAAGGCGTACGCGTGCAGATGTCCATCGACGTGAGTCGGCACGATCCCCGCATCGAGCAGGAGCGCCAGTTGCGCCGCCAACTCGCGCGCCAGCTCGTCCGTGCGCGTCGTCCCGGTCAGGATGCCGCGCAGCTGCGCCTCGAGCGGGCGGAAGAGGCCGCTTCGATCGACGAGGCTCGGCACGGCGCGCGGCGGCAGGACCGGTCCACCCTCGGTCAGATTGACGTGCCAGCCGACGCCCAGGCCGGGCAGGGCGCGCGCCAGCCGGTAGGCGTCCCGCGCCGCCGCGCCATTAACGAGCAGCGAGGCGCTGGTCAACCCGCCCGCCGCATAGTTCCGGGCGATCGCCGCGTTGATCGCGGGCGAATAGCCGAAGTCGTCCCCATTGATGACGAGGGAGCGCGCCATCTGTTCGTCCCCATCGCGCGGCGACCGGCGGTATGCTGCCGCGCCTGCCGCGTCCGCCGCGCCCGCCGATGCCCACAGCGTACCGTGTCCGCCGTCATTTGTCGCACGCCGGATACGGCGCCTCGCGCCGCCCCGCTAACGTGGCCGTGCCAGTCTCGTGCGCCGTGTCGCCGCCGTGCCGGTGTAGTAAGCTGCCGCCGTTGGAACCGTCATGCCTACCAGACCAAGGAGCGCGATGACTGCGCCGCTCGCGGTGTCGATCCTGAACCGAGACGTGGCCGCGTGGGACGCGACCGTGACGGAGGTTCGCGCCCTCCTCGGTGGCGGGGAGAACCCGCTCCTCTTCCCGCACCATTACCTCGTCGCCACCTTCCCGAAAATCGGCGGTGAGATCGTCCGCTTCTCCGGCGAGGGCGAGCTACGCGCGTTCGGCTTTCTCTTCCCGCGCGGCCTCTGCGACGAAGGGCGGCGCGTCTACACGCTGCGCTACCACGAGGTCGTCGGCGATCGGGACGATGGCTGCTACGGGCGGGGCGGCGTCGCCGATAGCGTGCGCCACGCGCTCGATGATGTCGGCGCGCTGGTCGGTGGCGCGCGGGTCGTCTTCTACGATCCCGCCCGCCCCCACCGCTTCGAGCCGAGCAACCAGCGCCTCCCCAGCGGCCTCGATCTCGGCGCGCCGAGCGCGCCGGAGGCGCTGGCGATCCGCGAGGCCCAGGCGGCGATCTGGGGGGCCGCGCAGGACGGCCTCTACCCGACCGATCTCCACTCGGTCGGCTTCGGGGCGGGGACCACGCTGGTGGCGCGGCGGGGCGATGAGCTGATCGGCTTCCTCTTCGGCTTCCACCGCTTCGCCGGCTCGGCCCTGCCCCTCGCATGGGCGGCGCGGTACGGCGACGAATTGCGCCTCGAATCGCAGCTACTGGGGGTGCAGGCGGCGGCGCGCAAGCAGGGGATCGGCTTCCTGCTGAAGCGTGCCCAGGCCGAAGATGCGCGCGAGCAGGGGGTGGGAATCGTCAATTGGACGGTCGATCCGCTGCAATTCAGCAACGCGATCCTCAACTTCGGGCGGCTGCGGGCGCTCGCGTTCGACTTCTACCCGGAGCACTACACCTTTCGCAATCGCCTCAATCAGGTCGCCGCGTCGCGCTTCGGGATGACCTGGCTGGTGTCGAGCAAGCGCGCCCGCACGGCGCTCGCGGCGGGGCGGGGCGGGGCGATCGTCGATCTGCACGGCGACACGGCGATCCCGCGCCTCAATCGTGGCGGCGACGACCCGCACTTCGGCGTGGACGCCCCGACCGTGGCGATCGAGATCCCGGCCAACTGGACCGCCGTGCAGCGCGACGACCGCGACCTCGCTGGGCGCTGGCGCGCGACGACCGATCAACTCTTCGCGCACTATCTCGGCCCCGATCCGGGACGCTATATGGTCAGCGGCGTGGGGCAGGACGACGCGGCCTGCTTCCTGCTGGCCGAGCGGGTGACGCCCGAGTTGTTGGTGATATACGGTGAGCCGGAATAGGTCGTCGGTCGTCGGTCATCAGGAATGACAAAGGGTGGGCGTGGTAGCGGCGACGCGGGTGCGCCGGTCGCTCGCGGCGGATAGTGGGGCGGCAGAAAGAAGCGGGGGAAGAGATATGGATGCGTTGACGCTGTTGCGTCGGCAGGCGTTGGCGACCGACGATTTGCTGGCGCAGGTCTTCGCGTCGGTCACGACCGCGCAGGGGGCGTGGCGCTTGCCGGGCGGCACCGCCAACGCGATCGCCCCCACCTTCGTCCACGCCTACCACCCGGAGGACCGTTTCGTCAGCGAGCAGGGCGGGCGGAAGACGTTATTCGACCTTGCGGATTGGGGCGCGCGACTCGGCTTCGATCCCGCCGCGCCGTGGGCGGAGTCCGCGTCGCTCGACCCTATGCTCTGCCGTGACTACGCCCGAGCCGTCCGCGCCGCCACCGTCGAATACCTCACCGCGCTCGAACCCGCCACGCTGGGGCATGAGATCGCGACGCCGCGCGGGCCGTTGGTGCTGGGCGAACGCCTCTCGCTGGTGCTGGTGATCCACAAGATGACCCACCTCGGCGAGATCGCGGCGCTGCTCGGCTGCCAGGGGGTGCGCGGCTTCCCGTTCTAGCCGCTGACTGGCCGTGTGCTAGACTGCGCCCGCTATGGGAGCGCGTCTGTGCGCCGATGATGAGAGGTGCGATGAAGATCGAGCGCGTCGAATTAATGGTCGTCCGGTTGGATCTGGTGCGCTCGTTCGAGACGAGTTCGAGCCGGCGCCGCTTCCTCGAACACATCCTGGTCAAGGCGCACGCGGATGGGCTGGTGGGCTGGGGCGAATGCGCTAGTCCGATCGACCCGTACTACTGCGAGGAGACGACCGAGACCTGCTGGCACATGCTGAAAGATTTCCTCGCGCCGGCCGTGGTCGGGCGTCCCTGGGAGACGATCGAGGAGTTCATGGCTCCGCTCCGCAAGGTGAAGCGGAACAACTTCGCCAAGGCCGGGATCGAGATGGCCGCATGGGATCTCCTGGCGCAGGCGGCGGGGCAACCCCTCCACGCCGCGCTCGGCGGCACCCGCAGCGAGATCCTCTCCGGCGTCAGCTTGGGGATCGAGCGCGACACCGGGCGGCTCTTCGCGATCATCGATCAGTACCTTGGGGAGGGGTATCGGCGGGTCAAGCTGAAGATCGGGCCGGGGCGCGATGTGGACGTGATCCGCGCCGTGCGCGAGCGGTACCCCGATCTGCCGCTGATGGCCGACGCCAACTCCGCCTATCGCCTCAGCGATCTGCCGATCCTGCAACAGCTCGACCAGTTCGACCTGATGATGATCGAGCAGCCGCTGGCGCACGACGACATCATCGACCATGCGACCCTCCAGGCGGGACTGCGGACACCGATCTGTCTCGATGAGTGTATCCACAGCGCCGAGGACGCGCGCAAGGCGCTCGACCTCGATAGCGGGCGGATCATCAACATCAAGGTCAGTCGGCTCGGCGGCCTGCTGGAGGCGCAGAAGGTCCATGACCTCTGCCTGGAACGCGGGGTGCCGGTCTGGTGCGGGGGGATGCACGAGTATGGCATCGGGCGTGCGGCGAACGTCGCGATCAGCACCCTCCCCGGCTTCACGCTGCCGGGCGACATCTCCGGCTCCGACAAGTACTACGCCGAGGATATCGTCACCCCGCCGATCCTCGCCACGCGCGGAGCGATCGCCGCGCCGAACGGTGTCGGCCTCGGCTACGCGCCGGACGAGGAGCGGATCGCAGGGGCGACCGTGCGTTCGTTAATGGTTGAGTAGGCGAGTAGACCAGTCGGCGGTCGGCGGTCAGCAATCGGCGGTAAGAAGATTGACGGATGGCTAGGAGATGAACGTGCCCGATTTCTTGCGCTACTTCCAGCATAACCAGGATGAGATGCTCACTTTCCTGACACAGATGGTGGAGCATGAGTCGCCGACCCTCGATAAGGGCGCGGTCGATCGGTATGGTGCGTTCATCTGCGACGCCTTCCGCGCGGTTGGCATGGGCGTCGAGACGATCCCGCAGGCCGAATACGGCGACCACTACCGCCTCGTCCTCGATCCGCCGGGCGGCGCGAGCGAGGCGTGGCAGATCACGATCCTCTGCCACCTCGATACTGTCTGGGCGCTCGGCGAGCTGGCGCGGCAGCCGATCCGCACCGAGGGGAACCGGATGTACGGTCCCGGTATCTACGACATGAAGGGGGGGACGCTGCTGGCGCTCTACGCCCTCAAGGCCCTCGCTGCGGCAGGGGTGACGGCAAAACGGCGGATCGTCGTCCTGCTGACGAGCGAGGAGGAGATCGGTAGCCCTACCTCGCGCGCGGCGATCGAGGATGAGGCGCGGCGCAGCACTTATGTCCTCTGCCTCGAAGCGCCGATGGCCCCGCACGGCGCGCTGAAGACGGCGCGCAAGGGGGTGGGGCGCTTCACCCTGACGATCGGCGGACGCGCGGCGCATGCCGGGGTCGACCCGACGAAGGGGATCAGCGCCGTGACCGAACTGGCGAACCAGATCCTGGCCCTGAACGCGCTCAACGACCATGCGGTCGGGACGACGGTCAACGTCGGGGTCGTCACCGGCGGCACGCGCGCGAACGTCGTCCCCGCCGAGGCGACCGCCGAGATCGATCTGCGCGTCGCCACCCTGGCCGAGGCCGACCGCGTGATCCCCGCGATCCTCGGCCTGACGCCGACCGTCCCCGGCGCGACGG
>JAABUM010006847.1_pt1 | contig 10879 bp, 8 predicted proteins | sample 5559161 | NCBI WGS metagenome assembly JAABUM01 (sample SAMN10711868, study PRJNA513369) | rock metagenome | isolation source: Antarctica rocks | place: Antarctica: Victoria Land, Siegfried Peak nord | reverse complement strand
CGTGGAGTACTGATATGCGCGTAATGGCTCAGATGGCCATGGTGATGAACCTCGACAAGTGCATCGGGTGTCACACCTGCTCGGTGACCTGCAAACAGGCCTGGACCAACCGCTCAGGCGTGGAGTACGTGTGGTTCAACAACGTCGAGACCCGGCCCGGCCTGGGATACCCGCGCACGTACGAGGACCAGGAGAAGTGGAAGGGCGGGTGGGAGCTGAACTCGCGTGGACGCCTGAAACTCAAGGCGGGTAACAGATTCGTCAAACTCGCCACGATCTTCTCCAACCCCAAACTGCCCTCGATCAGTGAGTACTACGAGCCGTGGACCTACGACTACGCGACGTTGACTACGGCCCCCGCCCAGGAGCACACCCCGGTCGCGCGACCCAAGTCGCTGATCTCGGGCCAGAACATGAAGATCGAATGGTCGGCCAACTGGGACGACGACCTCGGCGGTTCGACCGCGACGGCGCACCGCGACCCGATGCTCGCCAAGATCGCGGACAAGGTGAAGTTCGAGTTCGAGCAGACCTTCATGTTCTACCTGCCACGCATCTGCGAGCACTGCCTCAACCCGTCGTGCGCTGCATCCTGCCCGAGCGGGGCGATCTACAAACGCGAGGAAGACGGGATCGTCCTGGTCGACCAGGACCGATGCCGCGGCTGGCGGATGTGCGTCTCGGGATGCCCGTACAAGAAGATCTACTTCAACCACCGGACGGGCAAGGCCGAGAAGTGCACGTTCTGCTTCCCGCGGATCGAGGTCGGCATACCGACCGTCTGCTCGGAGACCTGCGTCGGTCGGCTGCGCTACATCGGACTGATGCTCTACGACGCCGACCGGGTGCTGGAGGCAGCTTCTACCAAGGACGACCAAGGGCTCTACGAAGCGCAACGGTCGGTCTTCCTGGACCCGAACGACCCCGATGTCATGCGCGAAGCCGAACTCGCGGGCATCCCCTACGACTGGGTACAAGCTGCGCAGCGCTCGCCGATCTGGGCGCTGATCAGCAAGTACAAGGTGGCGCTGCCGCTGCATCCGGAGTACCGCACCATGCCGATGGTCTGGTACATCCCGCCGCTCTCACCGGTGGTGGACGTGATCAAGGACACCGGTTTCGACGCCGAGGACAAGGGCAACCTCTTCGCGGCGATCGAGGCGCTGCGGATCCCGGTGGAGTATCTCGCCGAGCTCTTCACCGCAGGGGATGTCGAACCGGTGAACCTGGTGCTGCGCAAACTCGCCGCGATGCGGTCCTACATGCGCGACATCACCATGGACCGCGACCCGGACGCCTCGATCGCGCAGGAGGTCGGGATGAGCGAGCAGGACATCTACGACATGTACCGACTGCTCGCGCTCGCCAAGTACGACGAGCGGTACGTCATCCCGCCCGCGCACACCGAGCAGGCGCATTCGCTGGAGGAGCTGGCAACCGAGTGCTCGCTGGACTTCGACGGTGGCCCGGGGATGGGCGGCTCCGGTCCGTTCGGTGAGGGATCCGGCGGTCCGGCACCGATCGCCGTCGAGAACTTCCAGATGCTGAAAGCCCGGCAGATGGGCGAGGTTTCGTCGGGCCCGCCCGACCGCAGTCGCCGGGTCAACCTGCTCAACTGGGACGGCAACGGGGCACCTGAGGGACTGTTCCCCGACCAGTCCGACCCAGGACCTAGAGAATCACCGGAAACCGTCGAGGCTGCTGATGCGGCCGGTATCGAATCCGGCTCGCGGCCGACCCCGGAGGCGCGCACATGAGGCGCCGCAGGAAATCCGACCAGCGCGATGGGGAGCTGACGATCGTCTGGCAGAGCGCGTCCCTGCTGCTGGACTACCCCGACGAGCTGCTGTTGCGCAGGCTGCCGATGTTGCGGGTGGCCGTTGCGAGCTTGCCCGAACCGTCAGCTACCGGGTTCAGACGGCTGATCACGGCGCTGGAGTCGACTCGGTTGGAGCAGCTACAGGCCGATTACGTCGAGACCTTCGACAACCGTCGCCGCTGCAACCTGTACCTGACGTACTTCGCGCACGGCGACACCCGCAAACGGGGGTTGGCGTTGCTGCGGTTCAAGCAGACGTTCCAGCAATCGGGGTTCGACCTCGCCGAGCACGAGTTGCCCGACCACCTGTGCGTGGTGCTGGAGTACGCAGCGACGATCGACCGGGAGGCCGGCCGCCAGCTCATGTTGGACCACCGCGCTGGACTGGAGCTTTTGCGGCTGTCGCTGCAGGACCTGGACTCGCCGTGGTCGGCGGCAGTGGACGCGGTGTGCGCGACGTTTCCGCCGCTGGGCGGGGACGAGCGGGACGCCGTACGCCGGCTGGCCGCAGAGGGCCCGCCGGAGGAAGAGGTAGGGCTCGCGCCGTTCGCCACACCCGAATTCAGTCCGTCCGCCGCACGGGCAGGGGCGCCCGCCACCGGTGGCCGTGTATCGCTGCCGATGCCGAGCTTCCGGGGAGCGACGCGATGAACGTGTTCCTGTTCGTGGTATTTCCCTACATCTGTCTGACGGTCTTCGTGGTGGGCCATTTCTGGCGCTACCGCTACGACAAGTTCGGCTGGACGACCCGCTCCTCACAGCTGTACGAGAGCAGGCTGCTGCGGATCGGTAGCCCGCTCTTCCACTTCGGCATCATCGGAGTGTTCTTCGGCCATGTGATCGGCCTGGGCATACCGCAGTCGTGGACCAGCGCGGTGGGTATTTCCGAGCCGGTCTACCACGTCGTGGCGTTGCTCGGTGGCGCCGTGGCAGGCGTGATGACGCTCGTCGGAATGGTCATCCTGATCTACCGCCGCCGCACCACCGGGCCGGTGTTCTCTGCCACGACGCGGATGGACAAGGTGATGTATGCCTTCCTCGGCACCGTGATCGTGCTCGGCGTCTACAACACGCTGATCGCGAACGCTGCGGGGTCCTACAACTACCGCGAGGGCGTGTCGATCTGGTTCCGCGGCATCTTCCGCTTCGACCTGCACCCGGATCTGATGGGCGCTGCGCCGATCGGTTTTCAGATTCACGGACTGGTTGCGATGGCGTTGTTCGCGCTGTGGCCCTTCACCCGTCTGGTGCACGTTTTCAGCGCGCCGGTCGGCTATCTCACCCGCCCGTACATCGTCTACCGCAGCCGCGACGATCAACTCGGCAACCAGCCGAGCCGTCGCGGGTGGGACCGCATCGACTCCTGACCGTGATCGCCATCGCGAGTGTCCGCGAAAACGTGCGGAGGGGTGCCCGATTTTGCGGACACTCGCGGTTGCGCGACGGTCTGCAACACGACCCTGCCCGGTCCCAGATGTTCCAGACGCCACCTTTGTCAGGATGTGCTCGCAGAAGGGGTGGTGCAGTTGCGAACTGAGCAGCAGATGGTTTCCAGGGTAGACGTGCTTGTCTTCTTTGCTGAGTTGGCGATGTTGGCGGGCTTCGCGGTCGCGGGGGCGAGGTTGGGGGTGGGTGAGCCGATCGGAGTCGTGCTGGCCATCGCGTTTCCGCTTGCAGCCGCCGTCGTGTGGGGGCTGTGGCTGGCGCCTCGGGCGGCGCGAAAACTAGGCCGCCCAGGCGGTCTGGCACTCAAGGTGCTGCTGGTCGTCCTCGCGGCAGGGTCGTTGGCTGCGGGTGGGGCCGCGGTCTGGGCGGTCGCGCTGGTGGTCGGCGCCTGCGGGTCGTTCGTCATCGGCGACACGCTGAGGGACGGTTAGCTGGACGAGGCGGTCGACCACTGATCCGTCGGTTCCCGACCACGTCGTCATAGCCACTTCGGGCAGATGGACACCGCTCGGTCCCAGGTACACAGCGCGTGAGCCTGGGACCGGGCATTTCGGTGCCGCCCGGTCCCACCTGTGCGGGCGCGCGCCGGTCAGCTGGGCCAGGCGACCGCGTCGAACTGGGCGCGCAATCGTGCGCCGCGACCTGGGTTGAGCGATTCCACCCAGCCGATCCGGCCGTTCAGGTGCCGTTGCAGATTCGGGTGCCCGTCCCTGTTCGCGGCATCGACGCCGTTGAGCTGCGCGTCGTGCAGCACCGCGCGCAACTGGTCGTAGTACTCGCGGGGCACGTTCGCCCGTTCGTTGACGACGACGCCGGTCACTTCGCGGCGCTGGTCGGCGCCGCGAACGCGCGTTTCAGTGGGGTTGAGCGCGAACCCCTCCTCAGTCGCGATCGTGCCGGTTGCGCGCACCAGACCTGATCGGTCCAACCGAGCACCGGAGAAAGCGAGGTCGTCGGCATACCGGGTGTAGGTCAGCCCCACAGCCGCGGCATATCCGGCCAGGCGCTGATCCAGGCCGAAGCAGGTCAGATTAGCCAGGGCCGGCGACGTCGGGGCGCCCTGCGGCAGGTGCCGGGACCTCAGCCGGGACCGGAACAGTTGGCGCTGTGAAGGATCGCCACCTGGGGGCATTCGCGAGAGCACGTGGGCGGGGGTCTGGTGGGTGCACAGCGCAGTCAAGGTCCAGGCCACCGACTCCGAATACCCCATTGAGGCGAAGATCCCGTCAATCCGCGACGCCGTGATCGTGACGAAGAAGGTGCGCAGATCGAGGCACAGGACCACGGGCGCACCGACGTGCATCGATGCGTTGGTGACAGCGCTGCGACCACGCACGGATCCGTGCGCAGCCGGGTGCACCGGAACCCACACCAGCACCTCGTTCAGGACGCGACGCAACACTGCTCGCGACAGCGGAGTGGGGGATTCGATGAGGCGAGGTAGCGAGTTCGGGCGTTTGATCCAACGGTGGCTGTACAGGTGCAATCGGCCGGGCGGCGTGCGGCGTTGTAGCCCGCGGACGTCCGAGGCCCAGACGAGGTGTTCCAGGGGGAGCTGCAGCAGTCCGGCCAGTTCCACCGGGTCGTCGATCTGCGGCACCGGCCAGCGATGGGTGCCCATACCGGAAAGGTCCAGAGCGAAGTGGCGAACCTCGACGGGGGTGCCGCGCCCCGATTCCCGGTTGAGGAACTCGCGGAACGCGGTGGCGTCCAGGATGAATTGCGTCAACTCGTGCGGGTTGCCGACCGGGGGGTGCGGGTAGCCGATCAACACCGCCTGAACGGTCTTCCTCATCCAACGGTATCGGCGCCCGAGAGTGGTGCCCGCAGCAGCGACGAGGTCCCGCTCGGTCCAGGTCGGTGCTGCCAGGAACCCCCACGCGAGAGCTCGCGCACGATACTGTGCGGGGTCCCTACTCAACGGGGTGCCGAATCGCTGAGTGTGACCTCGTGGGGTGTGATGGCGCCGACGACCTGCTGTGCATGAGCGGGTGCTGAGCTGCGCGAAGCGCAGTCGCGCACCTGTGGGCCTGCTGCAAGGTGGACGTGCTGCGACCAGAGGGAACCTCGGGCGCCGACCCGTCGGAACGGGTCGTTGTATCTCCTCGGCGCCACCACACCTACGTCATCATGCACCTCCGCCCCTTGCCGCAGTGCAGATCGAGACCGCGCGGTCCTGAACGCCCAGCGCGAGGACTGCGGACGGCAGATCGGCGCCGCCCGGCCCGAAACTCACCCAACTGCTACTCGGCGGCTGGGGGAGCGACGTCGGCTGGTGCTGGAACGGCTGATGTGACTCCTGGCGAACCGCCGACCGCAGCAATAGGGCCTGCCATGGGGATTCCGCTGCCGTCGCGCCTGTCGTCCACGTCGGGCAGGTCGACTGCGACTCCGGTCGGCCCGGCGGCACGGGTCGGTGAGGGCCCGACCCAGGCGAGGACGAGCACGTTCTCGCCGCGGATGAACCGCTGCGCTCGCACGCCGCCGGTTGCCCTACCCTTGCTCGGGTAGGCCCAGAAATCGGTGACCTTGACCGATCCGGCCTCGGTGCCTGGGAGCGCGTGATCGCCGCCCGCGACCGTCACGACAGCGTTTGCCACCTGCGGGTCTACGGCGCCGAACCAGAGCGCTCTCGCACTCGAGCTCAGCTTGACGCCCGCCATGCCACCACCGGAACGACCCTGCGGTCGAACAGTATCGGCACTGAAGTGCAGTAGTTGCGCATCACTGGTGACGAACACCAGTTCCTCTTCGCCCGTTCGTAATTCGGCGGCGCCCACCAGGGCGTCGCCGTCCTTCAGCGAGATCAGCTCGAAGGTGTCCTTGCTCGGGTAGTCGGTGTTGACGCGTTTGACGATGCCGGCACGAGTACCCAGGGCGAGGCCGGGGGACTCAGCGCGCAGCGAGGTCAGGGTCAGTACCTGCTCGTCTCTGGCCAGGTCGACGTAGGTGCCGACGGGCGCGCCACCGGACAGGACGGGTGAGCCGCTCGTGGGGGGCATCGTCGGCAGGTCGATGGCGGTCACCCGTACCAGCCGACCTGCAGATGTCACCAGCCCGAACTCACCGCGTGCCGTGGTCGTCACCCCAGCGATGACGACGTCGTGTTTTCGACGTGCCCCACCGCTCCGCAACGGGTCGTCGGTCGTGGTGCGGGCCAGCAGCCCCGTGGACGACAGCAACACGTAGCACGGGTCATCGGCCACTTCGAGCGCGGCGGCGGCGGGTGTTCCGGATGATTCCAGCAGCGTCGTCCGACGCGGGGTGCCGTGGTTCTTCGAGATCTCGGCCAGCTCGCCGGACACCGTCCGGCGTAGCAGTTTCTCGTCGGCGAGGATCGCGCGCAACGCTTCGATCGCGTCGATCAGCTCCTGTTGTTCCTTCTCCAGTTCGATGCGCGAGAACTTGGTGAGGCGTCGCAGTTGCAGGTCCAGAATGTAATTGGCCTGAGCTTCGGAAAGCTCGAAGACCTCCATCAACCGAGCCCGAGCAGCACCGGAATCGTCGGAGCTGCGGATCACCTGGATGACCTCGTCGATGTCGAGGATCGCGATCAGCAGACCTTCGACAAGGTGTAGCCGGTCCAGCTTCTTGTCGAGTCGGAACTGGGTACGGCGGCGGACGACATCGATCCGGAAATCGACATAGACAGCCAGTAGTTCTTTCAGGCCCAACGTTCGCGGCTGACCCTCGACCAGCGCGACGTTGTTGATGCCGAACGACTCCTCCAGCGGGGTCAACCGGTAGAGCTGCTCCAGGACCGCCTCTGGATTGAAGCCGTTCTTGATCTCGATGACCAACTGCAGACCCCTGGTGCGGTCCGAGAGGTCCTTCAGGTCGGCAATGCCCTGCAGCTTCTTGCTCTGCACCAGGTCTTTGACCTTGTCGATCACCTTCTCGGGTCCGACGAGATAGGGCAGTTCGGTGACCACGATGCCCTTGCGGCGGGGAGTCACGTTCTCGATCTTGACCGTTGCGCGGGTGCGGAAACTGCCGCGGCCGGTGAGGTAGGCGTCGCGGATACCGTCCAGGCCGACGATCTGCCCGCCGCAGGGCAGATCGGGTCCGGGCACGAAACGCATCAGATCATCCAGCGAGCAGTCCGGGTGAACGATGAGGTGCCGCGCGGCATCGACGACTTCGACCAAATTGTGCGGAGCCATGTTGGTCGCCATGCCGACGGCGATACCACTGGCCCCGTTGACCAGTAATGTCGGGAACGCCGCAGGCAGCACGGTGGGCTGCATGAACTGCTCGTCGTAGTTGGGTTCGAAGTCGACGGTGTTCTCATCCAGTCCCGCGAGCATCGTCATCGAGACCGGTGCCGGGCGGGCCTCGGTGTAACGGGCGGCGGCCGGCCCCTGGTCGAGCGAGCCGAAGTTGCCGTGACCGTCGACCAACGGCACGCGCATGGTGAAGTTCTGCGCCAGTCGCACGAGAGTGTCGTAGATCGCCTGATCACCGTGCGGGTGGAACTTACCCATGACCTCACCGATCACCCGGGAGGACTTCACGTGCGGGCGTTCGGGGCGCAGACCCAACTCGTCCATCCCGAAGAGGATGCGGCGCTGCACGGGTTTCAACCCGTCCCGCGCATCGGGGATCGCGCGGGAGTAGATGACGGAGTAGGCGTATTCCAGATACGCGCTCTGCATCTCGTCCTGCACATCGATGTCGACGATATTTTCGACGAAATCGTCAGCGGGGGGTGGGGTCTTGGTGCCGCGCGCCATGCTCCGCGTGTCTCCTTCAGGGTGGGACGGTGACTGCAACGCCAGTCTCTCGCACACCTGTGCGGAACCCGCCGTGGCCACGCCGTGGTAACACCATTGAGGGTTGAACCATCGAGGGTGCGAACATGGAACCATCGACCTTGTGCCCGCAGATGTCAACCACGTCGCGCTGACGTACGAGCCCGTAGGAGTCACGCGCGACGCCGCCCCGATGCCGGATGGTATGCGCTCGAGCGGAACAACGCGGGTCGTCGGCGGGCCTGAAGTATTCGAGCAGGCGTGTGACTTCGTGATGGGCCTCGGTATGCAACGAGCGCTCCGAATGCGGGTCGAGGCCCCCGAAAGGCCCCTCGAGGTGGGTGACACGGTGACGATGCGAGCCGGATTCGGTCGTTTCGCGATCCGAATACCCACTCGCGTCGTCTACCTCATTCACGAGAGAGACCGTCGTGGTTTCGCCTACGGCACCCTGCCGGGCCACCCGGAACGGGGCGAGGAACTCTTCCTCGTCGAACGCCTTCCCGCCGGTGCGGTGCGGGTGAGCGTGTCTGCGGTCTCTGCACCGGGCCGCTGGTACACCCGGATGGCCGGCCCATTCGGTCGGCAGTTGCAACGCGCCGCCACCTGGCGGTACGTGGACGCGACTCGTCGCCACTGCCTGCCTCAGCGTCCCTGATCGGCTGCGAGTTCAGTCCTGGGCAGCGCGCCAGCCCGCGGCGGAAGCGTCGGATCCACTACAGAAGTAGCGCTCGCCCCTGCCCGCAGTGATCTTGGTGCGGTCGTAACTCCTACCGCCGGGGACATGGTAGATCTTCTCGCCCGTGGAGCTGATGTTCCCTTTGATGGTGCAGGCACCGGCAGGTTTCACCGCGGTGCTGGGTGCGATCGGGCGGGCAGGTGTGGCGGGGCGGCTGGTCGATGATGCCGTTGAAGTGGGGCTTGCCTTCGGGGCGCTGGCAGCCGCGCCGAAAGAGGGGCAGGCTCCCCACAACCCGCTCTTCGCCTTCTGGGCCGCTACCTGTGCGGCACGGAACTGGCCCTGGAACGCGTAGGCGCTGTTGTAGGTGTACTCGCGTCCGAAACCTCCGGCGATCAACACCTGGGCGACGTTTGCGCCATCCGAGGTGAAGACGTGGCGCAGCGAGCGGTCGTACTGGTCACGGTCACCCTGACTCGGGTCAGCCTGCAAAGGCACGCTGCGGCTCTGCACGAGGCTCTGCATCTTGCTGGTGGCTTGTGGGCCGAAACACTGCACGGGGGTATTGGGTTTGCGGGTCTCGGGAGTGTCGACGCCGATGAGGCGCACTTTGACCCGTTCGCCATCGATGCGGACCGCGATCGTGTCCCCGTCGATCACGCTGATGACGGGTACGAGAGCGCCGACAGCGGTGCCCGCACTGGTCGTCCAGGAGCGGGGCGAGACGGTGGACATGCTGGAGCCTGGGCTCGAACTGTTGGATGGACCCGAGTTGTCGGGGGACTTCGCGGGGTCCGGAACGCTCGATCGTGGGCTGGTGCTGGATGCGCCGGAGGAGACTGAGGACGACGGGCCAGTCCCCTGGTCACACGCTGCGATCGACGCCGCCACAGTCGCTATGCCGGCAGCCCGCAAGAGGGCCTTGGTGCGGCGCGCACGGGAGGCCGATACTTGAGGGGACCACGCAATCATGCGCACAGGTTAGATCGGGAAATTGGCCGAAAGGACAATGCAGCCAACTTATTTCGGCAGATCGTCATTCGCCGCTCAAGACGTGATCGGATCGTCTGGTGCGGTGCGTGCAAAGTTGCTTGACAGTCGCTGTGTGCCCGACCAGCAATTTCGCCCCTATCCGCACCCGCTCTACTTCTGTTCACTGCACTAGGTAAGGCCGTTCCGGTTGTCGGTGAGCACGCGTAGGTTTTTGTTGCGTTCTCACCCGTCCTCGGAGGTCTCATGTCTCATAGCCCACCCACGGCATGTCAGAACAACGAGGGAGCCGTGGCCGCGCTCCAGCACCCTTCTGACCACGGTGATTTCCCGTGTCGATGAGGGACTCGCTGCTCGAATTGCAAAGTGCAGCGCAGCAGAGCCTCGACCCGGTCATCTGGCACTACATCTCGCGCGGATCGGGCGACCACCGCAGTGCGGCCGAGGCTGAGACCTCCTGGGACGGGTGGCGCCTCCGGCCGCGGGTACTGCGTGACGTGTCCCAGGTCAGCACCACGACGGAGTTGTTCGGCGCCTGGGCGACGCCCGTTGGGATCGCCCCCACAGCGTTCCACCGACTGGTGCATCCGGAGGGTGAGGCGGCGACCGCCAGGGGCGCGGTTGCCAGCGGTGCGCCGTTCGCGCTGTCGAGTCGCTCGACCGTTGCGATCGAGGCGGTGGCGCAGGAGTTCAACGGCAACCCCTGGTGGTTCCAGGTCTACCTGATGCACGACCGGTCGATCAGTGATGCGCTGGTCATGCGCGCTGCAGCGGCAGGGGCCACCGCGCTGGTCCTCACGGGCGACACACCGTACGTCGGCTACCGGCCGCGCGCCGGGCAGGTACGCCCGTTGCCGTTGGGTGAAGATCTCAGCCTGATCGGCGTCCGGCAGCACCTGCCCGTCGACGTGGCCGATCCGTGGACACTAATCGACCAGACCCCACGGCAGACGATGGCTGACATCGGGCGTCTCGCCGACCTCACGGGCTTGCCGGTCATCGTCAAAGGGGTCCTTCGTGGGGACGACGCGGTGGCCTGTGTCCAGGCGGGCGCTGACGGCATCTGGGTCAGCAACCACGGCGGTCGGCAGCTGGACGGCGCCGTTGCGCCGTCCAGCGCCCTCGGCGAAGTGGTCGAGGCAGTCGCGGGTCGAGTGCCGGTGATTGCGGATGGGGGAGTGCGCGGCGGGCGCG
>JAABUM010006843.1_pt1 | contig 10881 bp, 10 predicted proteins | sample 5559161 | NCBI WGS metagenome assembly JAABUM01 (sample SAMN10711868, study PRJNA513369) | rock metagenome | isolation source: Antarctica rocks | place: Antarctica: Victoria Land, Siegfried Peak nord | reverse complement strand
GGCATCCCGCCGATCGTGGTGACGCTCGGGACGCTGGCGATCTTCCGTGGGATGATCGTGGTGGTGGGCGGCGGCGGCCAGGTGAATGCATCCGACATGGGCGAAGGCTTCCAGTCGCTGCCGAGGTCGACCTTCCTCGGCCTGTCGAGCGTGTTCTGGATCGCGGTCGCGGTCGCGGTCCTGGCGTGGCTGTTCCTCGGCCTGACGCGCCCCGGCCGGGGGCTCTACGCGGTCGGCTGCAACCCGGTGGCGGCGCGCTATTGCGGCATCGATCTCGGCCGCCAACAGCTGATCGCCTATTCGATCTCGGGCGCGGTAGCCGGGCTCTGCGGCTATCTCTGGGTGGCCCGCTACGGCGTCGCCTATGTCGAGATCGCCACCGGCTACGAACTCACCGTGATCGCGGCCTGCGTGATCGGCGGCGTCTCGATCGGGGGCGGCATCGGCACGGTGCCGGGCACGCTGCTCGGCGCATTGTTCATCGGCGTCATCGTCAATGCCCTGCCGGTCATGCAGGTCTCGCCCTTCTGGCAGATGCTGGTGTCGGGCGCCGTCATCCTGCTGGCCGTCTCACTGAACGCCCGCGCCGAGGCACGGCCCGACAAGCTGATCCTGTCGCGCGCGCGACAGGACGCCGCGAGGGCACGATGACCGACATCCTCCCGCGCAAGCCCGGCTCCGCCACGGCGACGGACCCCGCGGACCCCGCGCGACGCTACGCGGTCGCGGACCGGCCGCCGCGGCGCCTGAGCGACATCCTGCTCCGCTGGGAAACGATCCTGCTCGCGCTGCTGCTCGCGGTATTCGTCGCCAACACACTGATCTCGCCCTATTTCCTCGATCTCTACAATCTCGCCGACACGACGTACAACTTCTCGGAAAAGGCCATCATCGCGCTCGGGATGGCGCTCTTGATCCTGATCCGCGAGATCGACCTCTCGGTCGCCGCCATCGTGGCGCTGGCGTCGCTCGCGATCGGCCTGCTGGCCGCGCATGGCGCGCCGGTCTCCGTGCTATTGGCGGGGGGCCTCGCGGTCGGGCTCGCCTGCGGGGCGTTCAACGGCCTGCTGGTCACCTGGACCCGGGTGCCCTCGATCGTCATCACGATCGGCACCATGTCGCTGTTCCGCGGCCTCGCCCAGGTGACGCTCGGCGACGAGGCGCTGACCAGCTTTCCGCCCGACTACCTGTCGCTCGGCCAGTCCTATGCCATCCAGATGCCGCCGGCGCCGCTGTCCTTCCTGATCTTCCTGGCGCTGTCCTCGATCGTTGCGCTCGTCCTGCACGGCACCGCGACGGGCCGACGGCTCTTCGCGATCGGCGCCAATCCGGTGGCGGCGCGCTTCTCGGGCATCAGGGTCGACCGCTTGCGCTTCGTGCTGTTCACGCTCTCGGGCCTGCTGTCCGGCCTCGCCGCCGTGCTGCTCACGGCGCGCATCGGCGTGATGCGGCCCAACATCGCGCTCGGCTGGGAACTCGACGTGATCACCATGGTGGTGCTGGGCGGGGTCGCGATCACGGGCGGCACCGGCACGATCGGCGGCGTGGTGCTGTCGGTGTTCGTGCTCGGGCTCGCGACCTTCGGCCTGTCGCTGATGAACGTGCCCGGCATCGTCATCAACGTGCTGCTCGGCCTCCTGTTGATTCTGTCGATCGCGGCCCCCATCGTGGCGCGCCGCCTGATCGGCGGGCGGTGAACCCACGTTCGCGAAAGGATCGGCGATGACGACGCTCGACGGCAAGGTGGCCTGGGTGACGGGCGCGGGCAGCGGCATCGGCGAGGCCGCGGCGCTAGCGCTGGCCGGGGCGGGCGCGCGGCTCGTGCTCACGGGCCGCCGCACCGAACCGCTCGACGACCTGGCCGAGAGGATCGCGCGGACCGGTGGGACCGCGATGGTGTCGGCCGGCGATCTGGCGCTCGGCGAAACGGCGGGCACCATCGCCGCAGCCATCGAGGCGCGGTTCGGACGGCTCGACATCCTGGTCAACAATGCCGGCATGAACATCGCGGCTCGAAGCTGGCGGGACCTGATCCCGGCCAGCATCGACACGGTGATGGGCGCCAATCTGTCGGCCGCCTTCTACTGCGCCGCCGCGGCCCTTCCGGCGATGCGCCGCCAGCGGGACGGCGTGCTGATCCACACGGCCTCCTGGGCCGGCCGGTACATCAGTCCGATGAGCGGCCCCGCCTACACGGCCGCCAAGCACGCCGTGGTGGCGATGAGCCAGAGCATCAACGTGGAGGAATTTCGCAACGGCATCCGCTCGACCGCCATCCTGCCGGCCGAAGTCGCGACCCCGATCCTCGACCGGCGCCCCGTGCCGCCGGATGCGGCGGCCCGCGCCGCCATGCTGCAGCCCGACGATCTCGCCGCTCTGGTGCTGTTCGTCGCGACCCGGCCCGCGAGCGTCTGCCTCAACGAAGTGACGATCAGCCCGACCATGAACCGCATGTACGGGATGTAAGCGCCACCTCCCCTCTCCCTTGTGGAGAGGGGCCGGGGGTGAGGGTCGAGGGCGAGCCCTGGCGCGCGGAGATCGCGGCCGCGATCGCGTCGAGCACGCTGTCGATCTCCCTGAAGACCTGATGGTTCCAGAAGCGCAGCACCACATAGCCCTGTTGCTGAAGAAACGCCGTCCTGGCTGCGTCGTAGGCCATGGCGTCGGCCTGCCCATGCTGGTCGCCGTCCAGCTCGATCACCAGCCGATGCTTCAGGCACACGAAGTCGGCGAGGTACGGGCCCAGCGGCACCTGCCGGCGGAAATAGGTTCCTTCAAGCGGAAGACGGTGCCGGAGTTGCCACCAGAGCTGTCGCTCGGCTTCTGTCGCCTTCCTCCGCAGCGCACGGGCACGCTCTCGGCGGGTTGAAGACTTTGTGCGCTCTTCGGCCATCGACCCTCACCCCCTGCCCCTCTCCACAAGGGAGAGGGGAGACGTAACCGGACCCCGCCGTGCGCTCTCCCCTCTCCCTTGTGGAGAGGGGCAGGGGGTGAGGGTTCGCGACGCTGGCCCGGAGCGATTCGCCCCTTCTACTCAGCCGCCTTCAGCCCGGCCGCTGGGTTGTTCGGGTGCGTGGTCCAGTTGGCGTAGGGCTGGTCGTAGAGCTGGCCGGTGCGCGGGTCGGCGCCAACCTGCCGGTGCTCGAGCGTGATGCAGTTCTCGACCGGGCAGATCTCGACGCAGAGGTTGCAGCCGACGCATTCGTCGTCCTTCACCATGAACATGCGCCGCCCGTCCACGGTCGCCGTGATGGCCTGGTGCGACGTGTCCTCGCAGGCGATGTGGCAGCGTCCGCATTTGATGCAGAGATCCTGGTCGATCCTGGCCTTGGCGACGTAGTTGAGGTTCAGGTACTGCCAGTCGGTGACGTTGGGGACGGCGAGCCCGCGGAAATCCTCGATCGTCGCGTAGCCCTTCTGGTCCATCCAGACCGATAGACCCGTGATCATCTCCTCGACGATCTTGAACCCATAGGTCATGGCGGCCGTGCAGACCTGGACCGTGCCGGCGCCGAGCGCGATGAATTCGGCCGCGTCGCGCCAGGTCGTGATGCCGCCGATGGCCGAGATCGGCAGGCCGCGGGTTTCGGGGTCGCGCGCGATCTCGGATGTCATCGACAGGGCGATGGGCTTCACGGCCGGGCCGCAGTAGCCGCCATGGGTGCCTTTGCCGTCGACGTGCGGCCCGGGCGCCATGCGGTCGAGGTCGACCGAGACGATGGAATTGATGGTGTTGATCAGCGACACGGCATCGGCCCCGCCGCGCCGGGCGGCCCGGGCCGGAGGGCGGATGTCGGTGATGTTGGGAGTCAGTTTGACGATTACGGGCAGGCGCGTGAAGGCTTTGCACCAGCGCGCCACCATCTCGATATATTCGGGCACCTGACCGACCGCCGAACCCATGCCGCGCTCGCTCATGCCATGCGGGCAGCCGAAGTTGAGTTCGACCCCATCGCAGCCGGTCGCCTCGACGCGCGGCAGGATGCGGCGCCAGCTCTCCTCGTCGCACGGCACCATGATCGAGGCCACGAGCGCCCTGTCGGGATAGAGCGTCTTGACCTCGGCCATCTCCTGGAGGTTGATCTCCAGCGGACGGTCGGTGATGAGCTCGATGTTGTTGAAGCCTATCAGACGCCGATCCGGGCCGTGGATGGCGCCGTAGCGCGGGCCCGACACGTTGACGACCGGTGGGCCTTCCTCGCCCAGCGTCTTCCATACGACCCCGCCCCAACCCGCCCTGAAGGCGCGCAGCACGTTGGTCTTGCGGTCGGTCGGCGGGGCCGAAGCGAGCCAGAACGGGTTCGGCGAGCGGATGCCGAGGAAGGTCGTCGCGAGGTCGGCCATCAGGCGGCTCCCGCCAGCATTGAGGCGTCGGCCCCGACATGACGATGGATGGACAGCGCCGCCTGCTTGCCGTCCTCGACGGCGCTCACGGTCAGGTCCGGGCCGCCCGCCACGCAGTCGCCGCCGGCCCAGACGTCGGGCAGCGTCGTGCGGCGCTCGCCGTCGACCCGGATGCGCCCACGATCGAGCGCCAGCGTCCCCTCGCCCAGCGGCGCGTCGAGGAAGGTCTGGCCGACCGCGCAGAGCACGAGGTCGGCCGGGATCGACGCTTCCTCGGGCACGCCGGCGCCGCTCGGGCCGCGATGCTCGAACCGCACCGCCGCGACGCGCCCGTCCCGACCCTCGAAGCCCTTCGGCGACATCCAGTGGCGGATCGTGACGCCGCTCGTTTGCGCCAGCTCCTGTTCCCAGCGGCTCGCCTTCATGTCGTCCGGCCCGCGCCGATACGCGATGGTCACCTGCTCGGCGCCGAGGCGACGCGACTGTACCGCGGCGTCGATCGCCGTCATGCCGCCGCCGATCACGACGACGCGGCGACCCACGGGCACTTCGGCCTTGCTCCTGGCCTGCCGGAGCCTCGCGATGTAGCCCACGGCATCGACCACATAGGCATAGTCCTCCATGCCGGGGAGCGCGTTGAAGCCGCCCAGGCCAAGGCCGAGGAAGACGGCGTCATGATCGCGCCGCAGCGTGGCGAGATCGGTGTCGACGCCGAGCCGCACGCCGGGCTGCACCGTGATGCCGCCGACACCCAGGATGAAATCGACCTCGTCCTGAGCGAAATCGCCGGGCGTCTTGTAGGCCGCGATGCCGTATTCGTTGAGGCCGCCCAATTTGGGCCGCGCATCGTAGAGCGTCACGGCGTGGCCGAAGGTCGCCAGCCGATGCGCGCAGCTGAGGCCGGCCGGCCCGGCGCCGACGACCGCGATCGATCGCCCGGTGTCGGGCGCTCGGCGGAAAGGGTGGCGCCCCGTCGCGCGGCTCGCCGCCATCAGCACGTCGGTGGCGTGGCGCTGCAGCAGGCCGATCCGCACCGGCTTGCCCTCCGCATGCTCGCGCACGCAGGCCTCCTCGCAGAGCTGCTCGGTCGGGCAGACCCGGGCGCACATGCCACCCATGATGTTGGCCGACAGGATGGTCTCGGCCGCGCCGATGTCGTTCGCCTTGGCGATCTGCCGGATGAACAAGGGAACGTCGATCGCGGTCGGGCAGGCCTGCACGCAAGGCGCGTCGTAGCAGAAGTAGCAGCGCTCGGCCTCGACGAAAGCCTCGTGGCGCGTCAGCGGTGGCGTCAGGTCGGCGAAATTGCGCGCGTAGTCCTCCGCCGCGAGCCGCCCGCCCGTTACCCCGTCCGTGGTGATCGACGTCATCACTGCCCTTTTCGCGCCTCCTGGCCGGAACCTGAACTCGGCCGGATGGTCGAATCTCATTTGGCAGGTTGTGCTTGTCAAGCCGACCGGATCGGCAGCACAAGGCCCCAAAGGCGGCGGGCTTGGCCGCCGCTTTGGCGAGGAGGCGTGGCACATGCCCGACATCATCGCGCTCGGCGAGCCTCTGATCGAACTGAACCGCCCCAAGGGCGCCGACCATTATGCGCTGGGCTGCGGCGGGGACGTCTCGAACGCCATGGTGGCGGCAGCGCGCTCCGGGGCCTCGGCAGCAATCGCGACCGCGGTCGGCGACGACGAATTCGGCCGCATGCTGCTCGCCCTCTGGGCGCGCGAGGGCGTCGACGCCGCGAGCGTGAAGCTCGACCCGACGGCCCCGACCGGCATCTACTTCGTGTCCCACACCGAGGCCGGGCACGACTTCTCGTATCGCCGCGCCGGCTCGGCCGCGAGCCTCTACGGTGCCGAGGACCTGCCGCGGGACGCCATCCGCGGCGCCAAGATCCTGCACGTGTCGGGTATCAGCCAGGCGATCTCGAACCACGCCGCCGACGCCGTGTTCGCCGCCATGGCGCTGGCGCGCGAGGCCGGGGTGCTGCTGGCCTATGATACCAACGTCCGGCTGAAGCTCTGGCCCATCGCCCGCGCCCGCGCCGTCATTCACGAAGCCATGACCAACATCGACATCGCTCTGCCGGGTCTCGACGACGCGCGATTGCTGGTCGGCGTCGAGGATCCGGACCGGATCGTGGACCGCTACCTGTCGTTCGGCGCCCGCATCGTGGCCTTGAAGCTCGGAGCCGAGGGGTGCCTCGTGGCGACGGCCGAGCAGCGCCTCCGCGTGCCGCCGCACCGGGTCTCGGCGATCGACGCCACGGGAGCCGGCGACACGTTCGACGGCGCCTACCTGGCCGAATACCTCCAGACAGGCGACCCGTTCCGCGCCGCGCTCTACGCCAACACGGCCGCCGCCCTGGCGACCCAGGGCTACGGCGCCGTCGCGCCGATGCCGCAGCGCGAGGCGGTGCTGGCGGCGCTCGACCGAAGCGCGGCGGCGTAACGGCAGTGCCTTCCGCTTCGAAACGTCATTGGAATCCGAACGCAACAGCCAGGATGGTGCCATGGTCCGCTCAGTCTCGAAACGCCCGCTCGCCGTCGCGGCCCTCGCGGCCCTGCTCTGCGGCGGTGTCGCGGTGCTGGCCCTGGCGGGGGAACGGCCGGTCAAGCTCCCTGCCCCGGCGGCCGACCCGCGGGCCCAGGGCGGTGCCCGCAGCGTCGTGCTGGCGGGTGGCTGCTTTTGGGGGCTGCAGGGCATGTTCGAGCACGTCAAGGGCGTCACCCGCGTCGTCGCGGGTTATGCCGGCGGCGCCGCCGCCTCGGCCCATTATGGCGCCGTGAGCTCGGGCGAGACGGGCCATGCCGAATCGGTGAAGATCGACTACGACCCCGCCCTGGTCTCCTACGGGCAGCTGCTGCAGCTCTTCTTCTCGACCGCGCATGACGCGACCCAGGTCGGCGGTCAGGGACCCGACGTCGGGTCCCAATATCGCTCGGCCATTTTCGTGGCGGATGCCACCGAGCGCCATGTCGCGGCCGACTACATTGCGCAACTCGGCGGCTCAGGGCTGCTCCACGGACGCATCACCACAACGCTGGAGCCCTTGCGAGGTTTTTACCCGGCCGAGGACTATCACCAGGACTATCTGATCCGTCACCGCGACAGTCTCTATATCGTGATGAACGACCAGCCCAAGATCACAGCCCTGCATCGTCTCTACCCGGACCTCTACCGCAACACGCCCGTCATGGTGGCCTCCGAATAGTCGCCCTCACATCGGAGGTACGAGCCCGTCCTTTCCGACGATGAGGCGCTCCGCCGTCAGTGCGCCACCGGCGACTCCCGCCTGCGGCAGCACGATCACGTGGGCGCCCCGCACCAGCATGGCCCTGTCGCCAGGCGCGAACATGACGACCGGAGCGTCGGGCGGCACCACGATGCCCTTCTCGCCCCCTTTGTAGGCCACGCTCAACGTGTTGCCGGAGGTGCCCTTGACCTCCTGCCCGACCGTGCCGTTGGTCATGGTGCTCTTCGGCCCGAGGTCGAAGCCGCGGTGGCCTTCGCCGGAGCCGCGCATGCTTTCGGGGAAGATGTGCACCTCCTTGGCCACGAGCGTGCCGTCCGGCTGCGTGTCGGCCGCCGTCCCGATGAAGCTTCCGGGTTTCACCTCGCTGAGCTTGGCCGGCACGACCGCCGTCACGCTGGAATTCGGGGACAGCGTCACGACCACGTCCTGGCCGCCGTTGCCCGTGACGTGGAGCGCGGTGCCGTCGAACGACGTCACGGTGCCGCGGATACGGCTCGGCGTATCGGCGAGCGCTCCCGGCACGACAAACATCAGCGCAGCGGACGTCAGCAGGATCGTCTTCAACACGGTGGACTCCTCGTTTGGAACCAAGCGGCGGTTTTCCGCCGGGGATGCCTGCGTTAGGATGGGCTCCCACCACGCCAAAGCAAGGAGGCCGGCATGCGTATCGACGGTCGCGATTTCCGGACGATCTGGCTCGAACGGGACGGCACCAGCGTCGGGGTGATCGACCAGCGCCTGTTGCCGCACCGTTTCGCGGTGAGGACGTTGCGCAGCGATCGGGACGCCGCCGACGCCATCGCCGACATGACGGTGCGGGGCGCACCGCTGATCGGCGCGTCCGGCGCCTACGGCGTGGCGCTCGCGATGGCGGGCGACGCATCGGACGGCAATCTCGGGCGCGCTCATGACCGGCTCCTCGCGGCCCGGCCGACGGCCGTCAACCTGCGCTGGGCGCTCGACCGCATGCGGTCGCGGCTGGCGGCGCTGAGACCCGCCGAACGCCGCGATGCCGCCTATGCCGAGGCGGCGCGCGTGGCCGAGGAGGACGTCGAGACCTGTGCGGACCTCGGCCGGCATGGGGCGGCCCTCATTCGGGACCGTTGGGATCGCACGGGGCGCTCGCGGCCCGTGCAGGTCTTGACGCATTGCAACGCGGGTTGGCTCGCCGCGGTGGATTGGGGCACGGCGCTGGCGCCCGTCTACAAGGCCCATCGGGCTGGTGTTCCGGTTCATGTCTGGGTCGACGAGACGCGGCCGCGCAACCAGGGCGCCAGCCTCACGGCTTACGAACTGCTCGGGGAAGGCGTGCCCCACACGGTGGTGGTGGACAACGTCGGCGGTCACCTGATGCAGCACGGCAAGGTCGACCTCTGCATCGTCGGCACCGACCGGACCACGCGGACCGGCGACGTCTGCAACAAGATCGGAACTTACCTGAAGGCTCTGGCGGCGCACGACAATGGCGTGCCGTTCTACGTCGCCCTGCCGTCCTCGACGGTGGACTGGCGCATCAGCGACGGCCTCCGCGACATCCCCATCGAGGAGCGCTCACCCGACGAGGTCATCTTCATGAGCGGCGAGACGGCGTCGGGCACGGTCGAAACCGTCAGGGTCACGCCGCGCGGCAGTCCGGCCTGCAACTACGCCTTTGACGTGACACCGGCCCGTCTGGTCACCGGCCTGATCACCGAGCGGGGCGTCTGTGCGGCCTCCGAGACAGGGCTGCTGTCGCTGTTTCCCGCGGAGGAGAAGGTGGCCTGAGGCGCCGCCGGTGCTCGTCGGAGACCCCCGCCGACCCTCGAGCCGAGGCCATCGGCCTATTGCAGCACCAGCATGGCGATACCGAAGCCGTCCGTCTCCGAGCGTAGCGGCGACAGCCGCAGACCGGGGCCGTGAGGAGACGCGCAGGCCGCGAGTTCGGGCATGCCGGCCTCGCGCGCCATGTGGCCCGCATCGAGCGGCAACAGGCCCGGATGCGTCTCGATCAGCGCCTTGAGCCGATCCTCGTTTTCCTCGCGCAGCACCGAGCAGGTCGCGTAGACGAGCCTCCCGCCGGGCTTCAATGCGCGCACCGCCTCGACCAGGATCTCGTCCTGGGTCTTGATGCGCTCCTGCAACGCCCCAGGCCGAAGCCGCCATTTGGCGTCCGGATTGCGGCGCCACGTGCCGGTGCCCGTGCAGGGCGCGTCGACGAAGACGATGTCGAACCGTCCGGCGAGATCGTCGATCTCGACACGGCGCCCCTTCGGGGCTCGTACCTGGACGTTGCGGACGCCTGCCCGCGCGAGACGGTCGTAGATCGGCATCAGGCGCCGACCGTCGAGGTCGGTCGCGAAGATCTGGCCCTTGTTCTCCATCATGGCGGCCAACGCCAGGGTCTTGCCGCCGCTGCCGGCGCAGAGGTCGAGCACCTGGTGGCCGGGCTTGGCGCCGCTGAGCAGAGCCGCGATCTGCGAGCCCTCGTCCTGCACCTCGATGAAACCTTTGACATAGGCCGGCTCGGCCGCGAGCGCCGGGGCGCGCCCGTCCTCGCCGACCGCGATCCTGAGCCCGGCCGAGGCATGCGGCGTGACCACCGGCGAGAGATGCGCCAGTGACCGCAACGCCTTGTCACGCTCGACCTTGATCCCATTGACCCGCAGGTCGACGGGCGCACGGCGGGCCAGCGCCCGACCTTCCGCGCCGGCCTCCCTGCCGAAGGCGGCCGCAAAGGCGGGCGCGAGCCATTCCGGATAATCGCCGCGCACGTGGTCGGCGGCCCCGTCGAGCGTCCCGGTCTCAAGGTGATGCCGCTCGTCGTCGGTGAGGGGCGCCGGCCCGTAGCCCTCGCCTGTGCACAGCGCCACGATGGCTTCCGGTGCTTGACCGCGCAGCTCCCGCAGCGTTCCCAGCAGGACCGCGCGGGACGAGTCTGCCCCCATTACATGGGCGGCCGACGACTTCACCCGAAGCGAATCATAAACCAGACTGCCGACGGCGGCGCGATCCTTGGATCCCGCATAGCGGTGGTTCGTCCCCCAGTCTTTCAGGGCCTCGGCGGCCGGGCGGCGTTGCATTTCGATCACATCGAGAATCTCAATAGCGGCGGAAAGGCGGGCACCGGAGTTCATGCAGATTTTGCCACAATTGAGCCTGGAATAAGAAGAGAAAAGGACGCGCGACGTTCGACGAGCGCGCCCCAGGATTGTGTAACAAGGATCACTCGATGACTCGTATCGTTCGCCAGGCGGCCCTCGCGCTTCTGGCCCTCTCGCTCGCGGCCTGCGCGGCCGCCGCTCCCC
>JAABUM010006842.1_pt1 | contig 10885 bp, 10 predicted proteins | sample 5559161 | NCBI WGS metagenome assembly JAABUM01 (sample SAMN10711868, study PRJNA513369) | rock metagenome | isolation source: Antarctica rocks | place: Antarctica: Victoria Land, Siegfried Peak nord | reverse complement strand
CCGCGACACCCTGACCGGGCCGTTTACCGACCGCCTCCTGCTCAACACCCTCGCCTGCCTGTGCTGGATCCTCTGGGCCGTATTCCTCACCGACATCGCCCGCGCCATCCCCGACACACTCCGCAACGCCCACCACAACACCAGCCGCGCCACAGCACCGGCCACGTTCGCCCCCGCTGATCGACGATCCGGGCCACTTCGCGGGCTGGCAACCCTGCTGCTGGGCGCGATCGTGGCCGGACTGCTCAGCCTGCGCCCGCACCCAGCGCTGACCGCCCGCAGCGCGGCACCGCTAAGGGATGAGCGGCCCAGCATCACCACGGCCGCAGTCCACCGGGATCCCTTACCTGGTTCCCCAACCGACGCGGCGAGCGTCGCGGCCGGCGCGCAGGCCGCCGTCGTCCAGCCCCCGCACGACGGCATCCACGACAGCCTGTGGCGCATCGCCGACCGCTGCCTCGGCAGCGGCGCCCGCTGGCCGGAGATCTACCAGCTCAACAAAGGCGCCCCGCAGCCTGACGGCGGCGCGTTGACAGTGCCCAGCCTGATCCGACCCGGATGGGTACTCAAGCTGCCCCAGACTGTGACGCAGCAACCGCCAGCGTCGCCGGCCGGTGGACCCACACCGCCACGGACCTCGCCGCGCGTACCAACGTCCCCACCCGCTCCAGGTGGCACGACACGACCGGCCCCGGCGCCCACGACCCCGAGCGCGCCGTCGATGCCGAGCCGGTCGCCGCAGCCGTCAACATCGCCCGCGCCCGGAGACCTCAGCGGTGACCGTTCGCGGCACAGCGGGGTAGACCTCGGTGACGGCGTGTATGTCAGCCTGGCTCTGGCGGCGGCGATCAGCTCCAGCCTGGTCATCGCCCGGCGTCGCCGCCGCCGTTGGTACACCCCGGGCAGCGGCCGCCGCGACGACCTGCCGGTTGCCCCGGTGGTGGCCAGCCTGCATCTGGCGCACCTGCGCGCCACGGCCCCGCCCGGCGATGAAGCAGACTCCTCAACCCTCGAAGTGGAAGGTGAAGCTGCCAGCGATACCAGTGATCACGACGCGGGCGACCCCCATCCGCCCAGCGCAGGGACACACGGCGCCGCCGGCTCGGCGAGCACTGACTCACTCATCGACCTCGCCGGGCAAGGGGTCGGTCTGGTCGGTGGGGGAGCGGACAACGTGGCGCGCGCAGCGCTGCTCGACCTGCTCAGCGCGACCGGCGACCGGACGGCGGACGTGCTGGTGCCCGCAGCTGAGCTCGCCACCCTCCTCGGCCAGCATCCGAACGGGCCGATGCCGCGACGGCTGCACGTCGTCGACACCCTGGACACCGCACTGGACCAGCTCGAGGCCGCGACCCTGCACCGCGTCCGGCAGTCGGGCGGGGATCGCCGCCCGATCGTGCTCATCGCCCGTCCCGGCGCGGACACCGCGAGGCTGCAGGCGGTCCTGGACAACGGCGCGACACACAACATCCGTGCCGTCCTGCTCGGACAGTGGCGCCCCGGGACCAGCGTCTACGTCGGCGGGAACGGCGTCATCTCGGCCAGCCACGGCACGGCCGCCGCCCTGAACGGAGCGCGGCTGTTCACGCTCCCAGCCTCGCAGGCAGTCACTTTGCTCAACGTCCTCAGTGAGGGCGAACAGAACGCGCAGATGCCGCCGTCCGGCAACGCGAACCTGCGCGCAAGCCGAACCGGGGTCGGTCCGGGCGCCGCGATCGACCCGGTGACGCACCCGGTATCGAGCGAGAGTAAACCAGTCGCACCTTTCCCTGACCCCCATGACGGTCACGCTCCTACGGCGGCCGATTTCCAAGCAGACCCGCCGCCGCTGGATCTGCGGATCCTCGGCCCACTGAGTTTGATGTGGACCACAGCTCCGGAGCCGCACAGCGGGGCGAGCGCGAAGGTCGAGATCATCGGTGCGTTGAGCCCGCGGTTGCGGGAGCTGCTCGTGCTCCTCGGGCTGTACCCGGACGGCATCAGCCGCGACCGGATCGCGGACACGCTGTGGCCCGACGCGCCACCGGAGCGCCCGCACAACAACCTCACCACCAGTCTGTCCCGGCTGCGCACCGGGCTCGGCAAAGCCACCCGGGGCCAGGTCAGGGAGGTGGTACTGGCAGTCGGTGACCAGTTGCGGCTCGACCCGGCCGTGGTCCGGGTCGACTACCGCGACTTCACCGACGCCGATACCGCTCGCCGCGACGCGGCCACCGACGCGGCCCGCGCCGATGCATGGCGGCACATGATCACCACCTACCGTGGCGAGCTCGCCGACGGTCTGAGCGCCGAGTGGCTCGAGACACCGCGTGAGGCGATCCGCCGCGACGCCATCGACGCGGCCTCCCGGCTCGCCCGTGCCGTCGTCGCCACCAACCCGCAGCAAACCCTCGACCTGCTGGAGACCGCCCGCGCCCGCGACCCCTACAACGAGCAGCTCTACCGCGACATCATGCGGGTCCAGCGCCGCCTCGGACAGGTCGACGCCATCGAACGCACCCTGGCCCTGCTCGCGACTCGCCTCGGAGAACTCGACGAGGCGCCCAGCCGCGAGACCGTCGAACTGGCCTCGACGTTGCGACGACCGGTGGCCCGGGAACCCGGCGGGACGGCCACGCCAGTGGTCCGCTGACGCCGCAAGGCTGGGTCTACGGCGTGAAAGGGTCAGCGAAGCAGGACCCTGGCTGGCGATCAGCAGTTTCGACCGGAGGTTCGATCGGCGGCGTGGACTCCATGGTACGGCCGCGGAATCGAGCGCCTGTCGTTGCGTGGTCTGTCCGCTGCGCTTCTCCGCCGAGGCGCAGAAGGAGGCTCTTCGGTGTTGGTCCGCGGCTGCCAGACGTGTCCTGCTCATGGCGTCCATACCCGAGCCGCTCAGCCTTACAGAGCCTAAGGGCTGCGGCGATTGCCTTGGCGAACGCGCTGGCCGGTCGGAGTTGACTCGCATCAGATTGGCTGCGTTTCACGTGCCGATCCGTCGTCCTGATCAGGTTTGGGCGACCGTCCTCGGTCGCCATCCGGGCGCGGTCACAGACTCAGCTCGCCGGTACCGCGGCGGATCCGTTCGGCGATGAGTGAGACGTCGTCGAGTTCGCCGGTGGCGATGGCGATGATCAGATCGTAGGCGGCGTCGTTGGTCAGGTTGAGGCGGCGGCCGTTGATGCCGAGGAACGCGATTAGCCCGGCCAGGGCCAGCCGTTTGTTCCCGTCCACCAAGGCGTGGTTGCGCGCCAGCGAGTGAACCAAGGCGGCGGCCTTGTCCTCCAAGGTTAGGTAGGCATCGTGGCCGAAGGCTGTTGCCTGCGGTCGGCCTGCGGCCGCTTCTAGCAGGCCGATATCGCGCACGGCGGCAGGCTCGGCGAGTGCCCGGGCCGCGACATGGAGCAACTCGGCACTGGTCAGGTAGATCACGCCGTGATCGCTATCCTCGGCGAGCTAGCGGCCGAGGCGTTCCAGCGCCTCGGCGTAGCGGGGAAGCTCCTGCTCCAGCACCTGGTCGAGCAGTTCGGCGCGGCTGTGGTTCTCCACATACTCGCGGATCGCCGCACGAGCGACCTCCTGCATCGACCGCGCCTCTAACTCTGAGCGCCGCCGCAGGGCGGAGGTCTCATCATCGGTCAGCCGCAATGTCATTGCCATACGACCACGGTATCACTGTTGATACCGAATCCTGCGCCTTGAGCCTCGCCTCAGCGAGCAGGCCGTGGCGGCTGGCGCGTTGGCGCCGGGTGCCGGGTTTCTCGACGCCTGGCCGTGTGATCGCGGTGGTGGGCCCTGCTGCTGCGACCCCGGGCTCGCGCGACGCGTGGCCGGGTTGAGTGTGGCCGGGTTGAGCGTGGCCCGGTTCTTCTTTCTCGTGGCGGCCTTGTCCGGCAGTGGTCTCGGAGCAGTGACGTGAAATTCGCGCATTATCGGGTGGGCGGAGTTCCATGGTGTGGGGGCAAGCTAACCGTGCGGAAATTGGTTAGTTATTTCATTGCCGTGACGATCAGAGCGGCTTTGCTTTGATAGCTGTTCCCGAATATCCCGTGAGAATTGCGATCTCGGTTGATCCTGAATAGTGATAGAAGCGATTCATGTCTCTGTATCGCTTCGCAGCGAACTCAGACTGCATAGAGATTCGTTCGACGAAACCCGACTCCGGTCGGCGGGTGAGTCATCCAGTCCAACGGCCGATCTGTGGTCCGTTCCCTGATCCCGCTAGAAATGTACCCCCGTAGCGCCCGGGATGCCCGACCTAACGGGTCGGCGGTCTTGCCTGTATCCCAGACTCGTCAGCCCGCAGGCACAAAAAGCAGATACTCCGCGGCCGGCCATCGGCCCGGCAAGGCCTGCTCGCCACAACCACCTTCCGACTGCGCCGACTCCCTCCACTCCGGCTGGCTCCGCCCATCGCTCGGATTCCCCCCACCTGGTCCGTCCCGCCCGCTTGGGTGCGAGTATTCGTTTGCCGGTAGTGGCATTGCAAAAACGTAGGGCCGTGCGCCTCGATTTGCGCCGGATAAAGGTCTTGAACACCTCGCGAAGCAGAGTTATCGTTGACCTGCCAGAAAGAAGCCGGACCCGGATTTCCGAACTGGCAAATCCACTACTCACCCGCCGCATTGGAGGCGCGCTGTGACCATGCATGAAAACCCCACCCGTCGACCTGCAGGACCGGACAGGACCGATCCCGTCGCGGTCTCGACCCGCCATGCCGTCGTGCAGGCGCTCACCAGCCAGCCGGGCTCGACCGCGGCCGAGCTGGCAGCGGTCACCGGCCTGGGCAAGTCGACGGTCAGCAAGGCCCTCGCCGCCCTCGAGGCTGCCGGTGCGGCGCGGCGGCAGCCGGGCGGCCGCGACAGGGCGCGCCGCCTGCCCGACCGGTGGACACCTGCACCGGACCCGCACACCAAGACAGCCGCGTCCAGCAAGGAAACTACCGCCGGTGGAAGCGCGACCGGCCGCCTGGGCAAGGGCGAACTCGGCGCGATGGTCCTGGGCTACCTGAGCACCCATCCCGACGACGAAGTAGGCCCGACCATGGTCGCCCACGCGCTGAACCGGTCCCAGGGCGCGGTCGCCAACGCTCTCACCAAGCTCGTCACCACCGGGCAGCCCGAACTGACGAGCGAGACGCCGCGCCGATACCGCCACACCACGACCCCCATGAGCTCAACGTGGCTCTTCGTCTTTAAGCATGGTTCGGTCGTGGGCGGTAGGGGCGTGATGCGTCGCTGACGAGCAGGATTCGTAGCCGGTGGTTGTCGAAGTTGCGGAAGCCATGTGCCAGGCGGCGGGTCTTTTCGATGAGCAGGTTCACGGCCTCGGTGCCGCCGTTGCTGACGCCGCTGGTGGCGAAGTAGGCCAGCACCTGCGGAGGCCACGCTCGTAGGGTGCGGCCGAGTCGGGCGACCTCGGGGATGGGGCAGGTCGGGAACGAGTCGAGGACCTGTTCGGCGATCCTGCGGCCATCACTCGGGTTCTTCGTGCGGTAGGCGCCGCGCAGTTGCTGGTAGCAAGACCAGGCGACTGTGACTTCCCAGCCGGGATCGCCGGTGTGCAGAGCGGCGTCCAGGCGCGCGGTCTGTCTGCCGCTGAGGTGTTCGTGGCCATGCCGGAGCAGGCCGCGGATCTTGTAGAGCGGATCGTCTCGGTGCCCGCGTCGGCCGAGGGTGTCTTGCTGGACACGGCGGCGGACTTCGTCGACGACCTGGGTGCCGAGTTTGACGACATGGAAGGCGTCCAGCACGGCGACCGCGTCCGGTAGTTCGTCGCGGATGGCGTTGGCGTAGCCCCGGAACGGGTCGAGGGCGGCGTGCTCAATGCCGGCGAGGAAGTCCTCGGTCTGCGTCTTGAGCCAGGCGGCATAGACGGTGCCCGACCGACCCGGCACCACGTCGAGCAGGCGTGCGTGCAGCCGTCCGTCGCTGTCGCGGGTCAGATCGACCATCGCCGTGACAGCCCGATCCGAACTGCGTCGACTCGGGCGCCAGATGTGCTCATCGACACCAAGCGTGCGCACCTTCCACAGCCGCCCGGGCTGGCTGGTGCGGGCCTCGGCTTCGGTCTTGATCGCCCGCCACAGCGTGTGCCAGCCGACCCGCAGGTGACGGGCCAGCGCTGAGACCGTGGTGTCGTCGTGGGCCAGCGCGTCGGTGGCCCACGCGATCGCCCGCCGGGTGAGTATTGCCCGCGGTGCGATCAGCTCGTGCGCCTCTGACCACGTCTGCACCGGGCAGTCCGGCTCAGCGCATCGCCAGATCCGCTTGAACCAGACCAGCCGCACCGGCAGCCCGAAGCACGGCGCGTCCGCTGCCTCGACCCGTCGGCGGCCGTGCCCGGTCGCCACCACACCACAGCGGCGACAGCCGGCCTGCTCGGCGTCGGTCTCGACCGTGATCACCAGCCTGCGGTGACCTGCCTGCACGTCAAGCACGTGCATCCCAGCCGAATTGAACATCGCATCGGCCCGGGCACACCAGCGCGCACCCGGACCACACCTATCGTGATCCATGTCGGGGTCTTCTCTGAACGGATAGCTTGGTCGCTTCCGATCTTGAAGACCCCGACCCCGTCCCTCCGGCTACGCCACGCTCAACAGCTCAAACACGCTCAAAGACGAAGAGCCCTCAACGTCGGACGCGGCGTCGACGACGTGAGACCGTTGCCTGGCGTAACGCGTCGCGTTATGCTCGCGGGGTGATCAGGTCGTTCGGCGACGCCACTACCGAGCGGGTCTGGTCGCGGCGGTTCGTCAAGGCGATGGACCGTAATCTGCAACGGATCGCGCTGCGCAAGCTGGCCATGCTGGATGCTGCCGAGGTCTTGGATGATCTGCGAGTTCCGCCGGGGAACAAGCTGGAGGCACTCAAAGGCAACCGCAGAGGTCAGCACAGCATCCGGGTGAACGACCAGTGGCGGATTTGCTTCCGCTGGACCAAAGCCGGGCCGGAGTACGTCGAGATCGTCGACTACCACTGAGTCGTCGACAGATACTGAGGGGTGGAGACAGCTATGGACAGCGACATGATGCCGCCGATCCATCCGGGCGAGGTGCTGCTGGAGGAGTTCATCGTCCCGCTCGGCACGACCCAGCACCGGGTCGCCGTCGATATCGGAGTGCCACCGCGGCGCATCAATGAGATCGTGCACGGCAAGCGCCGCCTCACCGCTGATACCGCGCTGCGCCTGGGCCGCTACTTCGGCACCACTGCCCAGTTCTGGGTGAACCTGCAAAGCCGCTACGACCTCGACGTCGAGCAGGGCAACCTCGGTGCCGACCTCGATTTGATCACTCCGCTGCGCTCGGCGTGACTGTCTTGGCGCGTTCGCGACGGGGGGTCGCTGCTTGTGTCGATAAGGCCGAGAGTCAGTGATCGACTTCACTGTCGAGTGTGGTGAAAGCCCGGAACTCGGGCTACGCACCATAGAGCTGATCTTCGAACGGGCGCTGCCGCTGGGCCGTCGTCGCGATGAGGGTTGAGGAGATGTAGGCCTGCGCGGGATTGGTCGGGACGAACAATGTTTCGATGCCGCTGAGGTGACGGTTCATCTGAGCTATCGGCAGCTCGTGCTCCAGGTCGCCCAGGGTGCGCAGGCCTCGCACGATCACGCCGATATCCGCCCCGTGGCAGTAGTCGACCAGTAGCCGGCCGGCACTGGAGTCCACCGTGACATTGGCCAGGTCGCTGGTCAGGTCGGCCAGCAGGGCCAGTCGTTCGGCGAGGGAGAGCCGGCCGGTCTTCGTCGGGTTGGTCAGTATGCACATGACGACTTCGTCGAACATGCCCGCGGCCCGGCGCGCCACGTCGAGGTGTCCGTGCGTGGCCGGGTCGAAGGAGCCGGGAAATAGGGCGCGCATGGCTTGCCATGTTATCGATTGGCGGTGGGGGCGCGGGTTGCATCGCGGCGTTGTGGGAGCGGCGGAGATCACTGTCTTATGTGGTGATGCCTGGTCAGCTGCAGGAGTCGATGGTGGCTGCCCTCTGCGGCAGCCTTCTGATTCGGTCGACTGTGTCAGCGGAGGCCCGCAGGCGGGTGATCTCGTCGTGTCGGGCCGCGAGTTGGGCGAGGGCGGGTGCGGAAGCCGGTGAGCTCGTCGATCGTGATGGTGGACTGGGCGAGGCGCTGTATCAGCGCTGTGATCTCGTTGTTGAGACGGGCCATCTGGGCGTCGCGTGGGTCGGGTTGCTCCGCTGGGGGGCTTGCAGGCGTCGTTCGAACTCGGCGCGCAGGTGGGCAGAGGGGCGGGTGGCTGCCGTAGCACGCGGTGCGGTCGACGCCGGCCTCCGCGGCGAGGGTCCTGACGTCGCATCGGCCGCCGGGTGGGAACTCATCGCGCAGGAGCCGGTCGATGGCGGCGCGGGATCCGACTGTCGTTGGTGGCTCGCTGGTCGGCGGAGATTCGCATGTCATTCCCGGTCGTTGGCTTTCAGGCGGCGTCGATGGCGTCCTATGTGAGTGGCCGAGCGGCGCCGTAATAGCCGGATTCCACCTGCTCCAGCGGCGTGATCTCGATCTGCGCGCCGCTGTGCGGGGCTTGGACGACCTGGCCTTGGCCGAGGTAGATGGCCTCGTGGCCGATCCCGGTCACGGTGCCGTCGTTCGACCAGAACACCAGGTCGCCGGGCTGCAACGCGGCGACGGTGGGGTGCACGGAGCCGGACTGGCTGTATTGGGTCGCGGCGTCGTGATCCAGGCTCAGCCACGGCGCGACGGCGTACAGGCTCAGTCCGGAGCAGTCGAATCCGTACACGTGGGCGTCGTTGCGGGAGTCGTAGTCGACGGCCCTGCCGTAGGTCGGGCCGGCTGCGGTGCCGCCGTCGAAGGTGTAGGGCCAGCCCAGCCACCGCAGCGCCCGGTCCGCGATCGCCTGCCCGATCGACGGCGTCCACGCCCCACCGACCGGCCCGCTTGGGGTGATATCTGCGGCGTAGGCCCGGGCTGCGGCCAGGACGGCGGCGACGTAATGCTCGCTGTGGTTGTAGGCGAATATCGCCGCGTGCAGATCCTGGCCGTTGGCCACGCCGTTCGCGCACAGCATCCTGGCGGTGGCGTTGATCGCGTCGACCGGGTCATACGGCGATGGTGGGTTCGCCCCACCGGGCGGGACCGGGAGCGAGTATTCGGCGAAGGTGGCGGGCAGGAATTGCATCGGCCCTTCGGCACCCGCGCCGTTGGCGCCGGAGTGCACGCCGGGCAGGTCGGACTGGCCGTGATCGGTCTCGATCTTGCCGATGCCGGCCAGGACGGTCCAGTCCAGCCCGGGGCAGGTTCGAGCGGCTTGTTGGTAGAACAGCAGGTAGTCCGGCGGGATGCCGCTCAGCGCGAGCGGGCCCGGAGCACTGGCGGCCGGGCTGCCGCCGCCGAGGAGTTGGGAGGCGACCGCTCCGGAGGCGGCGGCCAGCAGGGTGGCGGTGAGCAGCAGCCCGCCGATTCCGCCCGCGGTGGCCTTGAGCATCACCGGTCAACCGCCCGGTCGTCGGCGTCCGCTGTGCCGGTGTGGGTTGGCCAGCCTCGTATGGCCGGGGGCATCGGTGCCGGCGGCGTCAGCCCGGTCCCTGGCCGGTGCGCGGGTGTGGTGTCGCTGGGGCCGGCCGGGGCCGGTGGTGCGGCGTGCGGCCAGACCCGGGCGAGCTGGGCCAGCCGGACCCGCGCGACGCTATTCGGCCCACTTGGCGTGGTGCTCGGGGTGAGTGGGAGCCACCGCTCGCCGGCCGGGCTGTCCGGCGCCGCCGCGGCCCACGGGTACCTGGTGCCGTCACGGTCGGCCCTGTGAGCGGCGGGGTTGGGGGTGGATGAGGTGGTGGCGACCGGGACCAGGTCGGGACGATCCAGCCCGCGCAGGACGGCGGAGAGCGCGGTCCGGGCGTTGGCCTCTCGGGCCGGGGTGGGCATCCAGAACAGGACTGGGGTGACGATGCCGCTGGTGGTGGCCAGGCGCTGGTAGCCGGCGAGCTTGCCGGCGACCCGGCTCAGCGCCTCGGTCCCGGTGTCGTACTCGAGGAAGAACTCCACCTCGCTGGACTGCCCGCCGCTGGCTTCTCGCCAGCGGCCGTAGGCGTCGGGGCGGACGTGCTCGCCGAACAGCCGGGCGCAGCGGGCTTCGGACCACCATGCGGTCACCGCCCGACCCCCACCCGCCACGCCGCCCACGTCGACCCCGCCGCCTGGGTGGTTCGTGGGGCTGGCGGAGTGGCGGGCGATGGCGACGAGGTCGGCGCAGAACCCATTCACCCCGACGGTGTGGGCCAGGCGCAGACTGTGCGCGATCTGGATCGCGCGGTCGTGGCGGTAGCCGAGGTCCTTGGTGCTGGTGTCGATGCCGTCCTCGGCGGCCAGGGCTGCCGCTCCGGCGGTGTCGAGCACGTAGTGCATCGGCGCGGAGCCGCTGGTGAGGTAGGGCTGGAAGCGGTCCACGACCCGCCACCGGTACAGCGACAACAGGCGCCGGTTCGCTGTTCGTGTCGAGGCGAACGCCAGCTGGGCGATCTGTCCGGCGGTGAGGACGCGGTGCTCGGCCAGGACCCGGGCCAGCCACCGGTCACGCGGGGTGAGGTGGGCGGCGAGGTAGGCGTGGTGCTCGCCCGTTAACGCGGCGCGGTCACTCGGGCGGGCCGGGCGGTGGCCACGCAGTTGGCGTTGCGGCGCAGGATAGGAACTCATCGGGGGTCCTCCAGGACGTGAACAGAACGGCAGTGCGGTTATGGGCGGCGTTCATCTGCCGTGACGGCAGCGGGGCTGGGCTCGGCCGGTGGCGGGTTGACCCGGGTAGCGGCGGCGCGCTGGATCGCTCGGCGCCGGCCCGGGGTCGCCGCGGTTAGTGGTTCGGTGGCCAGGGTGAACGGCGCGGTCTGTTCGCCGGCCACCATGAGGCGGGCGGCGGCCCGGTAGGCGCCCAGGT
>JAABUM010006841.1_pt1 | contig 10887 bp, 10 predicted proteins | sample 5559161 | NCBI WGS metagenome assembly JAABUM01 (sample SAMN10711868, study PRJNA513369) | rock metagenome | isolation source: Antarctica rocks | place: Antarctica: Victoria Land, Siegfried Peak nord | reverse complement strand
TGCGGTGGCGACGGTCGGCATTGGCTTTGAACGGCACAGGGCATCCCAGGTCATATCAGAGGGCTGCGGCTCTCCTACCCCGGGCCGCTCGCACCGCCAATCGCCGGATCGCTGCAACAAGGCCCCTCAAAGACAACCGCCGTGAGCTGCGCGGGGATGGCGTCCTGCCCACGGTGGACGGCAAGGGGCCGGGCCGGTTGGTCACGATCACGGCCCGGGAGGCGGACGCGGCCCGATCGAACGCCGCCGACAGCGTTCCGAGAGGGGTGGCGGCGTCCATCGTCGGCGCCACCGTGAGCGACGTGCGCCGGCTCGCGGCCGCCGGCCTCCTGAGATCCACCCGCTCGGGGCCAAAGTCCTCCCGAAACCAAGTCAGGTTCTCGCGCCGCCGCCTCGCCTCCTTCGTCGACCGCCTGCACGCCAGCGTCACCGAAGTCTACCCGGCGGGGCCGGACATGTGCGACATCCCCACAGCCGGGTTGCGTTCGGGCCGGAGTCTCGCCGCAATCACGTCCATGGTCATGAGGGGCCAGCTACGCCACGTGACGCGCGCCGTGGGCGGCCATGGCTTTCGCACCTTGCGCGTCGACATGAACGAGATCCGGGCAGCGGCCGAGCACGATCGAAACGCGCAGCGCACTATCGACGAGGTCGCCCGGGAGCTGCGGGTCACGCGCTTCACGGCGCTGGCGCTCGTGAAGGAGGGGCATCTCGCGGCGACCTCGGCACGATCGCCCCTGAGCCGCCGCAAGGTCCTCGTCGTCGACAGGTCGGTCCTGGCCGCCTTCGCGTCTAATTACGTGAGTCTCTCGACGCTGGCCGAGCGCCGAGAGATCAGGTCCGGGGTCCTCAAGGGACAGCTCGACGCGGCCGGCGCCGTGCCGGCGTTCCCGTCGGGGAGGATGCGCAGCGTCGTCTACCGGACGTCCGACCTTGAGGGGGCCCATCCCCGGACCACGACATCGGTGCACCCACCCCGTCAGAAAATCACCGCGCGACGCCGGATCCCGAGGGCGCCGACGCCGGATGTCGCCTCCCTGTCGTCGTCGAGCGGCGACCGGACGCCGAGACAGAAGAAGAGTTGAGCCGGCTCGCGCTCACGGTGGTCCACCGGCCCGACGAGGCGCCGCACAGCTTCCTCGGCCGGACGGCGGCGAGGAACGGCGTCGACGCGGCGTCGTTCTGCCTTCACATGGGATTGGACCTGGTCGACGCGCCAACGGGGCGGTCGCGTCATCGAGAGGCTTGCCGAGCTGATGGGCCCCGACCCAACGACGCTGCGGCGGAACGCTCTTGTGAAGGTCGCCGACCGTACCTGGACCGTTGGCGGCGAGGTCGTGGAGTGGCACATGCTGAGGCGCCAAGACGCGCGTGTGTGCCCGGCCTGCCTGTCCGTTGACGTCGCCGCGCACGCCGGCCCGCCCGAGGAGGCCGCGTACTGCCGCACCTCCTGGCTCATCGAGCAGATCCGGACCTGCCCGGCCCATGGCGTGGAGCTGGCCGGCCTCCGGTGCACCGACGTCGGGGAGGGAAGCGCGAAGAGGCGGTCGCCGCACGACTTCGTGGCGCGGCTCTCATCGGCAGCGGCCGAGCACCGGCGCAGTCCTCGCACGCTCAGAAACCTGCTGTCGCGTCGTGGCGCCGTCGGCCCCGGCCACGACGGCCTCGCCCCGAGGCGGGTCGTGGTGGATCGCGAGGCCGTCGAGGCGGCGGTGCAGGAGCTCGGACAACGCGTGTCGCTCGTGGAAGCGGGCCGGTGCATCGGCGCCCCGGGTGGACAGGTGAGGCTCCTTTACTCGGCCGGTTTCCTGGGTGAGGTCGCACCGGAACGCCGGTGCGGGGTCAACTTAACGGTTGAACGCGTCGACCTCGACGCCTTCCTTCGCGATCTCGCCAGGGGAGCTGCAGAGCGATCCGAGGCGCTCGCAGGGGAGGGTACGCTCGTGCAGGCGGCCCGCTCCGCCAGGAGATCCCTCGCAGAGGTAACGCGGCTGGTGATCGACGGCCGGCTCGACTGGATCGGCCGTTGGGCCGATGATTCAGGCTTCTCGGCCGTGTTGGTCCGCCTGGCGGAGGTGAGGGAGCATCTCAACGGCGGGATGGTCCCGGGGCCAACGGTCATAGAGACGTCGCGCAGACTACGCATCGGGTACAAGGGCGTGACCACGCTCGTGGCCGACGGTCGCCTGTCGACGGCGACAGTGCGACAGCGGCGGACAGGACAAGCCCATGACCTCGTCACCCCGGTGAGTTTGGACGCCTTCCAACGAGAGTACGCCTCCATAGCGCTGGTCGCCGCCGGATGGGCATGCACCCGCACTCGGCGCGGGTGCGGTTGGCCGCGCGCGGCATAGCGCCCGCGTTCCCCGTCGAGAGGTATGGAACCCACATCTACCGCGTGCGCGACATCGCCGACCCGACCTGACCCAAACCGCGTCGGCGAGCTTCGATGGCAATGCCAGTTTCCTGTCGCCCGCCGTTCCTGCGAGAGCGGGCCGGTTTCGGCCGGCGGATACCGTCCACCTCGGCATCCGACGCGCCGCCCTGGTGCCGGCGGGTTGCAGTCGATTCGGGCGAACGCACGACAGCCTCGAGCGCGTCGGATACCACCAAGGCTGGCCGACGACGCTGACATTCCTTGGGGCGGCAAGTCAGACCGGCCTGCGATCGCCCCCGACGTCGCATTGCGTACAAACCTTTCTAATCCTGCGGACAGACTATTTTCAGAGAACGCGGCCGAACGTGGGCGATATGCGGACAGACGATGGCTGGGTCGACAGCGACGACGACCGCCGGCGGGAACGGCATCGCTGAACCCGGCACGGCCACGCGCTTGGGCGAGAAATCGACATCGCCCTTGAAGGTGATCACGCCGTCGTCGAACGTCACCACTTGCGCGCCGGGGGTGCCAGCAGCATGTTTCAACTTGGGTGCAAAATTGACCCGCATCGCTTTCGCGACGTCGAAATCCGATGAACCCGTGATGATGTAGTACACCGGCTCGCCCTTAGGTGAAATTCCCTTGAATAACGGCAGCGTCACCTTCGCCTCCCCCTTGATGACGTCGATGTCGAGCACGCTCTTCACATGGACGTTGTCGCTTGCCTTGAATTTGACTGCGTTATCGGGCGAGTAACTGTTTCGGCCGGTTCCTTTGGCTTCAAGTTCGAGCAATTGCTTCGCCTCCTTCATGCCGGCTTCGGACATCATGGAAGGATCGGCGACGGTTGGCATCTTAGCGCCGTCGGGCGTTACACCCGCGCTCGGCGAAGGCATGGTCGATGTCTGGGCAAGCGCAGTGCCGCATAGGAGCGCCACAGCGACCGAAGCCGCCGCGATAGAGTTGAGCTTCATGTTCGGTCTCCCTGAGTCCGGCCGGGATTCGACGAGTCGACTGAGGTCGGCCGCATCCGATGCCGTGTGCCGCCGCGCGTCTCTTGACAGGGTGGGACGAACCGGACCCTAGGAGGATCGGCGTGTCTTTTGGTCCAGATTCGGTGTGCTATCAGCCGGACCATTGCCGCGGCCCTTAACGGTCGCGCCCACGACACCAAGTTGGGTTCTCGCTGATCCTGTTTCGATCGCTGGCGTCCTCAGGTACGTTCCCGTGGAAGGTCGGCTTACCTACTCATCAGGCTGGGGGTCTCCAATGTCGGCCGACGTTCTCGACAAGCTTCTGACGACGTTGAGCGTGCGCCTGCACGCGTTCGCGGTTTGCGAGATTCAGCAGGGCTACCGGTTGGCCTTCGACCCCATGGATGCCGTGACGATCCACTATGTCCTCGCCGGAAGCGGGACGCTACAGACCGGCAGCGGAGCCTCCGTCGCCTTTGCGCCTCATTCCATTATGGTGGTGCCGGCGCGTGCGCCGCAGACGCTCGGCGAGTTGAGCTGCGTCCGCGGTGAGATGCCTGCGGACGAGAACTGCGAATTGCTCGCTGACGGCATGCTCAGGTTCACCGCCGGCGAGGGCACGCCGTCTATCCGGGTCGTCTGCGGGCTGATTCTCGCCACCTATGGCGGTATGCTCGGCCTCTTCGATCACCTGAGCACGCCGATCGTCGAGAGCGCCGGGAACTCCGAATCGCTTCGTCATGCCTTCCAGGACATGATCGGTGAGTTGGCGAATCCAGGCATCGGCACCCGAGCCCTGACCGAGGCTCTGATGAAGCAATGCCTCATCCTCCTGCTGCGCCAACATCTCGTCCACCATAGCGTCGACTCGCCCTTCTTCGCGGCATTGCAGGATCGCCGACTCGCCCGCGCGGTTGCGGCCATCCTCGAGCGTCCGGCCGCCCCCCACACGGTGGACAGCTTGGCTGAACTTGCCGGGATGAGCCGCTCCGCTTTTACGGAGCGCTTCGTACAGGTGTTCGAACAGCCGCCCATCGACTTCTTGATGAAAGTGCGACTCCGTATCGCCGCGCATCTGCTCACCACGACGGTTTTACCCGTCAAGGTCGTCGCGAGAACTATCGGATACGACAGCCGCAGCTATTTCTCCCGAGCCTTTCGAGCCGTCTATGGGCAGGGTCCAGCGGACTTCCGGACGTTCGGCACATCGCCCGAGGACGAGCCCTGGGCCGATGCCGCGCCGCAATAGACTCCGTCCCGGTCGTCGTGAAGCAGCCAGGACGTTCCGAGCCATCGACGCGTGTGGCGACGGCGTCCGTTCAGCCAGCGCCACCCGCCGCGCCCGGCGCGGGTTCGAGGCTCATGACGGTGAGCGTCTGCCCCCGTCCTTTCAGCGCGTGCGCGCCGAGAGGGCGTGCGCGAATGCCGTCCGGTAGGGCCGACATGCGGTCCAGCAAGTCGGACGAGATGAGCAGCGGCGCACCGAGGGTCCGGCACAGCGACTCGATTCGTCCCGTCGTGTTCACGACGTCGCCGAAATAGGAGATCTTGTGCCGGTCGACCCCGACCTCGGCCGTCACCACCCCACCCCCGTGCAGGGCCGCGCGAAACGCTGGAACCTGCCCGAAATCGCGTCGCCATGCCTCGGCATCGGCTTGGATGTGATCCAGGAAGGCGAACACGCAGGCGACGCAGCGCCCGTCACGCACGCCGGCCTCCAAGGGCCAGGTGACCAGCGCCATGTCGCCCACGTAGTCGTCGACGGAGCCGCCGTGGCGGCGGACGGGCTCGGCCAGGGCCGCGAAGATGGCGGCGAGGAAAGCCTGCGCCCGCAGGTCGCCGTGAGCCTGGGCATAGGCGGTCGAGCCGATCAGGTCGATGAACACGAAGATGCGCTCCTCCTCGACTGGACGGTGATATCGGCCGAGCAGGATGTTGCGGAACACCTCGGCTCCGATGAGGTCGCGCATCCGGGTCATGGTGATCAGGATCCCGGTCACCGTCAACGCGTAGAGGATCGCCACGGGGCTGATGAACACGGCCTCGGTCAGGGTTCCCGGGTAGAGACTGGAGGCCCACAGCAGGAGACCCGCGACGGCGGCGCCCATCATGGTCAGCGCGAGGTAGGCCGCTTCCGTCGCGAAGACGCTCGGCAGCCACGCCAGCCGTCGCAATCGCGCGCGCAGCCGTGGGGTCACCACCCCCTGCTCGAACAGCATGACGGCACCTCCGCAGCAGCCCCCGTAGACCGCGCCGATCCAGGGCCTCCCGCCATAGCTCACGGCGCCGTAGAACGCGCCGGACGCGACGCAGGCGGCCAGGATCGCGACCCAGAACCACACGGCGCGCCATTCGACGTGAAACTCACGAGGACGCAGCAGGCGGACGATCGCGGTCGGCATCGTCATGCGGCAAGGATGCCCGTCTCAGGCGATCGGGGCAACTGGCGCCATGGCTGGCATCGGTCGGAGCAAGCTGGTTCTCGATGCACCTATCGCGATGGATCGCGGATGAGTCGACACCAGCCTCCGGCGATGCCGCGCCGACTCTACCCCCGGCCGATGTCGTTGTCGCGTGCCGGTGGACAAGCGCCCCATCATGGGCCATTGAGCCGGCACGAGGAAAGCACCATGGAACGGTTGCAGGTCGTCGAGGGCGGGGCCGAGGACGTGTCCGCGATCATGCGGGAGATCGGCCTCGCGGCGCGGCGCGCCCAGCGGGCGCTCGCCAATGCCGCGGCCGAGACCAAGAACCGGGCGCTAACGGCGGCCGCCCTCGCGATCCGCAGGGCGCTGCCGGTCATCCTCGACGCCAATGGCCGCGACCTCGCCGACGCCGGCGCGCGCCTCGCGCCCGCGGCGCGCGACCGCCTGATGCTCGACCCCGACCGCGTCAAGGCCGTGGCGCGAAGCCTCGAGGAGATCGCCGAACTGCCATGCCCGGTCGGGCGCGTGCTGGCGCGCTTCGAGCGGCCGAACGGCCTCCTGATCGAGCGCGTGTCGACGCCGCTCGGCGTCGTCGGCGTGATCTACGAGAGCCGCCCCAACGTCACGGCCGACGCCGGCGCGCTCTGCCTCAAATCCGGCAATGCGTCGATCCTGCGGGGCGGCTCGGAGTGCTTCCATTCCACGACGGCGCTGCACCGCTGCCTCGTCGAGGGCCTCGAGGTCGCGGAACTGCCGCCGGCCGCGATCTCGCTGGTGCCGACCCGCCATCGCGACGCCGTGGGCGAGATGCTGGCCGGGCTCGACGGCAATCTCGACGTGCTGGTGCCGCGCGGCGGCAAGGCGCTCGTGGCGCGCGTCCAGGCCGAGGCCCGCGTGCCGGTCTTCGCCCATCTCGAGGGATTGGTGCACATCTACATCGATGTCGCGGCCGATCCCGACAAGGCCGAAAGCCTGGTGTTGAACTCGAAGCTGCGCCGCACCGGCGTCTGCGGGGCCGCCGAGACCCTGCTGGTCCACGCCGCGCATGCGGACAGCCTGCTGCCCCGGCTGATGCGGGCGCTGCTCGACGCCGGCTGCGCGGTGCGGGGCGACGAGATCACCCTGCGGGCGGACCCGAGGGTCACGCCTGCATCCGAGGAGGACTGGCGGACCGAATATCTCGACGCCGTCATCGCGTGCCGGGTCGTGCCCGACCTCGACGCCGCGGTCGACCATATCCAGCGCTATGGCTCGCACCACACCGACTGCATCATCACGGAGCACCTGCAGGCGGCCGCGACCTTCATGGCCGAGGTCGATTCCGCCATCGTGATGCACAATGCCTCGACGCAGTTCGCCGACGGCGGGGAGTTCGGCTTCGGTGGCGAGATCGGTATCGCGACCGGCCGCATGCATGCCCGCGGCCCCGTGGGGCTGGAGCAGCTCTGCTCGTTCAAGTACCGGGTACGCGGCGAGGGACAGACGCGGCCGTGAGCTCCGCCACGAAGCCTGGCGGCAGCCGGGCTTTGCCGGGGACTCCCCCCGGTGTTCTGCAGGGTGGACCGGGTCTGCCCGGAGATCTGCAAAGTGGGCGGGCTCTGCCGGCCTGGTCGCCGGGGCTGCGGATCGGGCTTTTCGGCGGCAGCTTCAACCCGCCGCACGAGGGGCACAGGCTCGCGAGCCTCGTCGCCATGAAGCGTATCGGCCTCGACCGCGTCTGGTGGATCGTCACGCCCGGCAATCCGCTGAAGCGCCACGAGGGCCTGCCCGACCTCGACACCCGGATCGTGGCGGCCCGCGCGGTCGCGCACCACCCGCGCATCGCCGTGACGGGGCTCGAGGCCGATATCGGCATGCGCTACACCGTGGACACGGTCCGCTACCTGAAGCGCCGCTGTCCCGGGGTCCGTTTCGTGTGGATCATGGGGGCCGACAACCTGGCTCAACTGCCCCGCTGGCGGCGCTGGCGCGACCTCGTCGACCTCGTGCCGATCGCCACGGTGGACCGCCCGGGCAGCACGTTCCGGTCCCTGCACGGCCGTGCCGCCGCCGTGCTGGCGCCCGGCCGTCTGCGGGAGGTCGACGCCAAGCTCCTGCCACTGCGCCGTCCGCCCGCTTTCGTCTACCTGCATGGTCCCCGCTCGATGGCCTCCTCGACGGCGCTGCGCGACGCCGGCAAGGGGCTGGGGTGATGAGCCGACGGAGGACGCTCGGCCAGGATGGCGGTTAAGGCCTCGGTCTATGAGGCTTGGCCTGCGGCGCCTCGAAGACAGAACTGGCGCGGCGCATGGGACGGTCCGAGGGCGAGGGCGAGATGGATCAGGATGATGTGGCCGTGACGGCACTGCTCCAGCGGCTCGGCCTCGCGCCGGACCGGGTCGAGCACCCGCCCGTCCACACCGTCGAGGAGGCCCGTCCCCATTGGAGCGCGCTCGCCGGAGCCCACACCAAGAACCTGTTCCTGAAGGACAAGGACGCGCTTTTCCTCGTGACCCTCGGGGCCGAGACGCGGGTCGACATGAAGGCACTGGCGCCGCTGCTTGGCACGAAGCGGCTGTCCTTCGCCAGCGCCGACCGGCTGATGCAGCATCTCGGTACCGCGCCCGGCGCCGTGAGCCCGCTCAGCCTCGTCAAGGACGAGGCCCGGGCGGTGCGCTTCGCGATCGAGCGGGCGTTATGGGAGGCGCCTCGCGTCACCTGCCACCCCTTGCGCAACACCGCGACCGTGTCGCTGACCGCCGCAGCACTCCGGGCGATCCTGGCCGATCTCGGGGTCGAGCCGATCCTCCTCGACCTCTGACGCCAACCGCCGGCGTCGGGGTGTGTGAATACGGTAGCCCCGTTCCGGGGAGGGAAGACCCGGCCCTGTCGCCTCGGTCCAGGACAGCGGCAAAAAATGTGTGCCAACGCTAGCCGGCGGTGCCCCGAGGGCTGGCGAGGGATGCGCCGTCATCCTCACGGAGGCGTCCGCCCCGCCTGGCAAAGCATCACGGGGTTCGCCAAGGCGTAGGGGAAACCGCTGCCCTGGTAGACCGTGACATTGGTCTGCCCCGGCGTCAGCAGGAAGCTGCCTTGCACCACGGTCGGGCTCCCGCCCGGGCCGGCGAGGCTCCAGGAGAAGGTGCAGATCTGGGTCGGCGCCGCGGGATCGGTGTGGCTGCAGAGGAGCTGTGCGCCGCCGAGTTGCGCGAAGCCCGCGCACGAAAAGGCCGGTTGCGCCGCCTCGGCACGCCCGCCGCCCAGCAGGCCGATGGCGGCTGCAACCCGGAGCATCGTGGTCCATCTCGAGCGCATGATGCGGGGATCCCGGCTTGAAAGAGGTGGCCCATCGATGTATATAGTGATCATAAGCACGTCTATGATCGGTTCTGTCTGTGACTGTGGTCGGTCCGACTTTCCCGCCGCGGTCGCAGCCGCCGCGATCCCACCCGTCTCCCGCAAGGCGCTTACAGATGCCTTCCTCGTCCAGGGTCGGTTTCCTCATCCATGACGTCGCCCGGCTAATGCGGCGGCGCTTCGAGCAGCGCGCCGCGCGGCTCGGCTTCACGCGCGCGCAATGGCAGGTGCTGGTGCATCTCGCCCAGAACGAGGGCATCAACCAGGCGGGGCTGGCCGACATCATCGAGGTCGAGCCGATCTCGCTGGTGCGGATCCTCGACAAGCTCCAGGCCCGCGGCCTCGTCGAACGCCGGCAGCATCCGAACGACAGGCGCGCCTGGCTGCTCTACCTCACGCCCGACGCTCACCCGAGCCTCGCCCTGCTGCGGGTGATCGGCGACAAGACCCGGGCCGAAGCGCTGGCCGGCCTCGATCCTGCCGAGCAGGACGCGCTGACCCGGGCCCTGGCCCTCATGAAATCCAACCTGAGCGACGCCTGCAGCCTGCCGGCCGTCGACGACGAGGCACACCATGGTTGAAGGTTCCTCGGCACGCGACTTCCGCGATTCACATGCCGAGCCGCTGGACCGGGACGCCGATCTCGAGCGGCCGGAGCCGCGGGACCGCTCCGCTCCGGCCCGGCCTGCGCCGGAGCCCGCGCGGCCGGCCGAGCCCCAGGCCCCTGCCGCGCCGCGGCCGACGGCGGCGACCGTGCCGACGCCCCCCGCCAAGCACAGCCTCCTGCGTCCACTGCTGTTCGCGCTGCTGCCGGTGGCGCTCGTGATCGGGGGCTACGAATACGTCACCGGCGGGAAGGTGATGTCGACCGACAACGCCTATGTGGCGGCCCGCTCGCTCGGCGTGTCGACCGACGTCTCCGGCACCGTGGCGGCGGTCGAGGTTCACGACAACCAGCATGTCGAGAAGGGCCAGGTGCTGTTCCGGCTGAAGTCCGCCTCCTTCCGGGTCGCGCTCGAAGGCGCCGAGGCCATGCTGGGCACCGTGCGCAACCAGGTCCTGACGCTGCAGGCCAGCTACAAGCAGTCGCTGTCGCAGATCGCCCAGGCCAAGGCCGACCTGCCGTTCTACGAGACGAGCTACAAGCGCCAGCAGGAGCTGCTGTCGGCCGCCTACGCGTCGAAGGCCGCCTATGATGCGGCCGAGCACGAACTCACCGCAACGCGGCAGCGCGTATCGGTCGCCGAGGCCCAGGCCCAATCCATGCTGGCGCAACTCGGCGGCGACGCCGACCAGCCGCTGGAGATGAATCCCTTCTACCTCCAGGCCAAGTCGGCCGTCGACAACGCCCGGCGCGACCTCGACGACACGATCGTGCGGGCGCCCTTCTCCGGGATCGTCACCAATGTCGACGCGCTGCAGGTCGGCGGCTACCTGAAGGCCGCGCAGGCCGGATTCAGCCTGATCTCGGACCGGGACGTCTGGATCGAGGCGAGCCCCAAGGAGACGGAACTCACCTACGTCAAGCCGGGCGAGCCCGCCACCGTGACGGTCGACACCTATCCGGACGTCGCTTGGCACGGCACGGTGCAGAGCATCAGCCCGGCGTCAGGATCCTCCTTCTCGCTGCTGCCGGCGCAGAACACCACCGGCAACTGGGTCAAGGTGGTTCAGCGCATCCCCATGCGGGTGCAGCTCGAACTCGATCCCGCGAAGCCGCCGTTGCGGGTCGGCATGAGCGCCGTGGTCGACGTCGAGACCGGGCACGCCC
>JAABUM010006840.1_pt1 | contig 10887 bp, 10 predicted proteins | sample 5559161 | NCBI WGS metagenome assembly JAABUM01 (sample SAMN10711868, study PRJNA513369) | rock metagenome | isolation source: Antarctica rocks | place: Antarctica: Victoria Land, Siegfried Peak nord | reverse complement strand
GGGCCCGCGCGGCCGCAATGAACAGCGCCTTATGCCCGTCGGTCAGTTCCCTCAGCCCTCCCCGTGCGTGTCACCCGTGCCCGCACCGCAGTATACCCCCTGGGGGGATTATTTCTACGCGCGTCCCCTACAGCGCGCACTCGCATGACCGCACACGCACACCAGGAACTGCTATAGTCCGGCGAACGCGCACCATCGCTCGTGAGAGGAGTATTTGATGCCCACGATCCGCCCGGTCATCCTCCCCGCCGATCAGGCACCGATCCTCCTGTTGGACCGCGCCTTTGTCACCGAGCGCATCTATCGGGTGGCGCACACGGCGGACTCGTTCGCATTGATCGAGGAGACGGTCGCGCCGCCGCTCCGCAAGGTCTTCCCCCTCGCGGACGACTTCCCCGCCGCCGCGCCGTGGGACGCCGGTTTCGTCGCGGAGGAAGCGGGGCGGATCGTCGGCTTCGGTGCTTGCACCCACCGCGCCTGGAATCGGCGCACCGAGGTCGCGCACCTCTACGTCGCGCGGGGCGCGCGCGGACAGGGGCTCGGGCGGGCGCTGCTGGCGGCGATCGAAGGGGCGGCGCGCGAGGCCGGTTCGCGCGCCCTCTGGCTCGAGACGAGCAACCTCGCCCATCCCGCGATCACCTTCTACCGCCGCCTCGGCTTCGCCCTCTGCGGCCTCGATCGCTCCCTGCACGATCCCGCAGGGCCGGTGGCGGGCGAGGTCGCCCTCTACTTCGCCCGGCCATCGGACACATTCGCGGAGGAAAACCGAGTGCCCAACGCAGGCCATCCCGCGCCGCGATCGCGCCAGGCAGGGAGCTAAACCGCAGCGCCTGTGGGCGGGACACGGCGGGCGTGGGCTGCCGAGGGGTTGCAGTGCCCCGGAGGGCAGCCACCACCCCGCAAGGGGTACAAGTCCCCGGCTGAATGGCCCGCAGCCACGAAGTCCACCTCCGTGGACTGGATGAGTACGGTAAGGTATGTGGTGCTCATTGGCGCTGCGGTTTAGTGCGGCGAGGCTGAAGTAGCCCGGTAGTTTTGCGGCACTGTAGCAGGCTTTTCAGCCCTGCTACCAGGGGGGTATCTACGCCGCCATGTACCAGACTCGCCCGCCATGCCCGGCACGCGGTAGACTGGCGCGCAGGCCACGCATGGCGACGCGACACTCAGCGGTACAGACCGCCAGCGCGCGTGAGGAGCCGATCTTGTCCGTCATCGCGCCGGTGTTCACCGGGACGATCCACGATCTACCGACCGACCGCGCCTTCTTGCGCGCGGGCGGGATCGCCGCCAGCGGTGCGCGGCTCGCCGACGATCTGGCGGCGCAACTCGTCCTACACACTCGCGCTGACCGCCCCCGCGCGCGCCACGCCCCCCCCGCCCGCCGCCCTGCGTGCCGCGCTGGCCCTGGCAACAGACGTCCTGCTGCTGACCCTTGCCCACAGCTCCGTCACCGACGTGCGCCACCTGATGCGCCTGCACCGCCGCAACCACCCCGCCGCCGCGCTGCGCGACGCCCTCGCCGCGCTGCCCGGTCGCCTCGCGCCGCTGACCCGCTGAAGCGTCCGGGCGCACCAGGGTCAAGGGGTGATCCTCCCTTTTCCCACGCGCATCACGCCGCCGATCCGCCAACATCACAACCTGTTACGTCATCAGCCGCGCGACGAAGCGCTTATCCACAGATGCAACAGCGCCGACCCCGACAAGATATGGGGCATCCGCGCCGCTCAGGCCGCCAATGGCGCGAGCAACCCGTGCAGGCCCGCGAGGCTGTACGGCGCGACGACTGGCACGCGCCGCCATCCGAGGTCCAGCAACGTCGGGAGGAGCGCCGCATACGCCGCGCGATCACCGAGGCGGCAGCGCAGCCCACGCCCGCTGAAGATGAACGCATCGCCCCGCCGATCCGCGACGACGAACACCGCCCCGCCTCGTTCGGCAGCGCGACGCAGCAAAATCGTGTACTCGGCATCCGGCACGGCGTACCCCCAAATAGATCGCATGTTCTATTCCGACGGGTAGTATAGCGCCAGGATCGTACGTACGCAAGGCAGCGCTGAGCGCGCGATTCAGTTCCCGCGCGGCATGTCGCAGCGCCTATCGTTCCGTTTTGTGGAGACAGCATTTCGTGGCTACGTGCTGTGTTTCGCAATCGGTTGTAGGGTTGGTCCTCCCCCGCTCCTCGGCCGGGCGGGTGCCCCCGGGCGGCAGGGGTGCGGGCGGAATCCCCGCAAGCGATCGTGAAACATACCACCCAACGCATGAAACTGACGTTCGTCTATCTACCGCTGGCAGAAAACGTGCCGACAGATGAGGAGTAGCAAATTGTCGAGCGGATACTGCTCGACAATCCCACTGCCGGGCCGGTGATTCCTGGCACCGGCGGTGTACGCAAGCTTCGGGTAGCGTTCGCGCACCGGGGCAAAAGCGGTTCAGCGCGAACGGTTTATCCGCATGTCGCGAGCAGAGAAAAGATCTACTTCCTCCTCGCCTCCGCGAAAAATGTGCAAGAGAACCTGACGAGTCAACAGAAGCAAGCGATCCGCTCACTCGTGAGCGCGTTGAAATCATAGCGGCTGAACAGTGCGGGAAGATGACGATGGCGCGCACGTATACCCCGGGCGATTTGCTGATCCAAAGCCTTGGTGACGCTATCGCATACGAGAAGGGGGAACTACGAGCGCGCGTGCGCGTCAATGAGTTGACCGCGCGTGAGGCACAGGTCGATGCCCCTCCACATTTCGATAAAGAACGCATTCGTGCCGCGCGCCTGAAACCTGGCTATTCGCAGTTGATTTTTGCCAAGGCACGAAGCGTGAGCACCCAGACGGTGAAAGCCCAGGAGCAAGGTACACGCACCCCGGATGGGCCGACGCGCCGATTGCTAGAAGTGGCCGAGGAGGCTCCAGAGATACTGCGGCGCAAGGTTCACCCGCGCGCCGCAGCATTCGCCTGAAAGGTCGCCATGCCGAGCCGAACGTGGCACATCCGACGCCCCTATCGTAGAAAGCCCGCGCCGCGCCGCCCCGCGCGCACGAGCGCCAGGAGCGCCTGCGGGTCGAGCGAGAGGTTGTGTCGCCAGCGCGCTACACGCCGCGCCCGAGATTGGCGGGGATATCGATCAGGATCGCGAGGTTGGTTTCCACCGCGCGCACACGCTCGTTGTAGCGCTCGAAGAGGTGCCGGAAACCGCGTGCGATCGCCTCGTTCCCGAACGCGCCCAGCTCCTCGATGTTCTGCGCCACGAACTCCTCGATCGCGGTGATCCCGATCCGGGTATGCAGATCGCGCAACTCCGCCAACTGCCGCGCGGCGGCGAGGCGCGAGCCGCGCACCAACAGCCGAGGTCGATACCCGCCGCGCAAATTGTCCTCACAGCGCTGGATCACCCGCTCGCCGGGCGCGACGGTGACGTGAAAGGCGGTGTCATTGATCGCGAAATCGCCGGGACGATTGAGTTGCCGATCGGCGGTCGTCGCGGCATGGTTCTCGATTGCCAGCTCGGGGAAGCGCAGCGCGAGCTTGGCCCCCACGAGATGCTGCGCCACCGCACCGGTGACATTACGACGCTGGGCTTCATCGAGGAGGTCGCTCACAATCTGCGCCGCCGACAGGCGCAGATCCACAGCAGGGGTCAGGTGCTGGCGATCGTAGAAATCGCGCACCTTGTCGATCGGCCAGTCCTGCAACGCCACCGCGAGGGCGGCCCGCTCCGCAGCGGCGAGCGCCGCCACATCCGGCAGGGCATTGAGTTTCGACGCCAGCGCTTCGGCGGCGGGTACGGTGCCGCGCGTCGTCCGCCCGCCTTCGCTGGCATACATCGGACGCGGCCCCAAGCGCGCCTCGATCAGCCCCTGGATGAAACGACCGCTCGTCTTGACCTGATTCTTCGGGGTCACATAGTCGGCACGCCGGAGGGGGAAAGTCGCCTTCAAACGTTCCAGTACGGCCAAGCCGGCGCAGACCACGTAGCGCTCCGCTTCATGCCCTACGGCGGGGCGATGCGCGTCGTACCACTCGACCAGTGCTGCGAAGGCGGTAGCGCCGCTCATGGGGCCACCATCGGCGACGCCGGATGGGCGGTGAGCGTTCCGGCGAGCAGCGGCACGAGGTAGTGTTTGGCGAGCCAGGTGATCGCCGGGACGCAGACGGCATCGCCGAAGCCGAAGAGCGCCTGATTCTCCGTCACCGTGTCGATGCGATAGTCGCCCGCGCCTTGCAGCCGCGCATACTCGCGCGCGGTCATCCAGCGCACGCGGACTTGCCCCGCCCCCGCCTCGACGAGCGCCTGACGGCTCGAACCGCCGCTGACCGCGCGCAAACACCCGCTGAGTTGATCGTCGCGGATCTCCCAGGCCGGTCGCTGCGCCCGCGTGCGCCGATACATCGCGGCCCAATTTCTTTCCGCCCGCGCGCTGAGCAGCTCGAGGCGTGCGCGTTGCAATGGCGACAGTTGATCGAGGAATGCCCCCACGCGAGCGGCATCCCACCAACGCGGATCGTCCTCGGCGAAGCGCTCCACGATCGCGGCGAGCGTCTGTGTATCCCGCACCGGGAGTTCGACGGCGCGCGCCTGAAGCCGGAGCGCCGGTTGCCCTGCATGCGACGAGGAGTGCGCGGGCGAAACGCACCGTCGCCACCGAGCGCGCCGCCGAGGCCGACCACCCGTGTGCCTCGCACAGGCGCTCACGGCTGGCGACGATGAAGAGCCGTGGCCGACTCTGCGGCACGAAATGGCGCGCGTCGATGGTCAGTACGTCGCACCAGTAGCCAAGTTCGTTCAACGCCGCGAGCGCAACGCGCAGATCTTCGCCGCCGTGCGAGGTGAGGAAGCCGATCACATTCTCGATCAGCACCGCTTGCGGGCGTCGTTCGCCCATCTCGCGCAGCACGCGCATGAACTCCCAGAAGAGGCCCGAATGTTCGCCGACCAACCCGCGACGATACCCGGCCAGCGAGAGATCGGTGCAGGGGAACGAGGCGGTCGCCAGTTCGATATCCGGGACTTCCGCGCCGCTGACCGCGCGCACATCTTTCAGATGGAAATGTTGCCCGGTGAACTGTCCAGCATAGAGCTTCTGTTTGAGCGCGCTGACATCGTTCGCCCACACGACCGCGAGGCCCGCCGCTTCCAAACCGAGGCGGACCAGCCCGATCCCCGCGAAGAACTCGGCAACGCGCGGTGAGCGGCCCGGGATCGTCGGCGGCAAAACGTGCGGGATACGTTCGGCGTCGACAGCACTCAGATGCGGCAACGGCAACGCCACGTTCGCCTAACCCGCCATCCGAGACCCCTTACCAGCTATCACGTACGTTCACCGCGCGAAGTATACACGAGCGACCGATCGGGGATTGCCCCTCACCGCCCCGCGCGCACGAGCGCCAGGAGCGCCTGCGGGTCGAGCGGCAGGCTATCGAGCGTCGCGCCGAACGGGGCCAGCGCGTCCTCGACCGCCCCGGCGATCGTCGCCAGCGCCCCGATCGTGCCGCCCTCGCCCGCGCCCTTGATCCCTTCCGGGTTGTACGGCGAGGGGCTGCTGCGATGCTCGGTCGCGATGTTCGGCAGTTGGTGAGCGCGCGGCATGGCGTAGCTGCCGAACTCGGTCGTCAGCGGCACGCCCGCCGCGTCGTGCGCGATCCGTTCGCCGAGCGCGGCGTTGCCGAGGCCGTGGACCACGCCCCCCTGGATCTGCCCATCGACGATCAGCGGGTTGATCACCGTGCCGCAGTCGTGGACGACCACGTAGCGCTCCACGGTCAACGCCCCCGTCTCCGGGTCCACCGCCACGATCGCCGCGTGCGCCCCGCCGGTGAACGCGGTCGCGCGCTCCGGGGCGAAGGTATACGTCGCGGAGAGGGTGCCGCCCGCCGCGCGCGCCAGCTCCCCGAGCGCCACGCCCGGCCCGTCGACCCCGCGCACCCGCGCGATCCCGTCCGCGATAGCGATGTCGCGCGGGTCGGCCTCCAGGCGCTCCGCCGCCAGCCGCCGCGCCTCCTCGGCCAGCGCCGTCGCCGCGCCCGCCACCGCGTTCCCGGCGATCACGGCCACGCGACTGCCGAAGGTGCCGCCACCGCTCACCCCCTGGCCGGTATCGCCCGAGACGAGCGATACCCGGTCGAGCGCCACGCCGAGGCGCGCGGCGCAGAGTTGCGCCAGCGTCGTCGCGTGCCCCTGGCCGTTCGAGGGGGGCGCGGCGGTCACCGTCACCGCGCCGTCGGCGTCCACCGCCACGCGCACCTCCTCCTGCGCCGAGCCGGTCCCCTCCAAGAAGGCCGTCACCGCCACCCCGCGCCAGCGCCCCACCGCCCGCTCGCCCGCCTGCGCCGCCTTAAGCGCGTCGTAGCCGATCAATTCGCGCGCCCGGTCGAGCGCCGCCGGATAATCGCCGCTATCGAAGACGACCGTGCCGCCCGAACCGGACGGGTAGCCGGTGTCGTGGGGGAACTCCTCCGGGCGCAGCATGTTCTGCCGCCGCAGGTCGAGCGGGTCGCGCCCGAGGTCGCGCGCCAGGTGGTCGAGCAGCCGCTCGACCATGTAGACGCCCATTTCGCGCCCGCCGCCGCGCAACGGGGTCAGCGGCGTCGTGTTGGTGTAGACCGGCACGATCGTCACCGCCAGGCAGGGCAGATGATAGGGGCCGAGGAGTTGCTGCGCGGTGTTCGTGGGGACCGCCAGCCCGGCCACCAGGTAGGCCCCGTAATCCTGCGTCAGCCGCACGCGCAGCCCGAGCAGGGTGCCATCGGCGCGCGCGGCCAGTTCGGCGTCCGCCGTCAGCCCGCGCCCCTGATAGGTCGTCAGCAGATCCTCCGTGCGCGTCGCCTCCCAGCGGACCGGCCTGCCGAGCCGCAGCGCCAGCGCCGCCAGCGCGACCTCCTCCGGGTAGAGCCGGCCCTTCGGCCCGAAGCCGCCGCCCACATCGGGCGTGATGACCCGCACGAGCGCCGGATCGAGCCCGAGCGCCGTCGCCGCGCCGCGCCGGGCCCCGCCCGGATTCTGCGTACTCGTCCAGAGGGTCAGCCCGCCGCCCGCCTCCGGTCGCGCCACCACGGTGCGCGGCTCGATCGCCGCGCCCGCCGCCCGCGCCGCGACAAAGCGCGCGCGCACCACCCGGTCGGCCCCGGCGAAGACGGCCTCGGCATCGCCCATCCCGCGCGTGAGCGTCCCGGCGACGTTCCCGGCGATGTCGGGGTGGACGCGCGGCCCCTCGCGGTCGAGCGGGTCGAGCGCGACGGCCAGCGTCTCGTAGTCCACGCGGATCGCCGCCGCGCCATCGGCGGCGCGATACGGATCGTCGGCCACCACGATCGCGACCGCCTCCCCGGCGAAGCGCACCACGTCCGGGAGCGGGGCCGGGAAGCGCGCCACCAGCCCGGGAGTATCGCCCATCGTCGGCGGCAGCGGGCGGGCCAGCGCGGGGAGATCGTCCGGCCCGAACGCCGCGACGATCCCCGGCAGCGCCCGCACCTCCGCCAGCTCGCGCCGCACCACGCGCGCGTGCGCGTGCGGCGACCGCGTGAACGCGACGTGCAGCATCTCCGGCAACCGCAGATCGCCGGTGTAACAGCCTTGTCCCTGGATCAGGCGCGGATCCTCGCGCCGCTTGATACGTGAGCCGATCAGGGTATCCATGTTGCGACCTCGGGGGGGTAGTAGTCAGTAGCCGGTGGTCAGAGCGCGTGGGAGGGATTGCGGGGTCGTTGCCGAAAGTGAGAAGCACAGAATACCGCCAGGCAAGGGCGATGCCACCCACTCCCCCTCACCCTCATGCTGATCGCCGATGATCGACGCGATTGACAACAGACCCTCGCCCACGCCTTCGCTATGGTATACCCTACGTGAGCAAACGATCCCGCCCTATCCGTCACTCGTCATTCGTCAGTGGCTCCCCTCCGGGGGATTCGTCATTCGTCATTATCGTTGTGGGGGGAAGCAGATGAAAGCGATCATGGTCCACGAGTTCGGCGGCCCGGAAGCGCTGATGTACGAGGACAGGCCGACGCCGGAGCCCGGTGCGGGCGAGGTGCGCGTCAAGGTCGAGGCGATCGGCGTTAACTTCATCGACACCTACCATCGGGGTGGCCTCTACAAGAATCCGCTGCCGCTCGCGCTCGGCCAGGAGGGCGCGGGGCGGGTCGTCGCGCTCGGCGCGGGGGTCACGGAATTTGCGGTCGGCGATCACGTCGCCTGGAAGGACCAGTTCGGCTCCTACGCCGAGGAGGTCGCCATCCCGGTCGCCAAGCTGGTGCCGGTGCCTGAGGGCGTCAGCAGCCGGGACGCCGCCGCGACGATGCTCCAGGGGATGACGGCGCACTACCTCAGCCACTCCACCTTCCCCTTGCAGGAGGGCAACGCCTGTCTCATCCACGCGGGGGCGGGCGGCGTCGGGCGTCTCCTGATCCAGATGGCGAAGATGCGCGGGGCGCGCGTCCTCACCACGGCGGGGAGCGCGGAGAAGGGGCAGATGGCGCGCGCGGTCGGGGCCGATGAGGTCGTCCTCTACCGCCAGGACGATTTCGCGGAGGCGGCCAGGCGCTTCACCGGGGGCAAGGGCGTCGACGTGGTCTACGACGGCGTCGGCAAGGACACCTTCGACAAGGGGCTGACTGCCCTCCGCACGCGCGGCATGATGGTCCTCTTCGGGCAGGCGAGCGGCCCGGTCCCGCCGCTCGATCCGCAGATCCTCAACGCGCGCGGCTCCCTCTTCCTGACCCGTCCCGTCCTCGGTGCCTACACCCTCGACCGCGAGGAGTTGCTGTGGCGCGCGAAGGATCTCTTCGGCTGGATCGCGGCGGGCACGCTGAAGCTGCACATCGGGGCCAGCTACCCCCTCGCCGAGGTCGCCCAGGCCCACCGCGACCTCGAAGGGCGCAAGACCACCGGCAAGGTGGTGCTGATCCCTTAAGGGGGAACGGAACAGGAGGCACAGAGACACAGAGAACGGAGGAGTAGAGAAGGACGTTTGCCACAGAGCGTGCAGAGCGCACAGAGCACGAGGGAGAGAAGAAGCACGATTTGAAGGGGGCGGTGCGTCATAGGCATTGCGCCAAACGCTACGGTAGCGCCTTTCAGCGCCTCGCTACATCCTTTTCCCTGTGCCTCCTGTTCCGTCTTCGTCCATTTATATACCGTCGCTTCTCTCTTCCGTGCTCTGCGCGCTCTGTGCACTCTGTGGCTACCGTCCTTCTTCTCTCCCTTCGTCCTCTGTGTCTCTGCGTCTCTGCAGTGACCGTCCCCCCACCCTCAGGAGGATCGATGGCGCTCTATCTCGGGCTCGATGTCGGCACCACCAAGGTCGCGGCGACGATCGTCGATGCCGCGACCGGCGCGCAGCTCGTCACCGAGCGCGCGCCGCAACCGGAGCCCTTCCCGGCATTACCAGGGCGGAGCGAGTGGGACGCCCGCGCCATCCGCGATCGCGCGCTGGCGGTCGGGCGGGCGGCGGTGACGGCGAGCGGTCGTGCGGACCAGATCGCGGCGATCGGCGTCACCGGGCAGCAGCACGGCGGCCTGCTCGTCAGCACCGCGCCCGGCGACGACCTGCGCCCGCTCACCCCGCTGATCGGCTGGCAGGACAAGCGCGCCGACGAGCCGGGCGCGGACGGCGTGACGCCCCTCGCCGCCCTGCACGCGCGCCTCGTCGGGCTCGACACGCGCGGCACCGGCTGCGCGATCGCCAGCGGCTTCCTCGGCACGACCCTCTTCTGGCTGGCACAACGGGATGAGTTACCCACGCGGGACGCCCGCGTCACCTTCGTCCCCGATTATCTCGTCGGGGGCCTCTGCGGGGCGCTGCCCGTCACCGATCCGACCGACGCGGGCGGCGCGGGTCTCTTCGACGCCGCGCACGGGCGCTGGCACGCCGGCATGCTCGCCGCGCTCGATCTCCCCGCCGCGCTCCTGCCCCCGGTCGCGCCGACCGGCACGCTGCTCGGCACATTGGGTGCGGCGGGCGCGGCGGCGCTCGGGTTGCCGACCGGGGTGCCGGTGATGAACGCGCTGGGCGACAATCAGGCCAGCTTCTTCGGCAGCGTCGGCGTGGCGACCGATGCGCTGCTCGTCAACGTCGGCACCGGGGGGCAGGTCTCCGCGATCGCCCCGCGCTTCGCGCGCGGCGCGCTGTTGGAGACGCGCCCCTATCTCGCCGGGAGCTGCCTGCTCGTCGGCGCGGGGATCGTCGGCGGCAAGTCCTACGCCCTGCTGCGCGACTTCTTCCGCCAGGTCGGGCGCGACCTCTTCGGCGTGGAGCCGCCGGACGACCTCTACCCGGCGATCAACGCCCTCGCCGCCGCCGTGCCGCCCGGCAGCGACGGCCTCCGTTGCAACCCGCGCTTCGGCGGCAACCGCTACGATCCCGACCAGCGCGGCGCGTTCGTCGGGCTCGACGCGCGGACCCTCACCCCCGGCCACCTCGCGCGCGCCCTGCTCGAAGGGGTCGCCACGACCTTCCACGACCTCTACGGTACGATGCAAGGGGCGGGCGTCGCGCCGCGCACGCGCCTGATCGGGTCCGGGAACGGCCTGCGCCAGAACCCCTTGCTGACCACGCTGATCGCCGAGCGCTTCGACCTGCCGTTGCTCCGCCCCGCGCACCATGAGGAAGCCGCCTACGGCGCGGCCCTCCTCGCTGCGGTCGCGACCGGCGAGCTGACGCCGGACGAGGCGACGAGCCGCCTCCGCTACGAACAGGTCTAGCCGCTCCTCTACCGGGAACGCACCCGCGCTACGTTCGCCGCGTTCCGCCGCCGCGCGCTCCCGTTCGCGGTTAGGGCTCGTCAGGAAACAACCTAGTGTCTAGTGGCCCTGGTAGCGTATACTGGTGGCATGGATGAGCAGGAACGCGTGGCCGGACGGTATGCCCTGGTAGCGGGAACCCTGGGCGAGCGGGGGCG
>JAABUM010006836.1_pt1 | contig 10893 bp, 7 predicted proteins | sample 5559161 | NCBI WGS metagenome assembly JAABUM01 (sample SAMN10711868, study PRJNA513369) | rock metagenome | isolation source: Antarctica rocks | place: Antarctica: Victoria Land, Siegfried Peak nord | reverse complement strand
CGAGCAGCGCCCCGAGCGTCACCACCAGCGTCGCCGACAGCTCGTGGACGGCGCCGAGCAGCTCCCCGCAGAAGGCTCGCCACCGCATGTTGGGCTCGACGCCCCGCATGAGGATGACGTCGCGGCGGCTGTCCGGCGGCGAGCACAGCAGCAGCCGGGTGGTGGGCCACGTGAGGTGCCGCGCCAACCCGTCGACGAGGCGCACGGTCGGCCGGTTGACCTGGAAGTCGTAGAACTCGTCGGGGTCGATGGCCCCGAGCGGCTGCGCGTCCCAGACCCGCAGGAGGTGGTCCACCGCACCGGAGGCGGCGTCGCCGGCGTCGTTCCAGCCCTCGAAGGCCGCGATCACGAGGGGGTCGCGCAGCCCGGACACGTCAGCCTCGAACTCGATCACCGCCACGCCCAGACCACCGGTCCACACTACGGCGGGCCCCCGCGGGGGGACCGCTACCGCACGGTGTGCACGATCAGTACGTCGCAGGACGCCTTGTGCGACACGTTCTGCGGCACCGACCCCAGCAGCCGGCCGGCGATGCTGTTGAGGCCCCGGTTGCCGACCACGACGAGGTCCGCAGCCCGGTCCTTGGCGACGTCGACGATGACGTCGACCGGGTCGCCCTCGACGGCGAACCGCTCGACCTCCTTGGCGCCCGCCTTCTGCGCGCGGTAGGCCGCGTCGCCAAGGACGTCCTCGGCCGGGTGCGAGCCGGCCACCTTGTAGGCGAGCTCGCCCAGGGCGTCGGCGGCGCGGGCGCGCTCACGGTCGGGCAGCGGGCGGTAGGCGCAGACGAGGAGCAGCGTGGCCCCCGAGTCGCCGGCGAGCGCCGCGGCCCGGTCGACGGCGCGGAAGGAGGACTCCGAGCCATCCGTGCCCACCAGCACCGTGCGGTAGCTCGCCACCGTCGTACCCCCGTCGTCGTTGTCGTGGTCGTCGTGTCCACGCCCGGCGGCGGTCCGCGGGCAGCCGCAGCCTACGATCGAGCGCATGGGGAGCCGGGATCTGCTCGCCGCGCTGCGCCAGCGCGTGGTGGTCGCCGACGGCGCGATGGGCACGATGCTGCAGGCGGCGGCGACGGGGGAGCTCGGGTTGCCCGCGACCACCGAGGACGACTTCGAGGGCCACGAGGGCTGCAACGAGATCCTGTCCATCACCCGGCCCGACGTGGTGCGCGCGGTCCACGACGGCTATTTCGCGGTCGGCGTCGACGCGGTGGAGACCAACACCTTCGGCGCCAACTGGGCCAACCTCGCCGAATACGGCATCGAGCACCGCATCCACGAGCTGTCCCTCGCGGGCGCCCGCATCGCGCAGGAGGCGGCGCAGCACTGGGCCGCCCGGACGGGCCGGCCCCGCTGGGTGATCGGCTCGGTGGGCCCCGGTACCAAGCTGCCGACGCTCGGCCACACGACCTACGCGCACCTGCGTGACGCCTATCAGACGCAGGTCGAGGCGATGCTCACCGGCGGCATCGACATGGTGCTGGTCGAGACCAGCCAGGACCTGCTGCAGACCAAGGCCGCGCTGGTCGGCGCCCGCCGGGCGATGCGGGCCCTGGGGCTCGACGCGCTGCTCGCCGCGCAGGTCACCATCGAGATGACCGGCACGATGCTGCTCGGCTCGGAGACCGGCGCCGCGATCGCCGCGCTGGTGCCGCTCGGCATCGACGTACTGGGATTGAACTGCGCGACCGGCCCGCAGGAGATGAGCGAGCACCTGCGCACGATCGCCCGCACCGCCCCGCGCGAGGTCGTCGTCAGCGTGATGCCCAACGCCGGCCTGCCGCAGCTCGGCCGCGACGGCGCGTCCTATCCGCTGACCCCGCTCGAGCTCGCCGACTGGCACGACACGTTCACCGCGTCCTACGGTGTGGGCCTCGTCGGCGGCTGCTGTGGGACGACGCCGGAGCATCTGCGCCAGGTGGTGGAGCGGGTCGGCGGCCGGCCCGTCGTCGCCCGGGACCCGCAGCTGGAGAGCGGGGTGGCGAGCCTCTACACGGCCGTGCCGTTCCGCCAGGACGCCAGCGTGCTCATGGTCGGCGAGCGGACGAACGCCAACGGCAGCAAGGCCTTTCGCACCGCGATGCTCGAGGGCCGGCTCGACGACTGCGTCGAGATCGCCCGGGCGCAGACCCGCGACGGGGCGCACCTGATCGACGTCTGCGTCGACTACGTGGGCCGCGACGGGGTCGCCGACATGCGCGAGGTGCTGGGGCGCCTCGCGACGGCCAGCACCCTGCCGGTGATGGTCGACTCGACCGAGCCGCCGGTGGTGGAGGCCGCGCTGGAGCTCCTCGGCGGCCGCGCCGTGATCAACAGTGTGAACTTCGAGGACGGGGACGGCGAGGGCTCCCGGTGGGCCAGAGTGCTGCCGATCGCCCGCGAGCACGGCGCCGCGGTCGTCGCCCTGTGCATCGACGAGGAGGGTCAGGCCCGGACCCCCGAGCACAAGGTCGCGGTCGCGGAGCGCCTCATCGACACGCTCGTGGCGCAGTGGGGGATGGACGAGGGCGACATCCTCGTCGACACGCTCACCTTCACCCTGGCGACGGGGCAGGAGGAGTCCCGCGGCGACGGTGCGGCGACGATCGAGGCCATCCGGGAGCTCAGCCGGCGTCGGCCCCGGGTGCAGACGGTGCTGGGGCTGTCCAACATCTCTTTCGGGCTCGCGCCCGCCGCCCGGCACGTGCTCAACAGCGTCTTCCTCGCCGAGTGCCGCGACGCGGGCCTGACCGCGGCGATCGTGCACGCCGGCCAGATCCTGCCGGTCGCGCGCATCCCGGCCGAGCAGCGCGACGCCGCGCTCGACCTTGTCTACGACCGCAGGCGCGAGACCGAGTACGACGACCCCGACCCGCTGACCCGCTTCCTCACCCTGATGGACGGCGAGACCGGGCTCGGCGCCGGGCGGGACCGCGCGGCCGAGCTGGCCGCCCTGCCGCTGGGGGAGCGGCTGGAGCGCCGGATCGTCGACGGCGAGCGCACCGGCCTCGAGGCCGACCTCGACGAGGCGATGGCCGCGGGCCAGGACCCCCTCGCGATCGTGAACACCACGCTGCTCGCCGGCATGAAGACCGTGGGAGAGCTCTTCGGCTCCGGGCAGATGCAGTTGCCCTTCGTGCTGCAGTCGGCCGAGACGATGAAGGCCGCTGTGGCGCACCTCGAGCCACACATGACCGCGGAGGCAGGCGGTTCCGCGGCGAAGGCCACGATCGTGCTGGCCACCGTCAAGGGCGACGTGCACGACATCGGCAAGAACCTCGTCGACATCATCCTGACCAACAACGGCTACGACGTCGTCAATCTCGGCATCAAGCAGCCGATCGGCGCGATCCTCGCCGCGGCGGAGACCCACGCCGCCGACGTGATCGGGATGAGCGGGCTGCTCGTGAAGAGCACCGTGGTCATGAAGGAGAACCTCGAGGAGATGAACACCCGCGGGGTCTCCACGCGCTGGCCGGTCATCCTCGGCGGCGCCGCGCTGACCCGCACCTACGTCGAGCGCGATCTCGCGGAGGTCTACCTCGGCGAGGTCACCTACGCCCGCGACGCCTTCGAGGGGCTCCGGCTGATGGACGCCCTGGTGGAGGCCCGGCGCAGCGGCAGCGCGCCGGGGCTGGTGGAGCTCGAGGCCCGGCGGGCTGCGCGGGCGCAGGAGCGGGCCGAGCGGGAGCGCCGGCACGCCCGGGCGGCGCGGCTGCCCGAGCCGGGGCCGGGGGAGACCGGCCGCAGCGAGGTGGCGCGGGGTGTCGACGTACCCGTCCCGCCGTTCTGGGGTGATCGCGTGGTGCGGGGGATCGGGCTCGGTGACTACGCGGGCTGGCTCGACGAGCGGGCGCTCTTCCTCGGCCAGTGGGGGCTACGGGGTAGTCGCGGCGACGACGGGCCGACCTACGAGGAGCTCGTCGAGACCGAGGGGCGGCCGCGGCTGCGCGCGCTGCTCGAGCGGGTGCAGGCGGAGCAGACGCTGGAAGCCGCTGTCGCTTATGGCTATTTCCCGTGCGTGAGCAAGGGTGACGACCTGATCGTGCTGGGTGACGACGGGGCCGGGTCGGGGGGGCTCGGGTCGGAGCGCGCCCGGTTTTCCTTCCCGCGGCAGAAGCGGGACCGGCGGTTGTGCATCAGCGACTTCTTCCGGGACGAGGCCGAGGCGGCCGAGCACGGGCCCGACGTCGTGGCGCTGCAGGTCGTCACCATGGGGCAGCGGGTGTCGGAGGTCGCGGCGGGGCTCTTCGAGCGCAACGCCTACCGCGACTATCTCGAGCTGCACGGGCTGTCGGTGCAGCTGACGGAGGCGCTGGCGGAGTATTGGCACGCGCGGGTCCGTGAGGAGCTCGGCATCGGTGCCGGCGACGGGTCGGTCGTCGAGCAGATCAAGGCGCAGGCCTATCGGGGCGAGCGCTACAGCTGGGGCTACCCCGCCTGCCCGGACCTCGAGGACCAGCGGGCGCTCGAGCCGTTGCTCGCCATGGGCCGCGTCGGGGTCACGCTGTCGGAGGAGTGGCAGCTCACCCCCGAGCAGTCGACGAGCGCGATCGTGCTGCACCACCCCGAAGCGGTCCTCTTCAACGCCCGCTGACCCGGGCGCCAGCACCCAGCACCCGGGCGCCAGCACCCAGCACCCGGGCGCCAGCACCCAGCACCCAGCACCCAGGCGCCGGGCCGGGCTGCCAGCCCGCCGAGCCTAACGTTGTGGTGGCCGCGGGCGGCTCGCACCAGCCACAACGTGAGTCTCGCGGGGGGGGGCGGCCATCGGCCATGGTTGATCGGGTAGCTGAGCGAGGAGACGAAGCTGAATGCTTTTGATGTCGGCACCCGCGCAGAACGCTGGCACCAGGAACGCCGCACCCAGGACCGGCAGGACGACGTGCATCACCACGTTTGGTGTGCGGTGGCACCGATTGCGGCAAGGCACGACCCATGACCGGGTACGACGCCGTCGGGCCGCCACCGCCGGCCGCGCCACCGGCCGTCCCGCCCGGTCAGGCCGCGCCACCGCCTGCGGCGCCACCGCCGGCCGCGCCACCGCCGGCCGGGCCCGGTCAGGCCGCGCCACCGCCGGCCGCGCCGCCGCCTGTCGCCCCCAACCCGGGCGGGCTGCGGGCCGTGCTGTGGGACATGGACGGGCTGCTTGTGGACTCCGAGCCGCTGTGGACCATCGCGGAGACCGAGCTGGCGACCCGGCTGGGCCGGACCTGGACCGCCGAGGTCAAGGCCGCGATCATCGGGCACCGGCTCGACACCGCCGTACCCCGCATGCTCGCCGGCCTCGGCGCGCCCACCGATGGCGCCAGCGTGGCCGAGGCGGCGGCGTTTCTGCTCGCCCGGATGGTCGAGCTCTTCACGACCAGCCCGCTGCCGCTCCTGCCCGGGGCGCGGAGTCTGCTGGCCGTGCTCGCCGCGGCCGGGGTGCCGTGCGCGCTCGTGTCGTCCTCCTTCCGCGTGCTGGTCGACGCGGTGCTCGCGAGCCTGGGCGAGCACCCCTTTACCGTCACTGTCGCGGGTGACGAGGTGACGCGGGGCAAGCCCGACCCGGAGCCGTACCGGGTCGCCGCCGCGCGCCTCGGCGTCGATCCGGCTTGCTGCGTGGTCCTCGAAGACTCACTCTCAGGGGCGGTCTCGGGGGTGGCAGCGGGGTGCGTGACTGTGCTCATTGCCGCAGCTGCCCCGGCCACCCCGGCTGGCCCCGACGCACCGATCGCTGCAATCGCGCGGACCGCAGCGCCGTCCGGGGAGGTCCAGGTCGACGCGTGGGTGCGGCTACCCACGCTGACCGCGCTCGACCTCGGCCGGCTCGAGACGCTTGCCGCCGGCACACGAGGCGGCTCGGGCCAGCAGCCAACCCGGGCCTCATGACCGAACCCCCACACCTGCGCCGCCTCCACCAGGGCACGCTGCGCGTCCGCCCGGGGCCGGGCGGCTGAGCGAGTGCATGGCGTGGGGACTGGGCTGGGGCGATGGGCCGGCGCGCTCACGCGGCGGCCTCGAGTTGTCGCCAGGTGGTGGCGCTGACGACGCGGTAGGTCCCGTCTCCGTTGCCGACGAGGTGCTCGCGCCGTTGGTGGAGTCGCGTGTGGTGCTCCCAGCACAACAAAACAAGATTGTCGAGGTCGTGCCGCCCACGTCAGCGTCCCACTCGCGCAGGTGATGAGCCTGGCACCAGTAAGGATCACGGTCGCAACCTGGGCTGCGGCACGTGCGGTCCCGCAGCACGATCGCGAGCCACTGCGCGCGGGTGGCCATGCGTGCCGCTCGGCCGACGTAGAGGACCTCGGCCCGGTCACCGACCGGCACGGGGGCGATCCCGGCCAGGGCGCGCCGCAACCGCGCGAGCTCGTCGGCCCGGGTGCGCGCGCCGTCCCCGGCGTCGCCGCCGCCCACGCCGCCGCCCACGCCGCCGCCCACGCCGCCGCCAACGCTCGCACCGCCACCCCCCGGGCACGCGCTCACGATGGTCGTGGTGATGCTGGAGTCGCAGCACAAAGCCAGCAGAGTGCCCCGGTCGACCAGCGAGCCGTCACCGGTGACCGCGTGCGGTGCACCCGGCTCGCCGGTGACGGTGTCCGCGTGAGCGATGACGACGACATGCGCGTCGACGCCGTGCGGCGGAGCGGCACCGCCCTCCCCGCGGGCCAGCGTCATGGCGGCGAGCCGGAAGATCTGGGTGAGCGCGCTCCCGCGGCGCTGCGCCGCCGTACGCGTGTCGTCAGGTCCCGTCGGCCAGCTCAACCGCGCGAACAGCGCCGCCCCCAGCGAGCCCGAAAGGGCGTCGAGGTCGGCGGTGAGGGCGTAGCGGTCCTCGATCCCGTAGCGCGAGAAGCTCGCCGTGCTCGGCTCCGGGGAGCCGTCGTCGTCGCCGTCGGCCCCCTCAGCGTGCGGCCGGGCGAGGCGGATCAGCCTGCCGACCAGGCTCGCCGGCAGCGTCGGCGCGGCCTGGGCGAGCGCGTCATCCATGAGCGCGACGACCTCGGCCGCCAAGCCCTCACAACCGCGCAGCGCGGCGTCGAGATAGTCGGTGCTGACCGCCCCGCCGGCATGCAGACCGGCCAGCAGCGGCATCGCGCGGGCAGCTCCGACGCGACGGGCCGCCGCGGCGGACTCGCGGCTCGCCAGCGGGTGCGGGGCGACCTCGCGCAACCACGCCGCCACCGAGCCCGTGCAGAACCCTTGCGCGACAGCCCCTTCGGTCACAGCGGCCAGCGCGGCGGCGACTCGGGAGCTGGCGCTGATCAGGTCCAGCACCAACGCGTCGGTGTCCCGCTCGCTGCGCTGCCATGCCGGCCGGCCGAGGATCGCGTCGAGGCAGGCATGCAGCGGCGCCGCCTCTGCGCTCGCTGCCGCCACCATCTCCGCCTCCCTGACTCGAACACCTGTTCGAAGAGTACGACGACTCAGCCCCGATGGCAAGGCCTCCGCGGGAGCACTTTGCCGACCTCGCTGGCCGCGCCGGCTGGCTCCTCGCGGCCACGGCCGCAGTCGCGTCCCGGCGCCCGTGGGGATGGGTCCAGCCGGCGAGGTCGCGGCGTCGCGTGACGACACGAGTGCCGGCGGACCACCGCGACCTGACGCTGTCGGTGTTGGCATGGGAGGCCTGCATCGCAGCCATCACCACCGGTGACGCACAGCTGCAGACGCCAGGCCCGGTCGCGCCGCGGTCGCGCTGCGGTAGCGCTGCGCGCTGCGCTGTCTGACCTCACCGTGCTCACCCCGGCTGAGCGCGGCGTCCCCGGGCAGTGGTTGGAGCGGGTCGCAGCCCAGCCGACCCGCAGCAGCCCGCAGGGGAGAGCTCCGGCACGTGCCGCAGCGCTGCTGCCGGCGGGAGCGGCTCACCCGACGAGGGGGTTGTGCCAGGACAGCTCGTCGAACCGCGCGAAGTCGCTGTCGGCGCTGATCACGGTGAGGCCGTGCTCGATGGCCAGGGCCGCGAGCTGCGCATCGGTGACGAGGTTGGCTGACACGTCGTGGCGGCTGATCAGGCGGCCCAGGACGGCCGCGGTGCGCTCGGTGGCCGGCGGCACCCAGACCGGGTCGGCGTCCAACCACGACCCGACGTAGCGCCAGGCGGTTGTCCGTGACCCGCGGGTGGGTGCTGATCCGTAGGAAGGCGCCGATCGTCTGCCACGGCAGTCCGATGCGCCGGTCGCCGACGAGGGCCGCCTGCAGCCAGTCGGCGGCACGCGCGTTGTGGCGGCTGCGCGCATCGACGGCGTAGAGCAGCAGGTTGGCGTCGAGGAGCATCAGGCTGAGTCGAGCAGCTCGAGGACCTCACCGATGTTGGCGACGTCGACCCTGAGCCCGAGGTCGCGGGTGCGGTGGCGGTAGGGCTTGCTCGCGGGCTTGCGGGCGAGCCCCACCCGGACGAGCTGGTTCACCGCGTCGCTCACCCCGGCGCCGGTCTGCTTGCGCACCGCCTCGACCGCCGCCGCCACATCGTCGTCCAACGTCACCGTCGTACGCATGCCTGAACGCTAGCATCACGATGCGGCGAGTTCGGCACCTGCGCGCGGTGAGGGCGGGGTGCGTCCACGCGGACGGAGGTCCACCTACTGCGGCGGGTCACCTGTCCATGACAGGTCACCGAACCGCCGGTGCTCAGCCGATCTCGAGGTTCGGCATCGCCCACGCGTGCGCGACGAGGGCCGCGCGGGTGGCCGTCACGCCGCCGTACCCGGTCATCCACAGCGTGTAGCTGCCCGCGCCGCCCGGCACCGCGGGGATCTCGACGTCGTGCGTGCAGAGGCCACTGGTGAAGTCGAAGCCGGGCGTCTGGGCCGCCTCGTCCCCGTTCTGGTGCTCGTGGACCGGGGCGCTGAGATAGCCGGCGCCGAGTTGCCCGGTGGCGAGGACGGCACCCTTCGCGTCGCGCACCTGGACCGGCGCGCCGGCGTGCACGTCGTCGTAGCCGTCGGTGGCGCACTCACCGGGGGGAGCCGTGGGCGCGCCCGACTCGTCGCGGTCCCGGCTGTAGGACAGCAGCACCACCCGTCCGCGCAGCGTCACCGGCTCCGCCGAGGCGGCACCGCCCAAGCCGCCGGCCGCGGCGCCCGCACCGGCGGGTGCGCCCGTGCCGCCGTGTGCTCCCACCGCGCCGGCCTTGCTGGCTGTTGTCACGGCGACCCAACGGCGACCATGCGAGGTACGCCGGCAGCGCACGGCCCGGCCGCGGCGGTCCTTCGCGAGGTGCCCCTGCTGCGCCGCGGAGCAGGGCGACCCGGCGGCGTGCCCGTGGTCGTGCTGGCGGTCGTCGCGGCCGCCGCCGAGGTGCCGAGAAGCAGGGGACCGAGCAGGAGGGGGGCGGTGGCCAGGGCAAGGGCACGGGTGCGGGTGGTCACGCCTGCTCATCGGCCACCCACCCGAGCATCTGTGCGTCCAACCGGGCGATTCGCCCGAGCTGGCCGGCGCCTTCCCGCACCCTCCCCCTGCCCCGCCCCCCGGTGACCGGGCCCCTGGAGAAGGCCCCGGCAGGGCTGAGGGGGTCCCCATCACGCGGGACCGGGGGACCCGGTCATGCGGTGTGCCGCAGCCGCACCGCCGTCCACCCGCGCCCCGCCGGGCGCATTCATCCGCCCGTGACTCCAGCCAAGGCCCGGGCGCGCCGAGAGCGAGCACGTGACGCAACCATGGGCGGGGCGCACGTCGGTCCTGCCAGACCTGCGCCAGGTCAGCGTCGCCGCGCGGGTCCGCCCGGCGGGCGCCCTCGTCGTCGGTGCGATGTTGGCCCTGCTCGGGGCGTTCGCCGCCGCGACCGCCACGGCCGCGACCGCCACAGGGGCCACCCCCGGCACCCTCGCGCGGGTCGGGGCGGCCGTCATCGGCGGCCTCGCGCCGGCCCTGTGCTGGACCCGTGGTTCCCGCGCCGACGAGGCCGAGCGCCCCGCCTGGGGCTGGCTCGCCCTCGCGCTCACGCTGATGAGCCTCGGCGGCACGCTCAAGACTCAGTACGCCAGCGCCGGCACTGCCGTGACCATGCTCGGGGCCCCGTGCCTCTGGCTCGCCCTCTGCTCGCTCGCCCGCCTCACGACCGCCGGCGCCGTGCCGATCAGCCGTCGCCTCGACGGGCTCATCGCCGGCACCGGCACCGCCGCGCTGCTCGCCCTGCCGCTGGCCCCCGCGCTGACCACGGCGGGGGAGCGGCTGCCGGCGGTGCTGCGCCTGCTCGGCGCGGTCTATTCCCTCGCGCTCGCGGGCCTCGCCGTCGGCCTCGCCACGGTGCGCGGCTGGCGCCTGTCGCCAACGTCCTGGCTGTTGCTCGCGGGCACAGCGCTCGTCCTCGGCAGCGACGTGCTGCGCCTGACCATGCCGCTCGGCACGGGCTACCTCGCCCGCTTCACCGCGCTGCTCGCCTGGCCCGTCGCCGCGACCGTCCTGGCTCTCGTCGCCGGGCGCCCCGCCGGCCAGGCCGAGCCGGGGTCGACCGCGACGACCGGCCAGGTCGCCGTACCCGTCGTCGTCGCCTGGATCGCCCTCGCCATGATCGTCGCCGGCGCCGACGGGGTGGCCCGCGTGCTCGCCGTCCTCACGGTCGGCGGCGTCACCGCGCGGCTCGTGTGGACGCTGCGGGAGGTTCGCGACCTCTTCGCCAACCGTGAGCAGGCCCGCACCGACGACCTCACCGGGCTCGCCAACCGGCGGGCCTTCCACGAGCGCGGTGCCCTGCTCGTCGCCGAGTGCTGGACGACGCCGCTCGCCCTGCTGCTGCTCGACCTAGACCGCTTCAAGGACATCAACGACAGCCTGGGGCACAGCTCCGGCGACCGGTTGCTGCAGGTCGCGGCCGACCGGCTCGCCGCCGCCGTCCCCGAGGGCGGGGTGCTGGCGCGCCTCGGCGGGGACGAATTCGCGCTGCTGCTGCCAGACGCCGACGTCACCCGCGCGCTGCGGGTCGCGGAGACCGTG
>JAABUM010006835.1_pt1 | contig 10893 bp, 12 predicted proteins | sample 5559161 | NCBI WGS metagenome assembly JAABUM01 (sample SAMN10711868, study PRJNA513369) | rock metagenome | isolation source: Antarctica rocks | place: Antarctica: Victoria Land, Siegfried Peak nord | reverse complement strand
CATGGGGCCGGAGTCCATGGCGATGTGGCTGGTCGAGCCGGGCACGGAGGGCTGGTCCGCCCGGTCCGGAGCCGCTGCCCTCGCCGCTGGCCTGCGGCACCGCCCAAGGACGGCACTGTTGACAGACCTGTTGATCTGGGAACGCGCTCAAGGCCTGGACCGAGCTCGAGCTGCCGGGCTGAGCAGCCAACGGGAGCACGACCTCCTGACCACCCTGAGCAAGAACGCCAGCTGACCGCTCCTCAGCCCACCTCCCGCAACAGGATCGACGAGTGGGACGAGGCCGAGCGCTCCGGGCTCCGGTCGCTTCCGGTCGGTCCCTCGACTGGTCCCGGGCCCGCTCGGTCGCTTCCGGGCGGTCCGGTCAGTTCCCGGGCGGCGCGGGGTTCTGCCACCGGGTCTCCCCGTCGACCACCATCGTCGTCTCGACGAGTACGACACCTCGGGCGACGCCCCGGGACGCCGCGTGCTGAGGGTGCACGTACGCGAGGAGGGTGGCGACGCCCTGCGCGCGCAGCCAGCCACCATGACCTGCGCGGCCTCGCGGGCGTAGCCCTGGCTAGGCCCGCGCCAGTGTGCCGGTGACGGATCGGCCCGCGGTACAGGGACGGGACTAGGAGGTGGGCCGCACCGTTGACGCAGCTGCACCTGCCGCTCACTCGGGCGGCCCGCTGTGTTGCCGCGCCCACTCCGCAACCCGCCGCGCGCTCTCCTCCTCCGACAGGTCCTCGACGCGGGTGAGGATCGACCAGCGCACGCCGAAGGGGTCGCGGATGCTCGCGAAGCGGTCGCCGGACACGAAGGTGGTCAGCGGCTCGCGCACCGTCGCGCCGGCCTGCTCGGCTCGGGCCACCACCACGTCCGCGTCGTTGCAGTACAGGCCGATCGAGTAGCAGTCGTCCTCGCCGGCGGGCGGAGGCACGAGTTGGTAGTCAGCGAGCGGCTCCCCGAGCTGCATCTGCCCGTGTCCGAAGTCGAGGACGGCGTGGGCCACGACGCCGCCCATCTCGGTGACGTCGACGACTCGGGCGCCAAAGACGTCGCGGTAAAAGGCGATCGCCTCGCGGGCCCGGGGCACGACGAGGAACGGCGTCAGGCTCGTGACGCCTTGGGGAATGCCGTCCGTCGTGTGCGCGCCGTGCGCGGCGCGGACCTGCTGCGTCGTCTCGTCCATGGGTTGAGACGCTAGGGGCGGGACGGGTCCGTCGGCTTGGAGATTCGCGACAGGGCCGGGTTGGCTCTTCTCATGACCGGCGACGGGCGGGGCGTGCTTTATCCCGCGGCCATGCCGACCTTGCACCGGCTGCCCGCGCCCGGGCGCGTCTCCTCGCTGGTCAGGTGGTTCTGGATCCCGGAGTGGGACATCGCGCCCGGCCGCGTGTCGCGCCAAGAGCTGCTCGCCTTTCCGGCCTGCAACCTCGCCGTCGAGCCCACCCTGGTCGGCCTCGCTGGCCCGGCGACTAGGCGATCGCATCGCGACCTGGCCGGACGCGGCTGGACTGTCGGGGCGCTGCTGCGACCGGCGGCCGTGCCGCACCTCACGACCGACCCGTACGCGCTGCGGGACCGCTACCAGTCCCTCGACCTGCCCAACCTGCACCGGACCGTGGCGGCGGCAATGACCGGCCAGGGGAAGGGGGACCTCCGCCGCGCCCGTGCCGTCGAGGCGTTCACCGACTGGCTGGTCGCGACGCTGCCGCCCCCCGACGCCGACGGGCTGCTCGCCAACGCTCTGGCCGAGCTTGTCGACGGCGACCCGACCGTGCTGCAGGTCCAGGACGCGGCGTCCCGCCTGAACGTGTCCGCCCGGACCCTGCAAAGGCTGGCCCGGCGCCACGTCGGGCTGTCGCCAGCGGCGATGATCCGTCGGCGCCGGCTGCAGGAGGCCGCCGAGCGGCTGCGCACCAACCCCGACGCCGACCTCGCAACGGTGGCCGCGGAGTTCGGCTACGCCGACCAGGCCCACCTCTCCGGCGACTTTCGTGCCGTGCTGGGCCTCACACCGAGCTCCTACCGCGCGTCCAGCCTCACCGTTGACTAGGGCAGTAGCCCCCGAGACCGGTTGCGTCCCATAAGCCAGTGACACGCTGCACCGCGCCGCGAACCTCCGGGCGTCGTCAGTCAGCCGGCCCGCGGGGTCGTAGCCCCACTGCGTCCCGGACCGTCTCCTTCACCCCGCCGCAGCAGCTGAGACGCCCGGCCGACGTCGCACCCGCGCTCGGCGGGGAATCCTGCCAGCAGCACCATGATTGCCGCATGTCGCCGCTACCCCTCGAGCAGACGTGGCTGCCAACTCGGGTGCCCGTAACCGTCTAGGCAGCAAACATCAGCTGACCGTGACACCGCCAGCGCTCAGCCGCTGAGACGGGACTTGAGCAGCGCCTTACCCTGCTCAGCGCCTTTGCGGCTCTCGGCCTGCGCCTTACGGAAGAAGCCCGCGAGCTCGGTGTCGCCGTCCCGGTCGGCATCCTGGGCGTAGGTCTCCAGTCGCAGCACGTTGCTCAGGCACACCTCGGTGAACCAGATGATGTTGTAGTCCTTGTCCTGGGTACCGGTGACACGCCCGGTCTCACCACTGCCCGTTGTCATAGCCCCACCTCCACACTGCGTCAGGTGCTCGTCTTACTCCCCCCGCCCGCAGCACGCCACCCCTCATGCCAGGAAGCCGAGTCGCGGTCCGGCCCCCTGGCCCTCAGCCGCCCGACCGGGTGGCGCGGGCAGCAACCCCCGGCCGTACCAGCACCCCCGCCTCGCCCTTGCCAAAAACATCTCCAGCGCCAGACCGCGCTCACGTCGCCGTGCTGGGAACCGATGGGCGCAGTGCCGTTTCTGTTTGCCGCTGGTTGAGGAGTCCCTGTGAACCGTATTGTCCTGTCCCGGTCGTTGGCGGTGGTCTCCACCGCCTCGGCGCTGGCCGTCGTCCTGCCCAGCGCCGCGTTCGCCAGCCCGGCTCCCTTCAGCGGGCAGGCCAATGGCAGCGTCAGCAGCAGCAGGCTGGCCACCACGGCCGGAACGACGACCGCGGCCACCGTCGGGGAGAGCACAGCGGCGGTCAACTCCGCCGGGGGGATCGTGCCCAAGGTTGCGGGTCTGCCCGGTAACCAGAACCATGCGACAGCTGTCGGGACAGCCACCCCGGTCCGGGTCGTCGCCCCCCCACTGGGGCTGCGGGCCAACCCCGGGTCGGTGGAGTCCACCGCGCCCGGGTCGGCCGCAGGCAGCCGCACCATCGTGGGTGTCACCGCCGCCGCCGGCGGCGCTCACACCACCGTCACCGTCGGGCGGGCCAGCACCGCCAGCACCGCCAACCCCGACGGCTCGAACCCGGCCGCCCGTGGTGATGTGACCCTGACCAACACCACCGGCAGCCTGACCCTGCCCCCAGTAGCCGGGCCGGGGGCGGTGACGACAAGCGTGCCGGTGTCCTCCTCGCACTCGGCGACAAGCCAGACCGGCGGGGTGGTCCAGGCGCAGAACACCACCTCGGCGACCAGGTCCGCCGCGGGTGTGCCGATCACCGCCCTGAACGGGTTCATCACCGCCGACCAGATCAGCAGCATCAGCTCCAGCATCGCCGGCGGCGGCAGGTCGGCGAACACCACCAACTTCGCCGTGTCCAACCTGCGACTGCGCTCAGCCCCCGGCGGCCCGGCTCTGCTGGCCGTCAGCGGGCAGAAGGCAGCCGGCGGCGACGTCGCGCTGACCATCACCCTGGACCAGGGGGCCGGCCTGGCGCCGGTGACCCAGACCATCACCATCCCCGGCGGGAAGAACCTGCTCGACCCGGCCAGCTACGCCGGTACCACCCTGGCGCCGGCGTTCACCGTCTTCGGACCGCTGGTAGCACCGCTGACCGCGGCGGGCAGCCCGCTGGCCCATCTGATCCTCGCCCTGGGCGGGGGCTACTCCGACTCCGGTAACGGGACCTACGCCCGGGGAATGATCAACGCAGTGCAGCTGTCCACCACCCTGGCCAGCGGCCTGACGGGCACCGTCACACTCGGCCAGTCCTTCTCCGCCGCCGACGCCATCCGGGCCTTCTCCACCGCCACCAACCCGGCCCTGCCCCCCGGCACCGTCCCCACCGTCAACCCCGCCGGCGCCCTCTCCGGCACCCGCCAAGCCGTCCCGGTGCAGACCGTGTTCTCCAACCCCGTCCCGACCGGACCCGGCGCTCCCGGTGCCCCTGGCGCTCCCGGTACTCCCGGCGCTCCCGGCGCTCCCGGTGCTCCCGGTGCTCCCGGCGGTGTCCGGCCCGGCAGCTTGTTCCCGGGCTCGGGCACGGTGATCAGCCCGATCGGGCTGCTGCGCCCGGCCCCCAGCAGCCCGGCGCTTACACCAGCAACCGTCCCCGCAGCTCCGGCTGCCTCCCCGGCCGCAGCCAGCGGCCAGCTCCCCTACACCGGGGTGGACGCGGGCAGCCTGTTCGGACTCGGGCTGCTGGTGCTGGTCACCGGAACCGGCCTGTGCGTGCTGGTACGCCTCGCCCCGGCCCGCTCAGCCCGGCGCAGCAGCTGAGCCAAGGACGTCCACGCACCCCGCCGTTACCGGACAGAGGTAGCCGGTGACGGCGGGCGGCGTTTACGCCCGTCCCCCTCTCGTCCATCACGCCGGACCCCTGGCCGAAACAGCCGGCATACCTGCCGACGGCAGCCGGTGCGCCGCATCGTGAACATGGAGGTTTGCAAGGGTGGACCAGAGGGTTCTCGTAACTGATCTGGTTCGACCGAGACGGCCGGAGACAGCCCTGCTGCGCTCACCTGACCCGGCCGGCTCGTTCCAGGCCGGTCGAACCGGGCCGGGCCGCCTGCTCGCCGCTGCCGGTGTCGCCGGCGAGCTGCTGATCACCGTCGGTGTGCTGATACTGCTGTTCGCTGGCTACGAACTGAAAGTCACCGACTACCGCACGTCCGGCGCCCAACACCGGCTGCAGCAGCAAATCAACCGGATGTGGTCAGCACCCGACCCCCAGCCGGCCGGTAGGCGCCGGCCGTCCGGTGTCACCTCGCCACCCGCTGTCCGCGACGGGCAGGGCTTGGCCGTCATCCGCATCCCCCGCTTCGGCCTGTCCTACCACCGGGTCGTCGTCGAAGGGGTGAGCACGACCGACCTTCAGCTGGGACCCGGGCACTACCCGGGGACCGCACTACCCGGCCAGGTCGGCAACACCGTCATCAGCGGCCACCGCACCACCTACGGCCACCCCTTCTGGGACGCCGACACCCTGCGCCCCGGCGACGCCATCGACCTTCAAGTCCGCGACCGCATCTACCGCTACCGCGTCACCGCCAGCCACACCGTCGACCCCGGCGACGTCGCCGTCACCGACCCCGTCCCCGACCATCCCACCGCCAAGGCAACCCGACGGCTGCTGACCCTGACCACCTGCACCCCCCGCTTCACCGCCGCCCGGCGTCTGATCATCACCGCCGAGCTGAACCCCCACGACGTGCTAGCCGCCGCCCCAGGAGCGGGCTGATGTACGGCTGGCTCTGGCGGCACCTGCCTGGCGGGCGGGCCGTGCGGACCGCGCAAGCGGTCGTCCTGTTCGCCGCTGCCGTCGCCGTGCTGATGCTCGTCGTCTTCCCCGCCCTCGAACCCCACCTGCCATTCGGGCACGACACCATCAACCGGTGACAGCCGCCCGCCAGAGCGCCACAGCCGCGACCGAGTCACTGCTCTGCCGCGACGCGCAGGTTGCGCACCCAGCCGCACTGGGCCGAGCTCATCGTCCCGGTGCATCGCCCGATTCGGGACAGCAGCTCGCATTCGATGATGACCATAGACCACGGCTATCGCCGGGTCTGGGCTGCCTGTTCAGTGCGGTGCGGGTGTTTGCCGGCGTACATGCGCAGGTCGGCGTGGTGCAGCAGCGCACCGAAGTCGGCGCCGTCGTCGTGGTAGACGGCGACACCGATGCTGACGGTGACGGCGACCGGCTCGCCGGCGAGCACCATCGGCTCGGCGAGCGCGGCGGTGAGCTGTGCGGCGACGCGGTCCGCCTCGCCGCGGGCGGCGCTGACGTCGAGGCCGAGCAGCGCGGCGAGGAACTCATCGCCGCCGAGCCGGGCCAGCAGGTCACTACGCCTCAGCCGGGCCTTGAGCCGCTGCCCGGTGCGGACCAGCAGCTCGTCGCCCGCGGTGTGACCGAGCCTGTCGTTGACGGCTTTGAAGCCGTCGAGGTCCAGGAACAGCAGCGCCAGGGCGGTGCCGCCGGCGCGGGCCTCCCACACGGCGGCCTCGAACTGTTCTTGCAGCCGGCGGCGGTTCGCCAGCCCGGTCAGCGGGTCGGTGTAGGCAAGCTGCTCGAGGCGGGCCAGGTAGCCCTGCGCCCGGTCGTGCTCCCGGCCGGCGGCCCGCTGGGCGTCGACCCGGGCGGTGACGTCGTTTTGCACCCCGATGTACTGCACAACCGTGCCGTGCTCGTCGGTGACGGGGGCCAGGTAGATCTCGTTCCACCACGGGGTGCGGTCCGGGCCCCGGTAGTTCAGCAGCGTCTCCCGGCATTCCTGGCCCGCGGTGACCGCCGCCCGGATCCGGGAGATGGCCCCGGGGTCGGTGTCCGGGCCTTGCAGGAACCGGCAGTTGCGGCCGCGAGCCTGCTCGAGGGGCCGGCCGGAGAGCTGCTCGAAGGCCGAGTTGGCGTAGATCAGCGGCTGGTCCGGGTGGTCGACGGCGACGATGGTGACCCCGCTGGTGGTGGCCGCCAGCGCGCGGTGCAGCAGCGCCTCCCCGGCGGCGCCAGCGCCTGGGCCGCCTCGGCCGCCGGGACTGCTGGGCCGGCTGGTGCTGAGGATGCGGCACCTGCTGGGGTGCTGGCAGCCGTGGCGCGACCCGGGACAGTAGGGCGTTGGCGGCCCGTACGACGGTGTCACGCTGGTAGGTCAGGGCGTACTCGAAGGTCCGCTCCAGGTCCGGGCCGGAATCACCAAGGTCGCGGGCGAGCAGCGCAGCGGCGAAGTGCGGGGCCACGACGGCCACGTCCCACTCCCCGCGTACCGGGTCGCCCGGCGCCAGCGTCGCGCCCCGCACCCCCGGCAGCGGCTCGGGGGGAAGGTCCTCACCCAGCGCGCAGACAAACCCGGTACGGGCCACCAGGTCCCGGTAGCGACCCCTGGTGGCCGGGGTGAAGTGCCGGGCCTGTTGGAAGGTGGCGGCGACCACGCAGGTCCGGCCGTGACTCATCGCCTCGCGTTCGAGCTGTTTGCTCAGCTCGATCAGCAGCGCCTTGGGTGAGCGGCGCAGTACGACGTCGCCGGGCAGGCACTCGAACGGTGACAGCTCGGTACTGGCAGGCGGGGCAGCTGCCGGCAGGGCGAGCTCGGCGACCGGCCGGCCGGCCGCGGCCCCGGGGGCGGGCCGGCCGAACAGCCAGCCCTGCCCGAGCCGGGCGCCCAGCGCCCGCGCCATCGCCAGGTGCTGCTCGTTCTCGATGCCTTCCGCCAGCACCAGGGCGCCGGTCTGCTCGGCGTAGGCGTTGACCGCGTTCATGATCTGCGCGACGTCCGAGCCGGGGCGTTCCTGCACCAGCCGCAGGTCGAGCTTGACCACGTCGGGACGCAGCAACGCCATGAACGCCAGCGACAGCGGGTCGGCGCCGACATCGTCCAGCGCCACCGCCCACCCGAACTCGCGGACCCGTTCCACGGTGCGCAGCAGATCCTGCGAGCTGCCCTTCGCCCGCTTCAGGCGTTGCTCGCGCAACTGCTCACTCAGGTAGTCGTTGAGGTGCGTGACGGTCTCCTGCAGCTCGTCGGTGACCCGCGCCAGCGCGCTCATCACCGCCTCGATGTCGCGCGCAGGCCGGTCAGCCCCGGATAGTTCACCGACTCGGCGGTGGCGTCGTTCAGCACGCTCACGGCCTGGACCGCGACCCGGGCCAGCACCGGAGCGTCCTCATCCAGCGGGGAACTCACCCTGAAACTCCTCCGGGAACGCCTGCGGGTTGTCGCGCTGTACCGCGACAGCGCGGGACCGGGCGGTGTGAGGCCTGGGCACAGCAGCTCGGGGCAGGTTGTTGCTCCGCAGCGTCCAACGACCGCGCCGCGGGACAGATCGTCAGGGGCGGTGGGGGCCGCGGAGCGTGCCTGCGCAGTCCGGGGGTAGGTCCCCACTGCCCCCTCGCAGAGCAGCACGTTGCGATGGCGTCACGTACTCGATCGGCTCAGCGCAGAGAAGGGTGCTCGTGTGGCGTCGCAGCAGTTCGATGACTTCGCTCTGCCGGACGAAGGCGAGTTGGTGGCGGTTGACGTCGATGGGACGGCGGTCGCGGTGGCGGTGTTGGACGGCGAGGTGCACGCGGTCGACGACACCTGCCCGCACGCCGGGTGCTCGCTTGCTGAGGGCGAGCTCGAGGACGGCACCGTGGTGTGCCCGTGCCACTTCGCGCGGTTCGACCTCACCACCGGTCGAGTCGTCGAGGGCCCGACCGGCAGCGGGGTCGCAGTGTGGTCGGCGAGCTTCACCGACGGGACGCTCGAGCTCGAGAGCCCGCGGCAGAACCCCTCGCCCTCCGACGCACCGGCACCGGCACCGGCGCACAACGCTTCGCCAGCACCGGCCACAGGCGGGGACCGGGACATCACCGTGCTCATCGAGCGGGAACACGACAGCTTCCGCCGCCAGTTCGACGCCCTCGATGGCCTGTCGGACGCCCGCGAGCTGCAGCAGGCCTGGGCCGCGTTGGCCGAGCTGCTGGAGATCCACGCCAGCGGCGAGGAATCGGTGCTGTACCCCAGCCTGGTGCGGGCCGACGAGCAGACAGCGCAGGAGGCCGAGCACGCCGTACGCGACCATAACGAGATCAGGCACAGCGTCAAGGCTGTACAGGAGCACGCCGCGGCCAGCCCGGCCTGGTGGCGGGCGGTGCGGGCAGCGCAAGAGGTCAACGAGGACCACCTCCAGGAGGAGGAACGCGACGTGCTGCCCACCTTTCGCGACAACGTCGACCGGGCCCGCCGCGAGCAGCTCGGGCAGCAGTGGCTGGCGTTCCACAGCGACCACGAGCAAGCGCAGGGCCTCACTGGCCGGGACACCGACCCGCACAGCGTGACTGAGCACCCATGAGCGGCGCCGCTCCAACGACACCCCGGAAGCCGACGCGGCTCGTGCCGGCGCCGACATTGAGGTGACCGCCCAGGACCGGCCTGCCAACCTGCCCGGATCGCGGTTTGACCAGCAGGCGGTGGACGCGGCCCGTGAAGCGCTGCCCGGCTGGCACGTCCAGCCCGAACAGTTGGTCCGCACGGTCACCGTCCCCCCAGGAGCAGCAGCAGGAGCCGGAGTGCTGCGCGGCGCTTTGGAGCACGTCGCCCGTGATGCCGGGAGGGTCCCGGAGATCACCGCCGACCGGGACGAGGTCACCGTTCGTTTCAGCATCGCCGGTGGAGCGGAAGCAACGCTGGCGCTCGCGGCAGCGATGGGCCCCGTCTTGTCCAGCAGCCAAGCAACGGGTCCCGAGTCCGCGGCGCGCTGACCAGCACCCGCTAGTGCGTCACGCCAGAGAGCGGGGCCAACCCCGCGCAGCCGTCCGCCGCGGCGGCAGCCTGTTTGTGACAAGCCCCCTACGATCGACTAGCGGACGCCAGCGCCCAGGGCGCGGTGGATGCTGCGGCGAACGGCGAGACGAGGGACGCCGGCAGGTCGGCTACGTCGAACCAGGCGACCTAGAACAGGTGCATCCTCCGGGTGCTCGCAGCCCGCGGGCGGCGCAACACGTTCACCCTCAGCACGATCCCTGGACCGCCGACACCAGCGCCGTCACCTCGCAATACCGGCGATGCCGGCGATGCGTCACGGACGGAGGTGTCCTGTGCCGCACCGTAGGCTGGCGCTTTAGCGCCGGTAGGTGAACCCCGTCGCTGCGCAGGCAGCCTCCAGGGTGGTCCACCGAGTACCAAGAAGAACCCAGCCGTCGTGGCCAGCGGACCGGTTCGTCAGGTCGTGCACCTTGACCTGCCAGCTGCCGGCGCTCGTCTCGCGGGCCAGGGCAGCCTTGCCGTCACACATCCCGTACTGACGGGCCAGCTGCTCGCTGCCCACCGCCGCTCAATCCCCCGGCCCAGTACTGGTGAGGGTGCGCTCGACCTGGTCAGGCTTAAGGGCCGTCAGCGGCAGCCGAACCCAGTCACCGGCCAGGTTGCACAGCACGGCACCCTCTCCCGTCACTGTTTCGACCCGCCACGGCTGGCGGCCGCGGTGCTGGACCACGCTGCCCGGCACCGGCAGGTGACCCTCGACCCCGGCCGTGGACACCACCTCCAGCGCCGTACAGAGAGCGGCGTCCGCGACCAACGCCGCGGCGTCCTCCGCGTCAGCCTCCTGCGGCACTGCGAGGGTGACCAGCACCGTCACCAGCCGGGTCACGACCCGGCCCCCGCCGCCACCACCACAGGCACCGCCGGTGCTGCAAGTGCCGTGGTCCGCCGGCGGCGCTGCCCTCCCCCACCGCTGGCCGGCCCAGCAAGGTCACGGTGCAAGGCCCGGTAGATCGAGGTGCGGCTGACCCCCAGCACCCTGCCGATCTCCTCCACCGTCAGCTCACGCTCCTCATAGAGCCGCCGCGCTGTCCGCACCTGGTCGGCAGTCAGCTTCGGTGGCCGTCCCCCGACCCGGCCCCGGGCCCGGGCCGACGCCAGACCGGCGACTGTGCGGTCCCGGATGACCTCCCGCTCGACCTGCGCCAACGCCCCGAACAGATGGAACACCAACCGTCCACCCGAAGTCGTCGTATCGATGCTCTCGCGCAGCGACCGGAACCCCACCTGCTGGGCGTCGAGCCCGGTGACCGTGTCGATCAGGTGCCGCAGGCTGCGACCCAACCGGTCCAGGCGCCACACCACCAGCGTGTCCCCGGCCCGCAGCTGCTCCAGCGCCCGGTCCAGCTCCGGGCGG
>JAABUM010006832.1_pt1 | contig 10897 bp, 13 predicted proteins | sample 5559161 | NCBI WGS metagenome assembly JAABUM01 (sample SAMN10711868, study PRJNA513369) | rock metagenome | isolation source: Antarctica rocks | place: Antarctica: Victoria Land, Siegfried Peak nord | reverse complement strand
GAAGGTGAAACGAGTCGCCGCCGGGTTCCGCAACCTCACCAACTACCGCACCCGAATCCTGCTCGCCGTCGGCGGCTGCAACTGGTCCCTACTCGGCACCCAACCCCGCTGAAACGCGAAGCGCCACAATGACAGCGTGACAAGTCTGGCCTGCTTCACTCTTCGGGCGATCGTCAGCGCTGTCGAGGCATCGACGCTGTCCCATGCTTCAAGTCCTTCATCTACGACGACGCCGATGAGGTCGGCGCCGAGTCGGTCCGTCGCTGCGGCATCCGACGGAACCGTGAACCCATAGATCTGGACCAACACCGACACAGTCTCGCTGCTAACGATCCGCCACCGGCGGAGCGCGCGGACTGCGCGGTCCTTAGTGAATCTGATCCACGCTGCAACCAAGCGTGTGCCCAGACCGCCGGATCCAAGCGTCTTGCGACACGCGCTGACAGACTTATCTCGATGACGAGTACCGGTTCGATCCGTTGGACCACCGTCACGCTCGACTGTCCCGATGCTGAAGCGCTGGGGCGTTTCTACGCCAGTCTCCTTGGCTGGGAGATCACGGCCCGTGACGGTGCCGGCTGGGTCCAGGCCCGTGACCCGCGTGGCGGTGTTGGTCTGAACTTTCAGGGCGACGACTCGTACGAGCGGCCGACGTGGCCCGAACAGTCCGGACAGCAGGCGAAGATGATGCACTTTGAGGTCCTCGTCGAGGACCTCGGTGCTGCTGTCGAGTGGGTCGTCCGGTCCGGAGGTATCGAGGCTCCACACCAACCCGGCGACCGCGACCGCGCGCGAATCCGGGTGATGCTCGACCCCGCCGGACACCCGTTCTGCCTCGTCATACAAGGCGAGTAGTGACCTGAGTGGGTCGTGCGCACCTGTCCCGATCGCCGGGGCTCGTGGCACACGGCTTCGAGTTCGACTGCCTCTCGGAGAGAGTGCGGGGACGGATGCTTGGAATCTCCGCTGGTCACAGAATGGTCACAGGACTCTGACGACTGGGCGTCTCGGAGCGGTACGAGGCGGACGGTCGATGACACGAAACCCTTGTGGCATGAGGGATTGCGCTAGCAGAGGTCACGAGCCGACACGGGTAGTGGCGACTGTTAATCAGAGGGTCGTGGGTTCGAGCCCCACCCCCGGAGCAAAGTCCCTGGTTGCTGGCTTGTCAGCTCTAGCGGGGAGCCGCATGGGGAGCCACGGGCCTGGAATGGCTCCCTAATCCGGACTTCGCTATCGCACTGGACGAGAGGTAAGGGCTCCGATCCCGGCCATCACCCCGGCTATCGTTCGTGTCCGTGCGCTGAGCAACCACCTCCGACCCACCCTTTCCCCCCGGTCCTTGAGGTTCCGCTCGTGCCTTCTGCTCCCACTTCTGTCGCCACGCTCGTGGCCCGCGGGGTCGTGGTCGAACGGGCCGGCTCGCTGGTGCTCGACGCCGTCGACCTGACCGTTGGGCCCGGCAGCCGCGTCGGCGTGGTCGGGCCCAACGGCGCCGGCAAGTCGACCCTGCTGCAGGCGCTGGCGGGACAAGTGCCGATCGACGGCGGTGCCATCGAGTGCCGGCCGCCCACCGCCACCGTCGGCTACCTGGCCCAGGAGCTGGACCGGTCCTCGGGCGAAGCCGTCGGTGCCCTGATCGAACGGCGGGTCGGGGTCGCCGCCGCCGACGCTGAGCTCGACGCCGCCTCCCAGGCACTGGCCGCCGGCGCCGCCCGTGCCGATGACCGATACGCGGCGGCGTTGGAACGGTGGCTGGCGCTGGGTGCCGCCGACATCGAGGCCCGCCGGGGGCAGGTCTTCGCCGACCTCGGCCTGTCGGACCGGTTGGTCGCCCAGCCGGTGAGCACGCTGTCGGGCGGCGAAGCGGCGCGGGCCGGGCTGGCCGTGGTGCTGCTCTCGCAGTTCGACGTGCTGCTGCTCGACGAACCCACCAACGACCTGGACTTCGACGGCCTGGCTCGCCTCGAGTCTTTCGTGGCCGACGCCGCCGCGTTGGTGGTGGTGTCCCACGACCGTGCCTTCCTGGAGCGAACGGTCACCAGCGTGTACGAGCTCGATGAGCACAGTCACCGGGGCCGGTTGTCCCACGGCGGTTGGCTGGCCTACCTGGACGAGCGGGCCACTGCCCGCCGCCACGAGCGGGAGGCGTACGAGCAGTACCGCAGCGAACGGGATGCGCTGACCGGCCGGGCTCGCCGGCAACGGAGCTGGTCGGACCAGGGCGTCCGCTCAGCGCGGTCCAAGGCGACCGACGGTGACAAGTTCGTCGTCCACCACCGCCAGCAGACCTCGGAGAAGCTGGCCGCCAAGGCCAAGGCGACCGAACGAGCCATTGGCCGGCTGGACGCGGTGGACAAGCCATGGGAGGGCTGGGAGCTGCAGTTGGAGCTGGCGGCGACGGCGCGCTCGGGTGATCGCGTCGCCCGCCTCCAAGGAGCGGTGGTGGAACGCCCCGGGTTCCGTCTCGGGCCGGTGGACGTGGAGATCGGGTGGGGTGAGCGGGTGGCGGTGGTGGGACCGAACGGCTCCGGCAAGTCGACGCTGCTGAGGGCGTTGCTGGGGCAAGCGGACCTGGCGGCCGGCACCTCGTGGGTAGGTCCCGGTGTTGTGGTCGGGGAGCTGGACCAGGCCCGCGCCCGCTTCGGAGGCGAGTCGGCGCTGGCCGACGCCTTTCTCGTCGACGCGGCGGCGGCCCTCGGCCCGGCTCCGCAACAGGAGGTCCGGTCGTTGCTGGCCAAATTCGGCCTCGGCACCGCGGAGGTGGCCCGGCCGGCCAACGCGCTGTCACCGGGGGAGCGGACCCGGTCGGCCCTGGCTCTGCTGATGGCCGTGGGCACCAACTGTCTGGTGCTCGACGAGCCCACCAACCACCTCGACCTGCCGGCCATCGAACAGTTGGAGGCGGCCCTGGGGAGTTGGGGAGGCACCCTGCTGCTGGTCACCCACGACCGCCGGTTCCTCGAGGCAGTGCCGATCGACCGGACCGTCACCGTGGCCGCCGGCCAGGTCTCGGGGTGATTCACCGGCCCGTCGAATACCGTTCACCGCTCGTGAGCGCCTCCCGCCCGTCCCCAACGTGGCCGGTGTGAGACTGCTGCTCCCGCGCCGTGGTGCCCCGGCGGACCTCGGTGGTCGGGTGGTGGTGATCACCGGAGCCAACAGCGGGATCGGAAAGGAGACCGCCCTGGCCCTGGCCGGGATGGGAGCCACGGTGGTCATGGCCAGCCGCGATCCCGGCCGGGGTTCGGCCGCGGTGGCGGAGGTGGCGGCCGCCACCGGGAGCACCGACCTGCACGACCTGCGACTCGATCTGGCGTCGTTGGACTCCATCGAGGCCTTCGCCGACACCGTGCTCGAACGGTTCGACCACCTCGACGTGCTGGTCAACAACGCCGGCCTGGTTCTGGGCCGCCGGCGGGAGACCGCCGACGGGTTCGAGGAGACCATCGGCGTCAACCACCTCGGCCCCTTCCACCTCACCCGCCGGCTGCTCGACCGTCTGGTGGCCAGCGCTCCGGCCCGAATCGTCAACGTCACCTCGGTGGCCCACAAGGGCGCCACCGCCGGCATGCTGCTGGCCGACCTGCAGAGCGAGCTCAGCTACGCCCAGATGGACGCGTACGCCAAGTCAAAGCTGGCCAACGTGCTCTTCACCGTGGAACTGGCCCGTCGCCTCGACGGCACCGGCGTGACCACCAACTGCGTGCACCCCGGCATAATCCGCAGCCGCTTCGCCCGCGACGGTGACGCCAGAGGTTGGTTGCGGCTGGTGTACCCGCTCGGGGCGCCCTTCATGGTGTCCTCGAAACGGGGCGCGCAGACCTCTGTCTTCCTCGCTTCCGCGCCCGAGATCCAGGACGTGTCCGGCGCCTACTTCGTTCGCCGGCATCAGCGCCTGACCTCGCCCACGGGCCGCGACGCCACGGCTGCCACCTGGCTCTGGGACGAGAGCGAGCGGCTGCTGGCCGCCGCCGGCCGTGCCTATTTGCCGGGCCGTGGCCGCAGCACCCCACTCGAACCGGAGGTTCGAGCGGGGACCCCGCCCCCCGGCCTCCTCGGTCCGGGCGGCGCATGAATTGCGCCGCCCACGGCTGTGAGCCGTGCGAGTCGTAGCAGGGACGGCGAGAGGCCGGCGCCTGCGGGCCCCCAACGGGCTGGTGACGAGACCGACATCTGACCGCGTGCGCGAGGCGGTGTTCAACGCCCTGGCCAGCATGGATGCCATCGCCGGCACTGAGGTGCTCGATCTCTTCGCCGGCACGGGCGCGCTGGGCATCGAAGCGCTGTCTCGCGGCGCGGCCCGGTGCACCTTTGTGGAGTGGGCGGCAGGACCGAGGGGGACCGTTGTCGACAACCTGGAGACGGTCGGCCTGGCCGAGCAGAGCACCGTCTCGGCCAGCGACGCCTGGGCCTTCCTGGCCCGATCAACGGTCCCCTTCGACCTCATCCTGCTCGACCCGCCCTACGCCTTTGACCGTTGGGAAGAGTTGTCCGCGGCCTCGGCCGCGCGGGCCCGGGTAGGTGGCGTGCTGGTGACCGAGGCTCCTCAAGAAGTGACGCTGGGCGAAGGGTGGGATGTCAGGAGGCTCAAGCGGTACGGCGGTACGGTGGTGCAGATAGCCCGCCGCCGCTGACGGGCCAGCCGCCGAAGATCCTCTTTCCACCGGAGCCACCCAACCGTGACCGTCGTTCTCTACCCGGGTTCGTTCGACCCCGTGCACAACGGGCACATCGAGCTCATCGAGGTGGCGTCCAAGTTGTACGACCGGGTCATCGTCGCCGCCATGCGCAACCCGCAGAAGGGTGAGCCGCTGTTCTCCCTCGAGGAGCGCGAGAACATGCTCACCGAGTCGGTCAGCCATCTCCCCAACGTCGAGATCACGTCGTTCTCCACGCTGGTGGTCGACTTGGCCCGCGAGGTCGAGGCCGACTTCATCGTCAAGGGCCTGCGGGTGGTGTCCGACTTCGAGTCCGAGCTCATGCAAGCCCAGATGAACCTGGCCGTTTCCGGCGTGCACACCACCTTCATCCCGTCCGCCACCGCCCACTCTTTCCTGGCCTCCAAGCTGATCCGCGAGATCGCCCGCTTCGGTGGCGACGTGAGCACCATGGTGCCGCCGTCAGTGGCCAAGCGACTGGCCGAGAGGTACCCCGAATGACCACCTTCGACGAACACGACCACGACCTCCATCCCGGAGCGCAGGACGACGACGAGCTGCCGCACTCGGTCGATCCCGCCGAGCTGGCCCAGATGCCGAACTCCGAGGCGTTGGTGCGCCAGGCCGCCGACCTGGTGGCCGCCGGCCGGCCCATGCCGCTGTCGGCTTCGGTCATGATCAACCGCGACGAGGTGCTGGCCCTGCTCGACGAGGCCGCCGAGACCCTTCCGGAGTCGTTGCGGGCGGCGCGCTGGCTCATGAAGGAGCGCGAGGAGTACCTGGACAAGGTCCATCGGGAAGGCGAGGACATCCTCGAGGCGGCCCGCGCCCGCGCCGAGCGGATGGTGCAGCGGACCGAGGTGGTCAAGGCCGCCGAGCAACGGGCCCGCAAGCTGCTCGATGCCGCCCAGACCGAGGCCCGCCGCATGCGTCATGAGTGCGAGGACTTCTGTGACCAGAAGCTGGCCAGCTTCGAGATCGTCCTGGCCCGTACTACCAAGATGGTGGTCAACGGCCGCAAGAAGCTGCAGGCCACGGCCCTTCCCCGCCAGGAACAGGAAGCCGAAGAGCTCCAGGACGACAAGGGGTTCTTCGACCAGGACCTGGCGTGACGCCGTCCCACCCGCTGGTCGAACACATCGCCGTACTGCGCAAGCGGCCCGGCACCCGCCAGGCCTTCCGCTCCGATGTGTCCTTCGACGACCTCGCCATCACCACCGCCCGCCTGCTGGCCGACGAGCGGGTGATGGTCGACCTCACGTTGGAATCGATAGCCGAAGGGGTGGTCGCGTCCGGGACCATCACCTACGCCTGGGAAGGCGAGTGCCGACGCTGCCTCGCTTCGGTCCGGGGCGAGGAGTCGGCTCCCGTCAAGGAGATCTTCGCCACCCACCCGATCGAAGGCGAGACTTGGCCGCTCGGACCGGACAGCATCGACCTCGAACCGATCGTCCGGGAGACGGTGCTGCTCACCCTGCCGCTGGCCCCGCTGTGCGACCAGGCGTGTGCGGGGCCCGTGCCCGAGCAGTTCCCGGCCAAGGTGGAGGGCCAAGACGGCGATGGCGCGAGTGACGGTTCGGATCGCCCGGCCAAGGACCCCCGCTGGTCGGCGCTCGACCAGCTGGAGTTCGACCAGTAGCGGTCCCGCTCGCTACCATCCCAGCCCCTATGGCCGTCCCCAAGAAGAAGACCTCCAAGGCCAAGAGCCGCAGCCGTCGGGCGTCAGCCTGGAACCTCTCGGCGCCGCCGCGCAGCATCTGCCCGCAGTGCCAGGCGGCCAAGCTGCCCCATGTGGTGTGCGGCAACTGCGGCTGGTACGGCGGCCGCCAAGCAATATCGGTCGATTAGCAACACGGGGTGACAAGCTGCCCGCATGAGCGCGGAGCTACTGCCCATTGCCATCGACGCCATGGGGGGCGACGCCGCGCCGGGGGAGATCGTGGCCGGCGCTCGGCGGGCCGCCGAAGAGCACAACCTGCCCATCACGCTCGTCGGGCGCCCCGAGGAGCTGACCGACGTGGGCGGGTTGCCGGTCGTGGCGGCGTCGCAGGTCATAGCCATGGACGCCGACCCGGCCAAGAGCGTCCGCACCATGAAGGACTCCTCGCTGGTGCGCGCCGCCGAGGCCGTGCGTGACGGCGCCGCTTCGGCCATGGTCAGCGCCGGCAACACCGGCGCCACCATGGCCAGCGCCCTGCTGCGGATGGGCCGCATCAAGGGCGTGGCCAGACCCGCCATCGCCACCCCCGTTCCCGTTCCGGGCCACGGGCTGCCCACCATCTTGCTGGACGCCGGCGCCAACGCCGAGTGCCAGCCCGAGTGGTTGGTGCAGTTCGCCCAGATGGGGGCGGTGCTGGCCGCCCGCCGGTACGGCATCGAAGCGCCTCGCGTTGGGTTGCTGTCGATCGGCGAAGAGCCCACCAAGGGCTCGCCGCTGGTGAAGGAGACCCACGAGCTGCTCTCGGCTGGTGGTTGGGAGACCGCCGGGGCGTCCTTTGTCGGCAACGTCGAGGGCCGCGACATCATGACCCCGGACGTCGACGTGGTGGTGACCGACGGCTTCACCGGCAACGTGGCCCTCAAGTCGCTGGAAGGGGCGCTGCGTTCGCTGGTCGACGCCATCCTGGCCGCCTTCGGCACCGACTCGGAGACCCAAGCGGCCGCCGACCTTCTCATGCCGGCGCTGATGCCGCTGTACGCCACCCTCGACCCCAACAACACCGGGGGCGCCGTGCTCCTGGGGGTCAAGGGGGTCTGCATCATCAGTCACGGCTCGTCCAACGCCACTGCCATCGTCAACGCCGCCGACCTGGCCCGAGACATGGTGCGCGACGACCTGGTGGGAGCCATCACCGAGGTTTTCGGCTAAGTCGTTCACAAGCGCACTAAGTCTGAACCCGATACACTTTCCGGCTCCTGACGTCAACCGTTACCGAGAGAAAGGACGTGGCCGTGCCCGCCGAGACCCATGTCGAACAAGCTCCGATAAGCCGCCAAGAGGTTTTCGAGCTGGTCCGTGACCGGTTGGCCGACATCCTCGAGATCGAGCCATCGGCGGTCCACGAGGGTGATTCCTTCAGCGATGACCTCGACGCCGATTCGCTGGCCTTGATCGAGCTGGTCGAGGCGCTGGAAGAAGAGCTGGGCGAGCGTTCGGTCGGGTTCCGCATCGACGACGAAGACCTCGAGGACCTCAAGACCGTGCGTGACGCCGTGGACTACGTCCACGGTCGGCTGGGCCAGAGCTGATCGACCCCGAAACCCTCACCCGCTTCTCGGACCGGCTGGCGCACACCTTCACCGAAGCTGCGCTGCTGCAACGCGCCCTGACCCATCGAAGCTGGTGCGCTGAGCACCCCGAGTTCGAACCCAACGAGCGGCTCGAGTTCCTGGGCGACGCCGTGCTCGGGTTGGTCGTTGCCGAACACTGCTACCGCACCTACCCGGACGAGACCGAGGGTTGGCTCTCGCGGGCTCGCGCTTCGGTCGTTCGGGCCACGGCCCTGGCCGAGATGGCGCAGAGCCTGGGACTGGGCGAGCTGGTGCTGCTGGGCAAGGGCGAGGACTCCTCGGGGGGCCGCACCAAGCCCTCAATCCTGTCCGACACCCTCGAAGCGGTGATCGGGGCCCTGTACCTGGACGGCGGGTGGGCGGTGGCCGAACGCTTCGTCCTCGGCCTGTTGGGCGGCCGGATCGCCGCCCTGCCGAGCGGCGAAGGCGACCAGGACGACAAGAGCCGGCTCCAGGAACTGGCTGCGCGCGTGCTCGCCGAGGTCCCCCGCTACGAGCTGACCGCCACCGGGCCCGAGCACGACAAGATGTTCGCCGCGTCGGTGTGGGTGGGGGAGCGCAAGCTGGGATGCGGCCGAGGGCGATCCAAGAAGCAGGCCGAGACCGTTGCCGCCAACCACGGCTGGCGGGTCCTCGCCCACGAGTGCGGCGAACTGGACCGAACAGTAGAAACGAGCGGGGAGACCCATGGCTGAACTACCTGAAGTCGAGACCATCCGACGCGACATGGACAAGGAGGTCTCGGGCAAACGGATCAAGTCCGTCGAGTTCCCGGGGCGCAAGGACGTCGCTCCCCACACCCCGAACCGCAAGCACTTCGGCGCCCAACTCGAAGGGGTCAAGCTGGGTTCGGTGTCGCGCAAGGGGATGCTGCTGGTCACCAAGCTCGACTCCGACGAGATCCTGGTGATCGACCTCAGCAAGGGCGGCCAGATCCGCAAGACCGCCGCCAAGGACGACGTGGTGAAGGGGACCCAAGTGATCCTCACCTTCACCCAAGGCGGCCAGCTCCGCTTCATCGACGCCACCGGAGGCCTCACCTTGGAGGTCATGGCACCCGGCGAGCTCGCCGAGCGCCACCCCGAACTGGCCACTGGCGGCGCCGATCCGCTGGACGAACCCATCTCCTGGACCAAGTTCGGCGAGCAACTCCTGCGCCGCCAGCTCAAGCTGAAAGCCCTGCTGATGGAGCCCACCGTCCTGGCGGGGATCGGTCCGGTCTACTCCGACGAGATCCTGTTCGCCGCCGGGCTACGCCACGATCGTCACTCCGAGCAGCTCTCGACCCAGGAGATGCGCCGGTTGTACCGGTCCGTCGTCGAGGTCGTGCATACCGCCGCCAAGCGCCGCGGCACCACCCTGGCCGATGGCCTCTTCACCGATCTCCACGGCAAGCCCGGCGACTACACCGCCGAACTGCGAGTATACGAGCGCGACGGCGAAGCCTGCCTGCGCTGCCGCAAGATCATCACCAAGGGCAAGGCCGGCGGCAAGGTCACGTACTTCTGCCCGGACTGCCAGGTCTGAGGGTTTCGTCGGCGACCGTTTCGCCGCAACATCGAGGTCTGCCGGCAAGTCTTGATGGGGCCGGTGCCCGTCTGCTTGGGTCGACCGGTTGAGCCGGCTCGACCCATGGCCTCACCGAAGGACCCCAGAGTCGCGCCCTTGGCAGACCGCAGCGACACTTCGGCGATGCCAGCGGCCGAGTCCCCTGAGCGGTGTCACAACACGCGCGCCCCTAACACTGGATGACGCCGTCCGTATAACCGGCTCGGGCATTGGCCTCCAAGGCCTCTTTGGTCACCCCCGACGGGCGTTTCGCCTGGGCGACGGTCAGCCCCTTGTCGACGGCCGTCTCCACCACGACCACCACCTCGACCGTCTCGGTCACCGACAACACCGGGAACCCGTCCAGTCCCAGCAACGCCTCCGCCAGCTCGATACCGTCACCAATTCTCAGGGGTCTCCTCATCCTCGTAGCCGTCGAACAGCCACGAAGATCGCGGGACCCCTGACCCGCGCGGTGGATCCTCAGCTACACACCGCCTTCTAGTTCAACGCGAAGAGCCCGTTCATTAGGCCCGCCGCATCAAGCGATCTAGAAAAAAAGAGCTTGACCGTTTTCGATCTGAGCTTGAATAGTCGAACGTCTGTACTATAATGAGACTATGGACGCCACAACAACCTCTGACCGCGTCGCCGCCAAGGACGCGGCGATCGACGGGTTGCAGGCCGATGTGGCGGCCACCGTCGGTGTGTTGAACTCCGCTCACGCCCGGTTGGTGGAGTTGGCGGCAGAAGCTCTGGCCGGCGGGCTGTGGGAGCAGTGGAGGATCCATACGCCCGAGCAGTGGTTGGTGTGGCAGGCCGGCCTGTCCCGTGCTCATGCCCGTCAGGTGGTGGCGGTGGCCCGCCGGGTCGGTGAGCTGCCGCAACTCGACCAGGCGGTCCGGGATGGAGCGTTGTCGTTGGATCAGGCGGAGGTGGTGGCCCGGCATTGCCCGGCCGGGTTCGACGCCGACGTGGTCGGGGTGGCGGTCAACGCCACCGTCCCGCAGTTGCACCGCATGTTGGGCCGCTACCAGTTCACCGAACCGGTACCCGACACGCCGGCCGATCCGACCGATCCGCCCGCTCGGGACCCGGAACCGGAACGGAAGGTCACGTTCGGTTCGACCGACGACGGCAGCTGGCACGCCAGCCTTGATCTGCCTGCCGATGAGGGCGCCCTTTATGAGCAGGCGCTGGTTGCCAAGCGCGACGAGTTGTTCCGCCGTGACCACCCCGGCGTGGATGCCGACAGTCCCGAAGGGCGAGCCGCCCGCCGGGACCTTTCCTGGGCTGACGCCGCCGTGGCGCTGGCGGCCGACTCGCTCGCCACTGGCGACAAGGGTCAAATCGGTGGCTCGGATCTGTTCCGGGTGCTGGTGCACCTCGAAGCGGAT
>JAABUM010006830.1_pt1 | contig 10898 bp, 10 predicted proteins | sample 5559161 | NCBI WGS metagenome assembly JAABUM01 (sample SAMN10711868, study PRJNA513369) | rock metagenome | isolation source: Antarctica rocks | place: Antarctica: Victoria Land, Siegfried Peak nord | reverse complement strand
TCTCGATCGTGCCGGGGCAGATGGCGTTGCAGCGGATGCCGCGCTTGATGAAATCGGCCGCCACCGCCTTGCTGAGGCCGATCACGGCCGCCTTGCTGGCCCCGTAGACGTATCGGTTCGGGATGCCGCGCACCGAGGAGGCGCCAGACGCCACGTTGACGATCGATCCCCGGCCCCGCTCCAGCATGCCGGGCAGGAAGGCCCGGATGGTGCGGTGCATGGATTTGACGTTGAGGTCGAAGGAGAAGTCCCAGTCGCGCTCGGAACAGTCCAGCACGGTGCCGTGGTGAACGAAGCCCGCGCAGTTGAACAGGACGTCGACGGCGCCGACCGCGCGCGCCATGGCCTGGACGGCGTCGGTCGAGCGCACGTCGAGGGCCCGCAAGTCGGCGCCCGCGAGGCCGTCGAGCTTACCGAGGTCGAGGTCGGTGGCGACCACGCGGGCGCCTTCGGCCACGAAAGCCTCCGCGGTGGCGCGGCCGATCCCCTGCCCGGCCGCCGTCAACAACGCCGTCTTGCCCTCGAGACGCCCCGCCATCCCGGCCTCCCCGTCCTGTGCCGCCGCCCGCACGCGGTTGTTCGGAGCCGGGTTAGGAGCCAAGGCACGGGATGTCAAACGAGGGGTTCGCATGGCCGCCGCGGGGCGGAAAGGCACCGGCGAGTCGGCCCGGAGTCCTGATGTGCCCTACAGCCCCGCGCAGCATGCGGCCTCGCCCGTGTCTGACACGGCCTCGAGGCGGGCATTCGGCAGCCGCGACACGGCCCCGGCGTTTCGCATTCCGTTCGGACCCGGTTCGAGGCGGTGCCCCGCGACCCGCAGCCGGGACGCCAGCGCCGAGTCGCAATCTTCCCCGACCAGGACGGCGGTTGCCGGCCCGTCCGGCACTGCACCGAAGCCGAAGCGTGGCGCCGCGACGCTTCCGGCCGTGGAGGCTCCGAGCATCAGGCGTGCCGCGAGTTGCGCCACCGCGACGTCGGCGTTCCGCCCCGTGGCGCCGAGGCTGGTGACCCGCCCCTCGCGCGACGCCAGCAGGGCCGGAACGGAGGCGAGGGGCGGCCGTCGGCCGGGTGCGAGCAGCGGACCGAGGCGCGGGTCGAGCGTTAGGCCGGCGCCGCGGTTGCCGAGCAGGATGCCGGTCCGCCCCGAAACAACGCCCGAGCCGAAAGCGCTCCCGAGCGACTGGACCAGGGACACCCCGCTGCCGTCGCGGCCGACGACGCCGATCCAGATCGCCTCCTCGACGAGAAGGGGCGGCGTCCAGGGCAGGCTTTTGCCGGCGCGCCCGCGGTCGATCCTCCGGCTTTCCAGCTTCAGCCAGTCGGCGTCAAGCAACTCGGCGGGATCCCGTTCCGACGCCAACGCATCCAACACCATACGTTCCGCATATTTCGCGCTCTCGATGAGGCAATGCCAGTGATCGAAGCTGTCCGGCTTGAGGTCGCGGAGGCCCGCCAACAGGCCCAACGCGACCGCGACCGCGATGCCCGACCGGTCGGACGTGACGTCGACGCCGTCCCGGCCCAGGTCGAGCGAGGGGGACGGGCGCCACCGCACTTCGGCGCGGCGGAGGTCGGCTCGCGTCAGCGGGCTCTCCACTTCCTCGAGGTCGGCGGCGAGTTCCCGCCCGACGTCGCCCCGGTAGAGGTCGTCGAGCCCGTTGTGGGCGAGGTAGGACAGCGTCTCGGCCAGTGCGGGCCAGCGGCGCCGCGCGCCGGCCTCCGGGACCACCCCGTCGGCCAGGAACGTGCGCGCGAAGCCCGGCAGGGCGGACAGGGCCGGGGCCGCGCCGGTCAACGCCTCCGCTGCCTCGCCCGGCAGGTCCACGCCGTCGCGCGCCGCCGTCACGGCCGGCGCCAATAGGCGCGACAGCGGCAGGCGGCCGCCGAGCGCCGTCGATAGATCGTGTGCCGCCGCCCAACCCGCGACGGTGCCCGGCACCGTGAGGACGGCATCGGGCCCGTGCAGCGGCACGGCGTCGTGGCGGCGGTAGCGCGATGGCGTGGCCGCCTCGCCCGCGACGCCACGGGCATCGAGCGCGCGGACGCGACCGCGCGGGCCGGCTTCGCGGACCAGCCATAGCGAATCGCCGCCGAGGCCGTTGCGATGCGGCACCACCACGGCGCTGACGGCCGCGGCCGCGATAGCGGCCTCGACCACGCTGCCCCCCTCGACCAGCACGTCGCGGCCGGCGACCGCGGCAAGCGGATGCGGCGCCATGAGGGCGGCGACGGAAAAGGTCTCGATGTCGTCCATAATGGCGTCCCCCGCGGCTCCCGTGAGCCAGCGTTCTACGCGGTTTCCACGGCCCGCGCCGGGTTCAGGGCACAGCCATCGATCCGATCAATCGGCCGCCAACGCCGCGACGATCTCGGACGACGTTCGGACACGGGCGATGCGCGGCAGGATGTGGGTCACGGCGAAGTCGTGCAGGCCCGGCGCCGTGCTGCTGCAGGCGTCGGACGCGATCACCACGGCGTAGTTGAGGGCGTGGGCGTCGCGTGCGGTCGCTTCGACGCCGAAATTGGTGGCGAGGCCGGAGATCACCACGGCGGTGATGCCGCGCCGTCGAAGCTGCAGGTCGAGTTCCGTGCCGAAGAAGGCGCTGTGCTGGCGCTTGGTGATGCGGACCTGGGCCGGCAGCGCCGCGATCTCGGGCGCGAGCGTAGCCCAGCCCTCAGGGAGACCTTCGGCGGGCAGATTCAACGGCGCATCGGCCGGCTGGTTCGGGCGATCGGCATAGCGGGCGGAATAATCGACATTCACCAGGACGATCACCCCGCCGGCCGCGGCGAGCGCGCGACCGAGTGCGACGGAGCGCGCAACGACGTCACCGCCGTCGTGGGGCGTCATCGGGAGCGCCAGAATACCCCGCTGCAGGTCGATGACGACGAGTGCCGTGGTTTTGGGGTCCAGGGTCAGCATGAAGGTTCCTGCTCGGGTTCCGTCGGCCGCTCAAGAGAGCTTGTGCCGGGCCAGCCGCTCGTAGAAGGGGCGTGCGGCCTCGGCCAGGGGCTTCAGGCGGTCGGGCAGGTCGTCGAAGCCCACCTCGGGGCGCGGCGGCGCGAAGCCCGTCGAGCGCTCGACCCGGTCGTACCACGACGGCGCCCAGACGCCGTCGCTGGCACGGCGCCCCGCAGGCCAATGCAGCATGGCCTCATCGAACGCGAGGCCGAGCCGGCCGCAGAGCGCCGAGAGGAGTTTCCGCGGATCCGCCAGCACGTCGCGCGCCTCGACCACGGCCGGGGCCGTGCCGAGGCGGTCCGCCACCCGGTCGAAGAGTTCCGCCTGCTGGGGCAGGCCGATCTCGTCCAGGGTCACCTCGCCGCGCTTCTCGACGTAGGACGCGAGCACCGGCTCGGGCGCCCGGATCAGGAAGGCATTGGCGACGGAATCGATCCAGTCGCGGCCGAAGCCGGGCAGCATGTGGTGGGTCATGTGCTTCTGGTACCAGACCGGCTTGCCGGCCGGCGCAGGTCCGGTCAGATGCGCTACGACGGCCCGCCAGTCGCGCGGCTGGCTCAGGAGGATCTCGTCGCGCTGCGGGTGAAGGAGCCCTGTGGCGTCGAGATAGGCCGCGTAGAAGGGCTCGTCCGACACGGCCGCGTCGGGCCGGTTCTCGAAGGCCCGCATCATGGCGGTCGAGATGTTGCGCGGGCCGGACCACATGGCGATGCGGCGGGGGCTCATTCGGAATGCCCTGGCCGATTTGTCCTATTCATCCAGCACCGTCTCGATGGAAGCGTACCAAGATTTCGTCGTAGATCGCCGCGCGACAGCGGAAACTGGTGGCGCGAAGCCGCGCGAATGCGTCCGCCAGATCAATCAATCCACGACGGGCCGCAAGATCGAGCAGCCCAACTGTGCCAATCGCTGCAAGGCCAAGCGACAGCGCCGTCGCGACTCCGGCGCGGTCGTCCATCAAAACCAAATCGGCATTCAGAGACCGGGCCAGAAGTATCGCCTCGCGTTCACCATCGTCCAGAAACGGAAGCTGGACTATTGCACCGTGCGGGTCCGGCTCAACGCACAGCCATGGCGGATGCGACGCGATCCAGCGCCGCACGACGTCAGGAGATCGAGGATGACCCAGTTCGGCACGAACTACTTCCGGGATAGACACCATTCCGAACAGCATCGAGAGCACATGGATATGTCCGATGATGACGAGATAGTTGATCGGTCCTGTATCGGCTACAACACGTCGCACGACATCACAGGCCAATGCGAGCCAGATCTCGCCGCTCCTGCTCCAGATCGGCAACGCCATAGGGTGAATAAATAGCCCGCTGCTTCAAGAACGTGTCCATCTCGGCTCGGGTTGCAAATCCTAAAAGTCGGCGCAGCTCGCGCTGACTCAATCGGCCGGCCCGGTATTCCTCGACCGCGAAGGACTCGAGGATACGACGTGCAGCATCAGCCCCGTCGGCGCTGAGCCGGTGGGCGAGATCGTCAGGGATCGCCAAGATTAGGTTCATCGGCGCGAAGCTCCGCTCTTTAGACTATTCAAGCACAACGCGTATTCAAGCACAACGCGTCGGGACGACATCGCTTGCCCCGGCTTGGCCCATCACCCAGGCCGTTCTCTCCCCCTCGCTTCCGCATCCCTCAACGCGAAGTAATGCTCGCGCAGCCGCCGCGTCACCGGCCCCGACAGGTCGTCGGCATCGCCGAGCGACGGCAGCGGCCGGCCGTCGACACGGGACACCGGCGTGAGCCCCGCGAAGGTGCCGGTCACGAAGGCCTCGTCGGCCGCGTAGACGTCGAAGAGCGAGAAGTCGCGCTCGTGGACCGGGATGCCGCCGCGCCGGGCCGCTCGGATCACCGCGTCACGCGTGATGCCGCGCAGGCAGAAGCCGCCGGCCGAGGTCCAGAGTTCGCCGCGCCGCACGATGAAGAAATGCGTCGAGTTGCAGGTCGCCACGAAGCCGCGGTCGTCGAGCATCAGGGCCTCGTCGGCGCCCGCCGCCGTGGCCTGCATGCAGGCCAGGATGTCGTTGATCTTGGAATGGGAGTTCAGCTTCGGATCCTGGTCGGCCGGGCCGGTCCGCCGCACGTGGGTGGTGAACAGCGTGATGCCGCGCCGATAGACGTCGGGCTTCGGCTGCTTCCATTCGGGCACGATCACCACGGTGGCGGGGCCGACCGCGAGGCGCGGGTCCTGGTAGGGCGAGCGCTTCCTGCCCCGCGTCACCATGAGCCGGATGTGGACGCCGTCCCGCATGCCGTTGCGGTCGAGGCACGCGAACAGCCGCTCGACCAGCGCGTCGCGGTCGAGGCCGACCTCTATCATCAGCATCTTGGCGCCGTCGTAGAGGCGGTCGAGATGGGCGTCGAGAAACGCGATGCGCCCGTCGATGAGCCGCAGGCCCTCCCACACGCCGTCGCCGAGTACGAAACCGGAGTCGAACACCGACACCATCGCACGGTCGCGGTGAACGAGCGCGCCATCGACCGACACCAGCACGTCCTGGTTGCGGGGATCGCCCACGTAGTCCTGGGTGCCGGTGCTCATCGGGGCGTCTCGTCTCGGGCCGTCAAGGCGCGCGAGGGTGACGGAACACCGTTGTCTTGTCGAGCATCGCGCGTCGCGGCGGGAGGCATGGCCACGACGACCGCCGAGCGTGAGGCCGCCATGCACCGCCGTCAGGGCTGGGTTGCGGGCCTGGTTCCTTAACGACTTGTTGAGCGCATCGGCTTAGCTCGAGCCATCCTGTTTCCTTGCTTGAAGGGTTGAGCCTTGGCCTTTGCCATGCACAAGCCGCCGCACCGCGTGCGCCACGACGATGCCGATGTCCGACGCCACACCGGCGCTCTGCCGCGTCCTGGGGGGCGGGCCGTCGGCACGAAGCGCACCGTCACGGCTCCGACCGCGAGACCCGCGTCGGTGCCGAACCTTCGGCCGGAGCGGCCGCTCGTCGGCATCCTGGCGCTGCTGGCCGGTTCGGCCCTGTTCTCGATGTCGGACGTCGTGTCCAAAGTGCTGACGGCCTCGCTGCCGGGCATCGAGGTCGCATGGCTGCGCTATCTGGTCTTCGTGATCATGACGGCGCCGCTGCTGCTGCGCGGCCGCGGCGTGCTGCGGACGGCCCGGCCCGGCGTCCAGATCGGCCGCGCCGTTGCGGCCGCCGCTTCGACCTCGCTGTTCATCGTGGCGTTCGGGGTGATGCCGGTCGCCAATGCCACGGCAATCGGCTTCATGGCGCCGGTCGTGGTCACGGCCATGGCGGCGCTGATCCTGCGCGAGAAGGTCGGCATCAGGCGATGGTCGGCCGCGCTCGTCGGCCTCGCCGGCGTCATCGTGATCGTGCAGCCCGGCGGCAGCACGTTCGAGGCCGCCAGTCTCATCCCGCTCTGCGGCAGCGTCGCCTCGGCCACGGCCGTGATCGGCACGCGGCTCGTCAAGGACGAGCGCCCCGAAACGACGCTTCTCTATGCGGCCCTGATCGGCTTCGCGCTCGTATCGGTGCTGACGGGTTTCGTCTGGCAGACGCCGACCTGGAACCAGGTCGCGGTCGGCGGCATCACGGGCTTTTTCGCCACCCTGGCGAGCCTCATGCAGGTCTACGCCTACCGCAACGCCCCAGCGTCGCTGCTGGCGCCCTTCAGCTACACGCAGCTGCTGTGGGCCGCCGGCCTCGGGTATATCGTCTTCGGCACGGTTCCCGGGCCCGCCATGCTGTGCGGGGCCGCCATCATCGCGGCAAGCGGCATCTACACGGCCTGGCGCGAAGCCGTGCGCGGCAAGGGCAAGGCGGCGAGCGGAGCGGAGCCTCTCGGATTCGAGACCGAGACATTGCCGGTTTCATGTCCATCGCTGCCGGCCTAGCTTACTGCCACCCCCAGCCCTGAGATCGTGGACGAGATCATCGTTTCCGTGGCTCTTTTCCGTGCTGGTGAGCTGAGGTGTGGGGCCATGGACGCGAGCTATCAATTCGGAATCGAGGAAGAGTTCTTCCTGGCTGACACGACCACGAGGGACACACCAGGCAAAGCGGCGAAAGCCTTTCACCGCGACGTACAGGCCCGGCTTCCCGACGCCGAGCGCGAGCTGATGGAGTCCCAGGTCGAGATCGCGTCGCCGCCAACCGACAGCTTGGCCGAGGCGCGTTCGACCCTGGCCGGATTGCGGACGACCCTCGCCGAGATCGGTCAGGCACACCGGATCCTGCTCCTGGCCGCCGGCACCCACCCCCTTGCGCGTTGGGCGCGGCAAACCCGTACGAAGAAGGACCGATACGACAGGATCATGCGCGAAGCCCGAATGGTCGAGCAGCGCAACGTGGTGTGCGGCATGCACGTCCACGTCGAGGTGCCCAGGCCCGAGGACCGGGTCGACCTCATGAACCGCATGCTGCCCTACATGCCCGTGCTGCTGGCCTTGTCGGCGTCCTCACCGTTCTGGGAAGGGCGCCCGACAGGGCTGGCGGCCTATCGTCTGTCCGTATGGGGCGAGTTACCCAGGACCGGGCTGCCCGACCTCTTTCGGGATGTCGAGGATTACGACCGCTACGTCGCCGCCATGGTTCGGGCGGAGGTGATCCCCGACGCCAGTTTCCTGTGGTGGACGTTGCGGCCCTCCATACACTTTCCGACGCTGGAGCTGCGCGTGGCCGACAGCTGCACCCGCCTCGAGGACACGCTCGCTATCGCGGCGCTGTACCGCTGCCTGGTGCGGCTCGCTGTCCGGAATCCGGAACTGCATCGCGGGATGACCGGCGCCTCGCGAGCCATCGCGTCGGAGAACCTGTGGCGCGCACAGCGTTGGGGGGTGCACGGCAGCTTCCTCGATGAGGGCGACGGCCTCGTCCCCTTTGCCGTGTACCTCGACCGCTTGATCGCGACAGTGTCGGAGGACGCGGAAGCGCTCGGCTGCGAGGCTGAGGTCGGCAGCGCGCGTGGGATTGCCGCGGCGGGAACGAGCGCCGATCGCCAACTCGCAGTTTTCGCTGAAGTGCAGTCGCGAGGCGCCGGCAAGGAGGAGGCCCTTGCTGCCGTGGTGGACTGGATCGCCAAGGCCACCATACAAGCATCGGACGGATCCGAAGCCAAAGAACCCGAGCGGCACCGTTAGGAACCATCAACCATGCCGGCAGGCCGTGTCGTGATTCACTCTCCTGGTGTTTTCTGGAGGGTATCGAGTGCGCGGACAGGACAGCCGGAGCGGGTCCCTGTTTCCTATGCCCTGCTCAACGAGGCGCTCCGCCGCGAGGGGTTCGAAGCCTTTTACGCCGAAGACGGCCGCTGGCAGCCACAAAGAAGCGACGCACCGGGATTGGAAAATCGCCACTGGCATCTTCCCAAATCCTCGCCCGCTGGGCATGGTGGCGCCAACGGCGGCAACAAGCTTCGGGCGGACCATGAAGAAAGTCTACGAGGACGCTCGCGCGGCCCTGGCCGGCCAGGTCAGGGACGGGATGACCATCCTGGCGGGGGGATTCGGCCTCTGCGGCATTCCGTCGAGCCTCATCGCGGCGCTGCGCGACAGCGGTGCCGAGAACCTCATTTGCGTGTCCAACAATGCCGGCGTGGACGGCGAGGGCCTCGGCCTGCTGCTCGAGACCGGTCAGATCGCCAAGATGATCTCGTCCTACGTGGGCGAGAACAAGCTCTTCGCCCAGCAGTTCCTGGCCGGGAAGCTCGAGGTCGAGTTCACGCCCCAGGGGACGCTGGCCGAACGCTGCCGCGCCGGCGGGGCCGGCATCCCGGCCTTCTTCACCAAGACCGGCGTGGGCACCCAGGTGGCCGAGGGCAAGGAGGAGCGCGAGTTCGACGGCGAGCGCTACATCATGGAGCGGGGCATCGTGGGCGACGTGGCGCTGGTGCATGCTTGGAAGGGCGACACCGAAGGCAACCTCGTCTATCGCAAGACGGCCCGCAACTTCAATCCGATGATGGCGACGGCAGCCCGCCTCACCATCGCCGAGGTCGAGCACCTCGTCGAGCCGGGCGAACTGGAGCCCGATTCCATCGTCACGCCCGGCATCTACGTGAAGCGCATCGTCCACGTGCCGAACGCCCGCAAGCTGATCGAGCAGCGCACCACGCGCAGGAGAACGGCCCCGGCCACACCGGCCGCAGCGGGGGAGGAAGTCTGATGGCCTGGTCGAGAGACGAGATGGCGGCCCGCGCGGCCCGCGAGCTGAAGGACGGTTTCTACGTCAACCTCGGCATCGGCATCCCGACGCTGGTGTCGAACTTCATCCCGGACGGCATGAGCGTCCAGCTGCAGAGCGAGAACGGCATGCTGGGCATGGGGGCCTTCCCCTACGAGGGGGAAGAGGACCCCGACCTCATCAACGCCGGCAAGCAGACCGTGACGGCCCTGCCGACCACCAGCTTCTTCTCCTCGGCCGACAGCTTCGCCATGATCCGCGGCGGCCACATCGACCTGTCGATCCTGGGCGCCATGCAGGTGGCCGAGAACGGCGACCTCGCCAACTGGATGATCCCGGGCAAGATGGTGAAGGGCATGGGGGGCGCCATGGACCTCGTGGCCGGCGTCAAGAAGGTCGTGGTGCTGATGGAGCACACCGCGAAGTCGAAGACCGGAGGCGAGGAGCCGAAGCTGCTGCGGGCCTGCACGCTGCCGCTCACGGGCAGCGGCGTGGTCGACATGGTGATCACCGACCTCGGCGTGTTCACGGTCGATCGGCACGGCAGCGGCATGGTGCTGGTCGAACTGGCGTCGGGCGTCAGCCTCGACGACATCAAGTCGAAGACGGAAGCGCACTACGGCGTGTCGGCAGCCCTGACCGGCGAAGCCGCGGCGGCGTGAATTTCGGTGTTTACAGATAAGGCGCTACGGTCCGAGGGCTGATCCCTCCCCGGAATGGGGAGGGATGGCGCGCGAAGCGCGACGGGTGGGGTCTGCAGAGCGGGAAACCCATTCATTACGACTGGGTAGCTCTGCCGGTAAGAGGCCCTCAAGCTTACGATTTCTATTGCTGCGCGCGTACTTGCTGGTATGCTTATCGCAGAATCCTCGGCAGGGTGTCGTGGCCGCATTGCGCGTAGTGGACAGCTTGCAAGGTAGCAGTGATGGCTTCCTGCTTCGACTGACCAGGAATTTACGTCAAGCTCGCTTCTTTATATAGAAATATGCGTTTCTTCATGATTTCCGACGGAGGAAAATATGGACTTCCATTTTCTTCTCAGAAACGGCATCTCAGGTGGTATTCTTTTACTCTTGTTTATTGTTGGCCTACAGATTGCCGACGGATGTGAGTTGCTGCGGCTGTACCAGTTTTGGGAGCCACTTCAAGGTTCGTCTGCAATTCTGATAGCTGCAACTCCCATTCTGGGGATACTGCTACAAGGAATTTATTTGTTATTTCTCTATCGTATCGGCCACATGTTTTCGGATGACGCTCGATTCCTCGTTGCAGAACGATTTCGCTCTATCGTGGAAGAACATAGTGCTTGGCCAGAACGTTTCAAGCGGCCTCTGCATTTCTACTACGACGATTCAATATTCGTGGCATTTTATCATTCTCATGCACCTAGTCATCTGATCGAATGGGCTCGAAGAAGAAGGAGTTACCATTATCTCGGGTGGACCGCAAGTATCGGTGCTCTTGTCGGTTTGACATTGGGTTTTACTTGGTCCGGTACCCCCTGGACCAAGATAATTATCAGACTTTTTGCGGCACCTTGGATATTTTTTACCCTTTTTCTGATAATTGCAATTATTTCTGCTTTGTACCTTGCGACAAGAATGCTGCGAGATGCTGATCAAATGGAGGCAGCTGGACGGTTCGAATTACCGGATCCGGGGGGGGACGTTTTGACGGATTGATGAGGCCGGTTTCACTTGACGGAACCGCGGGCGCTTCGGTTTCTTTGTGCCGGCGCCTCGGGATCCTCCCCGGGCCTCGCTCATCCAGCAGCTTCGGACGTG
>JAABUM010006829.1_pt1 | contig 10899 bp, 13 predicted proteins | sample 5559161 | NCBI WGS metagenome assembly JAABUM01 (sample SAMN10711868, study PRJNA513369) | rock metagenome | isolation source: Antarctica rocks | place: Antarctica: Victoria Land, Siegfried Peak nord | reverse complement strand
GTGAATTTGTTTCACAACACGGGCGACGAAGGCAGTCCGAAGTTGGCGGCGCTGCCGGGACCGGATGTCGACAGCGACAACAAGGGATCCGGCGGGCGACATCATAGCAGCTCCGCCAACCCGGATGCCAGCCAAGTCGCCGAGGATAGTTTTTCGGTTGGGGTCGCTGAGTTTCTCAATCGGCAGGTACTGGAAGGCAAGATTGCTCACCTTGTTGTCATCGCCGCGCCGCGAACGCTTGGGGAGTTGCGCAAGCACTACCACAAAAGTTTGTCCGCCACGCTTGTGGGTGAGATTGCCAAAGATCTGACGGGCCATTCAGTCCATGATATCGAAAAGGCCATTGCCGCGAACTGAGTGCACGTGAGGAGCGACTACCACGCCCGTCCCGGATGCCTCCGGTGTGAGATGGGCAATAAGCTGGGGCAGCATGACACTGGGGCGCTTGCCTTCGCTCCACCGCAGCCTGAGCAGCCCAAACAGCTGCGGCGATAGCATCGCGTTGCCGTCCTCGCGGCCTTTCCCCGGTCGACCCGCATCAGCACGCGGGTGCTGTCGATGTCGCCCACCTTGAGGGCGGCCACCTCCGAGACGCGCAGTCCGGCGCCATAGGCGCTTCCGAGCGGAGCCTTGTATTTTGGACCCGGTGCAGCCTCGAGCAGCCGCCCGACCTCCTCGACCTCGACGCTCAACACGCTCGGACGCTTGCGAGGATGACGGACCAGAACGAGCCGCCCCGACAGCTACGGTCGATCCAGTGTCACGGTGAACAAGAAGCGCAGCGCCGACATCGAGCAGTTGACGGTGGGCGGCTGCACGCCGCTCTCGGCCTGGTGTACCTGGAAACGGCAGATGTCCTCAGCCACCGCCGTATCTGGCGACCGCCCGAGAAAGGCCGCGAAGCTCCGGACGAAGCCGATATGGTCGCGCTGCGTCTCCTCCCGCGGGCCGCGCATGGCCATGTCCGAGCGCCCCTCCCGCGAGCGGGTTCGTCCATGGGCGCAATCTGGACGAAGACGCCTGGGCACCACAGTGGCAGAGCCTCCCTAGCTCGGTCATTGCACGCCATCGTCCGCCAACCTGCGACGACCTTCGCGTGGCCCTTGCGTCGCTGTCAACGGGTGATCTCAGTCCAGACCCCTTCACCGCGAACTGGTTATTATGTCCGTCACCCGCATCCTGTGGGGCCAAGTGCTCACCGTCTGTTCGATCGCACTCGCATTCATCTGGGGTGCCACTCAGTGGAGGGCGGCGCAGCTCGGCTACCAGGCCCAGCTCGGGCATCCCTGGTTCATGGCCGGGCACTACCCCGTCTATCACCCGCCCGCCTTCTTCTGGTGGTGGTTCGCCGCGGCCTCGATCGCGTCGGGGCCGACGGCGCCCATATAGGCCACCACCACGTCGGCGTTCGGTCCAGGCTTGCGCAACCAGTACCCGTCATCGATCATCTGTTCGGCGAGGTCCGGCGTGATGGTCCGCCCAGGCTGCTCGACGGGGCGGGTCGACAAGCGGAAGCAGACCGAGCCGCCGGACGCGTCGCGCAGCCACGTCCGGCCATCCTCGACCGTCTCTTCCGAGCGCTGAAGGATGCATCGCACCAGTTGCGCTGATCTTCCATTTCGAAGGTGTCGTTCTCCATGCGGCAGGTGACCTGCAGGCCGGGCGCGGCTTCATGGGTCAGCGCCCGCAGGTCCAGCATCGGCTGGATCGGATCGATCGCGTCGGGGAAAAGGCTCTGCACCACCCGGCCGTCGGCATGCTCGACTTTGACCGGTGCCCCGGCCACCCCGTTTCAATTTCGGCGAAAGGTCAGCGCACTGGACGGTGTCGCCTCCTTCTTGAGCCAGCAGGCGAAGTTGCCCTTGTCAATCCTTGGAGACAGAGCCGGCAAGAGTTTTGCGCGCGTCGTTCTGCCCCGCACTGGCTTTCGGCCTACTCTTCAACTCACGATTTCCCACCAGCTGGGCCATTTGACTTTGCGAGGAGCCCGAGTCGCGCGCATGACCTTGGCCTGTTCGTCGCGGGTAAGCTTGCGCTCGCCGAGTCGCGCTAGGGCGGTCTCGACCAACCAGGGCTCAATCGCCATGCGCGCCGTCGGACGCAAGCGATCGAGCTTGGTCGCCATCTTGAGTGAGCCCAGCACAGTGTTGACGCTGCCGGCTCTGACCATGACGATGGCGATGTCGGGAATGATGGCTCGGAGCGAAGACCTTCGTGCCGCCCGCGCCTCCTCGATGGCCGCGAGAGCTGCCCGTGCTGCCCCGCCGTCGCCATCGAGCCCGCGCTTCGTTACATGAAGCAAGAAGGCTTCGGCGCCCGTCACGCGACGCTCGACGCCGTCCTCGCGGATGGTCACCAACTGGCCGAGCACGGCTTCGTAGGGCGGTTCGTTGTGACGGCCGCGCGGTCGGCCTTTCGGATTGCCGCTCTGGCCCTTGCGAAACCGCGACGCGGCCGGCGGCCTGCCGTAACCGGCCGGAACCCCGTGCTCGGGCGCGTCCGGCTCGTTCAATGCTTGTCTCCTTTTGGCCAGACCAGGGTTTCGGGGTCGCGGGTGCAGCGTTCGACTCCTGCCACCTTGCGCTCCCCGAGCGGCTTTCGCCCCCGCCGGCTCAGCGCAGCCTGCACCGCCCAGGGCTCAAGCAGCAGGCGCCGATCGTGTCCCTCGACTCCTGCCCAGCGAGGATCAAGTCCAGCAATGCCGAGGATCAGCAGCGCCGCCTCGGCATTGGCCGGATCCTCTCGCTCCAACCGCAAGCCGGGACGCGTCGGTCGGGGTTGCCGCGCCGCGAGCGCCTGCTCGCGCTTGGCGATCATCTTGAGCACGTCGCGCCGGGCGATGCGGCTGCCAGCGATCGCGTCCTGGTAGGTCCTGTGCTGCAGCGCCTCCTCGATCGTCACGTCCCGTGGCCTGCCACCCTGCGTGATGGTCAACGTCCGATCGATCACGATGTCGAAGGCCGAAGCTTGCGGCGTGGTCTTCGCCTTCTTGGGGCGTCCGGCGGGATTGCCGCTTCGGCCCTTCCTGAACCGTGTCGCGGATGGCGGGCTCTTGGGCCATGCTCGGTCGTTGTCGGACTTCGTGTTCATGCATCTCGGCTTTCGAGGCGGGGCGTGCCGCCGGTCATCGCCACCCAGCGGTCGACCGCGACATCGACATAGGCGGGGTCGATGTCGAGCCCCCGGAACTGTCGCCCGCAACGCTCCGCCGCGACTAGCGTCGTCCCCGAGCCGAGAAAGATGTCGAGCACCAGATCACCCCGTCGGGTCACGTCCTGCAGGGCGTCGGCCACGAGTGCGGTCGGCTTGACGGTTGGATGGAGGGCGAGATCCTCACGCCTGCTGCCCTTGAGCGAGTTGACGGAGGCGTAATCCCAGACATTGGTGCGGTTGCGTCCGTAGCGTCCGAGCTCGACCGCATTGAAGTGCGGGGCGTCGCCCACCTTGAACACGAACACCAGCTCGTGCTTCGAGCGGTAGAGCGATCCCATCCCCGCATTCGACTTGTTCCAGACGCACAGATTGAGCAGGCCACCATAGACCTTGGCGCCGACGCTCTCGAGATCCGCCATGTGGCGCCAGTCCATGCACACGAAATGCACCGCGCCATCGCGCGAGACCGCGGCGCAGGCCCCGAGGCTCTCGGCGAGAAAGGACCGAAAGGCCGCATCGGTCATCTCGCCCGACGCCATCGCAAACTCGCGGTGGCGCCCGCGCGCATTGGCATGTCCGTTGATCCGAACATTGTAGGGTGGATCGAGGAAGGCGGCGTCGATCCGGGCCTTGTCGCCGAGGACTGCGTTCAGGAATGCGAGGTCTCGACCGTCACCACAGCCGACGCGGTGTTCGCCCAGGATCCAGATGTCGCCCGGGCGCGTCCGCGGTGCGCCCGGCACGGGCGGGATGACCTCGTCGTCCGGGTCGACCGCACCGTTCATCACGACGTCGATCTCGCCGACCGAGAAGCCGGTCACCGACAGGTCGAGGTCGACGTCGATCACGGTGAGTTCGGCAAGCTCGACCTTGAGCATGTCGAGGTCCCAACCGGCACCGAGTGCGATCTTGTTGTCGGCGAGCCTGAGGGCTCGCATCTGCGCGGGCGTGAGGTCGGACAGTTCGATCGTCGGGACCTCGGTCAGTCCCATCGCCTTGGCGGCCAGCAACCGGCCGTGGCCCGCGATGATGCCGCCGGCCGGATCGACGAGGAGCGGGTTGGTGAACCCGAAGGTGCGAACCGACGCCACGATCTGATCGACCTGTCGCTTCGGATGAGTTCGGGCATTGCGCGGGTCGGGAACGACGCTGCCGACGGGACGGTAGATGACGGTCAGCAGGCGGTCGGAGGGTGCGGTCACGTGAGGCGAGTCCCTTGGGAATCGCCTGGAACAATACATGAACGGTCGTCGGCGGCAAGGGATTGGGCATGGCGGTCGGAGCGCTCTGGCTTGGGCGTCCTTGGTCCGGGATTGGAGGAGCAGGGGCTCCGTCGACTACAAGGCACCGCAACCAAGCACGACGGCGACGCAATTGCCTCGTCCCTGTTATCGTGGAGCGCACTCCCCGTCATGAGGCATCTCGCGCCCTGTTCAGCAGCTCCGAACGTCCTGTTACCTGGAAGAACAGGGAAGTGATTTTGAGACCGGCCAAGCTGCTGATCTGACGCATGGATTTCGGCACATGGCAGGTGTGGCGAGGCCCCGATCCCTGTTTTTGCGACCGAAATGCTTGAATTTCCCTGTTCAGTGCGAAGGAACAGGGTGGAGACGGGTTCGCATGCGACTGCCTCCACCGCCACCATCTGAATTTCAGCTTGCAACGCTAGGCACCTGTGTGCCTACAATGGCTTAGCCACCGCCGGGTAATACAGAGCGGTGATAGAGATGGCCTTCCGCATGGCGACTCCCTACCGTCATCCGAAGACCGGCGTCTACCGGTTCCGCAAGGCCGTCCCGAGGGCTTTGCAGGGCCAGGTCGGCGCGACCATACGTCCAGCGCACGCTCGCATGATTCAGAAACCGCGGAGAGGGAACAGTTCATGGCGTCGGTCGCGATCCGCGATGTGCACAAGGCGTTCGGGCAGACGCGCGTCATCCACGGCGTCTCGGTCGAAATCGCGGATGGCGAATTCGTCATTCTGGTGGGCCCGTCAGGCTGCGGGAAATCCACGCTCCTGCGAATGCTGGCCGGTCTCGAGAACATCACGGCTGGCGAGATCAGGATCGGTGACCGAGTCGTCAACAACGTGCCGCCCAAAGAGCGCGACATCGCGATGGTGTTCCAGAATTACGCGCTCTACCCGCACATGACGGTCGCCGACAACATGGCGTTTTCCATGAAGCTCAGGAAGGCGCCGAAATCGGAGATCCAGGCACGGGTCGCGAAGGCCGCCGGCATTCTCGGGCTCGGCGCGCTGCTCGAGCGCTATCCGCGCCAGCTCTCGGGCGGCCAGCGCCAACGCGTCGCGATGGGGCGCGCCATCGTGCGCGACCCGCAGGTGTTCTTGTTCGACGAGCCGCTCTCGAATCTCGACGCGAAGCTGCGCGTGGCGATGCGGACCGAGATCAAGGAATTGCACCAGCGCCTGAAGACCACGACCGTCTACGTCACGCACGACCAGATCGAGGCGATGACGATGGCCGACCGCATCGTCGTCATGCATGACGGCATCGTCGAACAGGCCGGCGCCCCGCTCGAACTCTACGACCGGCCGGCGAACCAGTTCGTGGCCGGCTTCATCGGCTCGCCCGCCATGAACTTCATTTCGGGCCGCGTGCAGAGCAACGGGTCGGCCGGCTTCGCGAGCGAGGGTGGCCTCGTCCTGCCGGTGGGGCGGGCCCCGGCCGCCTCGGAGGGGCGGCCGTTGGTGCTCGGAATCCGGCCTGAGCATTTCGTCGTCGCATCCGATGGGGTGCCGGTCGAGGTGTTCGTGGTGGAGCCGACAGGCTCCGAGACCCTGCTCGCCGTCAAGGCCGGCGGCCAGGAACTCACCTGCGTCTTCCGGGATCGGATCCTGCCGAAGCCAGGCGAGACGATCCGCATCAAGCCGGACCCAGAACTCGTCCACTATTTCGACGCAGAGTCGGGCCAACGCATAGCCGCTTGACGTCGACGCTCAAGCGGCTCGGCCCAAGGCCGGATCGCAAGAGGGGCGCCAAGCCCCCGCCATCATCTTTTCGACAGGGAGACAACGCCATGACAGGACATGACCGCCGTTCCATCCTCAAGGGGGCCGCCGCGCTTGGGCTCGCCGGAAGCGCAGACCTCGCAGCCTTCGCCAGGGCATGGGCGCAGGACGCGCAGTGGAAGCCGGAAGCCGGCGCCTCCCTCTCGCTGCTGCGGTGGAAGCGTTTCGTTCCCTCTGAGGACGAAGCATTCATGAAGCTCGTCGACGCCTTCACGAAGGCGACCGGCGTCAAGGTGACGGTCACGAACGAATCCTTCGACGACATCCAGCCGAAGGCGTCGGTGGCGGCGAATACCGGGCAGGGCCCGGACATGGTGTGGGGCCTGTATTCGTTTCCCGCCCTGTTTCCCGAAAAATGTCTCGAAGTGGGCGATGTCGCCGACTATCTCGGCAAGAAATACGGGCCCTGGGTGCCGGCGGCCGAGGCCTACGGCAAGATCAAGGGCAACTGGATCGCCATCCCGGTCGCGTTCAATGGCGGCTACATCAACTACCGTATCGCGGCCGTCAAGAAAGCCGGGTTCGACAAGGTGCCGGCCGATACGGCCGGCTTCCTCGAGCTCTGCAAGGGGCTGAAGAAGAACAACACGCCGGCCGGATTCGCGCTCGGGCATTCGACGGGCGACGCCAATTCCTGGTGCCACTGGGCGCTCTGGACGCATGGCGGCAACCTGGTCGACGCGAACGAGAAGATCATCATCAACTCGCCCGAGACCGCGACGGCGCTCGAATACGTCAAGGCGCTCTACGAGACCTTCATTCCGGGCACGGCCTCCTGGAACGATTCCTCGAACAACAAGGCATTCCTGGCCGGTGAACTCTATCTGACGGGGAACGGCATCTCGATCTACGCCGCCGCCAAGCGGGACAACAAGAACATCGCCGAGGACATGGACCACGCCCTGTTCCCGGTCGGTCCGGTCGGCAAGCCGACGGAGTTCCAGCTCGCGTTCCCGATCCTCGCCTACAAATACACGAAGGTCCCGAATGCCTGCAAAGCGTTCATGGCCTTCATGATGGATGCCAATAACTTCGACCCATGGCTCGAGGCTGCCCAGGGCTATCTGACGGAGCCGCTGGAGAAATATCCGACCAACCCGATCTGGAAGGCGGATCCGAAGAACGCGGTCTTCGCCGAGGCCGGAAAGCGCACCTTGGCGGCCGGCGGTCTTGCGCCCGTCAGCGAGAAGATCGCGGCCGTGCTGGCAGACTTCGTCGTGGTCGACATGTTCGCCGGCTACTGCACGGGCCGCTCGGACTTGAAGGGCGCGATCCAGAATTGCGAGCGCCAGGCGCAACGAATCTTCAGGAACGCCTGACGCGGCGGCCGGGAGGCGGCCCGCGTGCCGTCTCCCGGGTCGGCCTCAGGAACTTTTAGAGCAGATCCGGTTTCCACTCGTGCCGGGTTCGCTGTCGCGATCGAACGGAGACCTGCGTGGCGGAACTCGCTCTCAATCCCGCGTCTCGAGCGGCGGTCCTGCCGGGACGCACCTGGTGGGACAGGCTGCGGGTGCATCGCGGCTGGCTCGGCTTCTGGTTCATGCTGCCGACTGCCGCCATCCTGATCCTGTTTCTCGGCTACCCGCTGATCAAGGGCATCTGGCTATCCTTCACCAATGCCAGGATCGGCCGGACCGGCGTTTTCGTGGGGCTCGAGAATTACGAATGGCTGTGGGACGACAGCGTCTTCTGGCTGTCGGTGTTCAACACCTGTCTCTACACGGTCGTCGCCTCGACCATAAAATTCGGGGTCGGGCTCTACCTCGCCCTGCTTCTCAACCGTCGCATTCCGTTCAAGAACCTCATCCGGTCGATCGTGCTGATCCCTTTCGTGGTCCCGACGGTTCTGTCCGCGATCGCGTTCTGGTGGATTTTCGATGCGCAATTCTCGATCATCTCCTGGTCGCTCAGGCATCTCGGCCTGATCGACCACAACATCAATTTCCTCGGCGATGCGACCTGGGCGCGCGCCTGCGTCATCTTCGCCAACATCTGGCGCGGTGTGCCGTTCGTGGCGATCACGCTTCTGGCCGGGCTGCAGACCGTCTCGCCGTCGCTCTATGAGGCGGCCGTTATCGACGGCGCCACACCCTGGCAGATCTTCACCCGCATCACCTTTCCGCTCCTCACCCCGATCATCGCGGTGGTGATGACGTTTTCGGTGCTGTTCACCTTCACCGACTTCCAGCTGATCTGGGCGATGACGCGCGGCGGTCCCGTCAACGCCACGCACCTGATGGCCACGTTGTCCTATCAACGCGGCATCCTGTCCGGCACGCTCGGCGAAGGCGCCGCGATCGCGACCGCGATGATCCCGTTCCTGATGCTCGCCATCGGGATCTCTTGGTTCGGCCTGCAGCGCCGGAAATGGCAGCACGGAGAGGCCAGTGACTGACGCGAGATCGGCCATCGCCTCCCTCACGGGCCCGAAAGGCGCGGTGGGGCTTGTTGTGGCTCGGGATGACCATTCCGAAGGAATGGCGTATCTCGAATCCATTCCGCGGCAGATCGTGACGACCTATCTGCCACTCGGCATCATCATCGTCGTGTTGCTGTTCCCGTTCTACTGGATGGCCCTGACGGCCATCAAGCCGAACAATCAGCTCATCGACATGGATACCTACAATCCGTTCTTCGTCGTTCATCCGACATTCGACCACATCTACAATCTCCTGTTCGAGACGAGCTATCCGCGCTGGCTGTGGAACACGATGTTCATCTCGGTCGCGGCGACCGCGGTCTCCCTGTTCGCGAGCGTGCTTGCCTCCTACGCGATCGTCAGGATCCGATACCGCGGGGCGAACTGGGTCGGCGCCGCGATTTTCCTCGCCTATCTGGTGCCGCCCTCGATCCTGTTCATTCCGCTCGCGACCATCATCCAGGCCTATGGGCTGTTCGACAGTCCCTTCGCGCTCATCCTCGCCTATCCGACGATCCTGATCCCTTTCTCGACCTGGCTCTTGATGGGGTATTTCAAGACGATCCCCTACGAACTCGAGGAATGCGCGCTGATCGACGGGGCCAGCCGCTGGCAGATCCTGATGAAGATCATCCTGCCGCTCGCCGTGCCGGGCCTGATCTCGGCCGGCATCTTCTCTCTGACGCTGTGCTGGAACGAGTTCATCTACGCGCTGACATTTCTGTCCTCGACACAGAACAAGACCGTGCCGGTCGCGGTCGTGTCCGAATTCGTGGACGGCGACGTGTACAAATGGGGCTCGCTGATGGCGGGTGCGCTTGTCGGCTCGCTCCCGCTCGTGATCCTGTATTCGTTCTTCGTGGAATATTACGTCTCGGCGATGACCGGCGCCGTCAAGGAATAGCCGGGGCCGCCCGACCTCGTCCGATGTCCTCGGTGCGCGCCTCTCGAATCGCCGAGGCCCGACCCTCGCGCTCTCCTGAGCCGGGTGATTCTACGACACGCAGAATGCCCGTGTGGGCTCCGAGAGGATGCATTTCACCGCCTTGCACACGCATCATCCGACAGGGAAATCGGGTGAAGGAAGCATGCGGCGATGAGGCTTGCGAGAAAGTCGTCGTCCCCTGCTGCGACCTTGCGTTTGAGGCGGAGTGAATCCTTGCCTGGCGCCCTTAGCGGTCAGTCGAACATGTCCGGCTGTGTCGCCTCGATGTGGCCGTAAAGTGTCTGGAAGTGTAGCCACCCAATGTAATCGCTGCCGACATGCTCGCGGCTATACTCGGCCGTCTTCTGCGACACGATCTGCGGCTTGATCCCGGTCGCCTCGACGAGCAGTTGCTGCTTGCAGGCGCGCTCGAGCGCGATGAACCAGAACGCCGCATCGTCGATACTGTGCCGGCTCGTGGTAAGCAAACCGTGGTTTTGGTGGAGGACTCCACGGTTCCGACCGATCTCCTTGGCGACCGACCAGCCGCTCTCCTTCTCCACCGCAACCGCCCCGGCCGAGGCACCGATTACAGCATGGCTGTTGTAGAACGCCGCCGCGTCCTGGCTGATCATGTCGAGCGGCCGGCCTGTCGTGCACCAGGCGGTGCCATAGGTGGTGTGCGCGTGGCACATGGCTACCACGTCGGGATACTCCTCGTGAACGGCTCCGTGCAGAACGAATCCGGCGCGGTTGATGGCGTGCTTGCCCTCGACAACGGTGCCCTTGTGGTCCGCAAGGATGAGGTTCGACATTCCAACTTGAGAGAAGTGGACGCACATCGGGTTGGTCCAATAGAGCTCCGGGCGGCCGGGATCGCGCACGGTGAGATGCCCGGCGAATCCGTAGTCGAAGCCGTGCAGGGCGAAGGCGCGACAAGCCGCGACGAGGTGCTCCTTGCGGTACTTGCGCTCAGCCTCAACGCTCTCGAACTCCGGGATTTCTGGGAAGATCAGCGCTTCCTGCTCCGGTTGATAGATCGAGACGCGTTCCTTCGTCACGGTCCGAATGGTATCCATCATGGTGTCGGGCATTTGAGGTTCCTTTCTGGGGTGTGTGAGGGCGCTCAGCGCTTGACGAGGCGCTTAGGCATCGTCAGGACGAGGAGACTGCCGACCAGCAGGCATCCGCCGAGGGGGTAGACGCCTAGGGTGGTCGAGTGAGTGGTGTCGATGATCCACCCCACGGCATGAGGGCTCAAAGCCGGCGAGGTTGCCTTCGCTGCCAAGTGGCTGGGTCCAAAGCTGTCCAGCTTCATGAAGCGTTATCCCACCATCTCAATCCGCATGTCCACGGGCGCTGGTAGCTACG
>JAABUM010006826.1_pt1 | contig 10900 bp, 15 predicted proteins | sample 5559161 | NCBI WGS metagenome assembly JAABUM01 (sample SAMN10711868, study PRJNA513369) | rock metagenome | isolation source: Antarctica rocks | place: Antarctica: Victoria Land, Siegfried Peak nord | reverse complement strand
GGCGACAGGCCAGGCGTCGCAAGGGTCAGGCGCGCCATGTTGGCCGCCACGCCCAGCGGCTGCAGGTTCTGCATACCCGGCCCTTCCGGCACGGCGCCCGGCACGTAGGCCACGCCCTGCGGTCCCTACCCGACAGGCAAGGTCGCAACGACCTTGTTCGCCGCCGTGTCAATCACCGCGGCGCCGTCCGCGTTCTCCAGCCCGACAAACATCCGCGTGCCGTCGCCTGACGGCCAAAGCCCGTGCGGCAGCGCGCCCACCGCTATGGCGGCGACCTGGCTGAAGTCGTCCGTGCGGAACACCTTGACCTGGTTCAGCCCGCCCACCGTCACATAGGCGAACTGCCCCGCCGCCGTGCGGGCGAAGTTGACGTGGTTGGTGATCGGCCCGGTGTCGAGCACCCGCAGCACCTCGAACGGCGCCGCGGCGTTGAACACCATCGTGCGGCCCACGTCCTTCAGCGTCAGCCAGACCTGCTTGCCGTCCGGCGTCGCGGCGATGTCCGGGGAGAACGGGCTGTCCTGCTTCACCCGGCCGACGATCTTGTGGTCGGCGGTCGAGACCACGACCGTCTCGGGCGAGAAGCTGGACGCGACGTAGCCGAGCTTGCCGTCGGGCGAGAAAATCACCATCCCCGGGCCGTTCGGCACCGTGATCCGGCTCTTCTCCTGGTAGGTCGCGCCGTCCAGCACGGCGATGTAGTCCTCCCCGCGCACGCTGACCCAGACCTCGCGCCCGTCCGGCGTGAAGAACGCCTCGTGTGGGGACCGGCCGACATAGGCGACATGCTTGACTGCATTGGTCGCAGTGTCGATGAAGCTGACCGAGTTGGAGCCGATCGAGATGACGGCCAGGGTCTTGCGGTCCGGCGAGAAGCCCATCCCATGCACCAGCAACTGGCCTCGATACAGCGGGCTGAGGTTGCCCGGCGCCGGGTCGCCCAGGCGTATGACGCCCAGCAGCGTGCCGGCAGCCGGGTCTATGACCGACACCGTGTTGGAGAACTGGTCGGAGGTGTAGAACCTGTCCCGCCCGCTGATGGGGATGTCGGACGCCGACGCCGCGAACGGCGCCTGCCCGGCATGAGCGGACAGGGTGGTGCCGAGTAGCACAAGGGCGGCAAGGCGCAGCGTGGGATGGTGCAGAGTCATGTCAGTGTCCCTTGTGGGTCGGCATGGAGTGCATGGGCATGTTCCGGGACGAGCCGGGCGCGTCCGCGGGCGGGGCTGGCGGCAGCGCGGCGAGCGCCTGGCGCATCACGGCGATCTCCTGCCGCTGCTCGACGATGATGCCCTGGGCCAGGCGGCGCAGCACGGGGTCGCGGCCGAAGCGCAGCTCGGCCTCTGCCATCTCCACCGCGCCCTGGTGGTGCGGGATCATCATGGCGGCGAAGTCCCGGTCGGCGTCGCCGCTGGCCGGCGCCATCATGCCGCGGTCCATCCGCGCCATGGCGGCCTGCATGACAGAGGCGAACGTGTCGGCGACCGCTGCCTGGCCGTGCGCGACGGCGGCGCTTGCCATCAGGCCGAGCAGCAGCGTGCAGGCGGGAACACTTCGCTGGAAGCGGCTGGGGCGCATGATCTTGTCCTCTGGAATGCTGGGGGTGGGGCCGCCGGCCTCGCGTGGACGCCGCGGCCGTTGGCTTATTCCATTGCGGCGGCAGGCTACGGCGCGGCCTTGAGGCTGGCCAGGTAGGTGACGATCGCGCCCACGTCCTCCTCCGCCACCGGCGCCTTGTAGGTGTGGAGCATCTTGTTGACCTCGCCCGTCCACTCGGCCCGGGTCAGCGCCGGCTGGTTCAGGATCATGCCCGGCGGGTAGCAGGACACGCAGTTGTTCGTGACCAGCTCGGCGTCGGGTCCGTCCGGAAAGGCCCGGTCGCTGGCGGGCAGGTCGAACCCGACCGAGCGGAGCTTGACCCCGCCCGCCTCCGCCGCCGCCGGGGCAGCCCGCGGCCCGACTGCCGCGGCATAGGCAGCGATCTGCTTGTTCAGCGCCACCGAGTAGGCTGGCGTGACCGGCTTCTCGGCGGCAAGGCTTGCTTGCAATGCAACGGACCGCTCCGCCGGGGTGCCGATGGCAAACAGGACCAGCCCGCCGATGACGGCGGCGCCATAGGCGACGGTGTTCAGGGAAATGGCCATGATGGTGCTCCTTGATCCCGTTCAGACGACGGCCAGGTGGACGGCCTCGGTCACGTTCCGCATGAAGCCGCCGCCGTTCCAGTTGGCCGCCATCGGCTGCGTCACTCGCTTCGTGTTCGTGCAGCGGACCAGGGCCGCCAGCATGCCGGATGCGGGAGCGTTCGCCTGCGCCGTCCATTGCCGGAAGCTGTAGGCGCCCTCGTCGCGGCCCAGCGCCGCCGGCTGCCAGGTCTGGCCGCCATCGGTGGATGTGTCCCACCGCCGCCACCCCGCAATCCCCCCCGAACGCGATCCCGCGCAGCGGTACCGGCGCGCCGGCCTTCACCGTCGTGGCCGGGGTCACGTTGGTGAAGAAGGAGCGCGGCACCATCCGGTTGATCGGCTCGGTCGGGAAGCCGGTCTGCCCGGGCTTCACGTCGGCATGGGGCGTGGCCGGGATCAGGTAGGCGCTCTTCATCCAGAAGCTGTCGTCCGGCGCGTCCAGTATCTCGATGTCGCTCACCATCTTGACCCAGTAGGTCGAGTACCAGCCGGGCACGACCAGGCGCAGCGGAAAGCCGTTCAGCAGCGGCAACTGCTCGCCGTTCATCTGGTAGGCCAGCATGACCTCGCCGTCCCTGGCATGGTCGATGGCGAGCGACTTCATGAAGTCCGGCGCGCCGTCCACGACGGGCTGGTCGAGGCCGTTGAAGCGGACCGCGACGGCGCCGGGCTTCACGCCGGCGCGGTCCAGCACGTCGCGCAGCCGGACGCCGGTCCACCGCGCGTTGCCCATCGCGCCGTTCTCCCATTGCCCGCCGGCGACGCGCGGCTGGAACAGCCCGCGGGAGTTGCCGGAGCACTGGTTGACGGCGGCCAGCTCCACGCGGGGCAGCGCCAAGATGTCGGCCATCGTCAGCAACTGCGCCTGGCTCACGTGGCCGCGCACCGCCACGCGGAACGTGGCCAGGTCCACCTGCTCGGGGATCACCGCCCAGTGCCAGCGCACGAAGAACCGGTCGTTGGGCGTGAACACGCCCCCGTTGGAAACCGGGTCGAACACCTCGAACGGCGTCTCCAGCAGCGGCGGGCGGGTGCGCTGCAGGATCATCGAGCCTTTCTGCGGGAAGGCCGCCGTCAGCGCCCGCTCGTCTGGGCCGCCGTTCAGGCCGAGCTTCACCGTGCCCTGCGCCCGGGCCGGTGCTGTTGCGGCCATGGCGCCCAGCGCGCCCAAGCCGCGCAGCAGCCCGCGCCGGTTGACCATCCTGCTCATCTGCCCCGTTCCGACCACGCTGTGCCTCCGTGCTTTTACTCTTGCGCAGACACTAGGCGCCTGGTGGGCCAATCGGTCCAACAGCGGCACATGGTTGAAGCAATCTGGAAACCTGATCGGTTAGGCTGAAGAATCGGTTAGGCTGAAGAGATGATCTCCAGCAGCGCGGTGGCTGCCCGGCTCCGGTATCTCTCCGTGTGGCGCAGAACGTGGAAGTCACGTTCCGGCAGCGCCAGCCCGACCTGGTATAGCAGCCCGGCCTCGATGCTGGGCGCGGCGGCGGAGGCGGAGATCGCGGTGGCGCCCATGCCGGCCTCCACCGCGGCGCGCACGGACTCGTTCGACGGCAGCTCCAGCACCACGCGCAGGCTGGAGGCCGGCACGCCGAAGCCCTCCAGCGCCGCTTCGAACACCGACCGCGTGCCGGACCCGGCCTCCCGCAGCACCCAGTCGCTCTCGGCCAGGCGGGCGGGTGCCACGGTGCCGCACCCGGCCCAGGGGTGGTCCAATCCCACAACGATGACGAGCTGGTCGCGTGCCACCACCCGGCTCTCAAGCGCTGGGTCGTCCACGGTGCCCTCGACGAAGCCAAGCTCGGCTGAGCCATCGTGGATCGCCGACGCAACCTGCGTGGTGTTGCCAACCGCAAGGCGGATGTCAATGCCGGGATGCGCGCGCCGGAACGCCACGAGGTGGCGCGGCAGCCAGTAGCTTGCGATGGTCTGGCTGGCCTGCACGGCCAAGGTGCCGCGCTTCAGGCCGCCCAGCTCCGACAGGACAAGCTCGGCCGCCTCCGCCCTGGCCAGCACGGCGCGCGCCTCAGCCAGGAACAGGGTGCCGGCCTCAGTCAGTTCGATGCCCCGGCCGACGCGGTGGAACAGCTTGGCGCCGTGCCGCCCTTCGAGGGCTGCAATGGAGGTGCTGGCCGCTGATTGCGCGATGTTGAGCGCCTCGGCCGCGCGGGTGACGTGCTGGCGCTCGGCGACGGCGACGAAAACGCGGAGCTGCTCTAAGGTCATGCTGGACAGCATGACTGGTTGCCGGGTTCCGGGCCACCTGGCTTGGGAGTACTCAATGCCGGACAGGGCGGGCGGCCTTTTATTGCTGCCCGACAGGGACAGGCGGCTCAAACCCGCCGGAGGACCGTGTAGAGCAGGTAGCCGAACAGCACCGCCCCCAGAAGCAGCAGCAATCCGGTGAGCACGAGATCGAGCCGGACCCCGCTGCCCGGCACGGTGGCCTCGTTGTCGATGTCCCGCGCGGTCCTGCGGAAGCGGACTGCTGCCACGACCATCATGCCCCCGCCGAGCACGATCAGCGCCAGCCCGGCGACGTTGCCGACCACTTGGCCGGTGGGCGACGGCGCCCGGCCAGCCAGCGACACGCTCGCGACCTCCAGGAACAGGTCGAACTTCTCGACCAGGAAGCCGAACGCCATGGTCGCTACCGCAGTGCGGACCCAGGCCAGGAACGTCCTCTCATTGGCGGCGTGGTCCCGGAATCGCTCGATCATCGTCCTACCCCAGCAGCACCCAGCGCAGGGCGTAGGCGACCACCGCCGTCGCCGCCGCGCTGGCCGCCCAGAGGCCGCCGAACCAAAGCCACCTCGACGCCGTGCCGTCCATGGCTAATGATACCCCGCGTCGTGCTGCACCTTGCCGCGGAACACCCAGTAGGCGTAGCCGCTGTAGGCCAGGATCATCGGCACCAGCACCGCAGCGCCCACCAGCAGGAACACCTGGCTGTCGCGCGGCGCCGCAGCGTCCCAGATCGTGAGGGCCGGCGGCACGATCAGCGGGAACAGGCTGATGCCCAGCCCGGCGAAGCCCAGCACGAACCATCCCAGCGCGCACAGGAACGGCGCCAGCTCGCGCCCGCGCGCCAGGCTGCGGAAGAAGCCGAGCGCCAGCAGGCCGACCAGCACCGGCACCGGGCTGGTCAGCAGGACGCCGGGCCAGGAGAACCAGCGGTGCGCCAGGTCCCCGCGCAGGAACGGCGTCCACAGGCTGACGGCGCCGATCATGCCGAGCGTCGCCCAGCCCAGCCACCAGGCCTGCCGCCGCGCCCGGTCGTGCAGGTCGCCCGAGGTGCGCCACACCAGCCAGGTCGCGCCGAGCAGGGCGTAGCCGACGGTGACCGCCACCCCGCACAGCACGGTGAACGGCGTCAGCCAGTCCCACCAGCCCCCGGCATACGCCTCGTCCACCACCCGGATGCCCTGCAGCAGCCCGCCCAGCGTCAGGCCCTGGCACAGGGCCGCCATGGTCGAGCCGCCGAAGAACACCAGGTCCCACAGCGCCCGGCCGCGCTCGGTATGGGCGCGGAAGCGGAACTCGAACGCGACGCCGCGAAAGATCAGGGCCAGCAGCATGCCGATGACGGTGGGATACAGCGCCGGCAGGATGATCGAGTACGCCAGCGGGAACACCGCCAGCAGCCCGGCGCCGCCCATCACCAGCCAGGTCTCGTTGCCGTCCCACACCGGGGCGATGGAGTTCACCATCACGTCTCGATCCTGCCGCCCGCGCTCGGCGGCGAACAGGATGCCGCAGCCGAGGTCGAACCCGTCCGCGACCACGTACATCAGCACCATGAAGGCCAGCAGGCACGCCCAGACGGTCGAGAGGTCTATGGAGACGGCCATATCCCTACTCCGCCGGCTGGGGGTGCAGGTCGCCGTGCGCCGCGGCCGGGCCGGGCGCGATGCCGGCCGTGCGGATCGGCATCGGCGGCTGCTCCGGCTCGCCCGCCTCCGGCGCCTTGCCCATCATGCGCAGCAGGATCAGCACGCCCGCGCCGAACACGGCGAAATAGACGATGGCGAACACGGCGAGGCTGGTGGCGACGCCCGGCAGGCCGACCGGCCCCAGGCTCTTGGCCGTGCGCAGCAGGCCATAGACGGTGTAGGGCTGCCGGCCGACCTCGGTCGTGACCCAGCCGGCCAGGATGGCCACAAAGCCCGCCGGACCCATCAGCACCGCCGTGCGCTGCAGCCAGGTGCTGTCATACAGGCGGCGGCGGTAGCGCGCCCATAGGCTCCAGGCGCCGATGCCCAGCATGGCGAGGCCGATGCCGACCATCACGCGGAAGGACCAGAACACGACGGCGGCGTTGGGCCGGTCCTCCCGCGGGAACTCCAGCAGGCCGGGCACGCGGCCGTTCCAGCTGTGGGTCAGGATCAGGCTGGACAGGTGCGGGACCTCGATGGCCCACTTCGTGCGCTCCTGCCCCATGTCGGGCAGGCCGAACAGGGTCAGGGGGGCGCCGTTGCGCGGCTCCCAACTGCCCTCCATGGCGGCGATCTTGGCGGGCTGGTGCTCCAGCGTGTTCAGCCCGTGGATGTCGCCCATGGCGATCTGCGCCGGGGCGACGGCGGCGGCCATCCACAGGGCCATGCTGAACATCATGCGCGCCCGCGGGTTGGCGCGATCGCGCAGCAGGTGCCAGGCGCCGACCGCGCCGACCACGAAGGCGACGGACAGGTAGCTGGCCAGGATCATGTGCGGGAAGCGGACGAACACGCTGGGGTTGAAGATGATGGCCAGCCAGCTCGTGGGCAGGAAGCGCCCGTCGGCGGCGACCGCGTAGCCCGCTGGGGTCTGCATCCAGGAGTTGACCGACAGGATCCAGAACGCGCTGAGCAGGGTTCCGAACGCCACCAGGCAGCTTGCCGCGAAGTGCAGCCGCGGCCCGACCTTCTTCATGCCGAACAGCATGACGCCCAGGAACCCGGCCTCCAGGAAGAACGCCGTCAGCACCTCATAGGCCATCACCGGGCCGACGACGGGGCCGGCGAGCTTGGCGAACACGCTCCAGTTGGTGCCGAACTGGTAGGACATGACCAGGCCGGAGACCACGCCCATGGCGAACCCGACCGCGAAGATGCGCAGCCAGTAGCGGTAGAGGTCGAGGAACACCGGCCGCTTGGTCCAGAGCCACAGGCCCTCCAGCACCGCGAGGAAGCTGGCCAGGCCGATGGAGAAGGCGGGGAAGATGATGTGGAAGGCAACCGTGAACGCGAACTGCGCGCGTGCAAGGTGGAATGCATCCATGGCGAACGGCATGGCGGTGTAGCGGCGAGGCCGCCCCTTTCAGATAAGGCCCAGGGCCGGCGTGCGCTCAGGCAGGGCCGGCCGGGGGCTGGTTCCCGCCGTCTGGGCGGGTCAGCAGGCTTGATCTAATGCGTCGCCGGGGTGATCCACCCCCACTTGCGAAGATCTTCGCGTCGTCGGCGGAGGCCAGGTAGGCCGCGAACCCCTTCGCGTCCGCCTTCGCCGTGCCCCGCTGCGTCAGCACAATCCCGGCGTCGCGGTAGATACGATACTCCGGCTCGATGGCCACCTGGTCGGCCAGGGTGGGGTTGGACACCTGCCAAATGGACTAGATCAGCCAAGCATCGAGCGACTTGTCCTCCGTCCAGGCTTGCCGGGCGAGCGCGCTGTTGGCGGCATAGATTGCGATGTTGGACCGGAAGGTGCGGACGCTGGCGATGTCGCCCAGCCGCCCTGCCACGTCCTCCCACATCCCGTTCTGCCCGGCGCCGTTCACCACCAGCACGCGGTGGCCCGGCTGCAGCAGGTCCTTAAGGCCGGTGATGCGTCCGGGGTTGCCGGGCCGCACCAGGATGGCGGCGGGTCGCAGGTAGAGCGGCTGCGCCGCCGCCGGGTCGAGCTGGCCGCCGAAGGCGCCGACGAAGTCCGTCATCATCGTCTCCGAGCCGCTGAACACGACGTCGGCGTCTGCCTTCGCCTTCTCGATCCAGACCGGCGTCGGCCCGGCCGTGACCTCGACCGTGATCCCGTGCGCCGCGCCGAACGCGGCGGCGGCCTCTTTCACGGCGGGCATCGGGCCGCCGGGGCCATAGACGTGCAGGGTTTCGCCAGCCGAGGCGAGCGTGGGAAGCATGAGGGCAAGCGCAGCGGCCAGGGCGATGCGGGACATGGATTGATCCTTCAGTGATGACGGGGGAGGGCGGGCCGGTGGATGAAGGCGGGCAGCAAGCGCGCGAACAGGACGGCGAGCCCCACGAAGAATACCGTGTGCGCGGCGGCGAAGTAGGCCATGCCGAAAAGGCTGAGGGACCGGCTGCTGGCGATGCCCTCTCCGAGCAAGGGCAAGACGACGAAGGCGTTGGCGAGCCAGACGGCGACCGCATAGGCCAGCCCCTTGCGCCAGGGCGGACCGGCCAGCCGTGCCTCCAGCGCCAACCCGTACAGCAGCGCCATCATCAGGCCGACGACGACGTGGAAGCCCAGTTGGAACATGTTGCTGCCCGGCGCCGGCAGCCCGGACTGCGCCCACAATGCCCCGGCGCCGAGCCGGGCCAGGGTGTCCCCGAACGCAACCTTGAGCAGCTTGAGCAGGCCGCCGCGCGCCGTGACCAGCGGGATGGCGTCCGCTGCCGCCAGCAGGGCCGTGTTCACCGCAATGGCCAGGCCGCCGGCCAGCAGCGCCGCGGCGGCCCGCTGCGGCGCCGTCCCGCGCAGGCTCGTCCCGTCCAGCATCGCTACGCCGCTCACTGGAAAGCCGGCAGGTCGTGCGCGTGAACGTGGTGCCCGGCGTGGCGGCGCAGGATGTCCAACGCGCCCGCTTCCAGCGCCGGCGTCGTCGTCCTTACCCAAAGCAGCAACCCGCCGTGACTGGCCTGCCCATTGAACCCCATTTGGCGGCGCCGAACGACCAGTGCCGCCAGCGCCGCGCCGATCAGCGCGCCGGTGCCGGCCGTGGCGATGGCCAGGCCAGCGGTCGCCAGCAGTCCCACCCCTGCCGCGGCGCCGGCCGCTGCCGTGCCGAACGCCGGCACGATGGCGAAGCCGCTGACCAGCGCCCCCTCGGCGTTGCCCAGCGCCTCTGTGCAGAAATGGTCGGTGCGCTGGGCCGCTGGGTCGTCCGCAAGCATGGCCGCGGCCTCGTCGGCCTGCGGTCCGGTCTGCTTGCCCAGCAGGCTCAGCTCGCACCGGGCGAAGCCGGCCAGCAACAGTTCGTCAACCGCGTCTTCAAGCGCCTCGTATGTGTCGAAGATGCCGACGACCTCCCGCGGCCCGCCGGGATGGGCACCCGCTGGCCTGACTGCCTGCTCGACCTGGTCAACCATGGAACCCTCCGTTGCTGCATCCGATGGACTGGATGTGAGCCGGCGGGCGCCGCTCCTCCAACGCATTGTTTTGCTGGATTTGATCGGTTTTCCGGATTGGTCGGGTGCATGGCGGGTCGAGGACCGGGGGGCGCCCTGCACCGCACCGTCATCGCGTTGCCATCCGTTAGGAAATCGGGCCTTGTAGTGCGGAAGGGCCATCCTGCCCGGGAAGCTCGCCTTGAAGTGCATCGTCGTCGCCTGTGCCCTGCTGCTCTCCGCGCACGCTGCGCTGGCGGACGAGCTGATCGCCGCCAAGAGCACCCGGTCCGTCATGGAGACGCTCGACCGCGTCGAAGCCGTCGCGAAAGCCGAGGGCTTCTTCATCGTGGCCCGGGTCGATCACTCCGGTGCCGCCGAGGGCGTTGGCCTGTCGCTGCGGCCGACGGTATTGCTGATCTTCGGCAAGCCGCAGGGCGGCACGCCGCTGATGCAGTGCGACCAGCGGGCCGGGATCGACCTGCCGCTCAAGGCCCTGGCCTGGAAGGACGAGGCCGGCCAGGTCTGGCTTGGCATGGCCGACCCCGCCATGCTGAAGGCCCGTTACGGCCTGTGCGCCGCCTGCGACGCGCCGATCAGCGCAATGCAGGGCGCCGTGCGCAAGCTGCTGGACAGCGCCACCAAGGGCTGAACTGGTTACAAGCAGCACGAGTCTTTGCCGCCCTGCTGGATAGGCGGGCAGGGCACGGTGCCGCCTTCGCGTCTACTTGGTCGCAGATCGGCAGCACGTGGCCACCGCCACGGTGCAGACGGCGCTCAACCACTTTCTCTCGCAGGAAGTCGGCAATGCTGCTGCACGTTGGACCACCACGACAAACATGGGCTTTGGGATAGTAGACAGGAGACAAACTATCACCCCCACTTCTAGGAACAGGATTGGCTTATGCTTAACGGCTTATCGTTACCCCTCCTCCTCTGCATCTTCGGCTCGGCCGCGGGTGCGATTTGGATTGCCGGGATCAAACTGTCCGATATGACGGACGTGCTCTCGGATCGGCTGCACCTTGGGCAGGCACTGGGCGGGGTGATCCTCCTCGCGATCGCGACGAACCTTCCGGAGGTGGCCATCACGGTGAGCGCCGCGCTCAGCGGCAACCTCGGCGTCGCGGTCGGCAACATCCTGGGCGGCATCGCCATCCAGACGGTCGTGCTCGTGGCGCTTGATGCGTTCGGCACACGGGACGGCAATCCCCTGACCTACCGCTCCGCAAGCCTCGTGCTGGTGCTGGAAGGCGTGCTTGTCATTGCTATCCTGATCGTTGCGATCATGGCCACGCAACTGCCCGCCTCGCTCATCGCTGCGCGCCTGACGCCAGGGGGCGTCCTCATCGGCCTAGTCTGGGTTGTCGGCGTCTGGCTCCTGTCGCGGGC
>JAABUM010006824.1_pt1 | contig 10902 bp, 12 predicted proteins | sample 5559161 | NCBI WGS metagenome assembly JAABUM01 (sample SAMN10711868, study PRJNA513369) | rock metagenome | isolation source: Antarctica rocks | place: Antarctica: Victoria Land, Siegfried Peak nord | reverse complement strand
GCTGACGGTACCAAAGTCCGCGTGGTCTGTCAATCGGGCCGCCTGTCAATCGGGCCGTACAGCCAAGCAGGCTCGCCGGGGCTCCGTTTGCGTGCAGCCATGAAGTCATTGCGCCGAAGTACTGCGATGCCCCGAGAAGCCAAGGCAATGCACTCCTTCGGGGCGGGGGTAACGCAGGAGCCCGATGATTACATTTGGGCGCAAAGTGTGCATTGAGTGCAGAATGGTAAGAGACAAGCAAGGATGGCTGCGGGGGATTGAAAATGGAAGGGTCCGCATGATCATGCCGATATCACCTGATACAGGCGTTGCCGACGTCAACGGAGCCGAGCTCATCTACGACGTGGCCGGCCACGGGCACCCGTTAGTCTTGATCCACGGCGGACTCGTGGATCGTCATCTCTGGGACGACCAATTCGATGTCTTCGCCCGGCAATACCGCGCCATTCGCTACGATGTGCGCGGATACGGAGAATCATCGACGCCGACGGAGCCCTATGCGCACCACGAGGATCTGCGTCGCTTGCTGACGTTTCTCGGGGTCGAGTCGGCCTACGTCCTCGGATTATCCATGGGCGGCGGCATCGCGATTGACTTTACCCTGGCCTATCCGGCGATGGTGGACGCTCTCATCCCCGTTGCCTCAGGATTGCCAGGCTACGCATGGTCGGAATCCTTGGACGAACAGGGGGCGGCGATTCAAGACGCCTTCTCACATGGGGATGTAACGCACGCTGTCGAGATCATGACGCGGATGTGGACCGACGGACCGCAGCGCACGTCCGCTCAGGTCGATCCAGTCGTGCGGGAGCGGGTGCGCCGGATGACCACCGCAATGCTAGCGCGGCCCAAAGACGAAGCCGAGCCACGGCCCTTAGATCCAGCGGCAATCGCCCGGTTAGCTGACATTCACACGCCAACACTCGTCGTCGTGGGCGACCAGGATGTCCCCGACATCCTGGCTATCGCCACCTTGTTGGAGACGAACATTGCGGGGGCGCGGAAAGCCGTGATTCCTGAGACAGCGCACCACTTGAACATGGAGCGCCCCGAGGAGTTCAACCGCATCGTGCTCGATTTTTTGAGTACGCTCTAGCCTGGCGAGAGAGGTACGAGGACTCGAAAGGTTGCGGGTGGAGGGCGTGACGCGTCAGGGCGCGGGTAACGCCCCAGGGCGATGGTTACGGCGGGCTGTTAATGGGGTGAGAGCCGCGGGCGCAAGGCTCACATCGGCGACCCGTGTAAGTGATTTAGGTTGCTGATGAAGCCTGGCGCACAGGCACCTCGTCGGCGGTGCCGCGATTGTATAATCATGCAGACCGGCGGTACGCCAGGGTTTCACGCCACTGGCTCATTCTGCTCATCTACAAGCGGACGGCGCTACTGCGACAGCCCAAGAGAGGAGTTGCCATCCAGCGGTCATGCCTACGGCGGTCACTCCGCCCACTATAACGTGTGTCCTAATCGTGCAGTGATGGGGGCCGTCCACTTCTACATGAGCAGTCTTGCTGACTGGAGTAACACCCTGTACGCCTGTCACCCGATGGAGGGAAAAGCCGAGGACGGCGGACAGGGCGTGTGTGGACCGTCACGTCGCGTGATAGGCGCGCATCTCTCTCTCGTAGCAGTGCTACGTGTTGCTCACAGGGATAAGGGAGTTTTACCCCTCATTTTGCCCCGTCCAGAACGGGCCGCGTGTGCATCGCTGCTGATGAGGGGGGCGGACTGCGGGGTGAGGGGCTGCCCCTGTCGGCTGGTCCCCCTCATCGAGAGGCGTGTCATGGGGGTTGCAGGACTCGCCGGTTTGTTGCGCGGTGGTGAATAAACGTCGCCGGCTACCACCGTCGCTGCATAAACTGAAGGCGTCCATATAGGCCCTAACGTAGCGAAGGTCGAAATTTCGGCAAACTGAGGCAGGCTCACGCGCGTTGCTCCATTGCCGAGCACACGTAGCGACTTCGCTTTAGCCCATTGACTGCGAAGTGCAAGGGTGTTTGCCGGCGTCGGCCCCCTTCCATCGGTGCCGGGAGTCGAAGAACTTCGTCGTATGCGCATTCCGCGAACAAAAGAGAGCGGCACGACGGACGACCGCGCCTACTCCTTGGCTGAAATGGCCGTTACCTTGTCGAAATTACGACCTTCGCTACGTTAGGGCCATATACCGCAAAGCGAGGCGGAAATGATGTGATGGCTAGCCGCAGGGGAGTTACTGTCCCGGGCATCCTCGGTGTGCTCGTGTTGGGTGTGCTCGTGGTAATCTTACTCTGGTTATGTCTACCCTCGTGGCTGCTTGCGTCAGATCCGCGCACCACGTACCTCAAGCCGAAAGAGTATTTCGACACGGTGAACAACATACGGGCCAACGTTGTTCAGGCAGCGGGCATTTTGGCCACGCTGTTGGCCGTCATCGTCGCCTGGAATCAATTTCTCTCGACGCGCAAACAAGCTTCAGAAACGAATGCTGCCACGTTGCATCAGCTGGAGTTGGCCCGCAGCGCTCACATCGCGGACCGTTTCACCAAAGCCGTCGATCAGCTAGGGCATGCCGAAGCCGATGTACGCATCGGCGGCATCTATGCACTCGGACAAATCATGCAAGAGAACAATGCGCAGGACTATCGCGAACCTATCCTCGAGATACTCACAGCCTATCTCCGGGAGCATCACCCATGGCCGCCGCTTCCTGATCGCGATGGGACTGTGACGGAAGATATGACGGATGACCCCGGCTGGCCAGGCGGCAGAAAGGCGCTGCGGCCCCCCGCCGACGTGCATGCCGTGTCCAGTACCTTGCGTCGCTTCCTCGTCTATTCACCTGAAACCCGCCCACCAGTGCTCAGTATAGGTCGAGTCGATCTGCGCCACGTGGATTTCACCGGGATCGATCTGAGACAGGCGCGCCTGCAGGGCTCAAATCTCTCGTGGGCTGGCTTGAGCGACGCGCACCTCGAGGACGCTCGATTGGAGGGAGGATGCCTGACTCACGCCGAGATGTGGGGGACTCATTTCGACAGAGCCCACCTCGATGCGGTCCATCTCACGGGATCTCGCCTCGTGGACCCTAAAGATCAGCAGAGACGGGCTGTCTTTGATGAGACCGACATCAGAACGGCTGATTTCACGGATGCTGAAGGGCTCGACGAGGCATATGCCAAGGAGATCGTCGCGCGGTTGGATGATCGCCACATCGGCACAATCCCCGATCGGCCTGAGTTTGGGGAGACGAGGCCTCAAGTTCTTATGGACGCGTATGCAGCGCGCACGCGAGGACCAACTTAGCGACTGTACGGCGCAGGGCCTTTCTCGACAGCCGTTGCCTCCCCCCAATCCACGCCAGCGGCCATCGAGGAGCGGTGTCGCCTGCCGGACGCGCGTGCAAGGAGCCGGCGCACCTCTCCTGTGTCGTACCGCTAATCGGCCGGCGATGAGCGCCACAAGCGCAATTAGCAGACGGCCAACGCTACCGTGATCGACCGCATAGGTATCCACTTTCGCGCATAGTGATGCCTTTTTCATCGCTTCCCGATCTATAAGCCATCTACGACAGGTGTCGTGCCCCATGCCGCAAGCGGAGGCCGTTGAGGCAACCCTTGCCGCTGTGCTCGACGCACGCCGTCGGGGCATGCGTTACCCTTCGGGGCGTGTCTTGCACGAGGCAACCAGGTGCGGCACGGGCACGCGAAGAATGTGCTAGACGATGAGGAGAGGACCGTCCTGACGCGCGGCCCCGTGTGCCGCCGTGTGGTGGTCCGCGCGCCCCTGGCGCGAGCGATCTGGCACGGCGGCTGAGCAACGCGGGGCCGGCTCCTCCGTCACGCTGACGCTCGCGCCCGTCGTCGCCGCGTCGCCGCCGTTGTCCACAGCGGCGCGTGGCCGGCCTGGTACGCTCTGGGTAGAGACCCTGGACCACACAGGAGCCCACATGACCCCGCTCCCCGTCCCCGACACGGCTCGGGCCGTACTCACCTCCGCTCAAGAAGGCGCGTTAGCGGACGCGATCCGCGCCGGCCGCCGCGCCCACCTGCTGGCCCAGCGTCACCTCGCCGCGCGCCTGCGCCGTGAGCTGCCTCCCATTGTCTCCGCCCGCGCCGCCGCCGCCGCCGTCCTCGCCGCCCTGCGCCCACGGCTGCCCCTCGACCAAGACGCCCTCCGCGCCGCTATCAGCCCCCTGCTGCCCCACGCCCTCACCGCCGACGCCCGCGCGCGTGTGCTTGCCGACCTGGCCACCTGGCCCCTCGACCAAGACGCCCTCCGCGCCGGCGACGCCGCCCGCGCCGCCTTCGTCGCCGCCAACCACGGCCTCGTCGTCACCGTCGCCCGGCGCTACCAGCACCACGGCCTCCCCCTCGACGACCTCGTGCAGGAAGGGACAGTCGGCCTCCTGCGCGCCGTCGATCTGTTCGACCCCGCCCGCGGCACCAAGTTCTCCACCTACGCCGTCTGGTGGATTAAGCAGGCGATCCGCCGCGCCGTGGCCACGCAGGTCCCCCTCGCCCACGTCCCCGGCAACGTGCAGCAGGAGCGCGCCCGCCTCGCTCGCCAGGCCCACGCCCTGCACACCGCCCTGGGCCATCGCGCCCTCCCGCGCCGACCTCGCCGCCGCCCTGGGCCTCCCCCGCGCCCGCGTGGACGCCCTCACCGCGCCTCTGCCCGCCCCCGTCCCCCTCGACTTGACCATGGGCGACGCCGAGACCATGACCTTGGGCGACCTCCTCCCCGATCCCGCCGCCCTACGGCCCCACGACGAGGCCGAGGCACAGGAACTCGCCGCCGCCGTGCGCGCCGCCCTCGCCGGTCTGCCCCCGCGCGAGCGCGCCATCCTCGCCGCCCGCCACGGCCTCGACGGGGAGGCCCCGCGCACCTTACAGGAGATTGGCCACCGTCTCGGGCTCACGCGCCAGGCCGTGCAGCAGGCCGAGGCCCGCGCCCTCGCCCGCCTGCGCCTCCCTGCCTTGCGCCGCTGGCTCGCGGCCAACGACGACGACGACACCCCCGCCGCCTCCTGATGCCCTCACCAGGGAGCCGGTGGGCACGGCCCGACGCCGCGTATGGGACAGGCGGGCCACGGGAGGGACATGTGACCGACGCGCAAGCCCGCACCCGCGTCTGGACGCGCTGCCTGGCCGCCCTCGTCCTCGCGGCCCTCACCGGCCCCCTCGTCGTCGTGCACACCCACCTGGCCCACGCCTCCGCGCCCACCCTGACCGTCCTGGCCGCCGTCCTCGCCGTGGCCCTCGTCGGCGCGTCCGTGGCCCTGGCGGCCCTGCGCGTCGTCGCCGTCCTGCGCGTCGTCCGGCCCCGCCCGGACGGCCACCGCTAGCCCTCCAGAGAGCGCCACCGCCGCACCCCCGCGTGGTGCGACAGGCCCTTCCAGGGGCCGCACACCATGGAGCTATTGTAGTACTATCATAGCTCCAACGGCCCTCACAATGTGGTACCATCCGTGGCTCTAGTACCAATGGCATGGAGCTACGCCAGGGCCACGTTTCACACAGGAAAACGGGCGGTTCGCGCGCCCATGGAGCTACCCTTTATCCTGGGGGTAGTCACCACCCGTAGCTCTCGTACCATCGTCGCGCTAGTACCATCGTCGCGCCAGACGCCCGCGCAGACCGTGAGCGCGACGGGAGAGGCCAGCCCCGCACGCAGCGACGGGGCGCAGGGTAGGGGCCAGCCTCCCGCACTCACGGGCGATCGCGGATGATGAGGGCGACGAGGCATTCGTCGTCGCCCCGCTCACCGGGTCGGGGGAGGGGACCGTCGCCGGCACCGCCAGCACAACTCGCACACGTCGTCCTAAGGGCGTAGGACACGCGGTGTCCGCGCACCTCACAGCCCAAAGACAGGGACACGCACTAGCCCCGCGCTCGCTCAACATGAAGCATTACGATCTATACCACGTCAAAGACCGTTCGAAATGGGTGCGTCGGGGCGTAGGGTAAGGTTAGGACCGTGCCGTCATCGTACTCCTCTACTGGGTCCGGTAAACGAGTTAAGCGTGCATCCAAATGAGAGGCAAACGCATCCTCTATGCCGATGCCGAGGACGCCGACAGCGCGAGAGTGCGCAGCGCGGCTGAGGGCTCTATGGACAACTCTTTGCGTAGCAAACGCCGGTAGGATCTATATTCATCGCGCGCCGCCTGATACTGGCCGTCCGCGATCAAATATCGCACGAGTGCTAAGCGCGGCTCCTCGTTGAGCGGATCGAAAGCGGCGGCTCGCAGGCAGACGGTAATCGCCTCCGCGCGCCGACTCTCATCAGTGTAGAGGCGCGCGAGCGTGAGCGTGACGGCCAGGGTCTGACGTATGACATAATTCCGCTTCGCGGTGACCCACGAGCTGTCGCACCACTCTAGATAGCCACCGTGGCCTACGATCTCCAGCACCTCTTCTCCAGCCTTGATACGATCGGCCGTCGCACCATTATCAAGTACGCGTGCCACCATGGCATCGAACCGTTGACCCTCGTCCTCCACTGGCAACCGAAGCGCGTACCTACCGCTATGTGTTCCCCAGCTACTTTCGCCAAGCACACGCCGTATATCTCTACTGGCGTTCCACAACGCATGTGCAGCGCGCGTATCACCATCCCATAATGCATCGAGGAGAATGCCGCGATTTAGTGGCGTTGCAGTGCATCCCGCGAAAAAGAGCATTTCGCGCGCTTTCGGAGCTAGTATGGAGATGTCAATTTTACGGCTTCCTAGTTTGATCGCCCCCTGACCAAACGGGGACAACCATAATGTTGGTTCCGCAGCCGTTTGGCTTACTGATGGCAGTAGTGAAAGCTGCGGTGTTGTTTCGACCATACGCTCTAGCATGAGCCGTGTATCGCGATGTAGGCGACGCAGCACGCGACGATTAGCCATCGCTTGATGCGTAAAACGGATAAAGGGCTTCAGGTAACCCTCCGAACCGAGCGGCAATATCAGGTTGGCCACGCGATTAAGCGCATCTTCGGCCCGGCGCACAGCGCCTACCATCAGTAGAGCCTCACTGCAGAGCAGGTATGCGCGCGCCGCCTCGTGCGGTCGAGCCACACTCTCGAGGTCCTCCGCAGCCCGCGCCAACATCTTGGCGGCACGTTGATGGGCTCGTGAGCGGAGCGCGAGAGTACCATCGAGCAAATCGAGCACCGCATTATCGGCCGCCGTTTCGGCGAGGGAACGCGCCTCACCGATCAGTTGGCGCGCACCCGCACGGTCCCGCCGCAGAAGAGCGGCAGATATACGAGCCGCGAACGCGTTGTTGAGCACATCGGCTAGATCCAACCGCGCCGCCATATCCATAGCAGCTATGGAGTGGCGCTCGGCCTCTGCGGCATGACCAAGATCAGCATGGATGTGGGCTAACGCGACTAATGCCTCGCACTCGATGAGCGGATAGCAACTCTCTTGTGCAACATCTTTAGCGTGCTCGGCCTCCTGACACGCGCCGACGTGATCTCCTGTAAGGCGTAGCAGCAAGGCCCTGGTGTGTAAAATGTTTCCTTTGACAGCGACGTTGCCGACGCGTCGCCATAGCATGTCCGCGCGCACGAGGTAATCTTCCGTATCCTGCGCGTGGCCTGCCCCAATAAGCTGTGTCGCGAGATTGAAAAGCGTTCGCGCTTCGCCGTTTTCATCGCGCTCTCGCCGATGTACAGTCAGCGCCGCAATCAGATCGCCTTGCCCATCAGCAACATAGCCACTACGCAACCAGGCGATGCCGCGCAACTCCTGGAGGTGCGTCACCGCTGCCGTGAGGTTAGCCCTGTGCGCCACCGTCAACGCTGCGGTAGCGGCGCGTACGGCATCCTCGTCGCGCCAAGCTTGCACCAGCGACTCCACTCGCAAGAGAGCAGGGCTAAGCCACTCCTCGTCGCTCTCAGCACGAGCCATCCCCACGTCGGCCAACGCCAAAGCTGCGGCATGCTCACCACGTTGAGACCGTGCATACCCGCACAAAGTAAGTAGGCGCGGCGTGCGATACTCGGCCGGGAGACGATCCACATGCAGCAGCACAGTGCCACCAAGACCTCGCGTCCAAAGCGTGGCACGCTCACGATCCAACATTTTAGCGAGAGCTTCCCAATCCTCATTCGTAGCCAGCAATCCGAGCGCACGCGGGAGGTCGTCATGCGCAACCCACCACGCAGCTGCGGCACGGTGGATCGCTTCCAGCCGCGCCGAATCCTGAGCCTTTAGCGTACCTACCAAGTACTCGGCGAAAAGGTCGTGGTATCGATAAAGGCCGTCATTGTGCTCCAGGAACAGGCCACGCGCTGCTACCTCGGCGTAGTAGGCCACGCTATTTTGACGGTCCAAGATCGCATCAGTAGCCTCCGGTCCTGTTGAGCCAAGAGCCGCGCTTTCAAGCATAAAGACGCGCAGATCAGGAGGCTGCGCGTCCAGAATCTCTCTCCCCAGATATTCCATGAGCATCTCGGCGCGCGCCCGCAAGAAGCGCATCCCGTTGGGCTCGGCTCTCGCCAGCAGCAATACTCCCGCCGCCCATCCCCCGCTGCGTTGCGTAAATTGGGCTGCTGAACGCGAGTCCAAGCCGTGCGCGGCGAGGAGATCGGCGGCTTCGTCGTCGTCGAAGCGGAGATCGGAAGATCCTACACCCGTGAGTTGCTCCAGGGACGCGAGCGAGGAGAATCCTAGGAAAGGGACGACGCGCGATAGGAGAACAAAGCGAAGGGAGGATGGCCGGAAGCGTAGCACATGATCCCACAGAGCGAGGGCCTCGGGGTGATCGGCAAGATGGTGGAAGTCATCCAGCACGATGACAAGGGGCATCCCTTCCAGCGCACTGAGCAGTAGGCCGCTAGCGGCAGCTTCCAATGCGCCTCCGGCAAGGGTAGCTAGCGATTGTTCCGCTATCCCGGGAAATACCTGCTCGACCGCGGCGCACAACCCGGTCACGAGGCGTCGCGGGTCGCGGTCAGCCGCGTCGAGGGTGTACCAGGCGACGGGGATGCGTGCTTGACTCGCCCAATCCGCTAGTAACACTGTCTTGCCCGTGCCGCCGGGCGCGACTATTAGTGCCGTACTGTAGTCCGCGTTCACAGCGATGTGGAGCGAGTCGATCAAACGTTGCCGCGAGACCAGTACACGCGGACGTGGAGGTTTGATCTTTGATGCAGGCCAAGACGGCGTGGCATAGAGTTGTTCGACAGACACCTACAACTCCTCAATACCCTACTTAGGCGCAAATGGTCACAGGGTCGTCACAGCACCCCTTTGATACTCTAGATTCGTCAGCTACTAGCTCTAGTACAACGAAAGGGTAGAGACCAATGCGCAACTCAGTTCGTCGCCTGTTCGTGATCGTAGCAATCGCCCTCGCCAGTTTAGCCGCGACCCACACCACCGATATCGTGCGTCTCGCTACCGTTGTCGGGCCGGGGCCGTTGATTAGTAGCACTCATAATACTGTGCAAGCAACGGTAGTTGGCCCTGGCCCACTTACGGTAGTTGGCCCCGGCCCACTTACGGTAGTTGGCCCTGGCCCACTTGTCGCCCGTCAAGCCTAAACCCAAGTGCGAGTCACGCTCATACTACCACACGTTACGCTTGTCCTTCCATGACAATAGTTCGAAAAGAGAATACACCATGACTCGGCACCGCCCTCTGCATCGCGCATACGAACGGCTTATCGGTACCGCGGCTGTCGACAGGGCTTTTGCCCAGGGCCTCTTTTGTAATCCCCGAGCGACCGCTCTCTCGTTCGGCATCAGCGCGGAGGACGCCGAGCTCGTGGCCGACATCCGCGTCACCACGCTGTCCGCCTTCGCCACAACCCTCATCCCTCGCCTGTACGGGGCTGATCCGACCCTAACCCGAAGCCCCCATGCAGCCACAGGTTAATCGGGAGCGTCCAGATAGACAGCCCCTCTGGATACAGGACCGCGCGTTGCACGACCTGCTCCACAAAATCGTCGCCGAGGCGGCAGAGTTGGTGAAAGGGGCGCGACTTGTCGTCATGACCCCTAATGGGCACCTGCACGTCCTCGTCGGCGCGCGCGGCGATCACTACCCCTGGCAGTCTCTCGCGCGTGCCGTTTTCGCCCACAGTGACGTTCAAAGCGCGCCGGGCATTGTAGCGGCACCGGTGGACGGAGCAGAGGGCGGGCGCGCCATCCTGCTGCTGTACCACGATTCACCCTCAGACCCCGCCGGGGCGATGCAACTTGTGCGCGCCTGCGCAGCGCGGGTGGAAACAGCCCTCGTCCTCTCCGCCGAGCGCATGGCCGGCACATGGAGCGCCGCCGATGCGCTACTCCGCGCGTTGGCAGCGCACGACAGTGCGACGGCACGCCACGCTACCACCGTGCGCCATCTCACGCGCACCCTCGCCCAAGCGATGCACGTCGCTGCCCATATAATCCCAGAGTGGGAGTGGGGCGCTCTTCTTCACGATGTGGGCAAGATCGCCGTCCCTCAGGCGATCCTCCGCAAAGCCGGGTCTCTAGACAACGCCGAGTGGAGTGTCATACGCCAGCATCCTGCCTCTGGAGAGCGCATCATCAGCGCCATCCCCGCCCTAGCCACTGCTGCGCTGGCCGTACGCCATCACCATGAGCACTGGGACGGCTCGGGCTATCCCGACCGCCTGACAGGACGTGCCATCCCTATGGTTGCGCGCGTCATCGCCGTGGCCGACGCCTACGAAACGTTATGTACGGGGCGACCATACCGTGCTCCGCTGACGCCGGGTGACGCGCTGGTCGAATTGCGCCGGAGTGCGGGCCAGCAGTTCGATCCCGACCTGGTCCCCTTCTTCCCCGTCCTAGTGGGTCACGCCGCATTTACATGGAATTGAGCGGCGACGGCAGCAGACCCGCCAAGGCGGCGTGCCCGCGCGCGGCGGCGGCGCTCCCGCCGTTTCCCATCCCACACGAAGGGGGTCGGCTCCT
>JAABUM010006821.1_pt1 | contig 10905 bp, 8 predicted proteins | sample 5559161 | NCBI WGS metagenome assembly JAABUM01 (sample SAMN10711868, study PRJNA513369) | rock metagenome | isolation source: Antarctica rocks | place: Antarctica: Victoria Land, Siegfried Peak nord | reverse complement strand
GACGACCGGCGTTGATCACCGCCCCACCGCCGGTGAGGACGGCGCAGCCGAGCACCGCCGCGACATCGGGCGGCACGTCGGCCGCGACGGGGACCACGGAGCTGCGGTTCACGACCGCGTGCGTCGCAAACCCCGAGACCCCGAGGTGGTGGCTGATGACCTCCGGCCCGCGATGGATCCGTGACCCGCCGCCCAGCAGCGTGCCGGCGGCGTTCGTCGCGCTTCCAGCGGTGCAGGGCGTCAGCCCGTCGGTGGCGCAGGCATCGCACTGGCCACAACGGGGCAGGAACGTCATGACGACGCGGTCACCGATGCCGACGTCCGCCACTCCCGGGCCGACCTCCTCGACGATGCCGGCCGCTTCGTGGCCCAGCAGCATTGGCACCGGTCGCACGCGGTTGCCGTCGACGACCGAGAGGTCGGAGTGGCACAGCCCGGCGGCCTCGATGCGGACGAGCAGCTCGCCTGCTTCTGGCTCGTCGAGGTCCAGCTCGCTGATGCTGATGGGGCCTGAGTCGGCGTACGGTCGCGCCCGCCCGATCTCCTCGAGCACGGCGCCGCGGATCCTCATGCCGATCCCCTCCACGTCGGTGTGGTGATGTCCGCAGAGTCTAGACATGACGCGGTTGCTGCCGGCCCTGCCGGGGCATACGGGTATGCCGGGCGGCAGCGCCCCGGGCGTAGGTTCTCCTCATGCGCGTCACACAGCTCGGTCATGCCTGCCTGCTCGTCGAGATGGCGGACACCCGCATCCTCATCGACCCGGGCAGCTTCTCGGCGGGGTTCGAGGATGTGCGCGACCTCGACGCCATCGTCATCACCCACCAGCACCCGGATCACCTCGACCAGGACCGGCTGCCGGCGTTGCTTCGCGGCAACCGTCAGGCCGCCGTCCATGCCGACCCGCAGACCGCCGAGCTCATCTCCTCAGCAGGAGCCGACGTCGTCAGCCTCAGCCAGGGCAGCGACGTCACCGTCAGCACGGTGACGCTGGCTCCGGTCGGGCAGCTGCACGCCCTGATCCACGACGGCGTGCCCCGACCGGCGAACGTCGGCGTCGTGCTCCGCGCCGACGGCGAGCCGAGCCTCTACCACCCGGGCGACGCCTATGACGGAGAGCCGGGCCAGGTCGACCTGCTCGCGGTGCCGGTCAACGCGCCCTGGGCGAAGGTCAGTGAGTCGATCGACTTCGTCCGCCGGACCGGTCCGACGGGGATCATCCCGATCCACGACGCCCTGCTCACGGACGTCGGCCGGCGGATGTACCTCGGCCACATCGGCACCTTCGGCGGGGACGACCTCACCCTACACGACCTCGCCGGTGGGCAGCCGGCAGTGATCAGCCGGCAGTGATCAGCCGACAGTGACCAGCCGGCAGTGATCAACCGGCAGTGACCAGCCAGCAGTGACCAGCCGGCAGTGACCAGCCAGCAGTGACCAGCTGGTAGCTCGTTCGCGGTCCGGGAGCCCTACACCGTCGCGCCGGCCGCCTCCGCGGCCAGGCGCGCGGCACCGATGATGCCGGCCTTGTTCTGCAGCGTGGCCGGGATGATCGGTGTGCGGATGCGGAGGAGGGGCAGGAACTGGTCGGCCTCCTTGGAGATACCGCCGCCGACGACGAAGAGGTCCGGCGAGAACAGTGCCTCGACGACGGAGTAGTAGCGCTGGAGCCGCACGGCATACTCCTCGTAGCTGAGCTCCAACCGGTCCTTGACTGACGACGCCGCGGCATCCTCGGCGTCCTTGCCGTCGATCTCCAGGTGCCCCAGCTCGCTGTTGGGGACCAGCAGGTTGTTGTAGAGGATCGCGCTGCCGATCCCCGTCCCGAGGGTCGTGAGGATGACCAGGCCGCTCTCGTCCTTGGCGGCGCCGTAGTGCAGCTCGGCGTATCCGGCCGCGTCTGCGTCGTTGACGAGGGTGACGTCGCGGCCCAGCTTCTTCTCGAGGGCTTCCTCACCGTCGAAGTCGATCCACGCCGGGTCGATGTTCGCCGCCGAGCGGACCGTCCCGTGGGTGACGACGGCCGGCACCGTCACGCCGATCGCGGCGTCACCGACGTCGTCCGCGAAATGCTCGACGAGCTGCGCCACGACCTCGATGACCGCCTCGGGGGTGGCCGGGTGCGGCGTGTCGATCCGCAGCTTCTTGGCTGTGAAGGTGCCGCTCTCCAGGTCGACGGGGGCGCCCTTGATGCCACTGCCCCCGATGTCGATCCCGAGGGGGTGTCCACGGTGGTGCTTGGCCATGATGGGCTCGCCTTCTGCGTCGTGCTGGTCGTGGGGCCGGGCGGTCAGGGGAGGGTGAGGATCTCGTTGCCGTTCTCGGTGATGAGGATCGTGTGCTCGAACTGCGCGGAGCGACGGCGGTCCTTGGTGACCACCGTCCAGCCGTCGTCCCACATCTCCCAGTCGGGAGTGCCGAGGTTGAGCATCGGCTCGATGGTGAAGGTCATCCCCGGCTCGATGACCCGACCGTATGCCGGGGCGGCGTCGTAGTGGGGGATGACGAGCCCGCTGTGGAAGGCGCTCCCGATGCCATGGCCGGTGAAGTCCCGGACGACGCCGTAGCGGAACCGTCGGGCGTAGGACTCGATGACCCGTCCGATGACGTTCACCTCGCGACCGGGCACGGCGGCCTTGATGCCGCGCATCATCGCCTCCTCGGTGCGCTCGACGAGCAACCGGGACTCCTCGACGACGTTCCCGCAGAGATACGTGGCGTCCGTGTCGCCGTGCACGCCGCCGATGAAGCAGGTGATGTCGATGTTGACGATGTCGCCGTTCTCCAGCCGTCGCGAGTCGGGGATCCCGTGGCAGATGACCTCGTTGACGGACGTACAGAGCGACTTCGGGAAGGACTTGTAACCCAGCGTGGACGGGTAGGCCCCGTGGTCGAGCAGGAACTCGTGCCCGACCGCGTCGATCTCGTCCGTCGTCACACCCGGCGCGATGGTCGCCGCGGCGGCCGCCATGGCCTGGGCCGCGACGCGTCCGGCGACCCGCATCTTCTCGATGGTCTCGGCGTCCTTGACCTCTGGGCCGGTGTACTCGGCGGGCGCCGCCTTGTCGACGTACTCCGGCCTGGGGATGCCCCCGGGCACGGGACGACGCGATGAGATGTCGTGCGGTGCGACGCTTGCGAAGGTGACCGGCATACGGTGGAGTCTAGAAGAACGGGCAAGGAACGCGCCCACAGGCGGCCCCCGCCAGCTCGTCCCCTAGTCATCGGAGCTCGCCGTGAACTACTGGTACAACGTCAACACCGCTCAGGTCGAGACCGACGACAACCGCAGCCAGGGAGCCCATGTCATGGGGCCCTACCCGAGTGAGGCGGAGGCGGCGCAGGCGCTGGACCTGGCTAGGGCGCGGACCGAGAGGTGGGACGACGAGGACCGGGAGTGGGACTCCAAGGGCTCCTCGGGGGCGCGGGACGACAAGGAGGACGGGCACTAGAGTCGCGCTCGTGGACATCGCCTCCGTCGAGTCCGGCTTTCCGCGGTACCAGCGCCACTTCGCGACGGCGCGGGGCGACCTGGGCCGGACCGTCGACGTGCACGCCGGATGACGGCGACGACCCTGCTCGGACCCCGCGGCGTTTCCGTACCACCGCGGGTCGGTCGTCCACCGCCTCGGCACAGACAGCCCCGTCGCCACGGTGACGGCCGGCTGCGAGGCGGGGTGAGCCAGGCCGCTGTGGCGAACGCTGCTTCGCCTCACCGGTCCACATCGTCCCCGGGCTCGACGGAGAGGTCCTGGACGCGCTCCGTTGACGGTTCGTCATCCTCGCGTCAGGGTCCGGCCGGTGGGAGGACGTCGGGGAGTCGTGGGCCGTCGCAGACGCCTTGGAGAGAAGCGGATTCCTGACCGCTTCGATGACTGGGGTCCGGTCTACGACCACGACTGGCCCACCGGGTGGGAGATGCTCCCGGCTACCGCCGCGAGCTCGGCGCCTGACCGACGCCATCCTCGCGCCCCTCCCGCCAGCGGCTCGTGATCGGCAGCCGCCGGTCCTTGCCGAACGCGAGGGCTGAGATCTTCGGGCCGGGCGCGAACTGGCGGCGCTTCCACTCCGCGCGGTCGACGAGCTGGATCACCGCGTCGACAACAGACGGCTCGAAGCCCTCCGCGATGAGCTGCTCCCGCCCGTGGGCGACCCCGACATATCCCTCGAGGATCGCGTCGAGGACCTCGTAGGGGGGCAGGGAGTCCTGGTCGGTCTGGCCGGGACGCAGCTCGGCCGACGGCGCCTTGGTGATCGACGCCTCGGGGATGGGCGGCTGCTCGCCACGCGCCACGGCATACCGGTTGCGCCACCGGGCCAGCTCCCAGACGAGAGTCTTGGGCACGTCCTTGATCGGGGCGAAGCCTCCCACACTGTCGCCGTAGATCGTCGAGTAGCCTACGGAGACCTCGGACTTGTTGCTGTTCGCGAGGACCAGCGGTCCCTCCTGGTTGGAGATCCCCATCCAGATGACGGCCCTCACCCGCGCCTGGAGGTTCTCCTCCGCGACGCCGGTGAGCTCGAGATCCTCCAGGAACGGCGTCACCATCGGCTCGATCGGCACGACCCGGTAGTCCAGCCGGAGGTTGTCGGCGAGGATCTTGGCGTCGTCCATGCTGCCCTGAGACGAGTACCTGCTCGGGTTGCTGACCGCAATGACGTTCTCCCCGCCGAGGACGTCGGTGGCCAGGGTCGCGACGACCGTCGAGTCGATGCCGCCGGAGACGCCGAGCAGCACGGTGCGGAAGCCGTTCTTGCGCACGTAGTCACGCAGGCCGAGGCCGACCGCCCGCCACACCTCCTCCAGCGGGTCGAGGCGTGGATACAGCGGAAGCGGCTGCCCGGCATACGGCTCGACCGGCTCCGGCGAGACCGTGACGTGGACGACACCCTCCGGCAGGTCGCCGACGTCGACGGTCGAGTCGTCCAGCTCCAGGTCCACGAGGGCGAGGTGCTCGACGAACTGGGGACTTCGGGCGAGGACGGTGCCGTCGCGGGCGACGACCATGGAGTCGCCGTCGAAGACGAGCTCGTCCTGAGCGCCCACCATGTTGAGATAGGCCAGCGCGCACCCGGCCTCGGCGGCACGGCGTCGCACGAGCTGCAGCCGCGTGTCGTCCTTCTCGCGCTCGTAGGGAGAGCCGTTGATGACGAGGAGCAGCTCCGCGCCGGCGTCCCGGGTCTGCGAGACCGGCCCGCCCTCCTGCCAGAGGTCCTCGCAGATGGCGACGGCGACGTCGACCCCGCGGACCCGGACGACGGTGAGCGAGTCGCCGGGGGCGAAGATCCGGTACTCGTCGAACACGCCGTAGTTGGGCAGATGGTGCTTCGCATAGCGCCCCACGACCTCACCGCGGTGGATCACGGCGGCGCAGTTCTGAGGGAGGGTCCGGCCCGGGTCGGCGTCGGCCGCCCGGCGGGGGGCCTGGTCGAGATAGCCGACGACCACCGGCAGATCGCCGTGGCCGTCCGCCGCGAGGTCGACCGCCAGTCGGGTCAGCGCCTCGCGAGAGGCCTCGACGAACGAGGTTCGCAGCGCGAGGTCCTCCACCGGATACCCCGTCAGCACCATCTCCGGAAGGGCGACGAGATGGGCACCGGCAGCGGCCGCCCTCCTGACCTGCTCCCGGATCAGCCGGGCGTTGCCGGCAAAATCTCCGACGGTGGGGTTCACCTGGGCCATCGCCAGTCTCAGCTGCGCCATGGAAGCGAGCCTAGTCTCGGTCGGTCAGGTCCCCGGCGCGAGCTGCTTAGCCGTTGGTCAGCCGGGTGCCCCGTGGCGGAGAACGCTTGATAGCGGACGACCTTGTGCTGCATGCCAACGGAAGACCACCTACCAGAACAGGTTTGGTAAAGACTGGGTAAGAAGCGGGATAAACCTGTCAGTTGTCTCCGAATCTGCCCCGAACTTCTGGTTGTCTGCCCGGTGGCGTCACATCCCCGGACGCCATCGACCCCTGGAGGTTCTGTGAACACCTGGCACTGGAGAGCCGCGTCGGGAGTGGCGATATCCGCCCTCGCCCTTGCTGCCCTGCAAGCCCCCGCTCAGGCGGCACCGAGAGGTCCTGACCCGGACCCGGCTGCGAACGCCTCGAGCCGACCCGACAACCTGCCCCACCCGTTGGGTGACGCTCAGGCCAAGCTGCGGGAGGCGGCGGTGACCAAGCTCGTCAAGGGTGAGGCCACGCTCGAGACCCGCGGCGGAAAGCGCGTCATCAAGATCGCGAAGAACGCGAAGGACCCGAAGTCGAAGGACAAGTACGTCCAGTACGACGTCAACCGCGAGGAGGACATCTTCACGGTCCTCACGGACTTCGGCACCGAGACCTACCCCAAGGCCGGCGCGAGCACCGCCCCGGGACCGGTGCACAACCAGATCCCCAAGCCCGACCGCAACTGGGACGGTAGCGCCACCGACGACAACTCCACCTACTGGATTCCGGACTTCAACCGCGACCACTACGTCGACATGATGTTCGGGCCGGGTGAGTCCTTCCGGGACTTCTACCTCAAGCAGTCCAACGGGCGGTTCCTCGCCAAGGGCGACGTCTCCGACTGGGTCACGGTGCCCTTCAACGAGGCCCGCTACGGCTCCACCTCGGTCCCCCAGAGCGACGGCTACTGGAACTACATCAAGGACACGGCAACAGCCTGGTATGCCGCGCAGAAGGCGGCCGGGAAGAGCGACGCGCAGATCAAGACCTACCTGACGCAGTTCGACAAGGTGGACCGCTACGACTACGACGGCGACGGCGTCTTCAACGAGCCGGACGGCTACATCGACCACTTCCAGGCGATCCACGCCGGCGAGGGCGAGGAGGCCGGCGGCGGCGCGCAGGGCGGGGACGCGATCTGGTCGCACCGCTGGTATGCGTTCTCCAACGGTCAGGGCAAGACCGGTCCCGCGCAGAACAAGCTCGGCGGCGTGCCGCTCGGTGACTCCGGTATCTGGATCGGTGACTACACGACCGAGCCGGAGAACGGCGGCCTGGGCGTCTTCGCGCACGAGTTCGGCCACGACCTCGGCTTGCCGGACCTCTACGACACCAACGGTGGCGACAACGGCACCGGTTTCTGGACGCTGATGTCCGGCGGGTCGTGGCTCAACCACGGCACCGACTCCATCGGCACGACCCCCGGCTACATGGGTGCCTGGGAGAAGCTCCAGCTCGGCTGGCTCGACCTCCAGACGGTCCCCTTCGGTCAGGACACGACGGTCAAGCTGGGCCCGGCGGACGTCGACCTGAAGACCAACGCCCAAGCCCTGGCCACCCTCCTGCCGGACAAGACGGTGACCACCGACTACAACAAGCCCCACTCCGGCGCCTTCGAGTGGTGGAGTGGCACGGGCGACAATACGAACGCCACGCTGACCCGGACCATCGACCTGACGACGGCAACGACGGCGAACGTCACCGCCTGGCTCCAGAACGACACCGAGGCGGGCTACGACTTCCTCTACGTCCAGGCCACAAAGGACGGTGGGGCCACCTGGACCGACGTGGGCGCGCCCATCGACGGCACCTTCGGCTGGACCCAGAAGACGTGGGACCTGACGCCGTTCAAGGGCCAGCCGGTGCAGTTCCGCTTCAACTACCGGTCCGACGGCGGCGTCAACGGCAGCGGCTCGTTCCTCGACGACCTCACCGTCAACGTCGACGGTCGGGCCGTGTTCACGGATGACGTCGAGGGCGGCGACAACGGCTGGACGGCTGCCGGGTTCACCCGGATGGGCGGCAACACGAGCGTCAAGGTCTCGCACTACTACCTCGCCGAGAACCGGGTCTACTCCGGCTATGACAAGACGCTGCAGACTGGGCCGTACAACTTCGGCTGGGCGAACACCCGTCCGGACTGGGTCGAGCGGTTCCCGTACCAGAACGGCATGTTGGTCTGGTACGTCGACGGCCAGTACGGAGACAACAACACCAAGGACCACCCTGGCCACGGCCAGGTGCTTCCGGTCGACGCCCGGCCGACGCCGGTCACCTTCCCGGACGGAAAGATGCTGGGCAACCGGCGTCAGCCGTTCGACGCGACGTTCGGGCAGGAGGCCACCGACCGGGTGACCTTCCACCGCAACGGCGTGCCGACCGTCGTCCCGTCGCAGCCTGCGATCCCGACGTTCGACGACTCGAACCCGGACCGCTACTGGAGCGCGGCGAACCCGCAGAACTCCGTCAAGGTGGCCGGATCCGGCACGTCGCTGACCGTCACGAAGACGCGAGACGGCGGGAACGAGCTGCAGGTCCGCGTCGCCTTCGGTGACGCGCGCCGATAGGCGGTAGGCGGCACCACGCTGCCCAGCTGAGTCAGCCCCCGGGACCCTGCGTCCCGGGGGCTCGACTTATCGGTGACCAGCGCTGAGAAGCTGAGCCCCCGCGCGGCGAACTGTCGCGGACTTTCGAGCCCTCCACTCGCTCGTCCACAGAGACGGGCGGCACGCTCGTGGACGTCGCCGGTGTTGTCGACGGCGACACCATCAAGGTGCGGCTCACCGGGACCACCGAACGTGTGCGAGTGATTGGCATCGACACGCCGGAGCTGAACCCGCGGGAATGCTTCGCCCAGCAAGCCGCCAGCAAAATGGAGTCGCTGGTGCAGAGCAAGCGCGTCATGATCGACGGCGACCCGACCCAGTCGGATCGAGACCAGTACGGCCGGCTGCTGCGCCACGTGTACCTCACCGACGGCAGGTCGGTGGCGCTGCTGCTCAGCACCGACGGGTTGGGCAAGGAGTACACGTTCGACAAGCCGTATGCCGGTCAGGCGGACTACCGCGCCGCGTAAGCAGCGGCCAAGGCTGCAGGTCGGGGCCTGTGGGGCGCCCAATGCTCGCCACCGCCACCGCCACCGCCCCCGCCCGCTTCGCGGAAACCAACGACGCCCCCTCCGAGCGCGAGTGCCTGCCTCATCAAAGGCAACATCAGCAGCAGCGGAGAGAAGATCTACCACTCGCCTGGTCAGCGGCACTACGACGACACCAGGGTCGACCTCGCCAAAGGCGAACGGTGGTTCTGCACCGCCGCCGACGCGGAAGCCGCCGGCTGGCGCGCGCCAAGGTCTGACTGCCTCAACGAACCCCGTCGTGCCAGCATCGCCGGACGCGAGACGACGCCCTCGACCCCCGACCGACGGAGAGTGGACGAAGCCCGTCGGCTACCACGCGGAGTGGTCACGCCACCCCGGGCAGGTTCTCGTCGAACTGGTCCGGGTCAGTGGAGGGTTGGTCGATATGTGAGCTCCTGGGTGCGACCGTCCAGTGTCCGGGTCTCGAGCAGATCCATGTCGAAGTCAGCCGCTCCCTCGAAGATCGGGTTCAGGCCGGTCTGGCCGGTGATCACCGGGAAGACCGTCAGCTGTACGCGGTCGACGAGACCGGCGGCCATCAGCGCTCGGTTCATCGACAGGCTGCCGTGCGAGCGCAACGGCACCTCGGACTCCTCCTTGAGCCGGGCCACGACGTCAACGGCATCGCCCCCTGCGAGGGTCGCCTTCGGCCAGTCAAGCGGTCCTTTCAGCCTCGTCGACACGACCGTTGCCGGCATACTCCTCATCCGCGTGACCCATGGGTCACGCACGTCGGACTCGTCGGTGCTCGAGGCCAGCATCTGAGCGAACTCCCGAAACGTGGTGGCTCCGAACACCATCCGCTGCTCCGGGGCGTACACGGCCAGGCGGTGGTCGAGCAGCTCGGGGCCCTGCTTGCCCCAGTAGCCGGTCCAGTCGCCGCTGGCGGCGGCGTAGCCATCGAGGCTGGAAAAGACGTCGAAGGTGTAGGTGGCGGTCATGTCGCTCTCCTCGGATGCGTCGATCGGTATGGGGATAGACCCAGACCGACCGCGAAACTCATCGCGGCCGAACCGGCAACTGGTGCGTTGCCCAGGTCGGCGGCCGCGGCGTGCGACGCGCCGACAAGGACGTTCGGCTCGCGGTGGTCTACACGCGCTACGGGGCGCCCGCGATCGAGCCGGACTGAGGAGACGCCGCGCAGCAGGACGCGCTTCGTCCGGAATCTGTGTGAGGCTGCCAACATGAGCACGTTGACCGAGGCCTCGGTCACTTGGGCGCAAGCGCTGGCCTGGCGCATGCAGCGACAGCTACTCGACCCGGTCGGGTCTGAGTCGGTGGCGGGCGTGGTCCGCCGGCTCGGCGCGGTGCTCTCGATGGACGAGTCGCTCGCCGAACTTGCTGTCCGGACCCGCTGTACGACGTCGCGCCCTGGCGAGCTCGCAACGGCCCTGGCGGACGGGCACGTAACTAAGGCATTCGCCTTTCGCGGGTCGATGCACTATCTCTCGCCGGAGGACGGCGGCATCTATCTGGCCCTCCGGTCGGCGGGGCGCCAGTGGGAGCTGCCGAGCTGGGTGGAGCACTACCGGCTCACACCATCGGACTGGCCCGACTTCCGCGCCGCGGTGCGCGATGCGCTCAGCGACGGACCGTTGACCGTCGCCGAGCTGGGAGAGGTGCTGACGAGGAGCCGCGTCTACCGGCACCTGAAGCCGGTCTTCGACGAGGGCGCGGGCACGCTGATCAAGCCGCTGACCTGGCAGGGGGACATGAGTCTCGGTCCGCCTCGTGATGGACAGCACACGGTTATGCGCCTCGACTCCAACCCTCGTTGGCGCGGCATCCCGCACGTCGACGACGCGGGTCCGTGCGCCATCTTGGCGTACCTGCGGACGTATGGGCCGGCGACGCTGGATCACGTCCATTACTGGCTCGGCAACGGCCTGAGCGCGGGCCGCAAACGGCTCAACGGCTGGTTTTCCGGACTTAGGAGGCGCGACGGAATAACCTGGGTTTTCGGTGTCGAACGTCCTATCGTGGTGGTATGGCGGACAGGATGCAGGTGGCGGAGTCCGTGGGGCGTCGGTACGAGGTGCTGCGCCCGCATCTGGA
>JAABUM010006820.1_pt1 | contig 10907 bp, 19 predicted proteins | sample 5559161 | NCBI WGS metagenome assembly JAABUM01 (sample SAMN10711868, study PRJNA513369) | rock metagenome | isolation source: Antarctica rocks | place: Antarctica: Victoria Land, Siegfried Peak nord | reverse complement strand
GTCGTATGCGTTGAGAAACGAGGAGGACAGGGAACGGGAAATATGCACCGGTACACGTCGCTGGCCTCATATGCGTCGGCAAAATCCTGCCCGATGCGCCCCTCCAGGCTGGCAGTCGTCACGTCCAGCACCTGCCACATATTCCGCAGATGCTGAAATTGGACGGCGATTGACACGCAAGCATAGGTACAGGGCACGCACAACATGCAGACTTGGCTGCACATGCAGAGATTTGTGCGGCAAAAATGCTGCTCCACAATCAATGGCCGCCGCTCAGGCACTTTCGCAGGAGACAAGGCACACGCACCCAGGCAGCTGGGTTTGCATCATCTTGGATATGCGGCACACCCTCGATGCCCTGCAACTGACAAGACAGAGTCGGGCCTTCGTCGCGATTTTGCACAACATCAAATGAGTACTGACACCCCAACTCACTGCACCATATTGGAGGGCGTCGCCAGATGTCAAGATTCTCGAGCATACACAGCAGCTGGCGCTGCCGCCAGATTCAGAGGGAGTGGCTGCACCTCGATATACTCTGTCAGGTGGCACGAGTGTCTGCCGAGCGGCCCGAAGTAAATGATGCGCCCCCCGCGCTTCATCAGCAGCAGCTCGTCGAAGCTCTGCATGCAGACGGACACAGGGCTTTCAAGCACGAGATGTGCAGTCACGTACAGGTCACAAAGACCTTCGAAGCAGAGATAGTATGGCAATATACTATGGTGCAGCCTGCTCAACGACATTCCATACTGCCGCACAGAACGCTTCAGGAGCCTGCTGGTAAGTCACGCCAAAAGAACTGCGGCGCACCTCGAAGATGTCAATGGAAGGCTGGTGGATGGTGCACACCACCGTGCGGCCGGTGTCCACTGTGTTGCGCACCGCCCGCATCACTATCGCCGCCGCCCGCGCGTCCAGCCCTGGATACAGACATCTATATGAAAGCGTCTGCTGCAAGACACCTCTTTCGTGCACAGCCAGAGGATCTCATGCTGGGTGTGAAATGAGCCTGTGGAGGGAAGGACGAGGTTGCAGCTTCAACATGTTCCAACGGCGATTACGTTGCGCAAGAGTTGTGGGGCGCACCGGAGGTGGGCTCGTCCATGAAGACGATGGAGGGGTTGGCCACCAGCTCCACCGCGATGGTCAGCCGCTTGCGCTGCTCCACGCTCAGGCCGCTGCGACCTGTGCAGCAAAACATCAGGCATCAGCACGCGGGTCTGTCTCTGACGCTCCACTTGCTGGTTTAGCATCTTCCCTCGCCCACACAAGACCTGAACAGAAGTGCCTCAAAAGGAAAAGGGTTTTCATGACAAGAAAGGGAAAGGCCAAAAACCACAGGCCGAAAGGAAAAGGCGCGTCCCACCCGGCAGGCCACCAGCAGCCATTTCCATGGCGCGCATGAGCTCATCGACAACTCAAACAACAAATAATTTAGACCCTACAATATCCCAGGATCTACACTGGGGAGGTATCACGCACCCGGCAGGCCGACGAGCGCATGCGCCAAATCTTCCAGCTCTACAGTTCGCATGATCTCGTCGACAAACGCGCGCGGCGTGGCGCTGCCGCAAGCAGGAAGCCGCAGCGAGACAGAGAACATCAGTGCCTCGTGCACAGTCGTCTGCGGTGAGTGGATGTCGTTCTGCAGGCAGCGAAAAGCAGGTGATGTGAATCGCCCAACTTCATGTCAATATTTACACATGCTCCTGCTCGGGGACAACAACTGCAGCATTGTGGCAAGTGCTCGTACGGAAAATCTGTAGGTAGTTTCCGAGTCATGGGAAGCGCACTTGTTCTACATAACCCGCCACCCGGGCGAAGGTGGCCTGCTCCTTCGGGTGTCCCTGCCATGGTAGGACATGCGCGCACTCAGCAGCGGATCTCTAACTGACTGGCAGGACACAGTTGGCAGCTGAAGTGCCGGTGTGTCCTGCAGGACATGCAGGGCTATTGTCACGCACAAGACAGAGGCAGGGCAATGCACAGGGGTCTTGGCACAAAGCGCACCTGCACGCGGATGTCGCCCTCCACGCGGCCGGCGGTTTTTCGACCCGCCAGCACGTCCATGAGCGTCGTCTTGCCGGCACCAGAGGCGCCGACCAGCGCCGTCAGCACGCCCGGCCGGAATGAGCCGCTCACGTCCTGCAAACAGGCGGGAGGTTATACAGTGTAGAGTTCAGCTTCAGGATGTTTCGTCCAGATTTATGCAGCACACGACGCGGATCAAGACCCATGCTGATCGTTGGATTCGCAACACGTCGCAACAGCGCGAGCGGCGCTCACGTTGAGGAGGTACAGCTGCGGCTTTCCAGTTGCGCCCTCCCGCTGCTGCGCTGCGGTGTGCCCGCTGGGCAGGTCCACGCTGTACCAGACTGCAGCACGGAGCGGGAAGCGGTCATGTGTTGGAACATTCTGTCAGATGCAAGAGGATCGTGCCATGGCCAAGTTGACACACATTGACGCATCATCAAATGCCTCTGAGTGTCAGGTGGGAATCCAGATTGCAGCTCTATCATGGCACACAATGATATGAGAACAGCGGGGCAGGCAGGGGCATCGTGCAGATGAAGCATGGCGACCGAGGTGCGGGTTGCTGGCGCACCATGCTTGAAGGTCAGACACAGCTGCTCGAATGGCAGCGTGCTCTTCCCCTGCCGGCCACCCCTGCCGCTTGTGCTGCCGTCCTGGATCAGCGAGCCGCCATCCTCCCTGCCAACTGCCGTGTTGCCTCCTTGCGCTACCATCCCCGCCTTACCCACAAATGCACTGCGTGGCGCTGGCGAGTGCCCTGCAATGCCGTTGGCTGCTGTACCGGGGGCTGCGCCGGCTGCTGTGCTGGAAACTGCGCTGTCTGCCGAGCCATTGGCGGTGTCCTCGTTGCCAGCCATGTTCACCGCGATGCTCTTGGCCTCAGCGCCGCCCGCCCCGACTGCTGTTTTATCTTTGCTGCCTGCTGTGCGGTGCGCCCCGCTGTCCGGATCCGCCAGCGCCGCCCGCTTCTGCGCGAGCAGCTCTGCTGACACCGTGCCGCCCTCGTCGCCGGGGGCTGCGCATATGTAAAGTGAGGCACTGCGTTTGCAACCCTCTCCTAGCCTGCCCAAGCTGCCGCCAGCAAGCTCACGGCAGCCAATTTCGCTTGGCTTTGCTGGAAAAAATGAATAAACAGACCAGATTTGTCCCCTGTTCTCTCCTCACGCGTATGACCGGAGCCTTGAGAACCCATATGTGCCATCAACCTGCCAGCTTCGAGAGCCCAGCGCACCGCTGGAGAAGGTCAGCGCCGTGATGACGCGCTGCTGAGCACCCACATATATCGTCAAGCAAGCTATGCCATACATTATCAAGCTTTCGAGCCACGCGCACCGCTGAAGAAGGTAAGCCACACTGAACCCTGACACGTACCGCTGAAGCAGGTGAGCGCCGCGATGAGGCGGCTGTTGAGCACCCATATGTGTCTTAAGCTATATGCATCAAGCTTTGGGAAGCCACGCGCACCGCTGCAGAAGGTGAGCCACATCAAAGCAAAGTCAAAAACGCACCGCTGAAGAAGGTGAGCGCCGCGATGACGCCGCTGTTGAGCACCACCAGCGACGCGACCAGGAAGGCGGCGCCTCCCCAGATCCAGGCCTGCAAACAAAGTGGAACTTTCATCAAAGACACTCAAAAAAAACTCCAAACATGACGCCGCTGTTGAGCACTGCCAATGAAGCGACCAGCAAGTCCAAGTCAAGGCCTGCACAACAACCAGCACCAAAGTCGAGCAGTATTTGTCAAGCTTCAAAGTGCGCGTCTCCAGCTCACGTGATTGACGAACAATTTTCCAAAAGGTCGCATACATGAATTTGTGCGATACGGACGATAAGAAGGCAACACAGTACATATAAAGTAATTCATGCACCACCTGCGTATGTGGGTAGCCCTGGTCCTGCAGCAGGCGGTCGCCGATGAACACACAACGAATGCACGAAATGCACAAGTGGGTCAACAACCTGCGAGTGCGGGAAGCCCTGGTCCTGCAGCAGGCGGTCGCCGATGGTGATGCCCGGCTGTGTGGGGTCCGGCACCTGCCACCGTACGCCCCTGCACATGACGTGTAGATGTGCTTTAAACTTTGGTTTTGTTTCGATGCTGAGAGTGATGCCCGGCCGCTGGGGTCCAGCACCGACCACCACGCGCCCCTGCAGCCGCAGCCACTCGAATTTCACAATTCGATTCATGTACAACGTTGATGCTGAGAGTGGAGACAGGGCACCCACTGTGGTAACCACATATCTTCGTGCAGTGGCGCAAATGGCATGCTCGACGTGCACAAAGCACCGGAATTTCTTATTGGGTCGCACAGTGTGGGTAAGGGTGGGCGCAGCACCTGAACTCGTTGATGGCGAGCGCCCGCTGAGCCCTGGCATGCATACACACCGAGTCAGAACAGCAAAAGGAGAACCTCGACAGAGACAGTGCAGTGGCATGTGCAGCATCAACGCTGTGCTAAGTCAATCTTCCAGAACAGTACAACTCGATAATTCAGCCAAGAAAAACAAATGCACGACAGTGGCATTCTTGTGAGCCACATACCAGGTGAGCGGCGAGATCCAAAAAAACCAGATCCTGCGCCATGTGCAGGTGATAGTCTCATAGCGAATACAGAGTGAGGCGCAAGCGCGCAATCACAAAGTCACGGCATGAGACTCTGAGGGACGGAACGGAGTTCTCGAGCAGCGTACCACCAGCCGCCAATGTCGTATTTCGGGATCACAAATCCGCCCAGCTGCACCAGTATGAGCGTCACAATGACCCTGCACATCCAAACGCAAGTCGGATCGCTCCTGTGGCGCGCCTCGCAGCCAAGTCTGGAGAGATCACTGGCGCTGATGAGCATCAATGGAAAGGCCTCCATGAAAACGAGATCCGCAAACAGATGAGACCAAAGGCGCACGAAGTGGCGTTTGCGTAGCTGGCCGTGCGCGAAATGGCGCCCAGGAATCTGAACAGCGCCACCGCGTTCTGGTGCATCAATGTGTTGATGAGCCAGTAGGTGAAGAACCTGCGGGCAGTCGTGAAAGCTACTACTCTCAGAAATGCATGGAATGCAAGCCGTGCTCAGCAAGCTGTCAAGAGGCGAGCAGGTGTGCTGTAGATCTGCCTGCCGCGGATCTGTCAGGACGTGTGTATTATGTGTCAGCCGGGCCGTGTGCAATGCGTCACTGCTGCTACAAGCTGCCCATTTGATTGACTGCCGGGATAGGGGCCAGTGCTTGCCCCACACCTGCGGGCTTCTGGCGCCAGGCCCACCAGCCAGTATGTAATAGAGCTCCACACGAGCGCCTCTATGATGGCCTGCACACCAAGGGTTTAGAGGGTTTAGAGTTTCATTCTGACCCAGGTGAAGCTGATGGGAGCATCAAATTGTGCATCCTGCTGCAAGACGTGCTTCAAAAGGTTCACTTCCTGCAGGCGCAGGCAGGGCGATGCCCGTGCAGGCATGGCATGGCATGGCAGAAGATGCATCATCGGCGGTGCATGGAAGGAGTGCAGCGGACCTGAGGGATGGAAAGGATCATGCGCGGCGTGTGGAACTGCCACGCCCTGAAAAACAGGTTGTCGCCTGCAGGGGTCAGAGGGCACACTGTTCACTAGCGCTTTCATGAGCGAATGACCGCTGCAGTGTTGCACAGCATCCAATGCTCCGACTGGCCGTACCCTGTGACTACCCGGCTGTCATCGAGCCGGAATGCAAGATGCAGCTGCGAGTGTGGACAGCGTAGAACGGGATATTGCGGTTCATAAGCCACTCACGCTGCTTGAAGTACACTGGCAGCTGGTCGACGAGAATTGAAAATTCCGCCCAGTTATTGAACAGCATCTGTGGGAAGAAATACAGCGGTCACAATTGAGCCACCCATGCAACAAAGTTCACAAGCATCATCCGCATCCCATCACAAACCAGCTTCAATGATGGACATCCACGATCACTCACGCTATTCAGCGAGAAGAAGAGGACGCCTGCACAGCAACATAGATTCTTGATGATGGAGACGCGCGAGCAGTATAGAGCTCGTATAGAGGGCATCGAAAGGGAAATGGGCAGCATCTCACGAAAGTGCTGCAAATCTGGATTTGCCTGCAGGAGATTGCTCACCCAAGTAAAACTGCGCTTCGGAAAGGCTGTTCGGGTGCCTCGTGGTCCGGAAGAACAGTGCTGCTGTCAGCAGCCCGTTCAACATGATCTGGCTGCTCTGGAAGATGAAGATGAAGCTGCGGCAGCACAGCACATTATAGGTCGCTGTTGGATATGCATGTGCATGACACCTTCGGCCTCCAGACACGAAGAGACACCGTGTCACATAGTGTGACGCTGCAGTGCAGACGAGGCGCACACCTGTTTCTCTGCGTGAGCACAATCTCGCGCCGCAGCATGGCCTGCAGCCCCTTGAGCACGCCCAGGCCGAAGCGGTCCTTCACCTGTCGGGGGTTCCACCAAACTTGTCAGAGATGCCCGACTTATCACTGTTGAACCTTCTAGAGAGTTTCTCTGCCTGCAGGCTGAGGCTTCCCCTTGGGCTGCGCCCCCAGTGCAACATAGCACAAGGGTTTGCTGCAGCAGTATTCAGCATGTGAGACATACCAGGGTGCCCTCGGGCGACGCGGCGCGGTCGTACGGCATCGCCAGCTGCTCCGCCGTGCGGCGGGCTGCGGCGGTGGCCGCGTACGCCGCAGCAAACTGCGGCACGGCAACAAGATGTCAAGGTTTGACTACATCTCTGGCACTTCTGCGCATCGCCTCTGCAGAAGAGCGAGGCAATGCAGAAAAAACACGTGTTATGACAGGCTGATGCGCCTAAAAGGAAAAGCTGGTTGTCCCATACCTCCTGCATGCATGAACATGCATACCTGCGGCACGGTGACATAGGCGTGCGGCGCGCCGCCGGCGCCGGCCCAGTACTTGTGCTGCTCCGTGGGCGAGGTGACCTCCTAGAAGGAAGAAAGGAAGGAACGAATCAGACGTCGTGTCCAGGTAGGCCTACCGGATGGTGGTGGTTCCGGCGGGAGCATGTGGGAGCGACCGACAGACAAAGCTGCGACGAACAAGGCTGAAAAAAAGCTGCAAGAAACTTCCCTGCAGAAAGTCGGCGATGCCCTTGCGCCGCGGCAGCCGGAAGCCCATGGACTCGAAGAACGGCAGCGCCTGCATGACACGGGGATTTCTCAGAGTGACAAACAGAAAAACGATGCATGGTGGCTTGTCCTGGCCAACGACCACGCATTGCATTTGCTACAAGGGGCAAACAGACAGAGACATAGGAAATGGTAAGAAACCAAGGGCAGGCTGGAACCAGGGGCACAAATGCCTTCGTGCATGCGACGTGCAATTTGATGCAGGAGGCGTTGCATGGGCAGAAATGCGGCTGCAGGTGGGTGATGGCGAGACGTGGGACAATGGGCGGCACCTCTTCCTTGGGGCCCATGAACACGATGCGGCCCTCCGACAGCAGGCACACGTCGTCAAACAGGTTGAAAACCTCGGGCGCCGGCTGCAGCAGCGACATGAACACCGTGGCCTGCGCGTGGTGACAACAAGCATGTGATTAGTTTGGCAACAATCACTGAGTGCATGACAAAAGACTGCGCAGCATGTAGACAAGTAGAGCTTTGCACAGAACTCTGCATGCGGTTTCGCAGCGCCGGAACCGGGATTTTAGAGAATGCGAAGAGGCGCCGCGCACCCTGCGGAAGTGCACGAAGTTGCGGATGCATTTGACGATCTGGAAGGTGGTGGAGCTGTCCAGCCCGGTGCTAATCTCGTCGCAGAACAGCGTCGTCTTCGGCCTGCGGGGGCACCGCAAAATATTCATTTGGTGACATGCTGCCATCGAATTGCAGATTTGTCAGAGATCCCAAAATCTGTGCAGAACACAAGAACAGGGGCCAATGCCTAGCGAGCTCGGCAGGCGCTGGCTGGACCTCAGTCCGCCCTTGTTGGAGCTCCAGGAATCCAGAGTTTCACCTTCGACACAAACCCACTGCCTCACCCGACGACCTGCTCGCCGCTGGTGAGGCACTTGCGCTTTGTGGAGGCCGCTGATGCTGCGAAGCAATCTCATGTCCACAAGCAGGTCCTCGCAACAAACTGATGCCCCTCAAGCAGTGTATCATGATCAAAGCACTACACTCGTTGTTGCTTCAAACGCCGCACCCAACGAGCTGCTCGCCGCTGGTGAGGCGCTTGCGCTGGCCGCCGCTGATGCCGCGCAGCAGCTCGCCGCCCGTTACGGTCTCTGCATCATGCTCCAGCCCCAGCAGCCGCAGGTACAGCTGCGTCGCCACCGAGAAGCGGCCGCCGACCATTGCGTCTGCCTGTGGGCACGCCTTAAATATTCAGCGTTGGTTGACGGTCTCCGCTCATGTGCGAAAGCATCGCCATCGAGAAGCGGCCGCCGCCCCCGCCTGCCATCATGAGCATGTGAGCAAGCGTTGAATCCAGTGATTTATTCGAGTCGAATAGATTCCATTGCGGAGTCGCAGGATGTACATAGGACATGAAGGAAGTGCATGAAGGAAGCGAGTCGCAAAGAAAACCAATGGGCCGGCCCACAGTTATGAACGCGTCGATCTCCGCGTCGGGCAGGTACCCCACCCAGGCACGCATTTTTGTCCTTCGATTGAGACAGGTCCAGCACCCAAACTTTCGCATTCCTCTTCTGTCGAATACCTTCATAAACACATAGATCTGCGCGTCTGATAATTGACCCGCCGCGGCCTCCAGCTCCCCCCAGGGGACAGACACCGCCTGGCTGTGCATCAACAAGGCGTTTTTCATGAGATGAAGAGGAATTGGAGCCCCACCTTCATAATGCGTCGATTCCGCGTCCGACAAGTGATCCGAATTTTGCGTCAAATTAAGAGTCATGAGCCCCACCTTCATGAACGCGTCAATCTCTGCATCTGGTACATAGCCCGCTGCGGCCTCCAGCTCCTGCAGCCGCCGCAGCTCCTGCGGCTTGGTGCCGGCGCCCTGACAGCGCGCCGCAAAGTCCAGCGTCTCCCGCACCTGGCTCATACAACAATGCATCTGACGCCATATGTTGTACATCACACATGGAATGCTGAGGCTCCCGGAGGCCGCGCCCTGGAACCGCGCCGCAAAGTCCGGCGTCCTCCCGCACCTGCCGCAGAAACGGACTTGTATTCTCGAAGCTCAACATGAGGCTGTGCCTCTTTGCATTGTTGATGCGTGTGCACAGCAGACAGCCGTAGGGCAGGAGGACCACCATTTCAAAATGCGGTATTCTTGCGCATGTGCATAACCCAGTGCCAAAACAAATACCCTAACCCTAAAACTCGCTAAACCCTCCGAAGCTGACGCACCGTGAGCTCGGCGATGTGGTTGTCCCTTCGTTCAATGTAGGCACTTGTGCGCTGCACCACGAAAGAGCCCTCGTCCAGACTGCACCCAGCACACAGTCTCTGAAGTGGGAATTGCCGCCAGGATGCAGGATGCACCATATCCGGAGACCGGTGGCGCAATGTGGCGTCCGCGCTGCTCAAGATGTGCACCTTGATGTGCAGCACAGTCCAAAGTCTGCAGGAGCTGTCCCAGCTGCTCAAGTCAGAGCATCACTGTCATTGGGCAGCTGGCGGCGGTCACCTGTGGCCATTGTAGGTGATGTCGCCCTTGATACGCAGCGCCGACCTGTCCAGCTTGCCGCTCAGCGCCTTGAGTAGCGTGGACTTGCCGCTGCCCGGCGGCCCCAGCAGCAGCGTCAGCCGCCCCTGCAATATGTAAGAACTATATAACAAATTGCGTACTTGCAGGCTGCAACAGATGCTGCATCGTGGAAGGGTGTCCTTGTGGCGGGGTTCAGGTTCAGGCGGCCTCGTCCTTTACAGCTACCCCAGCACCCTTAGAACACAATCGCGCAGGGTACTGCCAGATGTCATCGCGGCAGCCAGTAAACCCTACCGGGTGCAAGATGCCGGAGCAGTGCTTCAGGATGGGCATCGTGTGCTTGCGGCCCCAGCACAGGCCCATCCCCGTGAACGGAGCCTGCGGCACAGCGCAACATTCCGGTAAGCGCGGCCGCTGTAGAAGAGCAGCAGCCATACAGAGTGTCGCACCTCGTAAGCATGTTCCCTCATCGCAATGGAGCACCGAAATCATGACAGACCACATGACAGTGCTTTGCCTTCATGCAAAACGGAACATGTCGGGGATGTCGTTTATGTGTCATGACATGCAAAACCTCACCAGGGCATAGTCGACTATGGCGCCAGGGACTGACGGCAGGCCGGCGCTACCCACGCGCACGTCCGTTTCCACGTCCAGGTCCTCGAAGCGCACCTCGACTGAACTCAGCTCCAGCCCTACCCTGCCGGTAGTGAAGAGGTTTGAAGGTCAGAGCAGTTGCACTCGGACGCGTGCAGTGCAATGATGAGCGACTCTTGCAGCCGGCAGAGGAGAGCCTTGCCGGCGCTTGTGCCATCACCAACACCCAAGCAATCACAGGAGATTACACGAACCTCGCCGACACATATTCGCCCAGTTGCTATGGGTGCCATGAAAGCTCTCAAGGCGCCTCCCAGACTTCACCTCTCCAGGCGCTGCCGCATGGGGTGCAGGAAGGGCTTGTTGTCGGCTCCGGCGTCACGGGCGCGGAATCCACAGCAGCCGCAGATCGCTGTGCACTATCAGAAGCAGAAAGCACTAGCGAGAGCGCCTGGGAGCTCACCTGTCCAGGCGCTGCCGCATGCGGCGGAAGAAGGGCTCGTTGTCAACGTCCGGCGTCGCGAGCGCTGACTCCACCAGCAGCTGCCGGTCGCTGCGCGTCAGCTTTTTCACGTCGATCTCCTCGTAAATGGTCGTCTGCGCGGCAACATCGGAAATGTTGCATGATTAGATGGTGTGGAGT
>JAABUM010006816.1_pt1 | contig 10913 bp, 8 predicted proteins | sample 5559161 | NCBI WGS metagenome assembly JAABUM01 (sample SAMN10711868, study PRJNA513369) | rock metagenome | isolation source: Antarctica rocks | place: Antarctica: Victoria Land, Siegfried Peak nord | reverse complement strand
ACCGAGCTGAAGAAGCGCCTGTGGTTCACCCTGGCCGCGCTGATCGTCTACCGCGTCGGCACCTACATCCCCGTCCCTGGTGTCGATGCCGGCGTGATGGGCGAGATGATGGCGCAGCACAGCGGCGGCATCCTGGGCATGTTCGACATGTTCAGCGGCGGCGCGCTGGGCCGCATGACCGTGTTCGCGCTTAACATCATGCCCTACATCAGCGCGTCCATTGTGATTCAGCTCATGTCCGCCGCGGTGCCGCAGCTCGAGACCCTCAAGAAGGAGGGCGAGAGCGGCCGCAAGAAGCTCAACCAGTACACGCGCTACCTGACCGTGCTGATCGCCCTGTTCCAGGCGTACGGCATCTCTGTCGGCCTGGAGTCCATGCACGGCGCGGCCGGGCCGGCGGTGATCGACCCCGGTGCGTTCTTCCGCCTGTCGAGCGTGGTGACGCTGGTGGGCGGCACGATGTTCCTGATGTGGGTGGGCGAGCAGATCACCGCGCGCGGTGTCGGCAACGGCCAGTCGCTGATCATCTTCGCGGGCATCGTCGCCAACCTGCCCAATGCGCTCGGCAACCTGCTGGAGCTCGGCCGCACCGGCGCGCTGTCGCCCGTGTTCATCGTGCTGTTCCTGATCGTCGCCGCCGCGGTGATCGCGTTCATCGTGTTTATGGAGCGCGCCCAGCGCCGCGTCGTCGTGCAATACCCCAAGCGCCAGGTCGGCAGCCGCATGTTCGGCGGCGACTCCACGCACATGCCGCTCAAGGTCAACACCGCCGGCGTGATCCCGCCGATCTTCGCCAGCTCGATCCTGCTGATCCCGGCGACGATCGCGGGCTTCTCCGGCGAAAGCTCCGGTTGGCTCGGCACCATCGGCACCGCCTTCGCCCATGGACAGCCGCTCTACATGATCGGCTACGCGGGAATGATCATCTTCTTCTCGTATTTCTACACCGCAGTGGTGTTCAACCCGGAGGAAACGGCAGACAACCTGAAGAAATACGGCGGATTCATCCCCGGCATCCGACCCGGCAGCAACACGGCGCGCTACTTCGACACCGTGCTGACGCGGCTGACCACGATCGGTGCGCTCTACCTGGTGGCGGTGTGCCTGCTGCCGGAAATCCTGATCAGCCGCTACGGCGTGCCGTTCTCGTTCGGCGGCACCAGCCTGATGATCATCGTCTCCGTCACCATGGACACGGTGGTGCAGATCCAGTCCCACCTGCTCGCCCACCAGTATGACGGCCTGATCCGCAAGCAGAAGACGAGGGGCGCGCGCCGGTGAACCTGATCCTCCTCGGCCCGCCCGGCGCGGGTAAGGGCACCCAGGCCAAGCGCCTGGAGCAGCGCTACGGCGTGATGCAGATCGCCACCGGCGACATGCTGCGCGCCGAGGTCGCCGCAGGCAGCGATCTCGGGCGCAAGGCAAAGGCGATCATGGCGTCGGGCCAGCTCGTCTCGGACGCGCTGATCATCGACATGCTGGAGCACCGCCTGCAGCAGCCGGACTGCGCGCGCGGCTTCATTCTCGACGGCTTTCCCCGCACCGTGCCGCAGGCGGAGGCGCTCGACGCCCTGCTCGCCCGCCTGGGCAAGCGGCTCGACGCGGTGATCGAGCTGAAGGTCGACGACCCCGCCCTGGTCGAGCGCATCGCCGGCCGCTTCACCTGCGCGGGCTGCGGCGCCAGCTACCACGACAGCTTCAAGCCGACCGCCGTGGCCGGCGTGTGCGACGTGTGCGGGGAGACGCGGTTCGTCCGCCGCCCCGACGACACCCGCGAGACCGTCGCCGCCCGCCTGGGAGTGTACGCCCGCCAGACGGCGCCGATCCTGCCGCACTACCGCGCGCTCGGCGCCCTGCACCAGGTCGACGGCATGGCGGAGATGGACGACGTCACCGCCGGGATCACCGCCCTGCTCGACGCGACAGGCGGCGCGGCACCGATCACGCAGGTTTGACCGCGGTGCGTTGACTTGGGGGCGGCCGGCAGTATAGTTCGCGCCCTTGGCGGCCTCCCACCGGTGGCCGCCCCTGCCGTTTGAGGCCCTCGCGTCCAGGCGGGCCGATCCATTGACCAAGTAGTCCGGCGCGCTCGCCGGCCCGAGGAGCGACAGCGTGGCGCGTATTGCCGGCGTGAACATCCCGACCAACAAGCGGGTCGTCATCAGCCTCCGCTACATTTACGGCATCGGGCCGACCCGGGCCCAGACCATCTGCACGACGCTGGGCATCCCGGCAGAGCGCCGCGTGAACCAGCTCACCGACGATGAGGTGCTGCGCATCCGCGAGTATATCGACCGCGACCTGCGCGTCGAGGGCGACCTGCGACGCGAGGTCGCGATGAACATCAAGCGCCTGATGGACCTCGGCTGCTACCGCGGCTTGCGCCACCGCCGCGGCCTGCCGGTGCGTGGCCAGCGCACCCACACCAACGCCCGCACCCGCAAGGGCAAGGCGGTCGCGATTGCCGGCAAGAAGAAGGTCACGAAGTAGGACTTCGGCCTGCTTCCACCCCATCGTTTCGGCAGACCGCCTGCCGCGCCTTGTGCGTCCGCCCCGCTTCGTGCGTCAGGCCTGGCTGCACCCGACCTTAGGATACCAGCACCATGGCGAAACCGGCCTCCGGCACCTCGCGGCCCCGCCGCAAGGAGCGCAAGAACATCAGCTCCGGCGTGGCGCATGTCGCGGCGACGTTCAACAACACGATGATCACCATCACCGACGCGCAGGGCAACACCATCGCCTGGTCGTCGGCCGGCACCCAGGGCTTCAAGGGCAGCCGCAAATCCACGCCGTATGCCGCCCAGGTCGCCGCGGAGGATGCCGGCAAGAAGGCGCGCGAGCATGGCATGGAGACGCTGGAGATCGAGGTCAACGGCCCCGGCTCCGGCCGCGAGAGCGCGCTGCGCGCCCTGCAGACCGTGGGCTTCGCCGTCACCTCGATCCGCGACACCACGCCGGTGCCGCACAACGGCTGCCGTCCGCGCAAGCGCCGCCGCGTCTGAGGCTCGGCCGAGGGAGTTGGCGCCGCCAGGGCACGTCCTGGCGGCGCCGTTTCGTTTTCCGGGCGGGCTGCGCCATCGCGCGTCCCGTCCGATGCCATGAATGAGGCGAAGTAGTGGTCATCCAGAGAAACTGGCAGTCGCTGATCAAGCCGGAGAAGCTTGAGGTCGAGCCGGGCTCCGACCCGTCGCGGGTCGCCACCGTGGTCGCGGAGCCGCTGGAGCGCGGCTTCGGCATGACGCTCGGCAACGCGATCCGCCGCATCCTGCTGTCCTCGCTGCAGGGCGCCGCCGTGACCGCGGTGCAGATCGACGGCGTGTTGCACGAGTTCAGCTCGATCCCCGGCGTGCGCGAGGACGTCACCGACATCGTGCTCAACATCAAGCAGCTCGCCCTGCGGATGCACGGCGACCAGGTGCGCCGCATGACGCTGACCGCGACCGGCCCGGGAGAGGTCCGCGCCGGCCAGATCCAGACCGGCCACGACATCGAGGTGATGAACCCCGACCTGGTGATCTGCACGCTCGACGACGGCATCAAGCTGAACATGGAGCTGACGGTGCAGCTCGGCCGCGGCTATGACCCGGCGTCGGTGAACCGGCCCGAGGACGCGCCGATCGGTTTGATCCCGGTGGACAGCATCTACTCCCCGGTGCGCCGCGTCTCCTACAAGGTCGAGCAGACCCGTGTGGGCCAGGTCACCGACTACGACAAGCTCGTGCTCCAGGTCGAGACCAACGGCGCGGTCACGCCGGAGGACAGCGTGGCGCTCGCAGCCCGCATCTTGCAGGACCAGCTCGCCCTGTTCATCAACTTCGACGAGCCGCAGCAGGCCCGCCTGGAGGAGATCCATGACGACCTGCCGTTCAACCGCAACCTGCTGCGCAAGGTCGACGAGCTGGAGCTGTCGGTGCGCAGCGCGAACTGCCTGAAGAACGACAACATCGTCTACATCGGCGATCTGGTGCAGAAGACGGAGCAGGAGATGCTCCGCACCCCGAACTTCGGCCGCAAGTCGCTGAACGAGATCAAGGAGGTCCTGACCAACATGGGCCTCGCCCTCGGCATGGCGGTGTCCGGCTGGCCGCCCGAGAACATCGAGGACCTGGCCAAGCGTCTCGACGAGCCTTTCTGATCCAACCGGCGGCAGGAGTATAGACGATGCGACACGGTGTTGCCGGTCGGAAGCTGAACGTGACCTCTACTCATCGCCTGGCGATGTTTCGCAACATGGCGCACGCGCTGATCAAGCACGAGCAGATCACCACCACCCTGCCCAAGGCGAAGGAGCTTCGCCCGGTTGCGGAGAAGCTGATCACGCTCGGCAAGCGCGGCGGCCTGCACGCCCGCCGCCAGGCCTACGCGCAGCTCCGCGACGACGTGATCGTCGCCAAGCTGTTCGGCACCATCGCGGAGCGCTACCGCACCCGCAGCGGCGGTTACTGCCGGGTGATGAAGGCGGGGATGCGTTACGGCGACGCCGCCGACATGGCGGTGATCGAGCTGGTGGATCGTGACCCCGGCGCCAAGGGACAGGACAGCGGGCCGCGGCCGGAGCAGTTCTCCGAGGCCGATGAGGCCTGATACCGACGGCCCGGAAGAAATCAAGGTTGGGCTCTCCCTCCGCTGCCATTCCAACGATCCAAGAGGATCGTCGGAACCTTTGGCAGCTACGCCCAGACCCGCCAAAGGCCTCTGGACACCGATTTACTAAGGTAAAGCCGGTCCAGGGGGACTCCCCCTGGCGGAGTTTGAGGTAGAGCCTCAACCTTGCTTGCCTCAGTCCCAAACGAAAGAAGGGCCAGAGCAGATGCTCCGGCCCTTCTCGTATCCGCCGTGCCGCAACAGAGGCGGGTCGTCAGAGGACGACCCGCCAGGAGCCTCAGGGCTTTGCGGTGCCGCCCATCGCGCCGCCGCCCATGGAGCCGCCACCCATCGAGCCCGTGCTGCCCATAGAGCCGCCGCCCATCGCGCCGCTGCCCATCGCGCCCGTGTTGTTCATGGCGCCATTGTCCATGGAACCGTTGCTCATCGAGCCCGTGCCGCCGGTGCTGCCCATCGACCCGTCGTCCATCGAGGCTTTGCCCATCGAGCCGTGCATCATCTTGCCGTGCATGCCCATCTTGCCCGGCGCCGGGGTGGCGCCGTCCGCCTTCGGGGTGAAGGCCGAGTTCGATTGCGCGGCCTGCAAGCTCTGGTTGTTCAGGGCGTCGGTCCCCATGTCCTGCGAGCGAACGGCCTGCGAGCCCATGCCCTCGCCCTTCGCCGCGCCGCCCATGTGGCCGTGCATCATCTTCGAATGCATCATTTCGCCGTGCATCTTGTGATGCGCCATGCCGGTGCCCTCGGACGCACCGGGATGCATCGCGGCGTGGTGCATCGGGTGCACGGCGGGGCTGCTGTCGGTGTCCGCGACTGCGGGCGAGGACGGGGTGGCCGCCTCCTGCGCCGACGCCAGCACCAGGCTCATGCAGCCAAGAGCCAGGGCAGCGGCGCCCAGTGTGGTGGTGAAGCGGTAAGCCATTCAGGTCATCCTTCCGTTTCGGTTGCGGTCTCCTGGCCGTCGCGGTGGAACCTTGGTCCGCCTCAATGCCTGGCTGCGCGAGGAAGTGAATGCGCGACGACGGAACGGGTTGCAATCGATATGCGGCCGCGAGGCAGATAGCTGGCCTGCGTGCCCGCGCCGCACACCTCCGCCCGCAGCCTACAGACCCGGCGATCCGGCCGAGCCGGGCCTGCGCGGGCCTGTCGCCACAGGCGCCGCGGGTGGCACGGCCGGGCCGCCGTGGGAGAGCCGTGTGATGGCCGTGCGACAGGACCCGCCCGACCTGTTCGCCGCGGCGGACCCCCGCGCGGCGGGCGTCCCGGCCGCCGGCCCGGCGCCGCTCGCCGAGCGTCTGCGCCCGCGCCGGCTGGACGAGGTGGTGGGGCAGGAGGGGCTGCTCGGCCCCGCGGGCGCGGTGTCGCGGATGCTGGCGCGAGGCAGCCTCGCCAGCATGATCCTGTGGGGCCCGCCCGGCGTGGGCAAGACCACGGTGGCGCGCCTGCTGGCCGAGGCAGCCGGGCTGGGCTTCATGCAGGTCTCCGCCACCTTCGCCGGCGTGGCCGAGCTGCGCCGGGTGTTCGACGCCGCCGCCCGGCTGCGCGAGGCCGGCCGCGCCACGCTGCTGTTCGTCGACGAGATCCACCGCTTCAACCGCGCGCAGCAGGACGCCTTCCTGCCCGTGGTCGAGGACGGCACCATCGTGCTGGTCGGCGCCACGACGGAGAACCCGTCCTTCACCCTGAACGGCGCGCTGCTGTCGCGCTGCCAGGTGATGGTGCTGCGCCGCCTGGACGACGCGGCGATGGAGCGTCTGCTGGCCCGCGCCGAGGCGGAGGGCGGCACCGCGCTGCGCCTGGACGGGCCGGCGCGCGCCAGCCTGCGCGCGATGGCGGACGGCGACGGACGCTACCTGCTGAACATGGCCGAGCAGGTGCTGGCGCTGGAGCCGGGCGAGCCGCTCGGTCCGAAGGGGCTGGCCGCGCTGCTGAGCCGGCGCGCGGCGCTGTACGACCGCGACCGCGACGAGCACTTCAACCTGATCTCCGCGCTGCACAAGTCGCTGCGCGGCTCGGACCCGGACGCCGCGCTGTACTGGTTCGCGCGGATGCTGGCCGGCGGCGAGGACGCGCGATACGTCGCCCGCCGCCTGGTGCGCTTCGCGTCGGAGGACATCGGGCTGGCCGACCCGCAGGCGCTGGTGCAGGCGCTGGCCGCCTGGGACGCGTGGGAGCGGCTGGGCAGCCCGGAGGGCGAGCTGTGCCTGGCGCAGGCGATCGTCTACCTGGGCACCGCGCCCAAATCCAACGCGCTGTATGCCGCGCACAAGGCGTCGCAGGCCGCGGCGGGCGCGTCCGGCAGCCTGGCGCCGCCGGCGCACATCCTGAACGCGCCGACGCGGATGATGCGCGACCTCGGCTACGGCGAGGGCTACCGCTACGACCATGACACGGCGGACTCGTTCTCCGGGCAGGACTACTTCCCGCCGGGGCTGGGCCGGGCCACCTACTACCAGCCGAAGGACCGCGGCTTCGAGCGCGAGGTCGCGCGCAGGCTGGCGCACTGGGCGGCGCTGCGCGACGGGACGGGGGCGTGATAAGCAAGGCCAGGGGCTCTGCCCCTGGACCCCGCCAAAGGCTCGCCTTTGGAAACACTTACTGAAGTGAAGCCGGTCCAGGGGGGCTCCCCTTGGCGGGTCCCCGCTTCTAAGCCATGGGGCAGAGCCCTTGGCCTTGCTGTCTTCCTTCCAGGACCCCTGCCGATGAGCGTCAGCATCCAGACCGTGGCCGAGGACGAGGCCGACATCCGCCTGGACCGCTGGTTCCGCCGCCACTTCCCCCACATCACCCAGGCCGCAATGCAGAAGCTCTGCCGCACCGGCCAGGTGCGCGTCGACGGCGGCCGGGTGGAGGGCTCGACGCGCCTGCTGCCCGGCCAGGCAGTGCGCGTCCCCCCGCTGCCCGCCGGCCCCGCGCCCAAGCCGGTGCCCGTGGTGGACGAGCGCGTGGTGCGCGAACTCGAACGCATGGTGGTCTACCGCGACGACCACGTCATCGTGCTGGACAAGCCGTGGGGCCTGCCGGTGCAGGGCGGCCCCGGGATCACCCGCCACCTCGACGGGATGCTCGACGGGCTCCGCGGCGGGACGTGGGGCGACGGCGGCAAGCCCAAGCTGGTGCACCGCCTGGACCGCGACACGTCGGGGGTGCTGATCCTGGCGCGCGGCGCCGCGTCGGCGGCGAAGCTCGCGGCGGCGTTTCGCACCCGCCACGTGCGCAAGACGTACTGGGCGGTGGTGCACGGCCGCCCGAGCCCGCAGGAGGGCAGGGTGGACATGCCGCTGATCCGGCTCGGCTCCGGCCCGGGCGCGCTGACCTCGGCCGCGGAGCGCGACGACGAGGACGCGGCCAGCGCGCTCACCGACTACCGCACCCTGGAGGCGGCGGGGCGCAAGCTCGCCTGGCTGGAGCTGCAGCCGCTGACCGGGCGCACGCACCAGCTCCGGGTGCACTGCGAGGCGCTGGGCACGCCGATCGTCGGCGACCCGAAATACGGTCCGCAGGAGGAGGACAAGAAGCTGCACGTCGAGGGCCTGGCGATGAAGCTGCACCTGCACGCGCGCAGCCTGTCGGTGCCGCACCCGGCGGGCGGCACGCTCGACGTCGCCGCCCCGCTGCCGCCGCACATGCGCGACAGCTTCCGGCTGCTGGGGTTCACGGCGCCGCCGACGCCGGAGCCGCGGCTGCACCGGGGGCGGACGGAAGCGCGCGAGGGGTAAGGAAGGCAAGGTTGAGACTCCGCCTCAAACTCCGCCAGAGGCTCGCCTTTGGAATCCACTTGTCTAAGTAAATCGGTGTCCAGAGGCCTTGGCCTTTGGCGGGTCTGGGCAGAGCCCAGCCTTGCTTGCTTGCCGTGCCCTCCCCGAAATGCCTGACGAAGGAGTCCGCCATGCAACGAACCGTGCGGATCGCGGTCATCGCCGTGACGACGATCCTGGTCGTGGCCGGGGCCGCCGCAGCGTTGGCGTGGCGCAGCCTGGACCCTGCCAGCCTCAAGCCGCGGGTGGAGGCGGCGGTGCTGCGCGCCACCGGCCGGGCGCTGTCGCTCGACGGCCCGCTGCGCCTCGCCCTGCTGCCGCAGCCGGGCTTCGTCGCGCAGGGCGTGGCGCTGGCCAACCTCCCGGGCGGCTCTCGGCCGCAGATGGTGACGGCGCGCAGCCTGGCGGCGCGGTTCTCGTTGACGGCGCTGCTGGCGGGGCGGATCGAGGTGTCGAGCCTGGTGCTGGACGGCCCCGACCTGCTGCTGGAGTGCACCGCGTCCGGCCCGAACTGGGTGTTCACGCCCCAGGAAGTACAAACTCCGGCGCAAAGTCCGGCGCAAGGGGCGACTCTCGCCGGGCCGGAGCAGGCCGCGCCGGAGCGCCGGGCGCGCCCGCTCGACGTGCGCGCGATCCGCATCACCGACGGCCGCGTCACCTGGGCCGGCATCGGCGCCGGCGCCGGGGCCACCACGCTGTCGCTGGTGTCGCTGCAGGCCACCGAGGGCGCGTCCGCGCTGCACGTGAGCGCCAGCCTGGCGTACGACGGGGCGCCGTTCGCGCTGGAGGCCGACACCGGCACGCTGGCGGCGATCGCCACGCCGGAGGGCACCCGTCCGCCCAGGGCCGCCGCCGACGCGAGCGCCCGCGCCCCGGCCTCGGATGCGCCCTGGCCGGTCGACGTGACGCTGTCCACGCCAGGCGGCGACAGCGTGCAGGCGAAGGGCGGGGTGACGCGCGACGGCGGCTACGACTTCGCGCTGCACGGCGCGGTGGCCGACCTCGCGGCGCTGAACCCGCTGTTCCCGCACGCGAAGTTGCCGCCGGTGCGCGGGCTGCGCCTGGACGGCCGGGTGGGCGCCGCGCCGGGCGGGCCGCCGGCGGTGTCGGCGGTGTCGCTCACCGCCGGAGCGTCCGACCTGGGTGCGCTGCGCGACGGGCTGAGCCTGTCCTCCGCCAACATCGAGCAGCGCGACGCGCGCAGCGCGACCCGAGTCGCGCTGCGCGGTGCGCTGGGTGGTGCGGCGCTGGCGCTGGACGGCACGGTGGGGCCGTGGGCGGGCGCGGGCGCGGCGCTGCCGGTCGACCTTACCGCCAGCGGCGCGGACGCGGTGGCGACGCTGCGCGGCGGGGTCGGGCTGCACGGCCAGCCGGGTGGCCAGGGCGGCGGCGCGCTCGACCTCGCGGTGTCGCTGCGGGCGCCGCAGCTTGCCGCGCTGTCGGCGCTGTCGCGCACCGGGTTGCCGGCGCTGCGCGACGTCGTGGCGGAGGCGCGGCTGTCCTCGCCAACGGCCGGCGTGCTTGCGGTGCGCGGCTTGCGCGCGACCTCGACGGGCGGCGACGTGTCGGGCGACCTCGTGCTGGGCGGCGGTGCCCGGCCGTCGCTGCGGGGTACGTTGGTGTCGCAGCGCCTCGACGGCGACGCCCTGCTGCTGGCCTGGCAACAGACCCCGCGCCTGACCGCCGCAGCCGGCGCGTCACCCACGCCCCTCGCCACGCCCGACGCGACGCAGCCTGGCCCCGCGCACGCCGCTCCGGCACGGCCCGGCGCGTCCGGCCACGCCGGGACGCCGTCACCGGGCGCGGGGCAGCCCGCCGCAGCACCCGTCGGTGGAGTGATCCCCGACCAACCCCTGCCGTTCGCGGTGCTCGACACGGGCACGCTTGACCTCGCCTTTATGGTGGGCGCCCTGACGGCGGGCGGCACCACCTGGAGCGGCGTGGCTGGCCACCTGCTGCTGGAGGACGGCCGCCTGGCGCTGGCGCCGTTCACGGCTAGCGCGCCGCATGGGCCGGTGTCGGTGCAGGCGCGGGTGGACGGACGCGCGGCCCCGCCCACGGTCTCGGCGAGCGCGCGCATCCCCGACCTGCCGCTGGCGCCGCTGCTCGCCGCCGCCGGCCAGGGCGGCGCGGCCGGCGGGCTGCTCGGGGTGGACATGGCGCTCGACGCCGCCGGCGGCTCGCTGCGGGCGCTGGCCGCCACCGCGACCGGGCATCTCGGCGTGGCCGCAGTGGACGGCGAGGTGCAGGACCGCGTGTTGCAGGCCGCGTTCGCGCCGGCTCTGCGCGCCGCCGGCATCCCGCCCCCCGCCCTGAACGGCACCACGGCGGTGCGCTGCCTGGCGCTGCGGATCGAGCTGGCGGCCGGGCAGGGGGTCGTGAAGGCCCTGGCGCTGGACAGCGCACGGCTGCGGCTGGACGGCGGCGGCACCGTGGACCTGCGCCACGAGCTGCTGGCGCTGACGCTGCGGCCGATGCTGCGCCTCGGCGGCACGGCGGTCGGTGTGCCGGTCGCGGTGGACGGCCCGCTGGGCGGGCCGCGGGCGAAGGTGG
>JAABUM010006813.1_pt1 | contig 10922 bp, 8 predicted proteins | sample 5559161 | NCBI WGS metagenome assembly JAABUM01 (sample SAMN10711868, study PRJNA513369) | rock metagenome | isolation source: Antarctica rocks | place: Antarctica: Victoria Land, Siegfried Peak nord | reverse complement strand
CCGCGCGACATCGCCTGCGCCCGCGCCGATGGCGTGCGCTGCGTGGCGGTGGCCACGGGGCGGTTCTCCGAGAGTGAGCTGGCGGACGCCGACGCCGTCGCGCGCGACGCGCGTGCGCTGGCTCCGCTCCTGGAGACGATGCTCGCCGGCTAACGCGTCCTACCGCACGCGGTGAAGCCGAGGCGCGGGAACAGCGGGCGGATCTTGGCCTGCTGCGCCTGCCCCTGCGTCGCGAGCTGCTGGATCTTCGGCAGGTCCTTGGCGGTGGCGGCGGCCGAGAGCTGACGGGTGAGCCCGACCTGCTGGTCGGCCAGCTTCAGGTAGCTGTCGAAGTCGGCCTTCTTGTCGCTGGGCGGCGAGAGCTTGTGGAAGCGGGCGATGCCGTCCTCCAGTATCCCCAGGGCGGCTCGCGACTGCTCCGCGACGCCGGCGAGGTCTTTCGCGCGCGGAATCTTGCGCGCCTTGGCCTGGGCGTCGGTGCAGATGGCGTTGCCCTGCTTGGCAAAGTCCTTCGCGCTCGTGCCGCCGCAACCGCCGGCGAGGAGCGAGAGGGCGAGGACGGAGACACATAGGCAGCGAGCATGGATCGGCGGGATCACGTCGCCTCCCTTCCGGGGATCGGGTACTGGGTGGTCAGGAAGCGGTCCCACACGCGGTCGGGCAGGACCCGGCGCTGGGCCATGATGAGCCGGGCCGAAGGCGTGACGGGATAGCGGGGCTTGGGACTCGACGCCGTGAGCGCGCGCTCGATCGTCTTGGCGACACTCTCCGGGCCGCCGCCGAGGCGCGCCAGCGGGCCCTCGTAGGCGCCCACGGTCATCGCGGCCACCGCGCGGTTGAAGCGCGCGTAGGCGCCGTCGCCAGCGCCGTCGACGCTGCTCACCGCGGTCTCGGCGAACTGCGTGCGGATGAGCCCCGGTTCGATCAAGGAGACCTGGATCCCGAAGCCCTGCACCTCGAAGCGCAGCGCGTCGCTCAGCGCCTCCACCGCGTACTTCGTCGCGTGGTAGAAGCCGCCGCCGGGAAAGGTGAGCTTGCCGCCCATCGAGCCGACGTTGACGATGCGGCCCGAGCGGCGGGCACGCATGGCGGGCAGCACGAGCTGCGCCATCCGCACCAGGCCGAAGACGTTCGTCTCGAACTGGCGGCGCACCTCGTCGAGCGGCACCTCCTCGACGGCCCCGCTCTGGGAGTAGCCCGCGTTGTTGACGAGCGCTCCGACCGCCCCCTCGGCTTCCTCGACGGCGGCCACCGCCGCGCGCATGGAGTCCTCCTCGGTCACGTCGAGGGCGAGGAGCCGACAGCCCGCCGCTTCGAGATCGGCGATCGACTCGGGCTTCCTCGCGGTGGCGTAGACGGTGAAGCCGCGGCCAGCCAGTCGCTGCGCGGTGGCTCGGCCGATGCCGGTGGAGCAGCCCGTGACGAGCACCGGGCCGCCCGCGCGCACGTCGCTCACGCCGCGCTCCGCAGGGAAGGGGCCTCGGCGAGCGACCACCATCCGTCGGCACCAACCGGGCGCTCGGAGGCGACCCGGGCGAGCGCCTCGCGCGCGGCGGGCGGCTCGAGCCCGCAGAGCGCCGCGACCTCGGCGGTGGCCAGTGGCTCCCCGGCCCACGCGAGCGCCTCCTCGACCGACTCGGGCAACGGGCGGCGCTCGAGCTCCGGCGCGAGGTTCGCCAGGGAGACGTCGTAGGACTCGAAGGGCTGATAGCCGGGCGCGACGAGCAGCTCCCCTTCCGGGGTGCGGATCTCGAGGGAGGGACACGTGTAGCGCCGTCCGCCGTCCTCGCTCGGCGCGAGCTTGTGGTCGAGCGCCAGGGCGGCCGGCGCCGGATCGCGCGCGAGCGCCTTGTCCTCGGCGAGCTCCGCGTCGACCTCTGGCTCCTCGAGCCACCGGTGCAGGACAGAGGGGTCGAGCCCCGCGTCGGCGCCGGCGCCGATCACGGTCGCAGGCTCGTCGAGCAGCTCGCCGGCCATGGTGCGCACGCGCAGGCGGCGCAAGAGGGCCTCGGCCAGCGCGGGATCGTGACGCCGCGCGGCCACCACGGCGCGGCAGGCCGGCGCCGTGGCGCCCATCCGCGGCCGCTCCCGCGGGTCGATCGGCATGCCGAAGCGACGCTGCATCTGGCGCATCGCCCTCGCCTGCTTCTCGGGAGTGAAGCCCTTCTCCTCGTAGTCCGCCGGCGACTCGGAGAGCACCACCATCCGGGTCTCCCACTCGAGCTGGTTCCCGAAGACCCAGCGCAACTTGAGGCGCTGCGGCTCGGCCGAGAACGCCCACGGACAGCCGGGATCGGTGAAGTGGCGGATGGAGAGCGCGGCCATCAGGCGCGCACGAGCTTCTTATAGGAGATCCGGTGCGGGCGGTCGGCCTCGGCGCCCAGGCGCTCGCGTCGAGCGGCCTCGTAGGCCTCGAAGTTCCCCTCGAACCAGCGGACCTGCGAGTCCCCCTCGAAGGCGAGGACGTGCGTGGCGATGCGATCGAGGAACCAACGGTCGTGGGAGATCACCATCGCGCACCCGGGGAAGGCGAGCAGCCCCTCCTCGAGCGCGCGCAGCGTGTCCACGTCGAGGTCGTTGGTGGGCTCGTCCAGGAGGAGCACGTTGCCGCCCTCGCGCAGGAGCTTGGCCAGGTGCACGCGGTTGCGCTCCCCGCCCGAGAGCTTGCCGACCCTGGTCTGCTGGTCGGTGCCCTTGAAGTTGAAGCCGCTCACGTACGCGCGGGAGTTCATCTTGCGCTCGCCGACCTGGATCTGGTCCGAGCCCCCGGAGATCTCCTCCCACACCGTCTTCTCGGGGTCGAGCGCGTCGCGGCTCTGGTCGACGTAGGCGAGCTGGACGGTCTCGCCCACGCGCAGCGCGCCCGCGTCGGGCTCGTCCTGGCCGGTGATCATCTTGACGAGCGTGGTCTTGCCGGCGCCGTTGGGGCCGATCACGCCGACGATCCCGCCGCGCGGGAGCTTGAAGGAGAGATCGTCGATCAGGAGCTTCTCGCCGAAGCCCTTGCGCACGCCGTCGGCCTCGACCACGAGCTCGCCGAGGCGCGGGCCGGGCGGGATGTGAATCTGCACCTGGTCGAGCTTGGCGTTTCGCTCCTCGGCCAGCAGCGACTCGTAGGCGTTCAGCCGTGCCTTGGGCTTGGCGCGGCGGGCGCTCGCGTTCATCCGCACCCACTCGAGCTCCCGCGCGAGCGTGCGCTTGCGCGCGGAGTCCTGGCGCTCCTCCTGGGCCAGGCGCTTCTGCTTCTGCTCGAGCCAGCCCGAGTAGTTGCCCTCGTAGGGGATCCCGCGGGCGCGGTCGAGCTCGAGGATCCACCCGGCGACGTTGTCGAGGAAGTAGCGGTCGTGGGTGACCGCGACGATCGTGCCGGCGTAGTCGTGGAGGTGGCGCTCGAGCCAGCCGACCGACTCGGCGTCGAGGTGGTTCGTGGGCTCGTCGAGCAGCAGCAGGTCGGGCTGGCGCAGCAGCAGGCGGCAGAGGGCGACGCGGCGGCGCTCACCACCGGAGAGGTGGGTCACCGGCGAGTCGCCGGGCGGCAGGCGCAGGGCGTCCATGGCCGTGTCGAGCATCGTGTCGAGGTTCCAGGCGTCGGCCGCGTCGATCTCCTCCTGCAGGCGCGCGAACTCGTCCGCCGTGTCCTCGGAGTAGTTCATGGAGAGCTCGTTGAAGCGGTCGAGCAGGCCGCGCAGCTCGGCCACCCCCTCCTCCACGTTGCCGCGCACGTCCTTGGCCTCGTCGAGATGCGGCTCCTGCTCGAGCAGGCCGACGGTCGCGTTCGGCGCGAGCTGGGCCTGGCCGCGGTAGTCCTCGTCGCGCCCGGCCATGATCCGCAGGACGGTCGACTTGCCCGCGCCGTTGTAGCCGAGCACGCCGATCTTGGCTCCCGGGTAAAAGGAGAGAGACACGTCTTCGAGGACCTTCTTGTCGGGCGGGAAGGTCCGCGAGAGGCGATGCATGGAGAAGATGTACTGGGAGGACACGGGCGGTGAGGATAGACGCGCGGAGTGGCCTCCGAATGTCGAGGAAGGCGAACGGACTCGTGCCGGTTAGGCCCGCCGAGCGATCAAAACCGTCCACTGGCGCGATCCTCGGCGCGCTGTGGACCCAAAGCGTCGAATAGCGACCTCTTCTGTCCACGAACCCCGCGCGCAGCGCGTTGTGGACGGTTCAGGTCGGTCGCCCGTCGACGGGACAATCGCGGCGCTGGCGAGCCGGCAGCGCGGACTGGTAACGCGCCGTCAACTGCTGGAGGCGGGTCTGACGCCCGAGGCGGTCTCTCGTCGGCTCAAGTCCCGTCGCCTCCACCCCCTGCACAGAGGTGTCTACCTCGTCGGTCATGCGGTTCCGCCGCCGCTCGCCATCGAGCTCGCCGCCCTCCTGGCCTGCGGACACACCGCCGCACTCAGCCACCGCACCGCGGGCGTGATGTGGCGCATCCTTCCTTCCCGCGATGACGCGGTCGAGGTCACGGTGCCGGATCGTCGGTGCCGCCCACGGCCGGGGCTGAAGCCTCACGCAGGCTGCCTCGCCCAATGCGACGTCACCGTTCGCCACGGCCTCCGCCTCACCACGCCCGCCCGGACTCTCCGCGACCTCCGGCCCGTCCTCGACCCGCCCGCGCTCGAACGTGCCACCAACGAGGCCCGGGTGCTCCGCCTCCTCCCCCTCGGAGAAAGCGACGCCGCCACGCTCACCCGCTCCGAAGCCGAGCGTCGTCTGCTCGCGCTGCTGCGCCGCGCGCGCCTGAGCCCCACCGCAACCAACATCAAGCTCGCGGGCCAGGAGGTCGACGTGCTCTTCGCCGATCAGCGGCTCGTCGTCGAGGTCGATGGCTATGCGTTTCACGGCACGCGCGCGGCGTTCGAGCGTGACCGCCGGCGTGACGCCGATCTCGCTGCCGCCGGCTTCCGGGTGCTCCGGGTCACCTGGCGCGCTCTGACCAGCGAGCCCGAGGCGGTCATCGCCCGGCTTGCCGGCGCGCTCAGCGCCTTCCGCACGCCCGATTCCTCGCTACCGTGAGCGGGTCATGGCCCGGGTGCTGGATCTTGAGCAGTCGCTCCTCCTGCTGGAGCTCGATCCGCCGTTCGACCAGCGCGCGGTCCAGCTCGCGCGCCGCCGGATGGCCAAGCGCTGGCATCCGGACATCGCGCCGCCGGGCCGCCGGCACGAGCACGAGCGCCACCTCCAGGCGATCAACGAGGCGGCCGACGAGCTCGAGCGCCTGGCCGAGTCATCGCGCGGCGGGAGCGTCTCGCGCAACGCCGTCAAGGTCTCCGCGGCCGCGGCCCGCCGTGCGCGCGAGGAGGAGGGCCGCCGCGCCTACGAGGCCGAGCAGAACGCCCGCGCTCACGCCGCCGAGCGCGCGCAGCACGACCCGTTCGGGTCGCGTATGCCCGACCACTCGGTCGTGCACCGCTACACGCGCTGCCTCTCCTACCCCGAGTGGGGCGTGGGGAGCGTCACCGGGATCTACTTCTCGGGCGACGGCGAGGACGTGCAGCAGTGGGCCCGGATCAAGTTCTCGGTGGGCGTGCGCACCGTCCCCGCGGGCTCTCTCCAGTTCGTCGACTTCTCCAAGCCCGATCCGGCCGCCGAGCGCGTCGAGCGGTTCCTCACGGCCGCCCAGCACGCGCTGGCCGAGGGCGAGCCGGCGATCGCCGCCAAGCGGCTCATCTACGCGCGCGACGCCGAGCCGGAGAACCCGGTCGTGCTGCGCCTGCTCACCGTGGCCCTGTGGCAGAGCGGCAACCTCCCCGCCGCCGCGCGCACGGTGCGCGACTGGACGCGGCTGGAGGGCGAGCGCCCGGCGCCCCATCGCTTCGCGGCGCGGATCTACGAGGACATGGGGTCGCTCTCCCAGGCCCTCGACTCGGCCGAGTGCACGGCAGAGCGCGAGCCGGGCGAGGCCGCGGCGTGGGAGCGGGTCGGGCGGCTGAAGCTGCGGCGCGGGGATCGCGCTGGCGCTCTGGTCGCCCTCGAGCGCGCCCGCCTCATCGGCGCCTCGCTCGAGGGCCTGCTCGACCTCGCGCTCGCTTTCCACCTCGTCGGCGACGTGGGCGGCGAGGTCTCCGCGGGGGAGGCGGCGACGAAGCTCGCGCCGGATTCGGCCCCGGCGTGGTCACGCTACGCGCATGCGCTCGCGCGCACCGACCGCGCTCGCGACTGCCTGGCGGCGTGCGAGCGCGCGCTCGCCCTCGAGGATGACGCCGAGGTGCGCGACCTGCGCGAGCGCGTGCTCGCGGCCGAGCCGCGGGCGCTGCCCGACGCCAGCGCCGCGGCGTAGGAAGACGGTCCGCACCCGGCGCTACGGTGCGCCGCCGATGCGCCTCATCGTCGCCCGCTGCGAGGTCCGCTACTCCGGTCGCCTGAACGCGCTGCTGCCCGAGGCGCTGCGGCTCGTCATGGTCAAGCAGGACGGGTCGGTGATGGTCCATGCCGACACGGGTGGCTTCAAGCCCCAGAACTGGATGACCCCTCCCACGGCGATCGAGGAGGAGGGCGATCCGCCCCGGCGGATCGTCGTGAGCAAGCGTGCCGGCAGCACCGAGGACCGGCTCGAGATCGACATCTCCGAGGTGCTCTCCGACGTCTCTCACGACATGGGGGAGGCCGCGGCGCTCGAGAAGGACGGCGTCGAGGCCCACCTGCAGGAGGCGCTGGCCGCGGCCCCCGAGTGGTGCGGAGAGGGCTTTCGCCTCGTGCGCCGGGAGTGGCCGACCGACATCGGGCCGGTCGACCTCATGTGTCGCGACGGCGAGGACGCCTGGATCGCGGTGGAGATCAAGCGCGTCGGCACGATCGACGCGGTCGAGCAGCTCTCGCGCTACCTCGAGCGCCTCCGGCTCGATCCTGCGCTGGCCGACTGTCGCGGCGTGCTCGCGGCCGAGAGGGTCAAGCCGCAGGCACGGGTGCTGGCCGAGGCTCGGGGCCTCGACTGGGTGGAGGTCGACCTCGCGGTGCTGCGCGGCGAGCGCGAGGCGGCGCTCACGCTGTTCGCCTGAGCGGCCTCGGGTACGCTCACCGCCATGTCCGACGATCAGACCGCCGTCCTCAGCGAGCGCCGCGACGCGACGCTCGTCATCACGCTCAACCGCCCCGAGGCCCGCAACGCGGTGAACTCCGCGCTCGCCCACGGCCTGGCCCTGGCCCTGGAGGAGCTCGACGCCACGCCGGAGCTGCAGGTCGGCGTGCTCACCGGCGCGGGCGGGGGGTTCTGCGCGGGAATGGACCTGAAGGCCTTCGTCCGCGGGGAAAGTCCGTATGTCGAGGGCCGCGGCTTCGCCGGGATCGCCCAGCAGCCCCCGCGCAAGCCGCTCATCGCCGCCATCGAGGGCTTTGCGGTCGCGGGCGGCTTCGAGATCGCGCTCGCGTGCGACCTGATCGTCGCCGCCCGCGGCGCGCGCCTCGGGATCCCGGAGGTCAAGAGGTCTCTGGTGGCCGCGGGCGGAGCGCTGCTGCGCCTCCCCGGCCGCCTCCCGTATCACCTGATCATGGAGCTCGCGCTGACCGGCGAGCCCATGCTCGCCGAGCGCGGCGCCGAGCTTGGCCTCATCAACCGGCTCTCCGAGCCGGGCGAGGCGGTCGAGGACGCGCTCGCGCTCGCCGCGCAGATCGCCGCCAACGGTCCGCTGGCGCTCGACGCCACCAAGCGCATCCTGGTCGAGTCGCCCGACTGGTCCCAGGAGGAGTTCTGGACGCGCCAGGGCGATATCGCGGGCCCCGTCTTCGGCTCCGAGGACGCGCGCGAGGGCGCCCAGGCGTTCTCCGAGAAGCGCGCTCCGGTCTGGAAGCGCGCCTAGGCTCTTAGCGCTCGCCCGGGAGCTTGGCCGGGTACATCGCCACCGGCCGCTCGAGGTCGAGCGCGGTGCAGATGATGCGGTTCTGCTCCTGCACGTGGGCGGCGGGGTAGCCCTCGCCGGGGCTGGCGCGCTCGGGGCGGCCGATGTAGCCGAAGGCGAGCGGCTCGGGCAGGATCTGCATGAGGCGCGGCGACATGAACGCGCGAGCGCCCATGTTGCGCGGCTCCTCCTGCACCCAGACGACCTCGCGCAAATTCGGGTAGCGCTTGACGAGCTCGAGGATCTGCGCCTGGGGGAAGGGGTAGAGCAGCTCGACCCGCCCCACGGCGACCTCGGGACGCTCCGCGCGCTCAGGATGGCCGACGAGGTCGTAGTAGACCTTCCCCGTGCACAGGACGAGCCGGGTGATCCGCTCTTCGTCGACTCGCGGCTCGCCGAGGACGGGATAGAACTGCGTCTCGGAGAGGTGCTCGATCCGGTTGGTCGCCTGGGGCAGACGCAGAAGGCTCTTCGGCGTCATCATCACCAGCGGACGCTGCTTGGCGATGCGCGCCTGCCGCCGCAGGAGGTGGAAGTACTGCGCCGGCGTGGTCGGATTGGCCACGCGCAGGTTGCCCTCGGCCGCGAGCTGGAGGACGCGCTCGAGACGCGCCGAGGAGTGCTCGGGGCCCGAGCCCTCGTAGCCGTGGGGCAGGAGCAGGGTGAGGCGCGTGGTCTGCCCCCACTTGGCGAGTCCCGAGGCGATGAACTGGTCGATGATGACCTGGGCAGAGTTCACGAAGTCGCCGAACTGCGCCTCCCAGAGCACGAGCGTCTCGGGGCCCTCGTGGGAGTAGCCGTACTCGAAGCCGAGGCACGCGATCTCCGAGAGGGGCGAGTTGTGCAGCTCCATCGGCGCGAGCGCCCCGGGGAGGTTCTGGATCGGGCAGTACTCCTGACCGGTCTTGGCGTCGTGGAGCACCATGTGGCGCTGGGAGAAGGTGCCGCGCTCGGCATCCTGCCCGGTGAGGCGGATCGGCGTGCCCTCGGTGAGCAGCGAGGCGAAGGCGAGCGCCTCGGCGTGGGCCCAGTTGATTCCCCCCTCGGCGCCGAGTGCCTCTCGTCGCTGATCGAGCTGCTTTGAGAGCTTGGGGTGCACCGTGAAGTCCTCGGGCACGCGCAGCAGCTCGTCGTTGATGCTCCGCAGACGCTCGCTCGATACGGCGGTCTTCACCTGTGGGCTCGGCGTGCGGTCGAGCTCGTACTGGCCGGTATGCTGCTCGGGCGGTTCCGCGGAGCGCTTGAGGAGGGCCTTCAGATCCTGGTGCTCGCGGGTGAGGCGCTCCCACGCCACGTCGTTCATCGCCTCCGCCTCTTCCTCGGTGACCGCGCCCTGCCCGATCAGCTGCTGAGCGTAGAGCTCGCGCACCGAAGGGTGCTTCTTGATCTTCTGGTACATCTCGGGCTGGGTGTAGGCCGGCTCGTCGGCCTCGTTGTGGCCGAAGCGGCGGTAGCCGATGAGGTCGATCAGCACGTCGTGCCCGAACTCCTGGCGGAAGGCGAAGGCCAGGCGCACGGCGCTCACGCACGCGGGCACGTCGTCGGCGTTGACGTGGATGATCGGGACGTCGTAGCCCTTGGCCAGGTCGGAGGCCCAGCGCGTCGAGCGGGCGTCGTCGGGGTCGGTGGTGAAGCCGACCTGGTTGTTCTGGATGAGGTGGAGCGTCCCGCCCACGCGGTAGCCGTCGATCGCCTGCAGGTTCAGGGTCTCGGCGACCACGCCCTGGCCGGGGAAGGCGGCGTCGCCGTGCAGGACGATCGGCACCGCGGCGTTCGTGTCGTGATGCGCGTGGGGACCCTGCCGCGTCGTCTGCGCCGCGCGCGTCGCGCCCGCCACCACGGGTGAGACGTACTCGAGGTGGCTCGGGTTGGACTCGAGGCGCACGATGACCGACTCGCCGTCGGGGAGCTGGTAGGAGCCGTCGGCGCCGTGGTGGTACTTCACGTCGCCCGTACCGCCCTGGGGGATCGTGGTCACCGCCTCGAGGGTCGAGGCGCCCTCGAACTCGGCGAAGATCGTGTCGTAGGGGCGCCCCAGGTTGTGGGCCAGCACGTTCAGGCGCCCGCGGTGGGCCATGCCGATCACGACCTCGCGCGCCCCCTGGGCGGCGGCGAGCTGGATCGTTTCGTCGATCATGGGCACGGTCATGTCGAGGCCCTCGATCGAGAACTGCTTCTGGCCGAGGTAGGCCTTGTGCATGAAGCGCTCGAGCGCGTCGACCTCGGTGAGGCGGCGCAGGAGCGTGCGCGATTCGCCCTCGTTCAGCGGCTTGCGGAACGTGCCCGACTCGATCCGCTCGCGCAGCCACACGCGCTGGCGGTGCGAGGCGATGTGCTCGATCTCGTAGGCGATCGTGCCGCAGTAGGTCTCGCGCAGGTGCGGCAGCGCGTCGGCCAGCGTGGCCCCGGGGACGTGCATCCGGAGGATCCGGGCGGGGATCTGCGCCATGATCTCGGGCGTGAGGCCCAGCGGGACGGGGTCGAGCGCGGGATCGCCGACGGGCTCCGCGTCGAGCGGGTCGAGGCGAGCGGCGAGGTGCCCGAAGGTCCGGTGCGCCTTGAGCAGCGAGGTCGCGGCCTGCACGGCCTGGAGCAGGTTCTCGTCGGGAGCGGCGGCGTGCGTGGGCTCGGCCGGGGCGGGGGCGGGGGCGGCGAGCGCCAGCTCGGGCAACTCCACCCCGAGGTCGGCGAAGGCCCGAGCGTAGAACTCGTCCTCGCCCTGCAGCAACGCTTCGACGCGCTGGAGGAAGCGCCCGGACTCGGCGCCCTGGATGATCCGGTGGTCGTAGGTCGAGGTCATCGTCATGACCTTCTCGGCCCCGATCGCCTCCCCGACGCGGCCGAGCCCTACGGGGTAGGCGATCGACCCCGTGGCGACGATCGTGCCCTGACCGACCATCAGCCGTGGGACGGAGGCGACCGTGCCGATGCCGCCGGGGTTGGTCAGCGAGATGTTGCCGCCCGTGAGGTCGTCGGCGGTCAGCGCGTTCGTGCGCGCCTTCTCGACGAGCGCGTTGTAGGCGTCGAGGAACTCGGCGAAGCTCTTGCGTCCGGCGTCGCGGATGACCGGCACCATCAGGGTCC
>JAABUM010006812.1_pt1 | contig 10924 bp, 9 predicted proteins | sample 5559161 | NCBI WGS metagenome assembly JAABUM01 (sample SAMN10711868, study PRJNA513369) | rock metagenome | isolation source: Antarctica rocks | place: Antarctica: Victoria Land, Siegfried Peak nord | reverse complement strand
GCCGCTGGTCGGCTCTCGGGTGGGTCTAGCGTCGGCGCGGGCGGGACGACCGCGCGCTGCACGCAGGCACCTTTGCTTTGACTTAGGAGACTTCTTTGGCAACGAACGAGAAGCGCAAGCTGCCGGTGCCGGGCGTTCCGTCCAGTGAAGCGCCTTCGTATGAGGAGCCCACCACGCCGGCAGGTCCGCTGCCGCCGAAGGACGACCAGGGTGGACCCGACACCCTGACACCGACGGGGGTAAGCACCGGTCAGCCACCGCAGAGCGTGGGCCAGCAGGGTGAGTTCCTGACCACAGCGCACGGCGCCCGGCTGTCCGACAGCGATCACTCGCTGCGGGTGGGGCGCCGTGGACCGACGCTGCTGCAGGACCATCACCTGCGGGAGAAGGTCAGCCACTTCGACCACGAGCGGATCCCCGAGCGGGTGGTGCACGCGCGCGGCGCGGGCGCGCATGGGGTGTTCGAGGCGAACGGCGCCGCCGAACGGATCTGCCAGGCCGGGTTCCTGCAGTCCGGCGTCCAGACGCCGGTCTTCGTGCGGTTCTCCACCGTGCTCGGCTCCCGCGGCTCCGCGGACCTGGCGCGCGACACCCGCGGGTTCGCGACGCGGTTCTACACCGCCGAAGGCAATTACGACCTGATCGGCAACAACATCCCGGTCTTCTTCATCCAGGACGGCATCAAGTTCCCCGACGTCATCCACGCCGCCAAGCCCCACCCCGACCGGGAGATCCCGCAGGCGCAGAGCGCGCACGACACGTTCTGGGACTTCGCCTCGCTGCACACCGAGGCGCAGGCGCACACGATGTGGAACATGTCCGACCGCGGCATCCCCCGGTCGTTCCGGACGATGGAGGGCTTCGGCGTCCACACCTGGCGGCTCGCGAACGCCGACGGGAAGACCTCCCTGGTGAAATTCCACTGGAAGCCGCGGCAGGGCGTGCACTCGGTGACGTGGGAGGAGGCGCAGCTGAGCAACGGGTCCGACCCCGACTACCACCGCCGCGACCTGGCCGACGCCATCGAGGGTGGCGCCTACCCCGCCTGGGACCTGGGCGTGCAGGTCATGCCCGACACCGAGGACCAGACGTTCGAGGGGATCGACCTGCTCGACCCGACGAAGTTCGTCCCCGAGGAGCTCGCGCCAGTCCAGCTGATCGGCACCATGACCCTGAACGCGAACCCGACGAACTACTTCGCCGAGACCGAGCAGGTCGCGTTCAATGTCTCCAATCTCGTACCCGGCATCGATGTCACCAACGACCCGCTGCTGCAGGCCCGTCTGTTTTCCTATCTCGACACGCAGATCACCCGCCTCGGCGGCCCCAACTGGAACCAGCTGCCGATAAACCGTGCGCACGCGCCGATCAACGACATGCTGCGCGACGGCTTCCACCAGGACGCCGTGCACGGGGGAGTGGCGCCGTACCGGCCCAACAGCCTCGACGGCGGCTGCCCGTTCGTTGCCGGTCATGACGACCATCCCTTCATCGACCTGCCGGCGCCCGTCGAAGCGTCGATCAAGCAGCGGGCGCACCCGGCTTCGTTCGACGATCACTTCAGCCAGGTCGCTCTGTTTTACCGCTCGCTGGCGGTTGTCGAGCAGGACCACGTCGCCGCCGCCTACTCCTTCGAGCTGTCCAAGTGCTACGACCAGACGATCCGCGAGCGCCAGCTCCAGGCACTTGCCAACATTGACGCCGACCTGTGCAAGAAGGTCGCTGACGGGCTCGGCCTCACCCCGCCGGCGCCAACAGTCACCTACGAAGACGCCGGTACGAGTGCGGCGCTCACGCAGATTGGCGGTTCCTGGCCGGTCGCCGGGCGTCAACTCGGCATCGTCATCGGCGAAGGCGTGACCGAAGCGGCCGTCACCACGCTGCAGAAGGCAGCGCAGGCGGCGGGTGTTGTTCCACTCGTCATCGGCCCGCACGGCGGCAAGATCGGGCAGCTGATCGTGAACCGTACGTACGCCAATGCGGCCTCGATCGAGTTCGACGCGCTTGTGCTTGTCGGGGAGCTGCCACCAGCGCCCGACGCGATGGTCAGCGGCGATACCAAGGCCGGCGCCGGTAGCAGCCCCATGGCCAGCGACCCCCGGGTCGTCAAGCTGACCGGTGAGGCATGGCGACACTCCAAGGCCATCGGCGCGATCGTCTCAGGCGAGAGCGCCGCACTGACCGACGCCGGCATCACCGGCGACGACGAAGGCGTTGTCGTCGGTACCGCCAAGCAGGTGGCGCCGCGCATGCTCGAGCTGCTAGCCGAGCACCGCGCCTGGGGACGTTTCGCTACGAGCGCCGAGGTCTAGCCCGCGAACCCGCAGGCAGGCGTCGCAGAGCCTCGCCAGTACAGGACCCGCGGCTGCACCCGGAGCCCGCCTGCGCCTGGGTACGCGCCGGTGCGGCAGCACGTCGCCGAGCTTCGTCACCGTCCGGATCGGTAACGACGACGGTGCAACTACTGCGACAGCTCGGCATGAGCCTGGGCGGAAGGAATAGTGCTGACACAGACCATCGACACGACGATGGCCAAGGCAGCGGACACCCGGGGCAGATGGGTTGGGCCCATTGGCGGCCGAGGCGGCCCGGCTGATGGACCTCGTCGAAGACGAGCGCCGCATGCGTGGCCCCGGCGCGTAAACGGCTCAACTTCCGTTCACGATTGGTCGCCGCCGGGGCGACCTTGTAGCCGTCGGGATGGAAACCGATGTACCAGCAGCCACCGAAGATGCCGTTGTTGGCCTCCACGAGCGTCGCGACGCTGCTTGTCAACGACGGGGAGACGGCGCTGATTGCCGGGCTGCGGGGGAAGGCCGGGACCGGCCCGGACTGCGGCGTCCAGCCCGGCGGGCCGCCGTTCGCCAAGCGCTGCGAGTGGCAGCTGCGCAAGACCGCCCTGACCGCGCTGAAGAAGGCGGGCGGGCGGACTTCAACGACCCGCTGTGCCTGCTCCTGGATGCGGCGTTCGTGGACCTCGTGGGGTGGCAAGCCTTCGCCACGGCGGCCCTTCCCGTGATCCCGCAGTACTTCAACAACGGCCGCCAGCAGCAGGTCACCGACCAGGTGGCGCGGCGCACTGCACTGCCGCAGCACCACAGCATCGCCGCTCTCGAACAGGTCCGCGAACGCGTGCGGCAGAAGCTCGAGCGCCGGGCCTTCACGTTCCGTAACCAGCGCCGGGGGACCTGATGCTCGGCTTGATGCGCAGCCACGAGCTGCGGGTCGACGACCTCGACCAGTACACCGAGATCCTGCGGGAAGCGGCCAGGGCCGCCGGCGGCCGTATCTCGCTTCCGCGGCAGGGCTACTGCCTCCGAGGGACGTACGACCTCGGACCGTGAAGGGCAGCAGCATGACCCGCTGGCTTTGTGAACTGCTTCTGCTCGCCAAGCGTCGAATCAGCATGCGCAGACTCCTGCTGACCGTGGTCGCAACGTCCTTCCTCGTTGGTGCGTGCGGGGCAGGCAGCACGATCCAACGTCGTGCGGCGAACACCGACGGGACGGCAGCGTCACGATCGTGGACTGCACCGGCCCAACGACGCAGCCCTCACGGCAGCCGTAGTCGCTTACGGTTTAGGTCAACGCTCTCATGGGACAAACGGGCAGGCCCTAGCCGGGGCTTACACATTTTCGGCTCGCCGTGCAGGAGTCCGGACGGTCGCGGCGAAGAAGACCTTGATAGCAAGCGAGTACCGCCTTGGAGGTCATCATGTCGTGCCTGCGACGCCGCCAGTCCGTTGCTGCCTTCGTCGGCATCGTCTCGGTCTGCGGCATTCTGAGCGCCCCTGGTGCTGGTGCGATCGCCCGTGCGCCGCGGCTGGGCTTCGCCAAGCCGGTTGCCGTGGACGGGCAGCTTGCCGGCGGCGAACCGTTCGTACTCCAGACCAGCCCCGGGCATCTGATCTACAGCTCGCATGAGGGGACCACCCACCTGCTGAGGGACGGCATCGCCACCGGGCCTACCAGCACGGCCGGTTTCGCCTCGAATTACCGCAACCAGGTCAACATGTGGACCTCCAAGGACAATGGACGGTCGTGGCAGCGGGTGAACTACGCCGGCACCGGCTTTTTCACCAACCCGGCGACCAACTCAGGGTTCTCTGATCCGGACCTGACCCGGGACGACGCCGGGATCGTCTACAACACCGGCATCAACCTCGCCAACGATGCGCTGTTCTCCAGCCCGGACGGAGGCCGGACCTGGCCGACCGGCACGATCAACTGTCACGACGGTGACCGCCCGTGGCTGGCCGGTGGGCACCCCCGCGAGGTCTTCCTGGCGACCGACACCGCGGAGGGCGGGGTCAGCGGCAGCGGGCACACGGTGTTCCGCAGCACCGACGCCGGCGCCAGCTGCGGCGCGAGTGGTATCACCGACAACGGCGGGTATGGCACCGGCACGTACAGCGGGTTCGGCAAGCTGTACTACGACCACCTCGACGGCAGCCTCATCGAGCCCGCCGAGTTCATGGACAGCAGCGGCACGGTCAACGGCGTCGGTGTCAGCGTCCTGCCGAAGGCATCCGCTGCCTTCGGCGGTCACGCCCCAGCCGTGTTCCAGCCGCACCGCGCCGCCAAGACCAGCGTGTTCGCCCACTGGCCGTCGATCGCGGTCGATCGCGGCAACACCTTGTATGTCGTCTGGGACACCGCTGCCCGTAAGGCCGGCAGCAGCGGTGGGTGCATGGGCGCGCCGACGCTGCTCCCGAACTCGATCATGATGGCGTCCTCGCGCGACCACGGTCGGACCTGGTCCGCGCCGGTCACCGTCGCGCACCCCGGCACGACGGTGCTATGGCCGTGGATCCAGGCTGGCGCCGATGGCTCCGCCGCCGTCGTGTGGTACCAGTACGACCGGCTGACCGACCCCGATTGCGGCACCGGGAACGTGCGGGTGGAGGCGGCGACCGTCTTCGGTGCGCACAGCCCCCGGCCGAAGATCGAGCGGGCCGACGTGGCAGGCCGTGTCATCCACACCGGCGGCATCTGCCAAGGCGGCACCACGTGCGTCGCGACCGGGCAGGACCGGCGGCTGGGCGACTTCCTCACCAACGCCGTCGACCCGCGCGGCTGCCTGCTCGTCGCGACGGGCGACACGACCAGGACAGATCCGGTCACCGGCGGGCAGCTGCCAACGTCCCGGCCGCTGTTCATCCGGCAGAACAGCGGCATGGGCCTGCTCGGCACGCCCTGCTGACAGCCGCAGCCGCCCACCGCGCGACGCCGAGAGCGCCATCGGTGGCCTCATGCAGACGCCGGCGGACCGGTAGCCAAAGCGGTACGGGTAGTCCGGTCAGTGCCGGACCGGGTGGACGCCCGTCGTGTACCAGACGACGGCTGTGGAACGCGCCTCGGCGGCCGTGTGGACCGACATCCGTCGACGGGCGTGGCTGGCCTTACCGTTTTGGTGCGGAGCTTGCGGGCCATTCGCGCCAAGACGGCCATGATGACGCCGAAAATGCCCTCGCGTGGCGGCGAGTTGGTTCCGGATGCAGCAACGTCACCGACTGGCTCCTGGTCGCGGTGGCCGATGTGATCGGCGGTTAACATCTGCGGGTGACGCGGATAGCAGTGGTCGGCGCCGGCTTCAGCGGCATCGGGATCGCGGTGCGGCTCAAGCAGGCCGGACTGGACGACCTGGTGGTCTACGAGCGCAGCACCTCGGTGGGCGGGGTGTGGCGGGACAATACCTACCCGGGGGCGGCGTGCGACGTCCCGTCGCACCTGTACAGCTTCAGCTTCGCTCCGGAGGGTCGCTGGTCGAACCGGTTCGCGCAGCAGCACGAGATCGTCGCCTACCTCGAGCGGGTGGCCGTCGAGTTCGACGTCGTCCGGCATGTGCGCTTCTCCAGCGAGGTGGAGTCCGCGGTCTACGACGAGTCCCGCCTGGTCTGGACGCTACGGCTCGCCGACGGCAGCACCGGTGGGTACGACGTGGTCATCACCGCCTGCGGCCAGCTGTCGCGCCCGGCCGTGCCGGACGTCCCCGGGCTGCAGGAGTTCGCCGGAGCGGTGTTCCACTCCGCCCAGTGGGACCACGACGCCGACCTGTCCGGGCGGGTCGCTGTGCTGGGGACCGGGGCCAGCGCGATCCAGTTCGTGCCCGAGGTGGCCAAGCAGGCGGCCGCGATGACGGTGTTCCAACGCAGCGCGCCGTACGTGGTCCGCAAGCCAGACCGGGCGTACGGCCCGGGGACGAAGGCGGCATTGGAACGCTTCCCCGTGCTGCTCAAGGCGGATCGGCTGCGCACCTTCGTCACCAACGAGGCCCGCAGCCTCGGCTTCAACACCGAGCCGCGGCTGATGAAGGGCCACCAGATCCGCTTCTCCCGCCAGCTGTCCCGCTCGGTGCCGGAGCCCGACCTGCGCGCGCGGCTGACGCCATCGGACCCGATCGGGTGCAAGCGGATCCTGCAGAGCAACGACTGGTACCCCGCCCTCCGGCAGCCGCACGTCCGGCTGGTGACCGAGGCGGTGGCGGCCGTCGAGCAGACCGGGGTGCGGACCGTCGACGGCGAGCTGCACGTGGCCGACGTCCTCGTGCTCGGCACCGGGTTCACCGCCACCGAGCTGATCGCACCGATGGAGGTCGTCGGTCGCGGCGGGCGGACCCTGCGCGAGGCCTGGGCGGGCGGCGCGGAGGCGCACCTTGGCACCCTAGTGAACGGCTTCCCCAACCTGTTCCTGCTGTACGGGCCGAACACCAACCTCGGTCACAACTCGATCGTGCTGATGCTGGAGAGCCAGTTCCGGTACGTGCTCGACGCCCTCACCCAGCTGATGCCGGGGACGGCGGTCGAGGTGCGCGACGACGTGCAGCGGTCCTTCAACGATGACCTGCAGCGTCGGCTCGGCGGGACGGTCTTCGCCGGCGGCTGTCGCAGCTGGTACCTCACCGCCGACGGCAGGAACACCCAGAACTGGCCGGGCACGACGGTGGAGTTCCGGCTCCGGACCCGCCGGGTGCGCCCGTCGGACGTCGTCGTCCATCGCCGCCAGGCCTCGGCATGACCGGTCCGAGGGTCCCACTGCCCGTGCTGCGCGCCGTCGTGCGTGGCCTCGTGCGGCCGCTGTACGGGCCGCCGGTCCCGCTGTCGGTGCAGCGCCGGGTCGGTGACCTGCTGTCCGCGGTGCCCCTACCCAGGGGCACGACCGGGACCCCATCGACCTCGGCGGCCGACCGGCGCTGCGGGTTGTCGCACCGGGGGCGGCGGCGTGTCCGGACGCGGTGCTGTGGGTGCACGGAGGCGCCTTCCTGGCCTGCTCCACGACGACACACCGCCAGTTCGCGGCCGCCTTGTCGGCCGTGGTGGCCGCGCCGGTCCTGCTGCTGGACTACCGGCTGGCGCCTGAGCACCGGCACCCGACGGCCGCCGACGACGTGACCGCCGCGCTGGCCGCCGTCGAGGCGGACCGCGTCGTGCTGGGTGGCGACTCCGCCGGCGGGGCGCTGGCCCTGCTGGCCCTGCAGCGCCCGCACCGGGAGCTTGCCGGACTCGCCCTGGTCAGCCCGGTGAACTCATCCCGGCGAGCACCGGCGCGGCTGTCCGCGACACCGCCGCCGGACCGGCAGCCGAGGTCGCCGCTGACGGACCTACCGAACAGATCACGGCGCAGTGGGCCGCGAAGCGGTGGCTCGACGTCGGCTTCGCCCTGGACCCGCGGCTGGTCGCCGGCCGGGACTGGCCCCGCCTCGCGGTCACCCTTGAGCTCGCGTCCTGAACCGGCTACAACGTCCAGGAACACCTCCCCAGACTCGCTGCCGTTGAGCCGCTGCCCGACGAGCAGCCCGCCAGCGCACTGCGCAGCCGCCTGATGCGTGAGGTGCCGCAGGCGCGCGCCACCGCGACCCCCCAGGTGCGGCGGGCCGCGGACCGGCAGCGCAGCGCCGCCAGCGCAGCTGCCCACGCCCGCAACAATCACGACCCCGCCCGCCGCGACCCAGGCCGAAGTGGCCCTGGTCGTGGCCGTGGCCGCTGACGCAACCCCGCAGCCACACCCCGGTTGCGCGGCTGCTGACGAACCCCGGCGCGGCGATGTGGTCGGGGTCCACACCCTTGACCGGTTGGGGCGCTCGGTTGCCGCTGATCGGCTGTTCGGCCCTGCAGGCCACCAGGATCGCAGGGTTCACCTGGCAGAGCCTGGGCCGGCAGGTCCGCAAGAGGGAGCGGGGCATCGCGATCATGCTGGCAGCGCTGGTTGAGGTCGCGGTCCTGGAGCTCGAAGCGTTCAGGGGTAGGACGGGGAAGGTGGGACAGCCATGAGCCGGGCATCCGGTCAGGCGGCGGGAACGAAGACCGGGGGTGCGTTTCGTGGAGGTGGTAAAGCCCCGGCGCGGGGGGAGCGGCTTACGGTGCCGGGCGTGCCGGGCGGAGGTGCAGCTTGACCTGCAGGCCCCGCTGCTGGCTCAGATGCGTCCATTCGTGGAGGCCCATGAACGCACCCTGCACGCCAGCGACCCGGCCCGGGACGCCTGAGGCGCCCGGGGCGCGCATCCCGCCCGGAACGTCAGGGACCTCGCTAGGGCTGGTGAGGTCGCGCTCGGCTGGCGAAGGTCAGCCGCCGTGCACGCGGGCTTCGAGTAGGGCTTGGCGGTACGCGGCGGTCCCGACCAGGCCGGTACGGGTGAGGTCATCGGCGCGGCGAACGACGCCGCTGTAGAGCACGGTGGAGTGTCGGCACAGTTCGGCCTGCTCGTGCACGAGGGCCTGGTCGGCAGGCTGACATCGGGGGAGCTGTCCCCTACCGCGCTGAGCTCAGCGCGCAGCGAGCCCGCCTCACCGGACTGGCCCTGACCAGCCTGGTTGGGGCGGCGCTGGGCGCGGTCCTGCTGCTGACGACGCCGGGGTCGGTGTTCACGCTGCTGGTGCCGTACCTGGTCCTGTCGGCCTGCGCCCTGCTGGCCGTGCAACCTTTTGTTGCGGCCCGGGTGGCCGCTCGCGCAGCGGCGGCGACGGAGCTGTCCCGGTGCTGCCCCTTCACCTGGGGGTGCTGGCCGCCTCCGTCTACGGCGCCTACTTCGGGGCGGGTCTGGGTGTGATGCTGCTGGCAATCCTCGGAATCCTGCTGCCCGAGGGCTTGTCGCAGCTCAACGGCCTGAAGAACGCGCTGTCTTTGACGATCAACACCCTCGCGCTCGTCGCCTTCGCCTTCTTCGGACCGGTGCGCTGGGTCGCGGTGCTCATCATGGCGGTGACCAGCCTGATGGGCGGGCTGGCTGGTGCGCGGGTTGCCCGTCGCCTCAGCTCACGGGTGCTGCGAGTGGTCGTCATCGCCTTCGGTGTCGTGGTGGCGGGAAAGCTGCTCCTGGCCTGACCTACCGCATCGCAGACTGATGCGTTTGGGTCAGCTCCGCCGACACGACCAGTCCATCAACTCAGCACGTTGCGTCACGGTCAACGACAGGGCCGGGGCAGTCATAACGGGCATGACCATATTATCCCGCGTTATGTCGCAGACGACGGCAGACGCGCCGCCCGCCCCTCCACCTATTTCACAGCCAGACCACTAGGGCGTCGCCCGGGACGCCGAGCGCACCCAGCCAGCCTCGCCGCCCGGTAGCGGGGCCTCGCTGGTGCTGGGAGGGCCGGGAGCGGGCGTGGCTGCGGCAGACCCGGCCGCCGTGTAAGAGTGTGTGTCTGTCCTGGGAGGACCTGTGCGTCGTCGTGTCTTGTTTGGTGTGGTCACGCTGAGCCTCGGGGCGGCCTCGATCGGGTTCGTCACGCCGGGTTCTGCGGCTACGACCGGGTCGGCTGTGGGCTTCGCCAGTCCGACGGTGGTGAATGAGTTCGTGCCTGGGTTCGAACCCGATGTCGCGGTGGACAGCTCGCGAACTGCCAGCCGCGGTCGGCTGTACTCCTCGTGGCCTAACGGCTTCACGACGACGATCTCCTACCTGGATCGCTCTGATGATGGCGGGGCGTCGTTCCACCCGGCATCAGGCTCGGTCGGCGGCAAGCCGTTCACGTGCGTTGGTGGTGGGGACACCGAGTTGCAGGTCAGCCGTAAGAACGGTCAGTTGCTGTTCACCGACCTGCAGGGCCTGACGAACTTCTCGAACTCCTCTAGCACTGATGGCGGCAACACCTTCGCCACCAGCTGCACCGGGGTCAAGGGGGCCGGCGTCGATCGGCAGTGGCTGGCCATTGATGACAACGGCGGCACCTCAGCGATCGGCAGCGGCCCCCAGGATGGCCGGGCCTACTTCTTCTACGACAACGTCGCGCAGAGCACCTCTCCCACCACCCTGAATGGCAACCAGCCGGTGGTGAACGCCACCACCGACGGCGTGCACTACGGCGGCTGCGCCGACCCGGGGGCGGCGGTGTGTCAGGGGCCGGCCGCGGTGATCAGCGCCCAGGACGACATCGTCGGCAACGCCTTTGTCGATGACAACACGAGCAGCCCGCGTTTCCACGCGGTCGATGAGGTGCGTGGCAGCGCGGACTCCCATTCGGTGCTGTTCTCGACCTGCCGCGGCGCCAAGGCGGGCACGACGACGACTGCCGCTGCCACCGCGGCTGCGTGCACCAACCCGGCGCTGGTCGCACCGACCGACCTCGGGCGGGTCAACACCAACTGGTCAGACCATGTGGTCGCGAAGCTGCCGGCCGGTTTCGTTGCCAAGTCCTTTGATGTTGGGGCGATCGACAGCGCCGGCAACGTCTACGTCACCTGGGTGCAGTACAAGCTCAACGCCGCTGGGGAGTACATCAGCACCGGCCAGGTGATGATGGCCAGCTCCATCAACGGCGGCGGGACGTGGTCCACACCGCACCGGCTGAACCCGCCATCGCAGCCGACCGTCATCTTCCCGTGGATCACCGCTGGTGACCCGGGTCGCATCGACGTGGCGTGGTACGCCGCTCCGCAGGCCACCGACGGCGGCAAGTTCGGCCCGGACAACCTCCAGCACGGCA
>JAABUM010006811.1_pt1 | contig 10924 bp, 9 predicted proteins | sample 5559161 | NCBI WGS metagenome assembly JAABUM01 (sample SAMN10711868, study PRJNA513369) | rock metagenome | isolation source: Antarctica rocks | place: Antarctica: Victoria Land, Siegfried Peak nord | reverse complement strand
GCGCCGGGTGCGGCGGGAAGAGCGGCTCGATCGCGGCCCAGAGCGCGTCCGCGACCGGTTCATGGACGTTCATACCCACAGCACCGCAGCGCCCATGCCAGGGTTATGAAACCGCCTGTAAACCGCGTGCCCTTCACGGGTAGAGTATGCCCTTCATGGGCGGTGGCTGCCCTCCGGGGTACTTCAGCCCCGCCGTACTAGCGCCTGACCCGTGATAGCCCGCGATACAGGCTGACAGCTACCACGACCCCTACAATCCAACTAAATGGCACGGTCAGCGACCAAGGAAAGCGAAGTGGCAGGGGCGATACCCGGAACACTTCCACCAGTAATAGGACCGCCACGTTATAGATCAGATAGACCACTACGAACATCACCATCACGGACAGGCGCTTACGACCCAGGCGAAGCAGCATACCCACCCCCCACTACACACCACGCCGCTTGGCCTGATCCTACTGTGCTTTATGTGGTAGATGAATAGGTGAAAAGTGTGAACTGATAAAAGGATAAAGTCCTGACCAACCGGGGACCGGGACTGAAGTACCCCGGAGGGCAGCCGCTACCCACGAAGGGCACACTGTACCCCTGAAGGGCAGCCGCTCCCGGCGAGGGGCTGCGGCCACGAAGTCCCCTCCGGGGACTAAAAACTGCGGCGCGGGGTCAAGCATGCTGCGTGGCACTATAAAGGTTTGAAAATAGTTCACTGACGCGCCCAAGGGCTAATTCCTGGTTTTCCTAGCAACCACGCCAATATCGAAGCACGCCGACGTTAACTATCGTTCCCTATTGTCGGTAATCACAACCAGTTAGCATTGATGTCCTACTATTCCCGCTCAGAACTACTCTGCATTCTCACTTGCCAGACCGGCACCGAACGGCTATTATGTACGTACACTACGCCTGCCGGACAGTATGGTGGCGAAGATGGCAGCATCGGAGGAGCATGCAAATGCACCATGAGCAGATATTGCAGATCATCGACGACCTGACCGAGATCGGGCGCGAGGTGGACGAGTTCAGCGTCGCGGTGGCGTGCGGGGCGATCCCGGCGAAGCTGCCGCGCCACGCCTGGGTTCATCACCCGCTGCGCGGCGACCTGATCCAGATCATCACCAACCTGGAGAGCGAGAAGCTGATCTACACCACCAAGCGTGGCTACTGGGGGATGTACATCACCAAGCTCGGGCAGCGGACCCTCGCGGCCCTCGCGGCCACCCCGCAGTCGGAGATGACGCTGGACACCCTCGAAGTCCTCCCCGCGCAGCCAGAGCCGGTGGCGGAGGAGGCGTGGGAGACGCCGCGTTCGGCGGCGCTCACGCTCACGCGGCGTCACGATCACTTCTACAGCACCCTGGCGCTCGCGATCGCCGGTCTTGGGGCATTGCTGATCTTCGCGTTCGGCCAGAGCGCCTACAGCCCGCTCGCGCGCGATAGCGCCGCCGCGCCGATCAACACAGCGGCCACCTCTTCGATACCGAGCGTTCTGCCGATCGCCGCGGTCATCACCCCGGTCCCGACCGTCGCACCGACCGTCCAGGCGGCCAGGGTCTATGTCGTGGCGAACACCGGCGGCGAGGGACTTTTCCTGCGCCAGGCACCGAAGACCGGCACCAGGCTCTCGGCCTGGGCGGAGAAGACCAGGCTGGAAGAGATCGGCCCGGCGCAGCAGGTCGGCGGGGCCGACTGGCTCCACGTCCGCGCCCCGGATGGCAGCGAGGGCTATGTCCCGGCGCAGTTCACCGCCCCGGCGCAATAACCCGCCCCGCGTGACGAAGAGCCGCCTGCCCAGGCGCGGCGGGCGGCTCCTGGTTTTCCGGATTGCCGACGCCGCGATCGCACCGTCCCGGTGCAACAACCCAATCATCGGCGCAACGCAAATAGAAGAGAGGCGGGCCGTGTCGAACGGCCCGCCTCTCTTGCTGTGGTGGAGGTGAGGGGATTCGAACCCCTGACCTCTACAGTGCGATTGTAGCGCTCTCCCAGCTGAGCTACACCCCCACAGTTCGTCGCCCATCCGTCGCGAACGAGCGCAACGGAAGTATACGTATGGACCCGCACCCTGTCAACGGTTCCGCGCGGATTCGTCCGGGTCGATACAAAGTCGAAGATGCGGTAACGATCGTTGTGCGACGACGACGACCAGGGCTACCGTAGAGACATGGGCATCAAACGATCGCGCAACCCTTTGCGGCGGCACGATCGTTATCCGCGCCGCCATTATGAAGAAGCGAAGAACTCGCCCCGATTCGGGAGTCGCGGGCTCAGCGCGCCCAACTCGTGCCGGAGATCCCCTCGGCGTCGGTGAAGTCGCCGAGGCGCTGCGGCTTCCCGGCGGCGATCGTGCCCGTGGACTGATCGAGATCGATGGTGTAAAGCGCGAAGCCGGTATCCTGTTGCCGCAAGAACGCGATCTGCGTCCCGTCCGGCGACCAGCTCGCGCCGCGATCCTTGCCGCCATCGGTCAGCCGCTGTCGCCCGCTGCCGTCGGCGTGCATGATGTACAGGTCGGTCTCATCCGCCTTATCGGCACGCGCGGAGTAGACGAGCCACTGCCCATCGGCGGACCAGGCCGGGTCGTACGCGCCCTTCTTCTCGCTCGTGATCGCCCGATACGCGCCGGTCGCCGGATTAAGCGTGTAGAGTTGCGTCTCGGTCGCGCCGCTGGCGGCGTCGGTGACCGGGGCGACGAACGCGATCATGGCCCCATCGGGCGAGAGGGTCGCGCCTTCGATGTGGACGCCAAGCACTTTGGTGACGTTGACCGACACGGGTTTACCGCCGACGCCGCTCATCATCGCCAAGTTGAAGGCTCCGCCATCGCGATCGGTGCTATAGACGATCCGGTCGCTCCCGTCCGCCAGCCGCGCCCAGGTCGGCCCGGTGAGCAGAAAGCTGAGGCGCACATAGTCCGCCGACTCGATCTGATAGCCCTTCGCCTGGTTGTCCGTCAGCGCGCGGGGGTTCTGCGCGTTGGTGTCGGCGAGCATCAGGTTCATGTAGCTCTCGCCGACCTGCACGTAGAGGATCGCGTCGCCAGCCGGGGACCAGCGCGGCTGACGAATGCTTCCACCATTGGTCAGTTGCGTGCCCTGGCCGTCCTGCCAGAGCCAGATATTGCCGCCGCGAACGAAGAGCAGTCGGCCCGTGGCCGGCGCTTCGGCGGCGGCCACCGCAGCAACAGCAGGAGCCGCCACCACGTCCGCGGGAGTCGGCTTAGTGGCCCCGGTCGGCCGCCCGCACGCGACGAGCAGCACGGCGAGCAGGGCCAGACTCAGCCCGCACCAACGACGCTGCAAGCGCTGCCGCATCGCCACCGTCCCCCGAATCGCCCGCTCACCCATGCTCGCCCCCACCATAGCCACACGCCGCCAATGCTCGTCGCGCCTCCGCCGCCTCGTCCCAAGGGATCGTTCGGTCGGCATACACCATCGTATTCTCGTGCCCCTTCCCTGCCAGGAGGATCGTATCACCCGGCGCGGCCTGCGCGATCGCCCGCTCGATCGCCGCGCGCCGATCGGGCACGCACTCGTACTCGCGGCCCGCGCGCCAGCCGACGCCCTCCGCCCCCGCCGCGATCGCTCGCAGGATCGCCAGCGGTTCCTCGCCGCGCGGATCCTCGTCGGTGAAGAGGGCGGCATCGGCGAGGCGGGCGCAGACCGCGCCCATCTGCGCCCGCTTCGTGATATCACGCTCCCCGGCGCTGCCGAAGACCGCGACGAGCTGCCCCGCCGTCACCCCGCGCAGCAGCGTCAGAATCTGCTCCAAGGAATCGGCGTTGTGCGCGAAATCGACCACCGTGAGGAACGGCTGCCCCGCCTCGATCCGCTGCACCCGCCCCGGCACGCCAGCGAAGTGCGTCAGGCCGCGCGCCACGGTTTCGGGCGACAATCCGACTAGCAGGCAGACCCCCGCCGCCGCCAGGGCGTTGTAGACGTTGAAACGCCCGAGCAGCGGGGTCTGTATCCGGCATGCGCCCCAGGGCGAGGTGAGCAGGAAGGCGAGCCCCGCATCATTCGCCGCGATCTCGGTGGCGCGGATGTCCGCCTCGACACCCAGGCCGTAGGTCCACTCCGGTGCGCCGGCTGTCCGGCCCAGCAGCGACGCCACGCCCGGATCGTCGCGATTGATGATCGCGCCGCGCGGCCAGCGCCCCTCTTTCGTCGCGGGCGGCGCGATCCGCGCCAGGAGTTCGCCCTTCGCGGCCAGATAGTTCTCGTAGGTGCCGTGAAAGTCGAGATGCTCGTGCGTGATGTTGGTGATCACGGCGATGTCGTAGGCGCAGCGCTCCACCCGGTGATTGACCAGCGCGTGCGATGACGTCTCCAGGATCGCCCACGCGACCCGCTCGCCCACCATCTCGCGCAAGAGGCGCTGCACATCGAGCGATTCAGGCGTCGTCTGGTGGATCGGGTTGCGCCAGCGGCGCGGCCCCACCTTCAGATCGACCGTGCCGATCAGCCCGGTCTCGACTACCTGACCGAGGATCGCCTCGATCAGGAAGCTGGTCGTCGTCTTGCCTTTCGTACCGGTGACACCGATCAGCCCCAGTTCATGCGAGGGATTATCGTAGAAGGTCGCCGCGATCTGCGCCAGCGCGGCGCGGCTATCGGGGGCCACCACGACGCAGCGTGCGCGCGGATCGGCGACCGGCTCCTCGGCCAGGATCGCCGCCGCGCCGCGCTCCAATGCGGTCCCGATGAAACGGTGCCCGTCGAACGCCGCGCCGCGCAGCGCGACGAAGAGGCTCCCCGGCCCCGCCGTGCGCGAGTCGTAGGTGATGTCGCTCACCGGCACCGTCGCGTCGCCTAGCACGCGCGCCGCGCCATGCAGCGCGGGCGTGGCGGCGAGGAGCGTTTCAATCGTCATGTCCAAGGAAGCTTCACCTTCGTCCAGCGCGGCGCTCACAGGAATCGTCGCCGCCTACGCGCGGCACGGACGTACGCGAAACGAACCCCGCCGCGCCCCGCTCATCGCCCAGTGCAGAGCGAACGATACCACGCGCCCACCACCGTTGGACAGGCGCTCAGTGCGCTGTTTCACGAATACGTGTCGGGGTATTCTTCCCCGCTCCTCGGCTGGGCGGGTGCCCCTGGGCGGCGGGGTGCCGACAAGTAATTCTGCAATGCGGCACTACGTGCGGCGTTGCACGCATACGGGTCGGGTTGGCCTCGGCCAACCCGACCCTCCCTTGTAGGGGATGGTCGCCGCCGCAGCGGCGGGGAGCGGTCAGCCCCGCGCCCGCCGTCGCCCCACATCTATCCGCGTACCTACGCGGTAAGTTGCTCGCCGATGACCTCGCAGAGCGCCCGCATCCCGCGCACCGTCTGCTCGTCGTCCGCGTAGCTGAACGAGAGGCGGATGTTGCGCCGCCCCTCGCCGTGGAAGAAGCAGGCGGTGCCGGGGAGAAACTCGACGCCGCGCTCGCGGCACGCCGCCAGGATGCGGGTCGCGTCGAGCCCTGCGGGGAGATCGAGCCAGATGAAGAAGCCGCCCTCCGGCACCCGCCAGGTGATCCCCTCCGGCATCCGCTCGTTCAGTTCGCCGAGCATCAGATCGCGCCGGTGGCGATAGAGGGCGATCAACTCCTGGACGCGCGCCTCCAACACCCCGTCCTTGCAGTACTCGTGGGCGATATGCGCGGCGAACGGGCTGCCGCCATCGACCTTCAACACGCTGAGTCGATCGATCAGCGCCTTGTCCGCCACCAACCAGCCGATCCGCATCCCCGCCGCGACGATCTTGGAGAAGGTGCCGAAGTAGGCGACGTGCGACCCGCCCGCCAGCTCGTAGAGGGTCGGTAACTGCCCCCCCTCGAAGCGGAGGTCGAAGTAGGCGTCGTCCTCGAAGATCACGAAGTTGTACTCGCGCGCCAGCGCCACGATCCGGCGGCGGCGTTCCAGCGTCGTCGTCATGCCGCCCGGATTCTGGAAGTTCGGGATCATGTAGAAGGCTTTGGGGGCGATCCCGCGCGCGTGCAGGTCGCGCAGCTTCGCTTCCAGCACATCGACCCGCGCCCCATCATCATCCAGCGGGATCCCTTCCACGTTGACGCCGACGTTGGCGAACGCGCGCACCGCGCCGCTCCAGGTCGGCTCCTCGCTGAGGATCGTATCGCCCGGATCAAGGAAGAGGTCGATCAGCAGGGCCAGCGCCTGCGAGCCTCCGGAGGTCAGGAGCATGTTCTCCTGCGCGCAGCGGATCCCCTGGTCGCGCCCGAGCTTCTCGATCAGCAGGTCGAGCAATCCGGTATAGCCGCGCACCGCGCCATACTGCAACGGCCCCTGCCCGTGCGTGCTCATCAGCCGCCCGGTCGCCTCCGCGACCCCCTCGTACGGCAGGTGTACGGGGTCCGGGAACCCGGCGGTGAAGGAGATCATCCCCGGACCGCCGCCGCGCTCGCGCGCCTCGCTCGCGTTACGCCCGCGCACGCTGAACAGATCCTGGACCCCAGCCGTCGCCGTCATCGCCGCCCTCTCCCAGCCGTCGCGCGCGGCGCTGCCCCGCCCGTCGGTCACCACACTTTCATCCAACGGCATCATTATCGCCGATCGAACGGCCAACGGGCGACCCCTGCCGGGATCGCCCGCCGCCCGTATCTTTCTGACTACTGACTACTCGCCCCACCCGCCCCTACTCGCCCGCGCGTCCGCGATCGAGCCGATTGCCGACCCCGATCGGGTTCGTCATGAACGAGGCTTCGTCCAGCGCTTCTTCCGCCGCCTCGCGCACAACCTCATCCTTGGTCCCGGCGAGACGCTTCAAGATGCGGATCGACGCATCGCCGCCGATCCGCCCCAGCGCCGCGACCGCCGCCAGCTGCACCTCGCGATCGTCGTCGCCGAGGAGCTCGATCAGCTGCGGCACCGCGCGCCGATCGCCGAACTCGCCGCTCGCGCGGGTCGCCTCGTAGCGCAGCCCCGCCTCTTCGTTGTTCATCTCGGCGAGGATCGTGGATAGCCAGCGCTCGTCGAGGTTCCGCCCCATCGCGTAGAGGGCGCTCTCGCGCAACTGCTCGTCGTCGGACTCGTACGCCCGCTTGATCTCGATCGTGACCTCGGGATCGTCGGTGTAGACGGCGAGCGCTTCGAGCGCGCGGCGACGCACCTCGGTCGAGTCCTGCCCGCGCACGAGTTCCAGCAACTTCGCGCGCAATGGCGTGAACCAGCGCGGCGACAACTCCTCCTCCACCAGCAGTTGCGCGAAGCGTCCGATCGCGCGGGTCGCTTCCTCGCGGACGATGCGGTCGGAATCGGTGACCCCTTCCTCGATCAGGTAGGCCAGGATATCCTCGCTGTCATCCTCCCAGAGTCCGGTGATCGCCTGCGTGCGGATGGCCGGGTCGGCGTCCCGCAACGCCACCTTCAGCACGCGACTGAAGGTATATGCGATGTTCTCCTCGCCGAGCTCGTTCATCAGCGTGACCAGCTGCCGCCGCGTATCGAGCGGCAGGCGCGGCCAGGCGCGGCGGATGACCGACAGCTTCGCGCGATCGAGATCGGAGAAGATCGTCACATCGGTCACCGTCGCCTCGCCGAGGCTCTCGATCCGCTGCGCGAATTCTTCCGCGCTCAATTCGGGGCGCGGGGTCAATGCGTCATCGTTGTCTATCATCTGTCTGCCATGTCCTTGCCCCGCTCAGGGGGGCTATCTAGATGCGATGCGGCTGTCGGATCGTGAGGATCCGACAGCCGCGCGAGCGCCGAGAAGTGGGACCGATCCCGCGCCGGGGCGACGCTTAGAACTCCTCGTCCTCGTCCAACTCTTCTTCCTGGTTGCGGGCCGAGCGCTTCTTGCTCCCGCTCGCCGCCTTCTCCTTGATCGGCGGCTCGTAGAAGAACGCGCCAGGGGTATCCGCGTCCGCGACGAACTGCGGATACTGCGGCGACTCCATCACCTCGCGCAGCGCGCGCAGGCTGAAGGGGCGCTCGATGTTGACGACCGGCAGCAACTCTTCCGGGGCCGACCAGTAGCGCGGCTCGCCCTTAGTGCCGACATTCTCCGCCGCGCGCTCGAAGGCCGCCCCGACCACCACGTCGGCTCGCCGTCGCTCCTTGTCATCGAGCGGCTTGACATTATTGAGGTTGGGGTAGCGTCCCTCGCTCAGCAACCAGCCCTCATCGACCTCGGTCGTGATCTGCTGCGGGCGAAAGACGTAGCGGTTACGACGCTCGTCGAGTTGCAGCGTGCGCTCCTCGCGCGCCGGGACGGTGCCATAGCGGATGATGAACTGCCCGTTATTATTCGGCGTCCGCTCGAGCATGAGCACCGAACCGGGGAGCACATTCTCGCGGTAGAACTCGTCGAATCCGGCCAGATAGCCGCCACGGCTGCCGGTCGGGTAGCGCAACTCCGCCAGGAAGGTGGCATACAACTGCGGCACCTCGAACCGGATCGTCGCCGTCTTCTGATCCTCGATATATTCCGCCGGGAAGAGGTCCACCAGCGTCCCGTCGAGCGGCAGGAGGCCGTACGCCCACTCGAAGAACGTCACGACGTGCGTCACCGCTGCCTCGGCCTCCTCGGCGGGCTCATCGAGCAGATAGCGATAGTCGGTGCCGAGCTCGCTCGCCTTGCGGAGGGTCGTCCCGAGCGGCGCGAGGCCGGTGGTAGACCACAGGCGCGCGTCGCGCGTGCCGACAAACTCGAACTCCCGCTTCTCGCGCGAGAGCCGGTAGTTGATCGAGAAGCGTGCCGCGTCGTACGACGGGTCGTTCGTGCGCCGATTGAAGAGCCCTTGCAGGAGCTGCTCGTCGGAGAGCGGCTCGTTCGTCTCGACGATGTACTCGCGGATACGGCGCAGATCGCCCCGGCTGTAGCGGTCGACCATGTCCTCCGGGAAGAACCGATCGCCGAACGCCACGAAGCGATCATCGCGCGCAAGTTGTTCGACCAATGCCGCGCGCACCGCCCCGACGGGCTGTTCGGCGAGCGTCACCTCGACCGGTGCCGCCGGAGCCGCGAGCGGCGGGTCGGGCGCGGGGGATGGGGCCGGGGCGATCGACTCGGTCGGCAGCGGGGTCGCCGCCACCACCACATCTTCGCCACCGGTCGGCGTGACTTCCGGCTCCAGCGCGGGGATACCCGGCGTGGCGGTCGGCGCGGCCGCGATCGCGGCCACCGTCTCCTGCGTCGAATCCGCGCCATCGAGGTCGTCGGCGAGATCGGCGAAGACCGGGCGCTGCGACCACCCTTCGGCGATCATCGGGGCCGGCTTCTTCGGCGCGGCGGGCGGCGGCGGCGGGGCCGCGACCGGGTCCATGAATCGCTTCCGCAAGGTGTGGCCGAAATCTTCGACGACCGCGACCGGCGGCGTGCCCATCGTCGTGGTGATGAAGGTCACGACGCCGTCATCGGTCTCCGCGCGCGCGAAGATCGCCGCGTTCTTCTTCATCGCCGCATCGAGCCGCTGCCCGAGGGTTTCCGCGTCCACACCCTTGTGCTGCGACGCGAGAAAGCCGAGGAGTTCCTCGCGCTTCAGTGCGATCGGTGCGGTCGCGGCAAAGTATCGCCCGTGGAAACGGGCCTGCGTATAGACCTGCTCCGCGATCTGTTGTTCCTCGTCCGATCCCGCATAGGTCAGCGTCGAATGGGTGGCCTGCATGCGCTCCGTCGCCCTTCCGCTAAGCGTCCCTTGTACCTGTCATGCGGATGCGTGAACATCCACTCGTCTGTTGCTGTCATCCGGGCGGTATACCGCGACCGAACGCCTCGACGAGGCGTTCGGAGGCTACCCCTGCCGCAGGAGTTCGACCAACTCGTCCAGCGTCTGCGGCTTCATCCCGCGCCGGAACGCTTGCAGGAGCCGTTGCAACATCGCCTCGGTGATTTCGATTCCGCGTTCGTCCATCCGGTCCCTTCTCTCTGCCGCACAACGCAAACCGGCCGGCATCGCCAACCTGGTCAGACACAAGTGTACTATACGAGCGGGCGAGTGGGCGAGTGGGACGAGACTAGAAGTAGACGAAGTAAGCAAGCATAGAGAGAGTGAGGACGCTCCTTTAAAATTGGTTGAGCCCGATCAGGGGCGCGCCGGGCGGAGTCGTAGCCATAAGATGGCGGAGACCAGCCCCAGGGCGATCCAGCCGAGGAGCCCTGCGAAGCCGCTGACGCGCGGATCGCCCCCCGCAATCAGTAGCCCCAACAGCGGGGCGGTGCCGTTCACCGCGCCGTGCGCGGCGGCGGCCGGGAGGACGCTCCCCGTCCGCTCACGGATCGCCGTCAGGAGGAACGATGCGGCGGTGGTGAAGCCGAGCATCACCAGTACCCCCGAGATCGGGTGACCGGGATACTCGAACCCCTGCACGATCAGCGGCGCGTGCCACAGCCCCCACACCGCCCCGATCGCCAGATTCGCCCGCACGGCCCCGGCGGGCCGCCACGCCTCCCACAGGAAACCGCGCCAGCCATATTCCTCACCAAGCGCCAGGACACCGTTGATCGACCACCCCGCCCCGACGGCACCCAGCAGCCCGGCCACCACCAGCGCGGCGAGCGAGCCTGGCAGCCGCGCCTGGGCGGCGCGATCGGGGCCGTACAGGTCGGCCAGGTGGGCGCGTAGCGCCGCCACGCTCGGCAACAGCGTACCGACCGGCGCGAAGCCCAGCCGGTTCCCCAGCAGCACGGTGAGCGCGACGAGCAGTGCCGCGACCGCGACCACCGCGAGGACCGGCAGCCCGAAGAAGCGGAGCACCGTGCGAGCGTCGCCCCCGGAGGGAAAGACGAGACGTTCCCGCACGATGCGGCGCTCGACGAGGAGTGCCGCGACCGCCGGTGCGGGCATATAGCGGGCATATAGCGGGCATATAGAGGAGGGCGATCACGGCGAGCCCGACCGGCGAGCCGAGCGGGACTCGCGCCAGCGCCAGCACGGTCGCGATGAGCACAGGCCAGCCGAAAGCCAACCCCAGGAACCGCGTCACCC
>JAABUM010006809.1_pt1 | contig 10927 bp, 10 predicted proteins | sample 5559161 | NCBI WGS metagenome assembly JAABUM01 (sample SAMN10711868, study PRJNA513369) | rock metagenome | isolation source: Antarctica rocks | place: Antarctica: Victoria Land, Siegfried Peak nord | reverse complement strand
CCGCGATCGCCGCGCAGTCCCTCGCCCACGCCGACTCGCTCTGGGCGGACACCACCTACCTACAACCGGCGCAGCCCTCGACCTTCGGCCACTACCTTGGCGGCTTCGGCGAAGAGGCCGCCCGACACCTCGACCGGCTCGAGCGGGCTTTCGGCTGGGCTGACCGCTCGCCCGCCGGCGTCGGTGGCGTCGGCGGTAGCCGGGTGCCGATGGATCGGGTGAGGCTCGCCGCATCGCTCGGGTTTGCCGCGCCCGGCGCTCACACCCGCGACGCCATGTGGGCGGTCGACGGACTCGCCGACGCGGTGGTGGCCGCTACGCAGGCGGCTACCACGGTGGACCGCCTTGCCGAAGACCTCGAGATCTTCGCCAGCCCCAGCTTCGGCTACGTCACCCTCGACGCGTCGTTGTGCCGGGCCTCGGTACTTATGCCTCAGAAGCGAAACCCCTATGCCCTTGCGGTAATTCGCTCCGGTGCCGGGACCTTGATCGGCAGGGCGACCGGGCTGCTGGTCACCCAGCGGACGCCGTCGGCCCGCACCGACAACTGGTTGCACGCGTATGGCGAGGTGGCCGGCGCCCTCGCCCTGGCCCGGCAGGTCGTGACGTTGGGGGCCGAGGTGACCCGGACCCTTGAGGTGGACCGGGGCGCGTTGGCGGACGTCGCGGGGCAGAACTTCACCGGTGCCACGGACCTTGCTGAGGAGCTGGTGCTGCGCCATGGGCTGGACTACAGGTCGGCATATCGCGTGGTGGGCAGGGCAGTGGCCGCTGCCGTCGAATGCGGGCGCACGTCGCTCAGCGAGGACGACCTGTCCCAAGCGGCGACCGAGCTGTTGGGTGAGCCGCTCTTGCTCGGCTTGTCGATGACGGCCAGGGGGGAGAGCCTGGGCGAGGTGCTCGACCCCGCGCGGATCGTCGCCGGGCGCACCGTCCTCGGCGGAAGTGCGCCGGAGCGGGTGCGCGACCACTGCAGCTCTCTGGCGCGTCGGCATACCGAGGCCACCGGGTGGCACCAGGAGCGCCGAGCCCACGCCCAGCAGGCCGAGCTGCTCCTCGTCTCCGCCGCCCGGCTCCTCGCGACCTAACGCTCCCTCACGACCCAACGCTGCCTCGCGACCGAGTGCTCGGTGCCGGCTCCGCAGACCTAGAGCCCCGGTGCCAGCTCGGCAAGCACAGCCCTGGTCCGCTTGACGCTCGCCGCCGGGTCGTCGCCCACCGCAAAGACCGTGGGCCACAGCTCGGTCACACCGGCCTCGGCATAGACGTGCAGCTGCTTTTCCACCTCGGACTCGGTCCCAACGACGGCAAGGGCTCCGGGCGAGACGACCCCCTCGCGGGCGAGCAGCCGCTGGTAGTTCTCCAGCCCGCCATACCTGGCGAAGAGCTGCTCCGCTGCTGCGCGGCCGGCGCCGGCATCGGTGCACACGGCGACCTGTACGGCGGCCACGACCCGAGGTTGGGGGCGGCCTGCATCAGCGGCGGCCCTGCGCAGCGCCGGCACGATGACGCCGGCCAGGGTGCGCGGTCCGGCCAGCCACGTGACCACGCCATCGGCGAGCTCGCCGGCGACCTGCACCATCATCGGCGACAGGGCCCCGACCACGACCGACACGGCAGAGGTTCCCGGCACGGTGAAGCCGCCGTCGACCTGGTACAAGTCGCCCTGATAGCTGACTGCGCCATCGCGCAGCAGGGGGGTCAGGACCGAGAGGTACTCACGCATGTGGGCGGCCGGGTGGTCGTAGCGGATCCCGTGCATGCCCTCGATCACCGGTCGGTGCGAGACCCCAACGCCAAGTGTCAGCCGTCCCCCGCAGAAGGCCTGGGTGGTCGCCGCTTGCTGAGCCAGGGCAAGAGGATGGCGCGGGTAGGTCGGCACGATCCCGACGCCGAGCTCGATGTGGTGGGTCTGGGCGCCCGCTACAGCCAGGACGTTCAGGGCATCGACGCCACGGGTGAAATGAACCGTCCAGGCGGCCGAAAAGCCTTCCGCTTCGGCCTGTTTCACCTGCTCGACGATATCCGCCGGGGGCATCGGGGCACCGAGAACGTCGCCGCCGACGCCCATCGCGATACGCATGGTCACAGGTTCCGGTCACAGATCCGTGAGCTGCGGCTGCCCGGCGCGGAGGCGGGACAGCTGGATGAAGTGTTCGGGGTTGAGGAACAGCTCGTTCATCTCCCCCATGTCGTCGATGGTGATGCCCTTCTTGATCAGATAGTCCAGATACTGGAACGCGTCTTTGGCTCCGAAGCCGCAGTGGTGGGCGCCGAGCAGGCGGCGGGTCTTGTTGTCGTAGATGCACTTCTGGAACCCGGTGAGCTCCGGACGCGTGAAGGCGTAGAGCATGCTGCCTTCGGCGAGCGGCAGGGACAGCTCCTCGTTCCGGATGCCCTTGGGCGGCATCTGGATCACCGAGATGTCGCCATAGGCCGCGCGCGCCTCGTCCTCGGTGAGCCCGACCCAGGTGACCTCGTAGGTGGTGTGCAAGAAGTCCGGATACTCGGTGAAGTCGAACTCGAACGCCTCGCCGGAGATGTTGCGGGCGGCGGTCATCCCGCACTTGCGGGCCTTGAACATCTCCATCGGCGAGCCGATCAGATCACCGATGGCATACACCCCAGGCACCGAGGTCTGCATCCGGGAGTTGACCTTGACGAAGCCCTTCTCGTCGACGTCGATGCCGAGCGCGTCGACGTACGGCTTGGTGTTGGGCCGCTCACCGATGCCCACGAACACGAAGTCGGTCTCGATGACCCGCTCGGTGCCGTCGGCCAGGCGCACCCACACCCCGGTGGCCCGCTCACCGCCGACCACCTCGAGCGGCTCGCACCCCTCGATGATGTCCATGCCCCGCAGGCGCATGTTGTGCACAACGTAAGTCCGCAGGTCCTCGTCGACGTGGTCCAGGCTCTTGGTACGCATCAGCGGGCTGCGAGTCAGAATCGTCGTGTGGCAGCCGGTGGCCTGGTAAAACGACCCGTACTCCATCGCGACCTTGGAGCCACCGATGATCACGCAACTGGTCGGCTCGTAGTCCAGACCCGGGTCGATCAGCGAGGCGAAGTCGTAGACGCCGGCCTTGTCCAAACCCTTGATCTCCGGCGGGAAATAGGTTCTCGTGCCGGTGGCGAGCACGATGTTGCTGGCCGTGAACCGCTCCCCGTTCACCTCGACGGTGTTCTTGTCGATCACCGTCGCCTCGGTGTTGAGGATGTACTCCATGTCGAGCTGTTCCTTGCTCTGCCAGTTCATGAAGGCATGCGCGTTGTTGCGTCCCTTCTTGAAGAGCTTGATCATGTCCACGATCGAGGCGCGCTCCTCCTCGAACTTCGGGAACCACAGGGTGTCGGAGTTCCACCGCATGTAGTCCATCTCGCGCGCGGCCTCGGAGAACAGGTGGTGCGGCACGCAGGCCTGATGCGGGCAGGAGCCGCCGAGGAACGGCCACTTGTCGATCACCAGTTGACGCTGGCCGCGGGCCTGGGCATACGCCGACCCGAACCGGCCCCCAGCGCCGCCACCCACGAAGATCACGTCGAAGTGATTGCCCTTTTCACGGTAGACATTCTGCAATGGTTCGCTGACATCCCCGGTCTCTGCCCGGTGAATCAAACCTTCCCACTCGCTCATGCTCAGTACGGTCTTGCGAAGGTCCACGACGTCTCTCCTTTGTGATCCGATCGGCCACGTCATCCGATCCGCTTGTCATCCCGATCAGACACCACCATGTGCCTGACCATGACGTCCCAGGCGGGCAAGGTCCGGGCAGAGTTTCGTCCCGCCGTGTCGATTCGCAGCCCGGCCCGGTCAAGGACGGTGAGTCCATGAGCAACGCGAGCATCAAACAGGACAGCCTCACTCATCAACCCATACCTGGCGACGACCGAACCGCCGAGCATGACCCGACCAGCAAGCTGGACGCCGCGCACCGCGAGGTCTCTGTGGTCATGGCACGGGCCAGGGCCGCCCAGGCAGCGATCGCGGACTACACGCAGGAGCAGGTCGACGAGCTGTGCACTGCACTGGCCTGGGCCGTTGCCCGTCCGGAGCGCGCCGAAGCCCTGGCCAAGTTGGCCGTGGACGAGGGCGGCTTCGGCAACTACGACGACAAAGTCATCAAGATCAACAAGCGGGTCCTGGGCGTGCTCGCTGACATGCGCGCGGTGCGCACCGTGGGTGTGGTGGAGGAGGACCCCGAACGCGGGCTGGTGAAGATCGCCAAGCCGGTCGGGGTGGTGGCCGCGCTCGTCCCGACAACCGGCCCGGATGCCACGCCGCCGGTCAAGGCGCTGCTGGCGCTGAAGGGCCGCAACGCCATCGTCGTGGCCCCCCATCCTCGGACGGTGGACACCACGGCAGCCGTCGTTGAGTACATGCGGTCGGCGTGCACCCAGGTCGGTGCGCCCGCAGATCTGGTGCAGATGCTCGGCGAGCCATCCATCGTCAAGACCCAGGAACTGATGCGCCAGGCAGATCTCATCGTGGCAACCGGCGGAGCGGCCATGGTGAAGGCCGCCTACAGCTCGGGGACTCCGGCGTACGGGGTCGGGGTCGGCAACACGGTCCATGTCGTTGACGAGACCGGTGACCTGGACGACGCGGCGACGGCCATCGCCGGTGCGAAGACCTTCGACTACGCCACCAGCTGCCTGGCCGACAACGCGGTCGTGGCCGAGGCCGGTATCCACGACGCGCTGCTGGAGAGGCTGGTCGCCCGTGGCGGCTATCTCTGCAGCCCGGCAGAAAAAGCCCTGCTCCAGAAACGGATGTGGCCTGACGGTGGGCACATTCCGACCCCGGATGTGATCGCCAAGTCCGCGCCGACTATCGCGGAGCTTGCCGGTTTCAGCGTCCCGGCCGACCGCACGTTCCTGGTCGTGCAGGAGGAGGGCGTCGGTGCGGAGTACCCGTTCTCGGGCGAGAAGCTCTCGGTCGTGCTGGCCCTCTACCGTTACGACGGTGTCATCGGGCATGCGGTTGACCTGGTCAATGCCATCACCGGCTATCAGGGCATCGGGCACACCTGCGGGATTCACACCATGCGCGACGACCATGTCGATGCGCTGGCACTGGGCACCAGGACGGCGCGGGTCATGGTCAACCAGAACCTGAACGAGGGCGCAGGCAGCCTTCGCAACGGTCTGCCGTTCACCTTGAGCCTGAGCTGCGGTACCTGGGGCGGGAACATCACCACCGAGAACGTCAACGCCCGCCACTTCGTGAACCTCACGTGGGTCTCTCGGCCGATCGCCCCTCATCCGGTGAGCGAAGAGGAGCTGTTCGAGGCGCACTGGCAGCGGTACGGCCGCTAGCCGGGCATTCCGCACATGGTGGGCGGCGGGGCGTGGCGCACGGGTGTCGGGGTGCGTTGGTCAGCGGCGGCGTCGGGGAGAGTCCTCGGCTTCGTCGAATGCTTGTAGGGACAGGGCCTGGAGTTCGGTGACGAGCTGGTGGAGCCGGCGAGCGTTGTCGAACCAGTCCTGGTAGCGACGTTGTTGCTCCGCGGTGATCCTTCGGGTGACGGTCTTACCGGCCACGGCCCGGGTCCAGGTGAGGTAGGGGCCGTGCAGTTCCGGCGGGTCGCCTTGGCAGCGACAGCCTGTCTTGCCGCACGCGGTGCTGCGCCATACGAGGCTTCCGGGTAGCGCGAAGCCGATCTCGACGAGTTCGCGGGCCAGCCGCATCTGGGTTCGGCGTTGCCGCCGGCCGGGGTCACCCATCAACGCCACCTGCGGTGTCTGCGTGTCGCCATATCACGATCAGTTCTTGAAGCGTATACGCTTCAAGAACTGATGGGTAGCCGCCGAGCACAGGAGGTTTCACATGTCACAGACCCGGATCGGTTACGGACCGCCGGCGGCGGTGGACAAGACCCTGGGGGCGTTGCCGGTGGTCGCGGAGTTCGCCCGGCGTCTCGATATCGCCGCCATCGTAAACCGAGCCTGCCCGGTCCGGGACCTGGCGTTGTTGACCCACGGGCAGGTGATCGAGGCCCTGGTAGCCAACCGGCTGACCTCGCCGACACCGCTGGTGCACGTCCAGGACTGGGCGGCGGCGTGGGTGACCGAGGAGATCTTCGGTATCGACCCGGCCGCGCTCAATGACGACCGGATCGGCCGGGCCCTGGACGCGATCGCCCCCGAACTGGAGGGCATCGTCGGTTCGGTCGGGGCAACGGCCATCGCCGCCTTCGGGCTCGACGTGGCCCGGCTGCACTGGGACACGACCTCGATCAGCCTCTACGGCGACTACCGGGATGCACTGGAAAGGTTTCGCCGCGCCACGATTCGGCCGCCCGAAGGACCGGCGAACCGACCTCAAACAAATCCAGGCCGGGCTCGCCGTGACCGGCGATGGTGGGGTGCCGGTATTCCACCGGGCCTACCACGGCGGAGCCGGGGAGGTCTTCCAGGTCAGCGCCGCGATGGAGCCGCTGCGCAAGCTTGCATCGCCACGGAAGTTCGCTGATGGTGGGAGATTCCAAACTCGTCTCCTACCGAAACTGCGCGCCATGACTGAAGCTGGCGTCCAGTTCATCGCGCCGGCGTCCAAGACCTACGTTAAGGCCCCCACCCTGGCCGCCCAACACCTCAAGACTGCCAGGCAGGTGGACTACGTGGCCGAGCGGGATCTCGCTAAGGCGCCACAGCTCCGCGGTCGCTGGCAGGTCCGCGAAGACACCATGAACCTGACCCCTGTCGACGCTGCGTGAAAACTGACAGTGATGCCTCGAACCCGCCCAGCAATAGGGGTCAGTTTTGGCCCGGCGTTGACAACCCCCGCCAAAGACAGCAAAGGACCGACCCTGGCGCTGCGCCGGGTCTTCGTCTGGTCCTCGAAACGGCAGGACGCCGCCCACCTCGCCCGGACCAAGAAGCTCGCCTGGGCCAGCGATGACTTCGCTCGGCTGGAACGCGGCCTCGGCGGCCGCCACTACCCCCACGCCGAAGCCGTCCAGCAACGCGTGAGCGCCATCGCCAGCGGGCGCCGCGTGAGCGGCTACCCACGAGCCGACATCGGCACCGACCCCGCCACCAGCAAACCCACCCTCACCTGGGCATACGACCACGACGCGCTCACCGCCGAAGCCGCCGACGGCTGGTACGCCCTCCTTACCAGCCTCGACCCCGCGGTCGCCGACGCCGCCGAAGTGCTCCGCCGCTACAAAAGGCCAAGAGTCGTCGAACGCCGTTACGGCAACGTCAAAGGCCCCTCGCGGTCGCCCCCATGTTCCTGAAGAACAACCGGCGCATCGAAGCCCTCATCACCGTCATCTGCCTCGCGCTGCTCATCTTCTGCCTCGTCGAACGAGCCCTCCGACTGTCCATCGCCCCAGCACTCGTCCTGGCCGGGCTCTACGTAGGACGAGCCAAACCCACCGGCAGGCTCATCTTCACCGCCCTGTCCCCCGGCTGCGCCTCATCCCCGCCACGCCCCACAGCCCACCTGTCATCCCAGAACCACCCCACACTACAGGCCAACATCCTGGAACTGCTCGGCGTCGACCCCGTCCGACCACGCCAATAAAGCAAGGCCACAAGACACCCAGGAACCCCCACGCTCACGCATGTGCGGAATGCCCGGCTAGCTGTGCAGGCTCTGCAGTGTCTGCCACGCCCGAGTGGCGAGCTGCAGGTTGAAGTTCGTGTCCGGATCCGTGAGGTCGTGACCGGAGATCTCGCGGATCCGCTGCAGCCGGTACTTGAGCGTGCTGCGGTGCACGAACAACGCGGCTGCGCTGCCGGCGTAGCTGCCGCCGCACTCGAGGTAACGACACAGGGTGGGAACCAGCTCGGATCGCTTGCGGTCGTCGTAGTCCAGGAGCGCGCCGAGCCATTGCCGGACGAAGCGTTCGATGGCGGCCGGGTCCTCCACCTCGCAGAGGATGCGATAGACGCCGAGGTCGTCATAGCAGGTGGCCCGATCTTCACCTCGCACGCTGCGCTGCATCTTCAGGGCCAGCTGGGCCTCGCGGTGTGAACGCGGAAAGTCGCTAGGACGATCGCACCAGCCGCCCACTCCGACGCTGCAGCGACCACCACCGAGGTCGGCGAGTACGGCGTTGCGAAACCGGTCCCAGGAGACGTCGGTGTCAGAGATCACGACGACAGCTGCGCCCCGGGCGACCAGCAGAGCGCGAACCCGCGTCTCACGGGCAGCGCGCCGCACGGCGTTGAAGAAGGTGTCTTTGTCCTGGGTCCGGCCGCGCCCCTCAACCACCACCACCCGGTGTCGCCGTTCCAGGTCGTAGCCGAGCGCCTGAGCGCGGGCCAGCGCGCTGCCCTCCTCGGTCCCGGCTAGTAGCTCCTCAGCCAGGTCCCGTCGCAGGCGCAGCTCTGTCTCGGCGATGCTGCGCAGGCGGGCGAGCTCCATGGCAAGCACCGTGGCGCCGTGTTCGAGAGCGATCTGTTCTCTGTCCCCGGCCGCTCCGCCGGGGTCGATGATTGCCAGCACTCCGAGCACGTCGACCGCAGGGCTGACGATGGCCACCAACCGTCCGCCTTCCCGGATAGGCCGTTTCTCACGAAAGGCGCGACGCAGCAGCTGTTCACGACGTGCCGGCGGATCCTTCGGGTACGGCTCAGGCTGGTTCGGGCCGGCCCATGCCCGGAGGTTGCCGTAGCGGTCCTCCACCGCGACCGGGTAGCCCGTGAGTTCGTGAAGAGCGCGGGCGATCCCCTGCTGACCCTCGCCGGCAACGGCGACCCGGGTGAAGCGGTCGTGGATCTCGGTGGTCTGCTCCAGCGCCCGCACCGTCTCGGCCAGCACGGTGTTGGCGACGCGCAGCTCTCCGGCCGTGGTGCGTTCCTTCGCATGCAGGCTGGCGTTGGCCAGCGCGACTCCGGTCTGTTGTGCCAGCGCCCGAAGGAGGAAGAGCTCGGGCTTGGAGGGCTCCTTCGGCGCCGCGGCGACGAAGTAGCCGATCTGACCGCCGACGCTGCGCAACGGCAACGCCCAGCCCCAAGCCTCGCCCGGGACGGTGATCGCGCCGCCGCTGCTGGCCACGGTGCTCAGCTGTGCGGCAACCTGGACGCGTAGGGCCGGTGGCGGGGCTGGTGTCTCAGTGGTCCGCCATCCGCTGTCGGTCAGGTGCACGCCCACCATGTGAAAGTGGCCGAACGACGGAAGCGAGGATGCGGCAAGCTGCATGATCCTGTTCGCGTCACCGCTCTCGATCATCAGCATCGAGAGCATGAGAAGGCCTTGCAGATTCGAGAGCTGTTCACGCAGCTCGGCATCCATACCCGCTGTGTGGTCGGCCTCGATCGCGTGAATCATCAAGACCTCATCGTCAGTGCCTCGTGGAGAGGAACTCGTCCGGCTCCAGGTAGTAGGGGTTGTCGAGCACCATGCCGCCGATCAGCACCTTGGGATGTGTCTTGAGCACATCTACCAGAACCTCGCCGCTGAAGCTGTCGAGCGCGTAGAGACACAGGATCACCTGCGGATAGCGCGGCAGGAACTTGTTGAGACTCGCCTCGTAGCCGACCAGCTCCTCGACGCCCGGCACCTGGCGCAGGGCCCAGGTCATCTCTCCGACAGCGCGCGCGAACCCGAACCCGGTAGCCATCGCATCGCCGATCGAGCGGTCCCAGAAGTCCAGTATGTTCTGGGTGGAGAAGCCCCCGCCGCTCAGGTACGTCTCTTCGGATCGCTGCACGTCGAGCTGGTGACGCCTCAGGCTCGGTCCTAGATCGACCTTGGCGCCGAGCGCGGCGAGCACGGACTCGGGACCGCTACTATCCACGACGGCGATGCACTTGTCACCGGCTTCCAGGCCCTGGCTAAGGTAAGGAATCAGGATCTCGTCGCGCTCTGCCTGGCTCGGATAGAAGGCGCACACATGATCGCCTGGAGCGAGGTCCACCCCGGGAATGCCGATGGAAATGGAGTCGGTCAACATCGCGCCGTCCCTCTCTGATGATTCCGTGGTCCAGGGATATCGAGCGCTTGCCCACACTCTGGTAACCCAGTATTGTAGAGAGTTTTCGGCGAGCGTCTCTAGCCCCGACAGGACGATATTCATGCTCATATTGACCCGCCCATGACAATGGGCAGTCTGTGGCCCAACGCCCGCTGTCTCCGGGGTGCACGACCAATGGTCCGTAAGGTTGCTGAGCGCAAGTCCTGGCCATGACCGCTGCTTCGAGCACCACGTCCTCGGACACACCCTCACAAGCTGACATTCTGACGGCGGTGCCTTCGGCCTCAATCTGAGCCGCAAGCGGATCGTGCAACGGGACGCGATCTGGAGGACAGCATCGAGAACGTTTCGCAAGCTCAGCGATTCCCGTAAGACAGTGAGGATGTACCTGGCACCGCAGCGATTCCCGGCGACGGGGGCATACACGGCGCGCATCCGGCAAGGGTGCGGCGCACAAGTGTGACCCGCAGAGTCAAGTAGCGGGGTTCTCGCAGCGGTAATTGGCGCTGGTCGGCGAACCCGGGCGGCCCGGTGCCTGCGCCCGGAGGGCGCCGGGATCGCTGGCATGAGATGGGTTCAGATTAAGAAGCCGTGCCTCTCCCAGTCGGTCAGGTCAACGTTCACGGTGACGGAGAAGCGAGCGAGGAGCCGTCGACTGATCTCAGCGCCGTAGGCGCCCGCTGCTGCTGAGTAGCGCCGCGCCTGGGCCTGGGTGACGCGCACGAAGCTGCCGACCTCGATGGCTGCGGAAGGCCACTCGTCGGCGGCCTTCTGATCCACCCGGCCGCCGCGGTGGCTGAGCACGTCGCGAAGGACGCAGAGCTCGGTCAGCGCTCGGTCCATCGCCGCCGGGATCGGACGATCGTCGGGCGCAGCAAGGCCGACCGTGCGAAGTGGACTTTCCCAGCGGGTCGCACCGTTCCCCCTCGGCTTGGCGATCTTGAACTTCTCCAGGGCGACGGTGGCAGCGACCTCGGCGATCCGCTGCAGAACCC
>JAABUM010006803.1_pt1 | contig 10937 bp, 12 predicted proteins | sample 5559161 | NCBI WGS metagenome assembly JAABUM01 (sample SAMN10711868, study PRJNA513369) | rock metagenome | isolation source: Antarctica rocks | place: Antarctica: Victoria Land, Siegfried Peak nord | reverse complement strand
CGGCTCTGCGCGTCCCGACGGCTCTGCGCGTCCCGACGGCTGGGTGGGGTGGTCCGGCGGGGCGCGCTCGCACTACGTCATCAGCGAGGAGTGGTCGACGCCCGGCTACCTCCCGACACCGGTGACGCCGGGGGAGTGGCACGTCGTCCTTGGCCTGCACCGTGTCCCCGCTCCCGGGGTCGCCTACCGCGTCACCGTCACGGGCGCGAGCCGCGCCGAGGTGCTGGCGGAGCGCCACAGCCAGCCGGAGTCCCCGCCGGTGCCCGAGCGGGTCCCAGCCCGTGTGCTACCCGCAGTCGACGGGATGCGCTGGCGCGCAGCGGACTTCCACGCTCACTCTCTCCACTCCGACGGGGCACTGAGCATCGAGGAGCTCGCCGCCCTCGCCGTCTCGCAGGGCCTCGACGTGCTCGCCGTGACCGACCACAACACCACGAGCCACCACGCTCACCTGCCTGCAGTGGGGGAGCGCTACGGCATCCAGCTCGTGCCGGGGCAGGAGGTGACGACCGACCGCGGGCACGCCAACGCGTTCGGCGACATCGGGTTCGTCGACTTCCGGCAGCCGGGTCGTCAGTGGCAGCGGGACGTGGCCAACCGCGGTGGGCTGCTCTCCGTCAACCATCCGCTTGCGGGTGACTGCGCGTGGCGGATGTCCCTCGACGAGCCGACTGCGGTCGCCGAGATCTGGCACTCCTCGTGGTTCCTCCTGCGCACCTGGGGCGCGCCGCTGGCGTGGTGGCAGGCCTGGAGCGAGCAGACGGTGCCGGTGGGCGGCAGTGACTTCCACCGTGCGGGGAGCGACGCATGGCCCGGCTCGCCGACGACGTGGGTCCTCACCGAGGGAGACGACGTCCTGGGCGCCGTCGGGGCCGGCCGGACGGCGGTCTCAGCCGACCGGGCCGGTCCGGTGCTGTTGCGGCTGGGCGACGAGCTCGTCGCTCTGGGCGCCGACGGCGCGCTGTTGACGGGTTTCGACCGAGGACGACGGCGCATCGTCGGTGACCGCGCCGTGCTGCCCGCCGGCCCGGGGCCGTGGTGGCTGGAGGACGACCACATGGGCGCCCTCGCGTTGACGCCGTAGCGCCTGAGCCGCCCTCCGATCAGGCCGGGTGAGCAGCCGGGCCGGGTAACTGGTGTTGTCTGTCATCTTCTGCTCCAGAGTTGTCTTCGCGCTGCGGCACTGTGACTTCAGGTGCCCGCCAGTTGCATAGAACGCCCCACCGAACGCTACGCCGGCCCCCACGCCACGAGCACGCCGACCGGGATGCCGACGATCGTGCTGGTCGCGGCAATCGCAGCGATGATCGCGACGATCCGTGCCCCGATCGCGACGATCATGGCGCCGAAGAAGAACTGGATGCCGGAGGACACGTCCTTGAGGCCGCCGCTGATGCCATCGGTGAACCGGGTCTTGACGTTCTGGAGTGCTGGCGCCGACGGATCGTCGGCGACCCGGCGGTCGTGCCTGCGGTTCGGGTCCGTGGTGGCTCGAGGACGACCACATGGGCGTCCCCGCCCTCTGCCGCTGACCATCCCCGGCGTCCGCCTGGGTAGGCGGTCTTCAGGCCGTCAGGCTCGCGAGATGGCGGGTCGTGCCGACGAGGAGCCAGATGACGGCCAGGGACTCGACGACACAGACGATGCTCATCTGAAGCGTTCCGGCATCCCTGGCGAACCCGACGATGAGGAAGGTGACGACGACTGCGGCGAGCTTGAGAAAGGCGACGACCGACACGACGGAGGCCACCGTGTTGCGGTTGGGACGAACCGTCCTCGGTGCCCCGGTGCGCCTGAGGTTGAGGATCATCACAACGACCAGACACGCCGCTCCGATGGCGGCCGACACCAGGACGATTACCCCGGTGCGGCGCTGCATCGTGCTGCCGAGATCACCGAGATGGGCACCGAAGATCCACACGATGAGCAGGTCGACGACGAGAACCACGGCGGCAACGGAGGCACGGGCCCCGGCAGGAAACGGCTTGGCGGGACCTGGTTGCGTGCTGTGCTCGTTCACACCGCGGCCACGGGCCAGTTCCCACTCGGAAAGCCCGTGCTGTCGCTGAGCTTCTGGGTCAGGGTGGAGTTGGCACCGCGCCCCTGACCTTCGAAGATCTCGTTGGCCCCCCAGAAAGCGATCCCGAAGATCGCGACCCCACCGCCGAGGATGAACGGGGCCGCCGGGGCCCCGAAGATCGTCGCCGTCGATGCGATGGCGGCGATGGCGCACGCGATGAGTGCGCCGAGGGCGGCGAGACAGGAGACCCAGAACTGGATGATCGCCGACGACAGGTCCTTGAGCGCCGTGCTGATGCCGTCGGTGAACGTCGTCTTGACGCTGCTCAGGGCGGTCTTCTGGAGCGGTACCTTCTGGCGGTACTGCTCGGCCGCGGAGCCGCTCCAGTTGTCGTCCAGGGCGAGGCTGCCGAGGTCGGCCTCCCCGACCCGACCGCTGATCGGGCCACCGATGAGGGAGCTCCACTGGTCGGCGGCTGCCGAGAGGTTCGCGGGCGACCCCAGATGCGAGAAGTAGTAGACGATCGGGTCCCAGACACTGCTGACCTTGTCCATCAGCCAGTTCCACGCGTCGTGGATCTTGTCGCCGACCCAGCCGAGCCCCCACGGCAGCATGTCGATGATGTGGTTGACGCCATTTCGGAGGTCTTCGAGCTTCTGGGTGAACTTGTTGACGAGGTCGATGATCTCTTGCGCACTTGGCATGTCCGTGTCCCCTTGTGTCGTGTTGTGGTCAAGCAGCCGTCCAGCTACCTGACGTCCCACTGGCCGCGATAGCGGGCTTCCGCCGCGTCCTCGTTGTCCTCGTACGCCTTCTTGATGTTGCGTAGCGTGTCGCCGATGTGCTTGGTTTTCGCACTTCCGTCGGACAGCAGGGCCACGAGCCGGTTCTGCAGCTGCAGGTAGGTCGACGTCAGGCCCGTCGAGCTGCCGACCCATGAGAAGTCGTCGTCGGTGAGCGTGAGGTACGCAGCAGAGCTCGATGCGTCGCCGAGCGTCGAGGACGTCGTCTCCCACATGTCGCCGTCGCTCGCCAGTGCTTCCAGTGCCACTTTGTAGGTCATGTCGTGTCTCCCCTGGGTGACGTTCGGGACGTGTGGTTGGTTGCTCAGTCGCGCAGGCGGAACTCTCGAGCCAGGGCGACAGGGTCGCGTGACAGCCGGTCGAGCTTGCCGATGACGCTGTCTTCGATGATGCGGGAGACATCCTGGTCGGCCATCTTGCGGTAGGTCTCCTGGATGGCCTGGGTTGCTTCCCTGCCGACGTTCGTCGGGTGGGCCCGCTCGAGCCAGTTCTTGTCCAGTGTGAGGTTGATGAGGTTGCCGTTGCCGGCGAGGGTCGCCCGGGCATGGCCCGAGAGGCTCTGGCTGCTGAACTCGCGGGCCTGCATGGCCTCCACCTCCGCGCTGACCACATCGATGCTCTCGGTGAGCTTGCGCAGGATGGTCGCGATGTGCTCCATCGTCGCTTCGGTCTGGGCGGTGTTTTCGCTCTGGGCGATCTCGGCCAGCTGGCCTGCGAGGGTCTCGTGCAGCAGGGGCAACGGGGTGCGGACCGGTTCGGTCTCGTCCTCGGCGAACTGCTGGCCGTAGTGCTCGAACCTGCTGGTGCCTGCGGTCGTCGCGGCCTCGATGATCCCGCCCACCAGGGTGGCGGCCGTGTAGTGGGTGATCCACTGCGAACCGACGACGACGGAGCTGATCCGGCCGGCCTTGTCGAGCGTGACCGACACCGCACCCGTGCTGTCCTTCGCGGTGACCGGCTCCAGGGCCTCGAAACTGCGGGCGAACTTGGTCGTCACAGCATCGACCTCTGGACTACTCAGATCGACCTCTTCGACCGGGTCGCTCACAACTGCCCCCTGCGCGTGTGGTTGGTGGAGTGCTCATGGCGAACCCTGTCGGGTCATCGTCACGTGTGCAATAAGGACGCGTACTCATTTCCGACGGTTCCGTCCGAGACGAGACTCTCACCATTCGGCCGTACGGTGCATCTGGAACCGCACCCGGTCTCCCGGCCTGGACTGGGCGAGGAGGTCCGTGTCGGCGTCGAGCACTACGGCGATGACGGGATACCCGCCCGTCGTCGGGTGGTCGGCGAAGAACACCAGCGGCTGCCCGGAGGCCGGCACCTGGATCGCCCCCCGGACCACCCCCTCGCTGGGCAGCTCCCCATCGCGCGCGCGCTCGAGCGGCGGCCCGGAAAGCCGGATGCCGACGCGGTCGCTCTCGCTGGTGACCTCCCAGGCGGAGCCGGTCAGCGCCCTCATGGCCGCCGGCGTGAACCAGTCGTCTCGGGGCCCGGCGATGGCCCGCAGGACCATGTCCGCGACCGGTGGCCCCGCCGTGCTGACGACGTCGACTCCGTTGACCGCGGCAGCTGGGACGTCGCCGACCGGCAGCAACGTGCCGGCGGTAAGCGGCGCGGGCCCGAGGCCGGAGGTCGGGTCGGTGCTGGCGCTGCCGAAGAGCCGTTCGACGTCCAGCCCGCCGCGGACGGCGACATAGCTGCGCAGCCCCGTGGGCGGCATACCGAGGCTGAGTCGCTCTCCGTCGCGCAGGTCCAGTGGCACCCCCGGCGATGCGGGAGCACCGTTGAGCGACAGCGGCGCCGGAGCCCCGGTGACCGCCACGGTGACCGGTCCCTCAGCCCGCAGCGCCAGCCCACCGAGGAGCACCTCGATGGCCGGATGACCTTCGTCGTTGCCGACCAGCCGGTTGGCCAGCCGCAGCGCGCGGCGGTCGGCGGCTCCGCTCGTCGTCACGCCGAGGGCTGCCCGCCCTGGGCGACCGAGGTCCTCGACGAGCGCGAGCGGACCCACCTCCTCGACCAGGAGCGCGCTCACGTCGCCACGGCCGAGAAGGCGACCCGACGTCCGGGGACGAGCAGCGCGGGCGGCTCTCGGGTCGCGTCCCACATCACCTGGTCGGTGCTGCCGATGAGCTGCCACCCGCCGGGTGAGGGGCGTGGGTAGACGCCGGTGTAGGGGCCGGCCAACCCCACGGAACCCGGCGGGATGCGGGTCCGTGGCGAGTCGCGCCGCGGGACGTCGAGGCCCCCCACGTCGCCGACGAGGTAGCCGAAACCCGGTGCGAAGCCGGAGAACTCGACCGTCCAGAGCTGTCCCGTATGCCGGGTGACCACCTCGTCCGGCTCGATCCCCAGGTGCCTGGCGACCTCGGGGAGGTCGGGCCCGTCGTAGCGGACCCCCAGGTGCAGCGGCTCATCGTTCCCAGCCATGAAGTCGTCGTCATCCGGCAGGCTCAGCGCCCGCAGGCGCCCGGCGAGCGCAGGGAGAGCGCTCGTCGATCGGACTCGGACCAGCACTGTCCGCGCGGCAGGGACGTGCTCGACCACGTCCGGCATCGAGGCCCGACGCAATGCGGCGTCGAAGCGGCGACGGTGCGCCGCGTCGTCGAGCTCGACGAGGATGGCCAGGTCGCCGCAGGGGAGCAGCCTCATGGTTGCGCGAAGGCGGACAGCCTGACCCCGGCAGCCTCAAGTGCACGACGGACGGCGGTGGCCATGGCCACGGCTCCCGGGGAGTCACCGTGCACGCAGACGGAGTCAGCCTCCAGCTCGACCTGGGTGCCGTCCACGGCCGTGACGACCCCTTCGGTCACCAACCGGACGACCCGCCCGGCCACCTGCTCAGGGTCGTGCAGGACGGCCCCGGACTCGCGGCGCGAGACGAGGGTGCCCATCGGGGTGTAGGCGCGGTCGGCGAAGGCCTCGGCCACCACCGGCACACCCTGCCGCTCGGCAGTGGCGAGGAGGACCGAACCAGGCAGACCCAGCAGTGGAAGACTCGACGCGTGGTCGGCCACGGCGGCGACCACGGCGGCGGCCTGCTCGCCATGGTGGACGACGGCGTTGTAGAGGGCACCGTGCGGCTTGACATAGGTGACGGCGCCCCCGACGGCGCGGGCGATCCCGTCCAGCGCCCCGATCTGGTAGAGCACATCGGCATAGAGCGCCTCCGGCTCGATGTCGATGAACCGGCGGCCGAAGCCGGCCAGGTCGCCGTAGCCCACCTGTGCCCCGATGCTGACGCCGTGCTCGACGGCGCCCCGGCAGGTCATGACGAGGGTGGCCGGGTCGCCGGCGTGGAAGCCGCAGGCGATGTTCGCCGAGGTGACGACGTCGAGCAGGCCCGCGTCGTCACCCAACGTCCACCGGCCGAACGACTCGCCCATATCGGCATTGAGATCGACCTGTCGCCGTCCCGTCATGTGTCAAGGTTGTTGAACAAGATGGCGGCTGTCAAGATACCCAAGGAACTTCCACTGAGAGTGGTATGCCGGGAGGGGGGAGGTCGATGGCCAAGCTGGCCGCCGACGCGGTGGTCGACACGCTGCGTGCGGCGATCTTCGACGGACGCCTCCGGCCGGGTGACCGGCTCGACGAGACGACCCTCGTGGCCCGGCTCGACATCAGCAGGAACACGCTGCGCGAGGGCTTCCGGGTGCTGGCCCACGAGCACCTGGTCGAGCACCTGCCCAACCGGGGAGTGTTCGTGCGGCGGCTCACGGTCAAGGAGGCGCGTGACGTCTACCGGACCCGGCGGCTCCTGGAGTGTGGGGCCTTGCGTGAGTCGGCGCAGCGCCTGGCCGCGGTCCAGTCGTTGCGCCCGGCGGAGCGGGAGGCGTTCGACAAGGACTGGGGCAGAGCGGTGACGGCGGTCCGCGCAGCGGTCGACGAGGGCGTGCGGGCCCAGGCGCAGGCCGACTGGGAGGCGGTCGGCACGGCGAACGGCCGGTTCCACCTGGCCCTGGCAACTCTCGCCGACAACGACGTCATCGACCGCACGTTGCGCAGCCTCCTCGCCGAGATGCGGTTGCTCTTCCTCGTCGTGGCCGCCGCCCAGGACGTCCACGAGCAGTACCTCGACGACAACCTGCACGTGGCCGGCCTCGTCGAGGCGGGCGAGCTGGTCCGCGCCTCGATCGCCCTGGAGGACTACCTCCTGCGGGCGGAGGAACACCTGGTCGGCCGCTATGCGGAGCGCTTCCTCGACTGACGGCACACCCGGGCAACCTGGCTCCGGTTGAGATCACCCTTGCGTCGATTGTTGGACGATGTCTACAGTCTCTCCCTGCCGGCGTGAGACCACGCCGACCCCCCAGCCAGCGAGGTGCACACACATGTGGGTCCTGCTCGCGGTAGCCGTCGTGGTGCTCGGCTTCGCCCTCAAGCTCAACTCGATGCTCGTCGTCACGGTCGCCGGCATCGTGGCCGGCCTCATTGCCGGCCTCAACCCCGTCAAGATCATCGAGGCGTTCGGCACCGGCTTCGCCGGTAGCCGCTCGGTGACCGTCTTCATCGTCGTCCTGCCGGTCATCGGCCTCATCGAGCGCTACGGCCTGCAGCACCAGGCCCGCAAGCTCATCGGCACGCTGCGCGGCATGACGACGGGCCGCCTCCTCGCCACCTACCTCTTCATCCGCCAGGCGTCCGCCGCCCTCGGGCTCACCGCGATCGGGGGGCCGGCCCAGGCGGTGCGCCCGATCGTCGCGCCGATGTCCGAGGCCGCCGCCGAGCGTGCCCACGGGCCGCTGACCACCAAGATGCGCGAGAAGGTTCGGTCCTACTCCGCCTCGGCCGACACCGTGGGCCTGTTCTTCGGCGAGGACATCTTCGTCGCCATCGGCTCGATCCTGCTCATCACCGGGTTCGTCGACGCGACCTACGGCCTCAAGCTCGATGCCCTACAGATCGCCCTCTGGGCCATCCCCACGGCCATCTGTGCCTTCGTCATCCACGGGGGGCGGATGCTCCGGCTCGACCGGCAGCTGACGGTCTGGGCGAAGGAGCCCCGCGTCGAGGCGACAACGGAGGCGGGGACGCGATGATCAAGGTCGAGTGGTTCTACTGGGTCTGCGCCGCCATGTTCCTCGTCGTCGCCGTGCTCCGGCTGACCGACCCCAGCGACCGCAAGCGGTATGGCAGCGCGGCGTTCTGGGCTCTCCTGGCGTTCGCGTTCGTCTACGGCACCTTCGTCGTCGGCAAGACGGGCAGCGCTCTCGTCGAGGGCCTTGCGGTCCTCGCTCTGGCCGTCCTGGCCGGACTCGGCCACCCGGGGAAGGGGAGCGAGAACACCACCTCCGCCCAGGAGCGCGCCAGCCTGGCTGACCGCTTCGGCAACACGCTCTTCATCCCCGCCCTGCTCATCCCGCTCGTGGCGGTGATCTTCGGGGCGGCGCTCAAGGACGTCACAGTCGGTGGCCAGCTCCTGCTCGAGAAGGGCTCGGCGACGATCATCGGGCTCGGCGTGGCGGCGATCATCGCCTTTGTGGTCGGGATGCTGCTCTTCGGGGTCAAGAGCCCGGTCACCCCCATGCGCGAGGCCGACCGGCTGCTCGGGCACATCGGATGGGCGGCCATCCTGCCGCAGTTCCTCGCCACCCTCGGACTCCTCTTCAACCAGGCCGGGGTCGGCAGGGCGGTCGGCAATGTCACGAACTCCATTCTGCCGCGCGGCGTTCTCCTACTCGCCGTCATCGTCTACTGCCTCGGTATGGCGCTCTTCACGATCATCATGGGCAACGCGTTCGCCGCGTTCCCGGTCATGACCGCCGCCGTCGGGTGGCCCATCCTCGTCCAGCAGTTCCACGGGAACCCGCCGGCGGTGTTCGCCATCGGCATGCTCGCCGGGTTCTGCGGCACCCTGGTGACCCCGATGGCCGCGAACTTCAACCTCGTCCCGGCAGCGCTGCTCGAGCTCAAGGACCAGTACGGCCCGATCAAGGCGCAGATCCCGACAGCCGCCCCGCTGTGGGTGTGCAACGTCGCCATCATGTACTTCTTCTGCTTCCCTCGCTGAAGGTGACGACCGATGACCGAAGCCACATCGACCAGCTGGCGCACGGCATACGCGCGGCTGTGGGGGGAGACGATCCCCACGGTGCTCTCGACGCCCTATCCCTATGCGGCACAACACGTCTCACACGGGCCCGACGATGTCGACGTCACTCCTGGGCGCCTCCATCCCGCCTTCCACGGGTGTCTTGACTGGCACTCCTCGGCGCACATGCAGTGGTCGGCGATCCGCCTGCTCACCATCGCCCCGGACGAGCTCGGTGACGACGTCAGGTCCCGGCTCATCGACGTGCTCGACGAGCGGCTCACCACGGGCAGCTGCCGGGTCGAGGCGGACTACCTGCGGGCCAACCCGCGGTTCGAGCGGCCGTACGGGTGGGGATGGGCGGCCATGCTCGCCCTGGCCGCACGCGAGTGCCCGCTGCCACAGGCGGTGACCTGGGCGGAGGCAACCGCGCCGCTCCTCGACGTCGTCGCGGACCTCGTCGTCGACTGGCTGCCGAAGCTCGCCTACCCCGTCCGGCACGGTGAGCACTCCAACGTCGCGTTCGGTCTCTCCCTGGTCCTCGAGGCTGCCCAGGGTCTCGGTCGTCAGGACGTCGTTGCGGTCATCGAGGAGAACGCCCGACGGTGGTTCCTCGGCGACCGCGAGTACCCGTCGCAGTGGGAGCCGAGTGGCAGCGACTTCCTGTCCCCGGCCCTGTGCGAGGTCGACCTCATGCGACGGGTGCTCCCGGAGGATGAGTATGCCGGGTGGCTGGCAGCGTTTCTGCCCCACCTCGCGGCAGCCGGTGACCCGCTCCTCGACGTGCCCGAGGTCCTCGACCGCACCGACGGGAAGGCGGTGCACCTGTTCGGGCTCGCGCTGTCGCGCGCCTGGCAGCTGCGCCTCGCCGCGCCCTTCCTCGACGCGGCGGCGCGTCGGCGGGTCGCCGAGGCAACCCGCCGGCAGGTCGAGCAGGTGGAGCGGGAGATCGTCGAGGGTGACTTCATGTCCACCCACTGGCTGGTCTCGTTCGCCCTGCTCGCCGTGACGGTCGACGGGGCCTGACCACGCGCTCGGGGAGCGGCATCAGCTGGTGGGCACCGCGACTGCGGCGGTGCTGGCGTTGCGCTCCTTGCGCCTGGCGGGCAGATAGAAGAGTGCACCGAGAACGCTGACCGCGCCGATGGTCGCCATCGCCACCTGCGTCGAGGCGCGTTCGGCGAGCAGGCCACCGAGGCTCGCCGTGACGCTGAAGGACAGGAACGCGACCATCGAGTTCATCGACAGCACGGTGGACCGGTTGCGAGCAGTCGCCTCGCGGTGCAGCAAGGCGGCGTGCATCGGTCCCGCTGACCCGTGGAGGGTGTAGGTCACCAGATAGGCGGCGACGAGGGCGACGGGCCCGGCGACGAGTCCCATCACCAGCGCGCCGAGGCCGTTGAGCACGCGCGCCAGGACAGCGGTGCGGGTGACGCCGATCCACCTGCTGACCAGGCCGGAGAGCGCCGCTCCGAGGGCGAAGACTCCCCATCCCGCAGAGGAGACCGGACCGATCAGGGCGCCGGCCTGGGCCTCGCTGCCGAGTAGCTGCGCCAACCGGATCGGGTTGAAGGTCTCGAAGACGACCATGGCGGCTGACCAGAACAGCTCCACCGCCAGGAGACCGGCCAGCACCCTGTTGTGCCGGAGCATGCCCAGACCGTCGCGGACGATCGCCGGTGCCTCCGTGACGGAGGCCAGCGCCCGCCGGGCGGAGGTTGTGTCGACGTGCGCCCGGGGTTCCTTGAGTAGCAGCAGGACGCCGCCGACATGGACGGCGCTCAGCGCGACGTAGAGCAGCCCGGGCAGCAGGAGAGCGCTCTGACCGGCGAAGGGGTGCCACCACACCAGCCCGCCCGAGGCGAGCGCACCGGCCGCCATGCCGACTCCGAGCAGCGTGCCCTGTGCCGAGAGTGGACGGTCGACGTCTGCCTCCGGCTCGCTCTCGTGGACGGTGTCGACGAACCACGCCTCCAGAGGCCCGGAGTCGAGCGCCCGGAAGAGGCCGGTCAGGACGGCGGCGACGGCGAACTGCCACCACGCGGTCGCGGTGTAGAAGACGGCGCCTGCCACG
>JAABUM010006801.1_pt1 | contig 10945 bp, 8 predicted proteins | sample 5559161 | NCBI WGS metagenome assembly JAABUM01 (sample SAMN10711868, study PRJNA513369) | rock metagenome | isolation source: Antarctica rocks | place: Antarctica: Victoria Land, Siegfried Peak nord | reverse complement strand
GACACCGCCCGGACACACCGACCACAGATCGGGCCACCACCCCCTGCCCGCAACAGGTTTCAAGCGGACCAAGATCAACTACGCGATTCCAAGATCAACTACACCCGTCGCGGTGGATCAAGGCTGAAGGTTGCCCTGGCTACTCTTGACCACCAGGACAGGACCGGCACCGGTTTCAGATGTCTTTCCGGTGGATGTTCACATATGTTCACATGCATCTTCTGGAGATTGGGATTCAAGCAATCCAGCCTTCGCCATGTCACGCGGGTCCTCCCAACGCGCCGTTCCAGACACCTGGACCCGACCGCTGGTTTCCTGGCATGCTCTTGTCCCCATCACCTTTCGGCATCCGGGTAAGCCATCAGACCCAAGAACCTCCCTTCAAGTTCCCACCGGCTGAACCGGCGATACGATCGGGCGCCTCGTGGCGCACAGAGCCCTTGCAGTTTTCCCATTATTTCCACCACCGCCTGCGACTTCGCCAATTCTCTGGCCAACCGCGCATTCTCGGCGCGGAGTCGATCCGTCTCCGACGTCGACGATTTCTGCGACACCCGGTGGGAACCACGTTTCGGGACCACGCCGGCCGCCCGAGCGTCCCGTTCGGCCCGCCACTCCCGCACCTGCGATTGATACAGACCTTCCCGGCGCAGCACGGCGGCCTTCTCACCGTGCGGTGCCGCCTCATACTCGGCGACCACCCGGACCCGGTACTCCGCGGTGAACGACCGCCGCACCGGGTTCGGTGCCGGGTTCGACATGTCCTCCGCCACGACCTGCGGATCCGTCGGATGCTGCACACTGCTGGTCACTGGTTTGTCTCCTGTCACGCCCTACAGCGTTGCACCCCGGGGACTTCCGGATGTCTCACTCAAGCCTGACAGGTAGGGCCCCGGCCCGCTCCGACAGCGTCCAAGAGTTTTTCCGTTCCTCACCAGAGAGCAACCCCTGCACATACGCCAACGCATGCTCGCGGGGCTCTGACCTGCCGAAACGCTTCCCGATCAGGGCGTGCAGATCCGCCAACCCGTCCGCCCACTCCTGCACCTACGCCACACACAGATCATCACCCACCACCGCAGGATCGGTCCAACCCACCACTCACCAGCGAAGACAGGCCGCCAAAACCAAAATAAACACGGCTGTAGTACTAGCCGAAGCCCACAACATCGCCGAAACAGTACGACACCACGCCCGAGACCCCCACCAACCCCTCACGCTCCTGCTGACCAGCTAAAACAACCCGAAATTAGCGATCTTCTACTTTGCCGGGGGCCTGAAATGCCCGCGCGCCGATCGGCCGCCGGGGAACCGAACCCGACCCAGTCCGGCCTGCAAGGGCCGACATGCTTGGCCCGGGTGACGACAACCTGCTACATTCGGGGCTCACTGATGGTACAACACGTTCCGAGTTAGACGCCGAAACACCATGATATCGAGGCCAGAAACCTGGTGACTATCTATGCTGGAGACCTTCGACTCGCCTGAACGCGACGTCGGGCAATCTGTCGGCAGCGCATGGCCACCCGAAATTCCACAAGCGTTGCAGATCTCTTCAGGCGGACAGTGGTCTGATTCAACTTTTACCTTACGTGCACGGTCTTTAGAAAATTATTTAGCCAACCAACCCAGCCGTATCACTCTAGCTGGAATTGATGCTACGAGTCCCAGTGACGTTGCGGCGGCCCGCTTGGCCCTGCTTCGATTGAACATCCCGCAGGGGCTTTGGAGTGAAGTCTCAGACTGCGCCAGCGCCCGAGTGGCGCCGTTCGGAGACGTTTGGAAATTAGACTCAGACTGTGCCGCCACCAACGGCACCCATTTTAGCGCGAAGGACGCTTACGTCGTGTCTAGCTCGGGGACAACTGGCTCAAAGAAGAGAGCCGTCGTAAGCACTGAGGCGCTACGTTCGGTGTTTCAAGGTATCGCGAGTGAGCTGCAAGCGATTATACCAGAAGGCTCCTTATGGACTAGTTTCCACCCGCCGGACTTTGGGTTCAGCTACTTCGAGCTTTTAGGGGCGTCCGTTTTTGGTGGAACGCTTGCCTTCCTAGCTGGGAATGGCCCGCAACGGTATGAGGCTTTCGCGGTTGCGTCCGGCCGCTTTGCTCGAAGCACAGTGCTATCGGCCACACCATCGGAAGTTCAATTGATGCTGCCAACTTGGCTTAACGGAACGCACCCCCCACCCGCAGTGATTGTACTCAGTGGCGAACCTGTAGCTCGAGCTGACCTACGTAGTTTCTTTAGACTACCTACCGCGCATAACACAACGATTATAAATACTTATGCACTTATGGAGGCAGGCGGACAGGTTGCACTCGGATTGGTGACCCCTGAGAATTTGGTTGACTACGAAGCAGGACTTGCAGGGCGCGGTTTTACAGGAGCCGCTCTTGAAATCACTTCGAAAGAACCTAATCGAAATGAGCTATTAATTGGAGAACCACTTTCGACCGGCCGGTATCTAGGTGGTGACCGAACACGCTTCCTGGTTCATGCAGGGCAACGCTGGCTCAGCACCGGCGATAACGCTGAGCTTCGCGACGGGAACCTATGGATTACCGGACGCTGCGCAGACAGTCAGAAAATCGGCGGGAGGTGGATTGATCTATCGGAAGCCGAGCGTTCCGTCTGTCGAGTCAATGGTGTTCAAGAAGTTTGTGCTCTCCCAGTTTCGCTTGATGACGTCGCCAAGGATGACCTACTGGGCTTGCTTATAGTATTACGACCGGATGCCAGTGCCCGGACGCAGGTGAGGGCTCAAATTGCGGACTCTTTGGACTTCAAAGGCACCATCACCGTGACATTCACCGATTGTATACCGCTGCATCCGAACGGCAAGCGCGATTTAAAGACGGCAAATGATCTCATCATCAAATATCAAACGGAATCACCGTCGACGAGACTAACGGCGGTTGAGTCTGTCTGGGCTGGTCTTCTTGGAGAGGGTATTGGCCTCGACACGAATGTATTCAATTGCGGCCTAGACTCACTCGGGTTAGTACACGCTGCGAACCATTTGAGTAGGCGGCTCGAAAAGCAAGTTCTAGCGTCGTTCTTCATCGAATACCCACTAATACGAGATCAAATCCTTGCGCTGGAAGAACGCCCGATTGAAGTCCCAGTCCGTTTGCGGCGACGCATCCATCATCAAATTCGGATTGGTTCCAGCCAGTCTTGCGAGGAGACCTAGACCTATGAGCATATCATCCGCAGTGGCTATTGTGGGATATGGCTGTCGTGCCCCGGGAGGGATTCGTTCGCAAGATGACCTATGGCGCATCGTAGAAAGTGGCGAAGATGTCGTCACCCGCTTATCGAGCAATACCGGAGCAACACATCAGGAGCGCATCTCAGCCTATGGAAGGCTCCGAGACGCTGATCAATTTGCTCGTCAGTATTTTCGATATTCGCCGCGCGACGCCGGTGACATAGAGCCCCAGCAGCGTCTTTTGCTGGAGTGCGCGGTGGAGGCTTTAGAGGACGGAGGGATTGGAAACCGCCTCCGATCGTATGAAATTGGCACTTTCCTTGCGGCAGGCTCTAATCAGTCTCTCTCCGATGCCGGCAATTCGCTCAATTCAAGCCTCGGGAAGGATCCGCAGTACGCCGCGACGCGGATCGCATTCAAATTGGGTCTTGAAGGCCCTGCTTTCACTATAGGCTCGGCATGCTCATCTTCCCTAGTCGCGGTTCACCTTGCTGCCCAAAGCGTCCTCTCCGGCGAATGTGACTTTGCGCTGGCCGGTGGAATGGATATCGAGAGCCCACAGCCTACCTCCTATCTGTACCAACTCGACGGGATTCAATCTCGAACTGGGAGGGTGCGACCCTTCGATGCAGAAGCTGATGGCACAGTATTTGGTTCCGGTGGCGGCCTCGTCTTGCTTGCCGACCTTAAACTCGCGCAGCATCTTCATCTTCCAATCCGGTCACTGCTTCTCGCGACCGCCGTAAACAACGACGGCAGTGAGAAGGCGTCATTTACCGCCCCGCGTACCTCACGACAGGCCTCCGCGATCAGTACGGCTGTGGTCAATGCGGGTATCTCAGTTAACGAGATTGTCTATCACGAGACGCATGGTACAGCCACCGCGATCGGAGACCAGTCAGAACTCCGCGCGATTAGTAATGCTTACGCAGGGCGGACGAACACCCGTCCGGTGACCCTGGGAGCGCTCAAGGCCAATATTGGGCATCTACGCGTCGGTTCGGGAGTTCTCGGACTAATCAAGGCGAGCGAGGTTCTCCGGCGCCGGATTGCACCGCCGATTGCCAATTTTTCCGCTCCTTCAGAAGCTCTTGACGCCAGTCGCTTGCACGTTCCCTGGACAGCTGAGCCGTTGCCGGACGGAATGATTGCGGCCGGGGTTAGTTCTTTCGGATTTGGAGGAACGAACGCGCACGCGGTGCTGGGTGTAGCGCCCATGGATATGCAATTGACAACCGAAGAGCCGGAAAAGACCACTATCAAGGTCTCGGCGGAGACGCCTGAACTTGCCGTGTCCTACCGGGAACAGCTCTTAGAATTCATTAGAGAAGGCAATCCGCAAACCGGCATCGCCGCCGCCTTGCAGGCTGGTCACGCCGGTCGAGATTACCGAATGGCCTTCACAATCGATCGCAATAGCAATGTGCAAGAAGTTGCCGAGGGTTGGTACACTCCCGATTTGCGGGTAATATTAATTCTTCCGGGCCAGGGGTCCAACCTCCGTAACTTTGCTAAATCACTAATGGTAGCAGATTCAGTATTCAACACCGCGTTGCTCAGTTCCTGGGCGATCTTTGCAGAGCAACTTGGCACCAACAAATTCATTAACGATATACTCCTGGAATCTGAACCTGCTCTCTCAGGTCCTGAGCGTCACGGGCTGGACGCCAGCATCGCGATTGCTCTGGACGCCAGCATCGCGATTGCTATCGTCGACGCACTTAAAAAGCGTGGCCTTCGACCGAGTACCATAGTGGGCGTTTCTCTGGGCGAGTATGCCGCGGCGTATGCGGCCGGCGTTCTGACGCTCCGAGACGTGGCACGACTTGTTACAGAACGAGCCGATATACTCGAAGGTTATCCTAACTCGGGTGGGCTCGTCGCGGTACATGGCACACAAAACCATCAACTCGCGGAGCAATACGGTAGTGCCGCAATCCGATACGCAAACGGAACAACTATTTATGCTACTCCAGACCCGAAACTGTTGTTAGCAGCAGCTGAAGGGCGTCTAGTTGAGGTTGATCTCCCCTATCACTCGTCCCTGCTCACCGACGCGGCCACAGCGTACCGTGATGCAGCATCTAAAGTCGTGCATGCCAAGTCTGACCAATTTCGATCACTTGTCGAAGACACAGGTCTGGTTGAGGATTGGGGCAGACATTGGGCACGCCACTTAACCTCCACAATCGATTTACGCCAGCTCGAAGACGAGGTCGCTGGAACAATCATTGTGGATGCCACACCAGACGGGACCGCGAGCCGCGGCTTCTCCGGTACCGTCGTGCAGCTTTTTAATTCTCACAACCCTAGCCAATGGTTCTACGCGCTGGCCGACCTTTGGGTCCGCGGAATCGAGCTGGACGTCTGCGACGAGCCTACTTCTCCGCTCGCGATCCTGCCGAAACGAAAGTTTTTGACAGAGATTGTGGGCTCAAACAGCCAGGATATCGCACCCTCGCAATCGATCGTAAAGACTCGGCGTCAGGATGATCTGTCCCATTGGATATATCAGCCGTCTTGGCTTCGTAAAAGACGGTCGCCCAGCCATCCGAACGTTGTTGGGCAACGTTGGCTCGTTTTCGTTCCAAACGATGAACTCGGTGCTATCCTGAAGCACGAGCTCAGCAATGCCGGTATCGAGTTGGCCTGTATTTACCGAACTGAGGGGGCGGCTTGTGACAACGCCGGTCGCGACCACGCCGGCTATTCAGTGGTTCCGGGAGATCAGGCGGGCATCGAAACAATTATACAAGCAATTTGTCGACGCGGGCCGATTGATCGAATGCTGCATCTCTGGTGCACATCTCCGATCAATGAAGATTGTTCCTTAGGGCAAGGCCTTGCAACGGTCGACGAGCAACTCGAGCTCGGGTTTTACACAATTCTGTGGAGTGTGCAGGCGTTAGCACGGTACCAAGGTTCGCGCCCTCTACACCTCGAACTTATCGCGCGAGGCGCTCACCCCTTTGATGAGCGCGTAAGTGGCGCCCATCCTTCACGTGCCACGCTTAACGGAGCGACCTTTGTCGTACCCCAGGACTTTCCGTTCGTCACCACTCGTTCAATGGACATCTCTGGATTGAGTAGCATAGAGGCTTCAACGGAAGTAGTGGCAGAACTAAAATGTGACGACACGGACGTTATTGTCGCCTTTACACCCCACGGACGGTGGGTGCGTAGTTTCGTCCGGGATTCATTAAACCCCGTTAGTCCCGGTAATGCGCTGAGACTACGGCGGGGTGGTGTATATCTAATTACAGGTGGTCTTGGAGGTATCGGTACGACCATTGCATCCTTTCTTGCTCGGAACTACAGCGCTACATTAATCCTTACTAGTTTAGACTCCGCCCCGACTGAAGAAGAGGTTGCGCAAGGTAGTCCTGCTAGTGATCGGAGCCAGCCAGAGCTCATCAGTCAACGGATTCGCTCTATTCGTGAATTGCAAGATCTCGGTGCGACGGTTATTGCTCGCGCCAGCGATGCAGCTGATGTGGAGGCCGTGAAGCAGTTGGTCGGCGAATGTGAAGCTCGATTTGGACGGATCAATGGACTTATACATGCGGCTGGGGTTTTTGAAACGCAACGAGCATTCCGAGCGCTTGATGATACCAATCGTGACGATTGTAACCGACGACTTCAACCAAAGGTTCACGCGACCGTGATTCTGACTCACGTGCTTCGTGACAAGAATCTTGATTTCGCGCTTATGCAATCATCGTTATCATCGCATTTAGGAGGCCTTGGGTTTTATGCTTACACGGCCGGAAACTCATTCATGGACGCATACGCGGAGCGCTTCCGCTCATCTTCCTTCCCATCAATGAGTGTCAATTGGGACGGTTGGGTTTTCCACGAGCGTGCTGTGGACGACACGAATTCGGTGATTTCCCCCTCCTTTGCGTCTACCGACTTCGGGGTCGTCGCCGAGATCGCGATCCGTCCTAGTGAAGGGGCTGCAATTTATGAGCAACTCATGAACATCGAGGAGCCACATCAGGTGTTGGTTTCGACCGCGGATTTCGGCACACGCATTAACGAATGGGTGACTCGTAAGCCCAGGAAGACTCCTACGGTTGAGTTGCCGACTCCTGGGGTTGAGATGGCCTTAAAAGGCGTCCTTTCGCTGGAACGTAATCACACCCAGAGCGAGCAGACAGTCGGCAGGATCTGGCGAGAACTCCTTGGCGTTAAAGATCTTGAGTTAGGCAGTAATTTCTTCGCTCTTGGCGGTGACTCGCTCGCGGGCGTAAACCTTGCATACGAACTAAGCCGTGCGAGCGGTGCAGTTGTGTCTGTTATATCGTTATTTGAAAATCCGACACTAGAGGCTATGGCACGTGTTTTTGAGGGTGCGACGATGCAGGAGTTTGGAAATGCCTAGAGTGACCAAGCTCTTCGATGACCTGCCCTGCGCGCATAGGTCCTGGGCGCAAGCCGGTAACTGTCGTTTTCTTCATGGTTATGAACGATCATTCGAGGTCACCTTTGCTGCAGATAAGCTAGAGCCCGGGACGGGATTCATCGTCGACTTCAGCAAGCTCAAGGGTATACGTGCCCTTCTCGAGTCTCAATTTGATCATACGACGATTATCGCGGGCGACGATCCGATGCTCGCCGAGTTCGAACGTCTACACGTACTTAAGGTTCTAGACCTGCGTGTCATGGAACAGTCTGGCATGGAGGGTGCCGCCAAGTGGGTGATGCATGCTGCCGACGACCACATCAGTCAGCAAACGAAAGGTCGCGTGTGGGTCGAGCGAGTGATCGCTAGGGAGTCAAGGAAAAACGCCGTAGTCTTCGATAGGGGAGAACAGTGACCGGTGCTACGGGAGCGGTCGCACACAGGATAGAGGAGCGGTCCCGAATTCTCGTGTTGCACGGCTGGAATCACGGTCGCCCTGATTGGGTAGTAGTCGAACGGTGGCTCGCTAGAAACGGTGTTGTCATATCTTTTTCTGGCTATGCGAACGGCGTCGCCTTGGGACGTGTCGGAGGTGAGATAACTAATCTGCGAGGGCAGCAGTCCGGCTCTTCGCCCTACAGAAGCGGCGGACTCACTAGCGCGGCAGATAGAGGCGAAGGTTGACACCATATCGGGGTCCAATCACTCACCGAATGTGAATAATCCTAAAGACCTCGCCTCTGTATTGGGGCGAACAATTTCGAAAGGTGATTGTCATGAGTGATGGGTCGACATTGCCGCAGACTGACATAGCGATTGAGGGTGCTCGGATGATGCTTAGCGGCCTTAATATTGATCTTGATCGGCCCCATCTAGCTGGCACTCCGGAGCGAATGGTTGCGGTGTATCGGGAGCTGTTTAGCTCACCTGAGTTCGTCGCAACTACATTTGACAACGATTCCAACTATCATGGCCTAGTGGTGGTTCGTGACATACCCCTTCGCTCAGTATGTGAACATCATCTTTTGCCGTTCGTTGGGTTCGCTCACATTGGTTACATTGTAGGGGACCGTCTTCTGGGTTTGAGTAAGATCGCACGCGTCGTAGAAAAATTCGCGTCACAACCTCAAATCCAAGAGCGCCTTACGGCTGAAATCCACAACTGGTTCGTTAGAGAACTTGCGCCGCGAGGCGTTGGCGTAGTGCTTGAGGCTGAGCACACTTGTATGACGCTACGCGGAGCGCGCGCGACGGGTGCATCCACAAGGACGTCGCAATTCTCGGGTCTACTTGCTGAAGACGGTGCCCTCCGTCGCGAGTTTGTCAGCTGACGCTCGGGTGGAATCGGTGTGAGAACCTTTGTGGCTCGTCTTCGATCACGGACGTCTAATTATGAATCGGCTCTAGGAATACCGGCTTTCCGTCGGTTGTTCATCGCACAATCGATCTCAGTTACCGGGGACGCGGCATACTCCACAGTCTTAGCATGGTATGTATTCGATTCGAGCGGTTCGAGCCAGGCGGTCAGTTTTGTGCTCGGTACCGTGGCCCTAACAAGGCTGTTGTCGCTTCTCTCCGGCGGTGCTCTAGCGGACCGCTTCGATCGACGCTGGCTTATGGTCATCAGTGATGGCTCACGTGCGGCTTTCCTTGCAGTGCTGTCCGTTCTGATTGTTGACGGGTACGAGTCGCTTATAATATTGGTGGTTGTGACCGGACTAACAGGGCTTGTAGACGGCCTCTTTACTCCAGCAATTAATGGATCGATTCCCGATTACGTTCCAGAACGGTGCCTCACATCTGCTAATGGTTTGATGGGGTTCACTCGTGCGACCTGCTTCATCTTTGGAGCAGCAATCGGCGGAGTTCTGTACGCGGCGCTGGGTGCAGGTTTCGTATTCGGTCTTAACAGCCTAAGTTTTCTCTGCTCCGCAGTCTTGCTCGCATCACTTCCCCGCATTAGGTTAGGTGGCGTGGCAGGTGTCCATGGACAAGTGCGCACTTTCCGATCCATTTGGCTAGGGCTAAAGTATGTTGGCACGGTGCCGGTCTTACTGTCTATTCCCATCGCGGCCTTTGCCATCTTGGTCGCTGACGCTCCTACCTCCGTACTCCTGCCCGCGGTGGTGAAACTACACTTTGGGGGCGGGCCAGAGACTATCGGAGGTCTTAGCGCTGCACTTGGGGTCGGCGCAGCTGTTGGCTCGCTAGTCATTAGTAGGCTTGGTGGTGGTCCTCGTCCTGCGATCATAATCTTTGGGTCATGGGCGCTTGCGCACCTTCTCGCCGCGATTCTCGTGGCGCAAGACTCGATTGCAGTTGCGATCGTGCTGTCGGCTGTTCGTGGCGCCCTTTCCGGCGCCGGTGGCGCCCTCTGGAGTGACATGCTGATGCGGAACGTTGATCGAAGAATGTTATCTCGAGTATTTAGTATTGATAGTTTCGGCGTGTCCGCGTTTATGCCGGTCGGTGTGGCTTTGACTGGCCTATTTGCTTCTAATTCAATTTCGGTACCGTTTGTCGTCATCGGCCAAGTAATGGCGTTCGTAATTATGGCCTTATTACTCGCTAAGAAAAGTATCCGTGATGCCTGAGTTTGCGAGCCATTCGTGTTCGTCCCACTTATGGTGGCTCACAAGAAGAGGTCTGCGTGGTGTCAGTGCCCCGGCAGAGTCGTGCTCCCGCAGTTTGGCAGAAGTGTGTCGTTCGGCGGGGGTTGTGGCGTGTTGTTGTTGTGGTGCGGCGGCGATGGTTCTCCAACCATCTAGCTCTGGGGATCCGGGCGCCCGGAGAAGGCGTCGCGTGCGTTGCGGCATACCCATGAGACCGCGATGTGGGAGAGGGGAATGCCTGAACTGCCGCCAAAAGCGAGGTCTCCACCTGATTGTGAAGTCGAATCAGACTGAACATTGAACGGCTCAGCAGGCGGGGATGGGGGTGGCGCCGGCATCGCGGCGGCGGGCCAGCAACACCGCGGCCAGCTGCTGCGCCGCGACCACCCCGACATGTAGGGCGGACGCCGGATCTGCCAGGTCAGCCGCCGCCGACACATACGTCAACGCCACCGCCCGATCACCGGTCGCCGACCGCGACACCGACGTGGCCGTCACGGTTCCGGTGTCGTCCAGGTCGATATCGAACCGGACGGTACGACGGTCCACACCAGCCGCCAAGGTGGCGGCCGCCTCCACATCGGGGCCTAAGGACTCGCTAGGTATCTACGTAGGTTTGACTGTTTGTATTCGGTAGAATTGTGCTATGTCGCTGCCTGATGTGGATGTTGATCAGCTTTCCGCCCGATTGTTGCTGATCAGAGCCCATTTGGA
>JAABUM010006800.1_pt1 | contig 10949 bp, 19 predicted proteins | sample 5559161 | NCBI WGS metagenome assembly JAABUM01 (sample SAMN10711868, study PRJNA513369) | rock metagenome | isolation source: Antarctica rocks | place: Antarctica: Victoria Land, Siegfried Peak nord | reverse complement strand
TAATTATATGCATTAATAACATGCAGGGTGTTTATAACAACTAATTCCGAACATGGCCCGTGTTCAAAACCTGTTAATAACACGTTATTAACAACCTTTGTTACTAACGAATTAATTACACGGCCCACACTGGATACTGCGATCAAGGCACTGAGGACACTACCAGATCCTGCTGATTTGTGTTTCGCATTGCCAACAGCAAGCCTGCGTTTGCCAGCTGGATGCAGGTTGCAACCTTCATGCACCTGTGTAGCAAAGCGGTCGGTGCCTCACGCGGTGGAGCGAGCAAGTCAGCTGGTATCGCCGCCGGGATGACCATAGCGCCGCGATTTTATCGGCAGCAGCAGCCAGCGACGGCATGGCGACAGCGGCCCGTTCTCAGAGCTGATATAACGCAGTCATCCCGTCCCAGCACCAGGTGCAGAGAACCGCCAAGCTCTACTATGCAGTCTGATGCGCCGTGGCGTATGAACGTATTCTGCATGCACACATCGTACGCAAGGCAGGCGGCCGGCCCGAGCTAGATGCAGATGAACTGACTGATCCTCCGAATTTGCAGCACAGAAAGCATGAGGAAACTAGAGCCGTGAAATAGTCATGCTGACCCAGCGACACATGCATGTCGCCACAAGTGGCACACAAAGTCTGCGGGCTGGATGGCTCCAGACACAGCGTCCGCAGCACCGGCATCGAGAGGTGGGTGCTCGACAACTGCCATGCCGGAAATTGATAGTTTACTGAAGCTGGCGGCAACCGAAGCGGGTATCTAGGCGATGGGGATGATGGGGACCAGCTTTGTGTTTTTTGCAGCCTGAACTCTGCGAGCGAAACTCCGGATGCACCGGATATGCCCATGCAGACCACCGCTGCAGTGGTGGCCGGCCGGTGTGGTGAAAAGCATCTCACAAACTCAATGCTCAATTAGCTTTTACTGGTCAGCTTACATCAACGTTGCATCGTTTGAGACGGGCTGAGAAGTGACGCACTCCAAGCTTGCCCTGGAACATCACAGCCATCAAGTACACCGTGGCATGATGCAGATGGCTGGCGCGTCCGGCGCGCGCGGCGGCAGCAGCGCGGCGCAGCCCCCAGGCGGCGACTGCGGCAGCAGCGACCAGGCGCCGCAAACGCCATCCGAGGAGCAGCCGCAGCAGTCGCAGCAGCAATAGAGCCATGCGCGTTCCACCTGTGCTTGCAGCTTTCCCCTTTTCTGAATCAGGATTCAGCCTGCGTGCTGATTGGCAGCGTAATGATTGTAGTCATTGAAGTCGCTGCGTTTGAGGCATTTTCAGACGGCGCCGCAAAGTGCGCCGACACTCGCCAGTCATCCGCCTCACAGGAAAGCTCACATCTGCTCTGTGCATGGATCCTTCGAAACGCCGACGGCGCCAGCCTCCCATTTGTCACAAAGTCACCTGTCGGCAGTCCTTAATCAATCTTCGGTGCAAGCTGTTTCACCATATGGTGAATATTCAGTTGCGTACAGTGTGAAGGTGCCAGTGATGTCTCATGCCTGGTTTCATGTTTGGCTTTGGGTGCACGAAGCAATCTTTCAAATCTACCACATGCCCTGCTGCAGACTGCTCAGCCCAAACGCATCGCACCGCCCGTCGGCCTGCGGCAGTTCGACATGTTATCGACCGTCGAGACCAAAGCGGATGCCATGGCGGAGCAGCAAGCCTTCAAGGCGGCATTCTACTGCCAGCGCATGCGCTTGCAGTAGAACGCCGCCTTGAAGTAGAACGCCGCCTTGCGCAAGGCCATCAAGAACGAGAAGCGGTTCCTGTGGAGCAAATTCGGCAACGATTAAGTTCCGCCGCAAGAAGCAGCAGAAAATGTGGCCTTCAGCCCTGGCTGTATTGATTTCCATCGTGTTCACCGCCGAATGTGTGTCTCTTTGGTTGGTGTGACAATCAGAGAGCCGCGGTTGGTGAGGGTGGCACGTCGGCACTTGCGGCATGCGTACGCGCACTATAACGCAGTCACGACGAGATATATCCACAGCAGCTGTGCTCGGTAGCGCGGTTTACTCCGTATGGTTGGCTGCCAAGGGTTCACGTCGCCGGCGGGAATTCCCACGAGTCTCTTTCGACTGATCGGCCACCGTTCACCTTGATGGGCACGCCTTTCCACAGCATATCGATGCCTCGCGTGCGCTGTTTGCCCAGCATTTGGTTGTGATGTATCAAAAACCTCTCTTCGTTGATACCAGCCTTGCGCGCACAGACGCAAGCAGCGAAGCCCGAATCTGTTGCACATCGATCTGCAAGTCGAACTTCGAACGTTCGTGTTGAGGCCGCTTCCTGCCTCACCGATCGCAGTCGATTCGAAATCTAGCTGCAGAGCATTTCGGAGGTCAAGCCTGGCAAACATGACACCGACGGCGTGACTTCAAATATTTGCTTGCGTCTCAGCTGCGACTGCAATAGGGCAGCAAATGCATAGCATACAACAGCTTGCGGATGAGCTAGATGTATGACAGCCAGCCTGCAAGGCACGAATGATCCGCGTGGCTGTGGCGGCTGCGTTGCTCCTATGGGCGGTCGCGGCGCCGCGCCCAGCGGCCGCATACAGGGTCCAGCTGGATGCTAAAGAGGCCAGCATGGACAAATTTGCACAGGCGATTTCGCCAAGGCAGCTGGTCGGCAGCAAGCAGGTGGGATCTGCCGCTGGCAAGTGTCCCCCCGACGCCTGTCGCATGCCCCTTGGCAGACGCTTGCTGCCCACTGGGCACTCTGCGATTGCGGGCGACCTGCTGGCACTCTGCCTGTGGCGCAGTTTCATTAGCGGAAATCCTGATGCTACTGTGTGCAAACACCTCCACATCGTGACGTGCAACTAAATCTAGTTACGGCGCCGCAGGAGCTGCTGTCCCTCCTGACGCCAGTGTACCCGGACGAGCACACGCTGAGCCTGCTGCGCAACCAGATGCGCACCTTTGCGGCGTTCGTGGACATCGGCAGCTTTGCCGCGTGGCACATGGTGGTGCCGGACGCCAAAATGGCGGCGCTGCAGATGTTCCTGGACTCCGAACTATCCACGCTGCCGCCGGCGCTGTCCGACAAGGTGGGACACGCGGCTTCGTATGGAGCAGAGGATCTCTGATTAAGGGTGTCCCTAACAAAGAAACCCTCCTGAGAAGGGCTTCCCCCAAAGCAGAAACCCATTCGCCAGAAAAGCAGATATTGCCAGGCGCAACATCTCCCGCCGCGTCAGCGACACTGCAGGGCGCTATCATGCTGCCGGTGCGGTGCCTTGCAAGCACATGGTGCTCACTTCGTTTGGTGTGTGGCGCCAGATAGTGCTGGTGGCGGACGAGACGTGCGCTCCAGAACTGGAGCCGCGGCGCTTCGAGCTCATCGCCTTCAACGACGCCGTCTTCGTGCCCGGCTGGTTCAAGCAGCAGGTGCGCGCGTGCGACGGAGCTGATCGAAGGGCCACAATCAAAGCCTGCAAGGCACATATGAGCCTCATCCCAGAGAACACACTTAAGGCACTTGATCCAGTCATGCCGTCACAAAACCCGGTGTGGTCCGGTCCTGCGGAACAGAACGATGGATGCAGACTGCCGGTGTGAGTGCACCTTGTGTATTGATTCGTCCTTGTTTCCGTGCATGCAGCTGCTGAAGCTAGCGTGCGCGCACCTGGTGACGACGCCCTTCTACCTCATCACTGACGCGGACACCCTGTATCTAAATCCCTTCAGCGCAGGTGCGCCTGAAGCAGGGCAGAAACGCCGTAGAACGACATTTGATTGCACCAAGCTGCCGCTCAATGGCTGCCTGTATTCTATGCCTCGATGGCTCACATCGATCAAGGTGCCCTCCGCTCCAGGCTGAGACCGGGTCTCGTGCGTTGGATTCTCCCTGAGGTCGACATCGCTGGATCAAAGTGGTGCACGTGTTCCGCGCAGCCGACCTGTTTGAGAGCGCCCCCTGCAATTCGACCAAGCACACTGTGTGCAACGTGCAGCGCAGTGAGGCCTACAGGTGAGGATGCACCTTGACGGTGTTGCACAACATGTACCCATGGCTGCTTATGGAATACATCCTGGTGTGCGTCTCAGCACTTTTGCCTAGTGCTTCAGCAAGCACAATGCTGATGCGCTGCACTTTCAGTGCTCTTTCAACCGGCAGCCGCCATGACCGCAGGGCGAAAACGGAGCTGCAGGACTATGTCAACGGGACGCAGCTGCTGTGGATCAGCAACAGCGCGGAGACGCTGCAGGCAAGCTTCTGCCTTCTGCAGCCTCCGAGTTTCGCCTCTCACTCACGTACCGCACTGCTGTCGTCACAGTCAACCCCAATTTGTACAGTCTCTTACTGGATGCTCCGCGCCAGGAAGCCCCTGTGCCTAAATTAAATTGAAGGATCCTGCTGGGGCCGCAGATGCCGGTGCCCTCGGCATTAGACATGGGGCAGCCGAGCGGCGGGACGCCGCGGATCATGGCTCGCTTAAATTTCCATGAGGTGCAAATCAACTCACGGCTACGAGGGAAACCTTGTATGTGCTGGGCCGCACAGATGCCAGTGCCGTCGGCATCGGAGAGGGGGCAGTCGAGCGGCGTGACGCCGCAGATCATGGCCCGCCCCGTCGTCGCGGCCATGGTCGCGCACCTGCATGCGCTGCTGGAGGAGCAGGTGGGCTGCTGCTCTCGTGAGCATAAAACAAAAACATAGTTTATCGAGGGCAAGTACGAAAATCTGCAAATCTGCAATCGATCATGCACCCCGTGGTGGCGGCCATGGTCGCGCACCAATATACCTGCACGCGCTGCTGGCGGAACAGGTGGACTGCTGCTCCCGTTGACAACATGCTTCATCGGCAAGACTGCAAGACTGAATGCAAGACTAAATCAGCTGCACGATCATGCACCCTGTGGTGGCCGCCACGTTGGCGCACCTGCACGTGCTGCTGGAGGAACAGGTGAGGCAACCGCGCTTCTGAGATTGCACGTCCAACGTGACAATGTGCGTCTCGTTTTGGTGGCCATGCTGACGCACCTGCATGCGCTGCTGGCTGAAAAGGTGCGGCTGCTGTCGTCAATTGTAGACTTGATTTCATTCCATGAATGACAGTCCCTCGTGGTGATCCTATTGAATGCAACTGCATTCAACCCCAGGGCGTGCAGGTGTGGGAGCGGGTGACATCGTGCAAGTTCCTGTTGGCACGGCTCACAGACTTCGACCCCTTCGATGTTTCCAAAAGCCTGTTGCTGAAACCCGCAAACCGTTTCCACCGGACAGGTGTGGGGGCGGGTGACATGTCGCAGGTACCTCGCGGTGCGGTTCACGCACTTTTACTGCTGTTGTTCCTTTTCTGAATGGATGAGAATCTGCTGGCTGCAGGTGCGAGTGATGTTTTGCAAGTACCTAGGGGCGTGGCTCATGCACTTTCACCACTTGTTCTACTATTTGCTATTACTACTTTCACCCACAAACCTTCTGCCGGCGACAGGCATACAAGCGGGTGACGTGGCGCAAATAACTGGTGGCGCAGCAGAAGCGCTCTTGAGTAATGTCTTTCGTCGAGACATAGTTCCGAAGCCTGTAATTCCCTGCTATCGACAGGTGTGGGAGCGGGTGACGTGGCGCAAGTACCTGGTGGCACGGCTCACGGACTTCTACTATTTTGCGCATACGCACGGCTCCTCCTGGTCCAAGGACGCGACGCAGCCGTGGACAGAATACAACCTGTACTGGGTGTTTGCCGCCCACTCAGGTGGGGACACATCGTTCATCATTGTGGCGCCTCTTTCAAACAAGCATTCCTGGTCCAAGGATACAATTCTGCTGTGACCGAGTACAACCTGTTCTGGTTGCCACCCACTTGGGTGCGCATTCTTAGGGCATTGAGAACAGTCCTCTGATTCACATTTCGCTGAGTCAATGCTGCATGTACCTGCGAGACGGCGCGACATGGTCGATCCGCCTTCCCCACGCGCGGCGGCAACAGCAGCGTGCTGGGCTGTCGGTCAGCCGTGTCGTGTTCCTTCGAGGCGCTCAGCCCGTGGACATGGCCTCTCAATGGGAAGCTGTGGACGGTCCTGTGGCGGTAGGCACGGCACCCCTTTGATTTGTTCCAGCTCCTGCAGACGGCATGCCCTCTCCATTTCGCCCAGGCCTGTGGGACGCGTACCACGCCAACGCACGGCTGCAGAACTGGGGCGCCAACGCGTGGGTGGCGGACCAGTTTGAGGGCTGGGACCCGTGCGCCAACGGCGTCTCCGACGAGTGGAACCCGGGTGCGCCTTGCACAGTCGCAGCGACGGGTGGCTGCGGGTTGGGAAGTGCTCCCATGTGGTGAACACAGCCCTGTGCAAAGTGTGCTGAGTGGGCCCGCAGTCATTTCAGCGTTGTTGTTTGAAGGTGCAGGCTACTGGGCGACCTTTCAGAGTGCGATCCTGATTGATGGGCGGCCGGTCTCTGGAGACGCAATCTGGGCCAAACTGGCGCCCTGCGTGCCGGGATATAGTCCGACCGCCGCCACGGCAGGGAGGGGTGGCGACAGACAGGGAGGGGTGGCGAGAGACAGCAGCTCCAGCCAACGGCAGCGGCGATTGCGATGGCCGTCGTGGTAACTGGAAGGCAGGCCGGGCACCGCCGGAATTGCGGTAACGCTCGCCATGTAACGTTTTGCTGAACATCTAGGTCTGCAGACGTCGCTCTCGTGGTTTAGGGCTGTGATATCAGAGCGCAACATCTTGGGAAATACACAGGCACGTTTACCGGCGAGGTTGCAGCAGGAGTCTACCGGCTGGTGTCTGGGTTCACAACAGCAACAAATTGCCAGAACGGACGTGCGGTGGATGCCGCGGTCTGGCTCACTCTACCTGGATAGCATTGTTGTCGGGTATTCCGTTTGACAGACTGAATCAAAATGATGAGATTTCTCCTGCACGTCCATATCTCTGCCGCGTCAGCATCCTCGACAGACATAGAAGCGCGGTGCATTCAATGCCGTTCGACCACCGCTCATTGCTCCAGCAACACAACGCTCCAGTCTCGGCAGACCAGGAGCGACTATTCAACAACAGGCGTCATGCTGCACTGTTCTGACAACAGATGGATCCGAAGTTCAACAAGGCACCAACCAATTAATCGCTGCAATGCGATGCGTTTGCACTAAACAACTGCTGCCGGTCCAATCGTCAAGACTTTGGTAGAAACACACCGCCGCCGCATCAGCAGCATCCTGGATAGGCGATCCTTCTGACTGGGACACCGGGGCGCGGCGACAGCCAGCGCACCCCAAGCGCTCTCTGCAGCGCTGCCCGGGCAGCTGCACACTGCTTCCGCTGTGGCATCCTACCGCGGGAGGAACGGCCTGCCTTCAGCACCGTCACCAGTTGACTGCCGTCTCCGCAGCTGCCCGTTCATGTAGCTCACAGCGCGGGACAAGTGCTCTGCGGACTGAGCTGCACTGCAGATAGTATTGCAGCCTCTCCGGGATGCTGCACAGGCATCGCGCCGCTCAGGGGAACATGGCCTGCTGCAGCAGCCCCGTCTCCTCCGGCAGGCCCATCACCAGGTTCATGTTCTGCAGTGCCTGCCCGCTCGCGCCCTGCAGCCAACACAAATGAAACTGACATACGATGTGCAATGACGGCGGGTCGGCAGCTGTCAGCAGGTTGGTGCTGCGTCGAGTGCAGAGGGCTGATCAGCAACACCATTGGCGGCGTCCCCTGCAGCGCCAGCCCTGGTGGCGTCCTGCTGGTGCCAGGCCGACATGGCGAAACTGTTCATCAAGTTGCCCATAACACAGACGTGAAGCCGCTGAAGCAGAGGCAGGCGGGAGCATCCAATTGAATTGTCGGTGCAGCACATGATGGTGGCGCGGCCGCGGCTCGTAAAAAGTGGACTTTTTGCATCACAGGTAAGGATTGATCGAAAGGGAGGACGCCGCACCTTGACCAGATTGTCGATGCAGCAGATGATGATGGCGCGGCCCGGCAGCCGGTCCGCAAACACGCCGATGAGCGCGTAGTTGCTGCCCTTGACGTGCCGTGTGTGCGGGATCTCCCCCTTTGGCAGCACCTGCAGGGACATCAGCTGGTGGTGCCAAAACGGCAGACAAGTACATCCAATGAGCGCATGATTACTACCCTTGACGTGTCGCGTGTGCGGGACCGCCCCTTTCGGCAGCACCTGCAGGGGATGTGACAGTCTTGGAAAGTGCTGGCAGTATCAGGGGGTCTGATGAGCGCATGGTTGCTGCCCTTGACGTGCTGCGAGTGCGGGATCTCGAGCTTCGGCAGCACCTGCAGAATGCTGGATACTTTTGGTGCTGGCAAAATGAGCAACCCGAGCAGGTCTGAGGAGCGCATAGTTGCTGCCCTTGACGTGCCACGTGTGCGGGATCTCCCCCTCTGGCAGCACCTGCAGGAATGTTGGATAGACTTGAAGGAGTGCTGGCAATGAGCAGGGGTGATGAGCACAGAAGTTCCTGCCCTTCACATGCTGCGTGTGCAGCATCCACTCTTTGGGCAGCCCCTGGGCACAGCGGTGCAACACCAAGGGGAGTACAGGTTACTCCCTTTGTGCAACACACCATTCCTATGTCCTTTGACACCGCGCTAAGGCTACTATCCTTGGTATCTCCAAAGAAACGCCAGAGTCATGATGACTCAATCGAGTGTTTGCTGGTTTCAAGGCTGACGGCTCAGGGGAGCACCACTAGCCGCAAACTGGGCAAGGGTGGAAAGTCGCAGCCTCCAGGGCTCGCCTTGACAAAGGTCTCGTTTGCGTAGCACTGCTTGAGCACATCCAGGATGCCGCACTTACTGAACAAGTATGTTGGTGGTGTGGCAAAAACAATTTAACTATGTTCACTCGCAATTTTTCGCACTGCTTACCTTGACGAAGGTCTCGTCCGCTCAGCGCTCTATCACCGCTCCGCAATACCGCACGGACTGACGGGCTGACGGACGGGAACGAATCTGCCAGCATATCAAAAGCATCCCGGAAGTCACCTTGACGAAGGCCTCGTCCGCGCAGGCGCTGCTTCAGCGCTTCCCGCAGGTCGTCAGCGCTGGTGCTGGGTGCCAGGCACAGTTTTTGGTTGCACATTGTGTGAGCACACTCCTCAGAAACTGCTTCCTCCTACCTTGACGAAGGTCTCATCGGCATAGCGCTGCTTCAGCGCTTCCCGCAGGTCGTCCACGCTGGTGCCGGGCGCCAGGCGCACGTAGCAGTCGCTCTCCATGCCGCGGGTGAACGGCACCAGGTGCGGCGTGAAGCTGACACGCACCTCTGACCCTGCCGCATCGCTCAGCCCCTGCACGTCGTGTTCTTATCCAACTACTCAAGGCTGAAAGTGTTTCCTGCGGCGATTCTGTGAGTATAAGTGATGCGCGTCTTCTGACCCCGCCGCGAGGATCAGCCCTTGCGCCAGCGGGGAGAGCAATTTTCATGACTCGGCACGGGGCAACGTTTGAGCGACGGCGCTGCCGACGATGGCCAATCGCAATCGCAGACTTGTGCACTGGCGATGCAAACAGTGTTCAAAGGCATCAGGCCTACCTGCTCGAATTCGGGCGTGTGACGGTGGCGGGAGGAGCCGTACGCGTTCAAGGCGTCATAGCTTTGAAGTGCAATACAGCGCGGGGCCATAGCGTACGTCTTTCAAGGTCTCACGCACCTGCTCGATCTCGGGCATGTGGCGGTGGCGCGACACGCCGTATGCGTTCATGCCGCCGGCCACCTCTGTGTACAGGAAGGCCTGCTTAGCGGAGCGGCCCGCGCCGCTGACGCCGCTCTTGGCGTCGATGATGATGTCCTCCTGCATCGAAACCAATTGTGACATTGCTGAGTTGGACGTTGTCGTGACCTCAAATTCGAATAACAGCATCATGGCCAGCAGCATCGAGCCTGAGCCCTGCTCAAACTGCATCGTCCCGGCATGCATGGTGCACCATGTCACAATGACCAGCTGAGCCCGCCACAAGCGTCTCGGTCCCAGCTTTGGTGGCGTGCTCAGTTGTGAGTTTCAAATGCAGCCGTCCGGCACACACATCCTCGTGCGTGGCTACTGGCTCCCCTCCCAGATGTGCTCTGTTCTGCCGAGCCGGCCAAAATGCCATTTCAAAATACCTGTGACACCTGAGACAGCGCCAAAGAAACCACATGTTCGCACCTGCTGGACGGGGCCGTCCAACAGCAGCGGCACCAGCGGCAGCCGCGCGCTGGTGGGGTAGCAGCCCGCTGCTCGGGGGACGCCAAGTGCAGTCCGGACTGCCAAAGGATCCCACCTGCTGGATGAGGCCGGCCGCCAGCAGCGGCACCAGCGGGAGCTGCACACTGGTGGGGTAGCAGCCCGGGTTGGCCACCAGGCGCGCCCCTTTTATCGCCTCCCGGTTGAGCTCTGTGAGCCCATACACCGCTGACTTCTGCAGGTCCTTCGCCCGGTGCTCGCCGCCATACCTGCAAGTGACAAGACACCATGTTCACGAATTGCCTCAGTTCATGTGCACTGTCAGCGGTGTCAGGCCGCATGCCGCCACCTTCTGCAGCTCCTTGGCACGCTGCTCCTCGCCATAATTGCGAGACAGCGTCTGATATGCATGTTGGAAACAGCACCTGGAGATTTGCAGCACTGTTAATTGTATGTGATCACGCATTACTAAGACGCAGGACGCACATCAGGATCTGGCTGCACCTCGCAGGGACAATAGAAGTCCCCCTGCAACTAAGCCCACCACTCTGCATAGCAGACTGTCCGCGACGTGTTATTGGCGTCGGTTATCCTTAGAGGGGGGTCCAGGACCCACCCTCCATACCCACCCACCCTGCCCCACCAACACCGTGCACTAAGTTTCAACGAGTCGGTTTTGCCGCCAAACTGAGAGTGTTTGCAGCTAGGTATCGCTCTCAACTGGTGGCCAGCAACATCTCAGCAGCATTTGGTAGGAGACAGGGCAGCTTAAGGTGCACATCGGCGTGCGGTGGGAT
>JAABUM010006799.1_pt1 | contig 10950 bp, 6 predicted proteins | sample 5559161 | NCBI WGS metagenome assembly JAABUM01 (sample SAMN10711868, study PRJNA513369) | rock metagenome | isolation source: Antarctica rocks | place: Antarctica: Victoria Land, Siegfried Peak nord | reverse complement strand
CAACGCCGCAGCGTCGGCCCGGACACTGTCCACCGCCACCGGCAACACCGCCGCCGTCGTGGCAGGTGCTGAACTAGCGGCAGGCGCGGACTTGAGTAGCCGTTTCACTTCCGCGACGGGCAGGTCAGTCAACGCAGCCACATCGGCGGGTGACAGCTTCTCGGCGGTCAGCTCGACCAGCCCGGCCGCGACGGCCGGTTCCGCCTTACTCACCGCCGCCGCGCGGGTGGCGTCGATCCGGGTCAGCGCCGCCTCATGCGCGGTTCGGGCGTCCGCCCGCGCCGCATCGGCCGCCGCCGTTGCGGCGGTGAGCTTCCCGGCCGTGGTGATCACCTTCGCAGCCGCCGCCTCGATCCGGGCATCGCGCGCCGCCCGGTCCGCGTTCAACGCCAACAGCCGCTTCCGCGCAGTCTCCCGCGCCGTCACCGCATCGTTCGTCGTCTTCCCCATCAATCCATCAACTCCCCACGCCCACCGGTAACCACTTTAACCAGCTCAGCCTATCCGCCGACTCCGACGAATCCCGGCACCACCGCACGTCCCGCCAACTAACCCGGCCCTTGACCCGACTACCCACAGCCACAGCTCATAGCCAAAGCTCACAGCCACAGCCACAGCCACAGCCACCGCCAAAACCACTGCCACTGCCAAAACCACTGCCACTGCCAAAACCACTGCCACTGCCAAAACCACTGCCACTGCCAAAACCACTGCCACAGCCAAACCAAAACCCAAGACCGTACACACCTCATGCACTCTGGCGACTTTTGTTGCTACCCTGAGCCTTGTGAGCAATGTGCGGCGCATTCACGCAGGCCAGGGTGGGCTGCGCCGATGATGACGTTGCACAAACTGAACGCCGGGGACGGGTACACGTACCTCACCCGGCAGGTGGCGACGGCCGATTCCACGGAGCTGGGTTATTCCTCGTTGGGTGACTATTACGCCGGGAAGGGTGAAGCGCCCGGGGTGTGGATCGGTTCCCAGTCGGTGGAGATGGGTCTGGCCGGTACGACGGTGACCGAGCAGCAGATGAAGAACCTGTTCGGGCAAGGCTTGAACCCGGACGCCGACCGGTTGCAGGCGGAGGCGTTGGCGGACCTTCCGACGACGGGCGATAAACGGGAACACCGCCGCGCCGTGGACCGGGCCGGCCGGTTGGGCAGCAAATTCCCGGTGTTCGAGGCGTCCCCCGAGTGGCATGAGAAGCTCGCCGCGGCATACCAGAAGCACAACGTGGATGCCGGGCTGCCCAAGGGTGAGAAGGTTCCGGACGGGGAGAAGCAGTCCATCCGCACCGCCGTCGGTACCGCGATGTTCACCAAGGAATTCGGCAGGGAGCCGCGGCACGATCACGAGCTGGCCGGCTACATCGTCCGGCAGTCCCGCCCCTCGTCCACCGCGGTCGCCGGGTACGACCTGACGTTCTCCCCCGTCAAGTCAGTGTCAACACTGTGGGCAATCGCCCCGCCGGAGGTCGCCACCAAGATCGAGGCGGCGCACCAGGCCGCTGTCGCCGGCACGCTGGAATGGTTGGAGAAGGAGGCCGGCTACACCCGGGAAGGGACCGCCGGGGTTTCCCAGATCCGGATCAAAGGGTTCCTGGCGACGGCGTTCACCCACCGGGATTCCCGCGCCGGCGACCCCGATCTGCACACCCACGTCGCGGTGTCCAACAAGGTGCAAACCCCCGACGGCACGTGGTTGGCGTTGGACGCGCGGATGCTCTACCGGTACAACGTGCCCGCCTCCGAGCAGTACAACTTGCTGCTGGAATCCGAGATCACCCAGCGTCTGGGCGGGAGGTTCGCCGAACGCGGCGACGCGGGCGAGGGGAAACGGGAGATCCGGGAACTGGTCGGCGTGCCCGCCGCTTTGAACGAATACTTCTCTTCCCGCGCGGTGATGATCGACGCCCGGCGGGCGGAGCTGATCGCCCAGTTCCAGGCCGACCACGGCCGGGTACCCACTTCGATCGAGCGGATCGCGCTGTCCCAGACGGCAACGTTGGCGACCCGGCAGGCCAAACACGAACCGATGTCCCTCGGAGAGCAGCGGCAACTCTGGCAGGCCTATCCCGAAGACATCTGCGGTGACAGGCCGGCCGAGATCGTCGCGGAGGTGCTGGGCCACACCCCCGACTACGCCGACATCACCCCCGATCTGATCGCCGAGCTGAGCAGCAAAGTAGTGCAGGTGGTGTCCGGGGATCGGGCGCAGTGGCGGGAGAACAACCTGTCCGCCGAAGCCCGCCGGCAGGCCAAAGCCGCCGGAGTGCACCCCGCCTCCACCGCGCAGTTGGCGACCGTGCTCACCGAAGCGGCCACCGGAATCGACCTGTCCATTCCGATCGGGATGGACACCGAAATCGACCAACCCATCCCCGCCGCGCTGTTGGACGCGGACGGGAAGGCCATCTTCCGGATGGCGAAAGGGCAGCTCTACACCAGCCCCGCCATCCTGGACGCGGAGTCCCGGATCGTCGCCGCCGCCGGCCAAGCCGACGCCTGGACCCTGTCCGACACCGACGTCGAGATCTCGATGCTGGAATGGTCGGCGAACAATCAGGGCCGCACGTTGAACGCCGGGCAGGCCGCGATGGTGGCGCAGGTCGCGACGTCTGGGCGGCGGTTGCAGTTGCTGTTCGGACCGGCGGGCACCGGCAAAACCACCTCCCTGGCTGTTTTGGCCCGGGCGGCGCAGAGCCGCGGCATCACCGTCGTGGGTTTGGCGCCGCAGGCCTCCGCCGCGAAAGAACTCGGCGCGGCGATCCCCGGGATCATTTCCGACACCCTGCACAAACTGACCCACACCCTCACCGAAGCCGAACCCGGCGCCCGGGAAGCGTGGATCGCCGACATCGACGCCGACACGTTGGTGATCATCGACGAGGCCGGTTTGGCCGGCACCCGGGAGTTGGACATCGCGGTCCGCTATGTCACCGGGCTGGGTGGCCGGGTCCTTTTGGTGGGCGATGATCGGCAGCGCGCCGCCAACGGCGCCGGCAGGGTGCTGCGAGATATCGAATCGGCGCATGGCGCGTTGATGCTCGATGAGGTGATGCGGTTCCAGGACCGCGGTGTTCCCGGCGCCGGAGCGTTGCAGGGCTTCGCGACGCTCGCCGTCCGGACCGGGGATCCCGCGGCGGTGGGCTACTACGCCGACCGCGGACTGATCCGCGCCGCCACCCCCGACACCGTGACCGGGCAGGTGTACTCGGGGTGGGCCGCCGATGTCGCGGCGGGCGCCGACTCGGTGATGATCGCCCCGACCCTGGACATGGTGTCGGAGCTGAACACCCGGGCCCGCGCCGCCCGGATCGCCCGGATCGCCGCGGCCGGCGGACTCACCGGGCCGGAGCGGGACCTGCGGCGCGGGGAGAAGGTGTCCGCCGGGGACCTGATCGTCACCAAGAAGAACAAGCGGACCCTGTCCCTGGGCGGTACCGACTTCGTTCGGAACAACTACCGCTGGACCGTGGAGCAGGTTCACCGGGACGGGTCGATCACCGCCACCGAGCTGACTCGCGGTGTCACCCGCACCCTGCCCGCTTGGTATGTCGACAAGGGTTGGGTGCGGCTGGGTTACGCGCACACCGAAGCCTCCGTGCAGGGAATGACCGTCGGCTCTGCCACCACGGTGGGCACCGCGCACACGGTGTTCACCGACGGGACCAGCCGCAACGAGCTGTACACATCCGGGTCCCGCGCCACCGACCGGACCACGTTCTACGGTGTTGTTCCCGGATCCGGTGATGTCCACGAGGTGACCACCCCCGACGCGGTGTCCCCGCAGACCGTGGTGGAAATGTTCGCCGCGGTGCTTGGCCGGGACGGATCCGACCGGTCCGCGACCACGACCCTGCGGGAATCGGCGGACCCGGTGTTCCAGCTCGGCGCGCCGGGTAACGCCGGCAACGCCTACGCCCACGCCGTCGTCACCGGCTGCCTGGACCTGGTCGGCGAGCAGCAGATGCAGCGGCTCACCGAGATGGCGGAAGTGATCGTGCCCGGCGTCACCACCGCACCGGCGTGGGAGACGCTGCTCGGTCACCTGGCGACCATCGCCGCCGACGGCGGCGACCCGGCGATGCGCCTCACCCGCGCCGTCGGACCCGGCACCCGCGAGCTGGGCACAGCGGTTGATGTGGCGGCGGTGGTCGACTACCGCCTCGACAAGACCGGGAACCACTCTTTGGGTGAAGGGCCGCTGCCGTGGCTTCCGAAGATCCCGGCCCGCCTCGTCGCGCAACCGAAATGGGACGCCTACCTTCCCGCCCGGGAGGCTCTGGTCACCGACCTGGCCCGGCAGGTCCGGGACCGCACGTTCGACTGGACGATCGACGACGCACCCGCCTGGGCCGTCCCCTACCTTGCGGACCGGGACCTCGTCGCCGACCTCGCCGTGTGGCGCGCCGCCCATTCCGTGCCCGACGCGGACCTGCGCCCGGCCGGGCCCACCCCCACCCGGTTGACGTTGCGGACCTGGCACCGCCGGTTCGTCGACCAGGCAGTGAAGGTCGCCGGGGACCCGCAGCACGGCGCGGACCGGTGGGCCCGGCACCTCACCGAACAGCACCACATTCCCGCCGTCACCGCCGATGACTACTTCCCCGTGCTGGCGGCGCGGCTCTCCCTGGCCGACACCGCCGGCATCGACGTTCCCGCCCTGCTCGGTCAAGCCGTCGACGGGCGGGACCCGCTGCCGGTCGAAGCGCCCGCGAAAGCGTTGTGGTGGCGGCTGGAACCGCACCTGAACTCCCTCACCGCCCACCACGCGCTGCTGCCTGCCTCCGGTCACCGCCTCCGACCGGCCTGGACCGCGCAGCTCGAGGAAACCGTCGGGGAGATCGACGCCACCCGGATCATGGCTGACCCGCTGTGGCCGACCATCGTCACCCACATCGACCGGGCCGTCCGCGGCGGCCGCACCGCCACCGGAATCGTTCCCGACGTCGCCGCGATGTTCACCGCCAACCGCCCCCATGTTCCCGACCACGAGATGGCGACGGTGCTGCTCTGGCAGATCGCCACCCTCACCGACCCCGAACCACCCGACCCCGACCTGGAACCCGCCTACCCCGACCCTGCCCAGGACGACCTCCTGGTCCCGGCCGGCGCGCACCAACTCCTGGACGCCGCCTACGCGACCGGTGGCCGGCGAAGCACCACGAGGATCGCGCCCCCGCCGGACCGGGCTCTCCCGGACGTCGACCCGTTCGACGCCGACAAGTACGCCGCCGCGGCCGCGCTCATCGACGCCGCCTACGCCGACCTCGACCTCACCGACCTCGCCCCTGCCGACGAACAAGCTGATGTCGACGCCGGAATGCGGGAGCCGCAGGACGAGCGGCCCGCAGATTTGTACGACGCGGCGGCGGTGCCGGCGCGGCGCTGGACCGCGCCGCAGCCACCCACCGAACCGGTGGACCCGATCGACCCGGACACCGCCCCGGTACCGGAGCTGCCCGACCCGCAACGCGACGCACTCGTCGCCCGCCTCTACGCCGCGAACGCCGCCGCCGCGCAGTACTACCGCGACCAGGCCCCCACCTCCTGGGTCCCCGGCTACATCGCCGGCCGCGGACTGGACCCCGACCTGTTCGGCTACGCCCCCAACAGATACACGGCGTTGGCCGATCACCCCCGGCAAGGCGGATACACCGACACTGAGCTGGTCGCCGCCGGCCTGGTCAAATACTCGGCGCGCGGGCAGATCATCGACCGGTTCCGGGACCGCGCGGTGCTGCCCATCACCACCGAAGATGGGCAGGTGGCGGCGTTCATCGGCCGGATCAACCCCGACCACGTCGACCGCGGCGACTACACCACCGCCAAATACTTGAACGGCCCCACCACCGACATCTTCACCAAAGGTGACCTGCCCTACGGATTGAACCCCGCCTCGGCGGAGGCGCTCCGCGCCGGCGCCGACATCGTCCTGGTCGAAGGGCCGATGGACGCCGAAGCGGTCAACACCGCCGGCAACACCGCCGGCCGGAACCTCGTCGCCATCGCACCCAACGGCACCGCCCTCACCGCCGGGCACCTCACCGCGCTGAACCGGATCGCCCCCCTGGCCGACCGCACCGTCATCGAAGCGTTCGACTCCGACGACGCGGGCCGCGCCGCCGCCGACAAAGCGCACACCCTGCTGGCGAACATGCACATCCACGACGCGGTCAGCGTCACCGGCCTCACCGGCAAAGACCCCGCCCAGATGCTCACCGACACCGGCCCCGCCGCCCTGCTCGCCGCGGTCGATCAGCACCGGCCGCTCACCGACGCCACCCTGGACCGCATCATCGGCCAGTTCGACACCGCCGACGGCACCGTGGAATCCCGCTACCACGCCATGGCCGCCGTCGTTCCCGTCATCGCCGCGCTGCCCCGCGAACAGATCATCGACCAAACCATCCGGGTCGCCGCCGCCGTCCCGTGGGACACCGACCGCGCCATCGACTGGGTCGCCCAACACATCCCCGAACAACCCACACCGGCAACCCCACCGGCACCGCACCCGACAACCGCAACAAGCGACGACCTCGGCCTGCCGCCCCTCCCGGTCCTGTCCACCGACCGCACCCCACCGTCGGCACCAGAAACGGCGGCCGGGTCGCTGCTCACCCGCACCCACACCACCACCGACCTCGACACCGCGTTCGACGCAACAGCCCAACCCGACGCCCTAGACACGGATCCGCGATGGAACGAGGTCACCGACCTCGACGCCGCATCGGGCGGCGACACCCGCTCACCGACCGAAGCTGCCGCCGAAACGACGGTCGAAGAGCCGGTGGTCGACGGCGGCGTTGTCGAACTGGATGCTCCCGCCGACCTGCACCACGACGCACCCCCAACAGGCCCGACCGAGCAGCCAGACGCAGTGGCCGGCGTTACCGCGCCGCAGTCCACCCCACCGTGGACCGAGGGAAGGGTTGTGGAAGAAGAACCGGCCGAGGTGCTCGACCAGGACCTCTTCACCGCTGCGGCACCGTCGGAGCAGTTCCACTCTGTTGCTCAGGAAACAGCCGTTCCAGAATCGGCGGAACCCGCCGCCGCGGAGGCGAGCCCTTATGCGGATCTGCCGGATGAGGTGCTGGCCGAGGAGGCCGCGCAGCTGACCGCGTTGACGGCGACGGCGCAGCGGCAGGCCACCAGCGCCGCCGACCGCCACACAAAGTTGATCATCGACGTGACCGCCGATCGAGGACCGGAAGTGGCGTTGATCCTCAGCCGCGTCCAGGCCGACACGGAGCGGCTCGCCGCGGTCAGGACCGCGGAGGCGGCCATCCGGGAAGCCGACGCCGCTGAAGCCCGGTCCGCGGCTGCCGGGCTGCAACTACTGGAAGCGCAACAGGCACTCGTCCAGGTGCGGGGTGCGTTCTCCGGACGCCGCCGAGCTGAGCTTGAGCAGCGGATCGAGCAACTCGCCGACGCCCATCAACGGCAGGAGGACAAGATGGTGGAGCTGGAACGCCGCAGCCAGGTCCTGGAGCAGCGGGCCGGCACCCCAGCACAACAACAGCAGGCTCTGGCCACACAAGACCCGGGCCACCAGCGAAAACTTCACGAGCAGCTGCAGCGGGCCAAAGACGAAGACTCCATCGCCATCAGCCACGCCCAAGAATGGGCCGCCAGCCAACAGCTGCGAGCGCAGCAGCTCGCCGCGCAGCTGGAACAAATGCACGCCGAACAGACCCGCCGCGCCGAACACCCCGACCCGCCCGCGGAAATGCGCCGCCAGGACATCTACAACGAGCAGCAGGCCGACCTGGAAGCCGAAGCCGGCGACGAATTCCTCAGCTCATGGGACCGTGATGTCACCTTCCCCCAGCCCGATCAAGGCATGGAACGCTGATCTTTGACATCAAGCGTCAGGGCAGATTCAGACATCGGGGGACGGTGGTCGGACTGGCCGGGAGGAACAGCTGTCCACGGTCGTCCGACGGCAGTGCCGCCAAGGTCGGACCGCTTCTTGATCATGTTCGGTAGACCTCGCTGCGGTGCGCGACGCGGAAGATGAGAACGGTGACGGTGCTGTTCTCGATTGTGTAGAGGACGCGGTAGTCGCTGATCCGGATCCGGTGCCCAGCCGTGCCCTGCAGAGCCTTGGTTCCGGCGGGGCGCGGGTCGACTCCGAGGGCGTCAATGGCAGTCACGATGCGGCGCCGGATAGCAGGTTCGAGTTTGCGGACCTGGCGGGCTGCGGCCGCGGTGTATTCCACCCGGTAACGGGGGTGCGGGGTAGTCATGACCTACCTATCCGCGACCACTCGATTTGGTGCGGTGCGAATCTCGCGGGCCTTCCACGTAACCGGTCTCCCGGGATGTTGCGTACCCGATCTGCGCTGTTCAGAGGTCCGGCAACTCGCCGTCGAGCTCGGCGAGCAGCTCGGCGGAGTTGACCCGACGGCCATCGTCGGCTGCGATCGCCCGGCGCAGCTCGTCGGCGTCGCGGGCATCTTCCAATTGCTCCAGCAGCGCCAAGTCCTCCCCGGAGATCAGGGCCCCGACGACGCGGCCGCGCCTAGTCAACGTGATCCGGTCGTGGGCGTAGGTGACCCGGTTCAGCACGTCGGCGAACCCGGCGCGGGCCTGCGCGACCGTCAGGGAGGCAGCATCAACCGTCATGTACCAAGAGTACGAGTCGTACAACTCGTTGGCAAGACGCAATCACGTCGCAGCCCTCCGCCGATAGACGAAGACCCAAGGCTCCCTGTCCGAATTGCCGGAGACCCGCGGTACATATGTGGTGGAGCCGCCGCCCAGCAGCATCTAACGCGGCATGATCGGTCCCTGAAAGTGTTCTGCTCGATCCCGGCCGCGCCAGCATCCTCCACAGCATCGCTCCCCACGGCTGCAACGCCATCTCCTAGCCGACCGGTCCGACCGTAAGCGAACCCCCGATTCAGCCGCGCGACGGAATGAAAGCAGCCAGTAGAGAATCAGCGCCCGGTGGTGAGCGATAGTCCAGTAGACGGGATCATCGTTCACGATGGCGAGAACGCGCAATCAATTGGCACATCAAGAGAAAGGACCAACGATGACTGAACCAGACCTCACCCCGGCGGAAGTGTCGCTTTTCAAAGTGGTCCCTGCAGACGGCTCCACTATCGGCAACCAGCGGGCGCAGCAGACGCTGATGTGGAAGGACGAGAAGTACTGGCGCACGCGAGACTTGCTGGTAGATAAAAATCTGCTGTTGCGCGGGCGGGGACGTGGCGGCACTCTACGGCGGGTGTTCAAAATTCCAGCTACTGAGGTCGTTGCGGTGGTCGTCCCCGTCGAGATTGGCTCAACGCCTGATCAGGTGGCTTACGTCGAGGCGGTGATCCGCCGAGAGGAAGAGCTATACCCGTCGCTGGTAGAGGTCATTCGAGGTGACTGGTCGAAGGATCACCGCGCCAACCCGATCGCGGTGGAGATCGTAGCCCGTCAAGGCCGCCGCTCCACGGGAGGCACCTGGTCTCGTCCCGACATCGTCACGGTCGAGATCAAAAATCTGCTGTACATCCCAACGAAGATTCTGGAAGTCACCACCTTCGAGGTGAAGCCCGCGGACGCGATCGACGTACAAGCCGTGTACGAAGCGCTGGCCCACCGGCGCGCCTCTACGCACGCCTACGTCGTCCTTCACGTTCCCGCAACACAGGCCGCCGCGCTCGAAGAGAGCATCCAGAGCGTGCGCACGGTTGCGCGCTCCCACGGCGTCGGCGTTATCACCATCGCAGATCCGGGCGATTACAGCACTTGGGAAGAGCTCGAAGAAGCAACCAGATTCGAGCCGGACCCTGAAAGATTGAACAGCTTCATCGAGATGCAGCTACCCGAACGCGTCAAGAAGAAGATCGCCGAAGCACTCCGATGAGTTCTCAATACGGTGGTGCAACGTCGCATGCGCCGTCAACGAGCGTCGCTCAGCTCAGTTGTGCCAGAAGCGGACCCACTCCAACGCTCTCCCTCGGCCCGTAGCTCGATCGGCTAACGCGACAGCGTGAAGGGCCCCCGCACCATGGAACGCGGTGTCACCGGGGTCCGGCGGTGGCGGTGGTCATTCGGTGACCCCCTCAAAAGTGCCGAAGTCGGTGCGGTGCAGGGTGCGGCGGGTGGCTTCGCCCCGGTCGGTCTCCTGCGCTGGGCTGGTCACGGGAAAGCTGATCGCGGCGATGAGTTCGGGGTCGGCTGGGCTGACGTGGGTTCCTTTGCGGCAGGTGACAGCACCTTTGCCGAGCAGGTCCGTCAGTCGGGATTTGAAGCTTGGCAGGTTGCGGCTGTGGTAGTCCAGGGCGAGCGCGATGGTGGCGCGGACGTCGATGTTGCTGCCCCACCAGGCCCAGAACTGCACCGGCATCTCCTGGGCCAGCGGTGGATGCTTGCGCCAGCACCTGGGGATCACCTTGTCCACGGCGCCGGCGTGGATGCGGTTGTAGGTGTGCACGAATTCATCCAGCGCAGCGTCGAGGATCGCGGCTTCGGTGGCGGACAGGTTCGGCCACGCCCACGGCGGCGGCCCGGGGGTTTTCCCGCCGATCCGCGAACCCAGCTGCCGGATGTTGTCGCGCTGCTCCACTCCACTTCTGTCACCTTGATCATCGGCGAAATTGTGGGTGTCCGGCATGGTGTTCACACGTTCTCCTTGTGCAGGCTGGTTTGGGTGGCAGCGGTGCGGGTGACGGTCCGGCGGGCCCGCGCGGCAGCTTCGGTGAGCGCCGCGTTGCGCCGAGCGATGATGAACTGCTCCACCTCACCGCGTTGCTGCCGGATGTCCTTGCGCACGGCGCGTTTGGCGTCGATCCGGTCGGTGTAGGCCAGGAACGGTGCGATTCCCAAACCGAGGATGATGCTCTGCCCGTTTTTGATCTTCTGCTGGTCGGATTCGGGGAGGACTTCTTCCTGCTGGACCTGCTCGGATCCGCCGAACCCGTTGACGGCTTTGCTGCGGCCGACG